>Ga0210138_1000064_pt1 | contig 24049 bp, 22 predicted proteins | sample Browns_ThreeSqC__FD_184850 | JGI IMG/M metagenome (GOLD analysis project Ga0210138, IMG submission 184850) | Wetland microbial communities from the San Francisco Bay, California, USA, that impact long-term carbon sequestration -... | ecosystem: Environmental > Aquatic > Marine > Wetlands ... | reverse complement strand
GGCCTGGATCGACAGGATTTCCTGCGCGCGCGCGGCGAATTCGTGTTCGTCCGCCGGCACGAACGGGTGGCGTGGGTAGCGGCGCGTCAGTGTCGCGATCGGCGCGGGCGTGCAGGCAGCGAGCAGCAGGGCTCCCACGAGGACGGCACCAGCGCTCCGCCGCCCGGAGCGTGCGTTCATTGGGTGCGGCCGGTCGCCGGCTGCGAGCGCGTGATGAGATGGTCGCCCGGGTCGACGACCGCCAGCTCGCCGCTGGGCGGCGCGGACGGCGGCGGCGCCGTGACGTATCGAAGGAATCCCAGCCCGTGGTACGGGTCCACCGGGTCGTTGTCGGCCGTCTCCTGGAACCGCTGCCAGGTGGCCATCGAGCCGATCGACGGCACCTGCCGGAACGGACCGATGCCCGTGACCGGGCCCAGGAGGGCGAGCGCGAGGACGGCGACGGCACCGACCGGCGCGAGCCGGAAGACCGGCAGCAGCCGGCGTCGCCAGGTCGGCGGTTCGGGTGCGAGCGCCCGGCGGCGAATCTCGAGCCACGCGCCCGGAGAGGCCGCATGCCCGTCCACACGGGCGGTGAGGGCGCGCTGGAGCTGGATCACGAGCTCCCGGTCAAGGCCAACGGCCTCGCGGCAGGCCAGGCACACCTCGAGATGATCGAGGTGCGGGGCGGAGCGAGCGTCGAGCTCACCGAAGCGGAAGAAGTCGATGACCTCCTGGGAAATCCGCTGGCAGCTCATCGGTCCGGGCCTTCGGGAGCAAGGTCGGCGTGGCGGGGGAAGGGCGTCCGACGCTCGACGGGGAGGAGGACCCTGAGCGCGCGGAGGGCGTAATGGATGCGCGACTTCATCGTCCCCACCTGGCAGCCGGCGATCTCGGCCGCCTCGGCCAGGCTGTAGCCGTGGAGGTAGTACAGGATGATCGCGGTCTGCTGCTTGGGCGGCAGGGCGTCGATGCCGCGCTGGAGCACGTCCACGATCTCGCGTGACTCCACCACCTGGTCCGGGCGGGCGGACAGGTCTGGCGCGAGATTGCCGATGAGGTCGGTCAGCGGCTCGAGGGGAGCGCGGCGGCGCGAGAGGCGGCTGTAGCACAGGTTCGTGCACACCCGCTGCAGCCAGGGCAGCGGCGAGACATCGGTATGCAACCGGGCTCGCACCTTGTAGGCCTTGACGAAGCAGTCCTGGAGGATCTCCTCGGCCAGGAACGGGTCACGGGTGATCGCCAGCGCGGTCAGGTAGACCGGGCGCTGGTAGGTCTGGAAGAACTCCTCGAATGCCTGCAGGTCGCCCGACTGCATGCGCTCGACCAGGTTCAGTTGGGGCTCGGTCACGCACTCTCCGTGCAGGTCACTGCCGATCGGTATTGATACTACCTGCTCGCCTCGCCGGTGGTTCGATCCGCGTCTGGGCCGTCCGCCGAGGAGAACGCCCAGGCCAGGTCGGGCTGCCGCGCGGCGGTCGCCTCGTCGAGGCGCCCGACCGGGGTGGTCCGCGGCGCCTGGCGAAGTGCCTGTGGGTCCTCCTGTGCCCGCGCTGCGATCGCCTCCATGACGTCCACGAAGTGGTCCAGGGTCTCGCGTGACTCGGTTTCGGTGGGCTCGATCATGAGGGCCTCCTCGACGATGAGCGGGAAGTAGATCGTCGGTGGATGGATGCCCTCGTCGAGGATCGCCTTGGCCACGTCGAGAGCGCTGACCCCATAGTCGCGCTTCTGCCTCCGTGCACTGAAGACGACCTCGTGCTTGCAGACGCGGTCGAACGGGAGCTCGTACGCGTCCTGCAGGCGGACCCGAAGGTAGTTCGCGGCCAGCACCGCGTCGTCGGTCACCTCGCGCAGGCCCGCGCCCCCATTGGCCCGGATGTAGGCGTAGGCGCGCAGGTGCATCCCGAAGTTGCCACCGAAGGTGCGGACCTGGCCGATCGCGGAGGGGCGGCTGCCCGGCTCTTCGAGCGCGAAGCGGGCGCCGGGCGTGGAGCGGCCCGACCAGGCGTTGGCGAGCACGGTGGCTGGATCACCCGCAACCAGTCGCGGGAGCGGGGCCGGCAGGAAGGGTGCGAGCCGTTCGCTGACCCCCACCGGGCCAGCCCCCGGACCTCCGCCACCGTGGGGCGTGCTGAAGGTCTTGTGGAGGTTGAAGTGCATCACGTCGAAGCCCGCCTCGCCCGCTCGGAAACGGCCCATGATGGCGTTCAGGTTGGCCCCGTCCATGTAGGCGATGGCGCCCGCCGCGTGGACAGCTTCGAGGACCTCGTCGATCTGGTCCTCGAAGATGCCCAGGGTGCTCGGGTTAGTGATCATCAGGGCCGCGGTATCCGGGCCCAGCGCCTCGCGCAGCGCATCGAGGTCGATCCCGCCCCGAGCATTGGACAGCACGGTCCGCGTCGCGAAACCGACCATGGACGCGGTCGCCGGATTCGTCCCATGGGCGCTGTCCGGGACGAGGACGACCCGGCGCTGCTCCCCTTCGCCGCGGGAGCGGTGATACGCGCGCGTCATGAGCATCCCGGTCAGCTCCCCGTGAGCCCCCGCTGCGGGCTGAAGGCTGACGGCCGCGAAGCCACCGATTTCCGCCAGGAGCGCGGAGAGCAGCCATTGGAGCTCGAGGCTGCCCTGGCTCATGGCACCCGGATCGAGCGGGTGGGAGCCGGCCAGCCCTGGCAGCCGGGCCGCCCACTCGTTGACCTTGGGGTTGTACTTCATGGTGCACGACCCGAGCGGGTAGAAGCCGATGTCGATGGCGTGGTTCAGCCGCGCCAGCCGGTTGAAATGCCGCACCAGGTCGAGCTCGCTCATCTCCGGCAACCGTGGCGGCGCCGATCGCCGCGCGGCGGCGGGAATAGGCGGCTGGGTCGCCGCCGCCGCCTCCGCGGCCGGGCTGAGCGGGGGGAACCGGACCGCGCGGCGGCCCGAATGAGACCGCTCGAACAGGGTGGGCTCGAGGACCGTGTCCGTCTCCCCGCCGCGGGGAGACTGGAACGCCGCGCCCCGACCCGAGGCGTCAGGTGCCGGTCGGTCGGTGAGGGTCGTCATCCGGCCGATGCCTCGCCGGCAAGCGCATGGACGAGGCGCTCGATCTCCACGTCGGTGGTCAGCTCGGTGGCGGACAGGAGGAGGGTGTCTGCGAGCTCCGGGTACTCGGTCTCGAGCACGAGCCCCGCCACGATGCCCTCCTGGACCAGGGCGGCATGGCGCCGGGCGCCATCGGGCACGCGGACGGCGACCTCGCTGAAATACGGCGCGCTGAAGCGAGGAGTGGCCATGCCCGCGCGGCCCAGGGCAGCAACCAGGTGGCGCGCCTGCCCGACGGAGCGCTCGGCGGCCTCGCGCAGGCCCTCGGGTCCCAGGGCCGCCAGGTAGGCCGTCGCCGCCAGCGCGCACAGCGCCTGGTTGGTGCAGATGTTGCTGGCCGCCTTCTCGCGGCGGATGTGCTGTTCGCGGGCCTGGAGCGTGAGGACGTAGCCCCGGCGGCCCGCGGAATCGCGGGTGGCGCCCACCAGCCTGCCGGGTAGCTGGCGGACCGCGTCCATCCGGGCGGCCATGATCCCCAGGTACGGTCCCCCGAAGGCGAGCGGGATGCCGAGCGGCTGCCCTTCGGCGGTGACGATGTCCGAGCCATACCGCCCGGGCGCCTCGAGCACGGCGAGGCTGACCGGGTCAACCAGGGTCACGAACAGAGCGCCCGCGGCGTGAGTCGCATCCGCGAGATCGGCGACGGGCTCAAGGTTCCCGAACATGTTCGGCTGCTGGACGATCAGGCAGGCCACCGAGTCGTCGACGAGCCGGCTCACGGCATCGGCATCGGTCAACCCGGTGCCATCCTCGCCGAGGTCCGCGTCGACCTCGACCACCTGGATCCCGGGGCCCGAGCAGTAGGTGGCGAGGACGCGCCGAACCTGCGGGTGCACGGCGCGGGACACCGCGACCCGGTCGCGACCGGTCAGCCGGCAGGCCATGAGCGCCCCTTCGGCCGTCGCGGTGGCCCCGTCATAGTGGCTCGCGCTCGCCACCTCCATGGCCGTCAGCTCACAGATGAGCGACTGGAACTCGTAGATGCTCTGGAGCGTGCCCTGGCTGACTTCGGGCTGGTAGGGGGTGTAGGCGGTCGCGAACTCGGCACGGGCGACCACTTCGTCGACCACCGCGGGGATGAGCCGCCGATACGCCCCCGCCCCGAGGAAGGAGACCTCGGGGATCCGGTTGCGACCGGCGAGCCGCATCATCTCGGCCCGCACCTCCTGCTCGGTGAGCGGTGGCGGCAGGTCGAAGCGCGAGGCACGGACCGATGGCGGGATGTCGGCGAACAGGTCATCAACCGAGTCGACCCCGATGACGGCCAGCATGGCCGCCCGATCGGCGTCCGTGTGCGGGGAGTAGGTCATTCGACTCCGGTCAGCTCCCCGTAGGCGGCTGCGTCCAGGAGGGCGTCGAGCTCGGCGGGAGCGGTCAGCCGGATCCGGCACAGCCACCCTGCATCGTGGGGGTCGGTGTTCATGAGCTCGGGGCTCGTGCGCAGCGCCTCATTGACCGCGACGACCTCACCACTGGCCGGCGCGAACAGGTCGCTCACCGCCTTGACCGACTCGACCACGCCAAATGAGGCGAACTGGGACACGGTCGAGCCCACCGCGGGGAGCTCCACGTAGACGATGTCCCCCAGCTCGTCGACGGCGAACCTGGTCAGGCCGATCACGCCCTCGCCCGACTCGGGGCGGATCCATTCGTGCTCTTTCGAGTACCGGCGGTCGGTGGGCAGCATCAGCGGCTCGTCACTGCGGGGGGCGTGGGCGTCGGTAGAACGGCAACTTTACCTGCTCGGCCCGACAGCGTCGGTCGCGGATCATCACCTCCCAGGTCCGGCCGACCTCTGCCGACGCGGCGGGGACGAACGCCATCGCGATCCGGGTCCCGAGGGTGGGCGACACGCTCCCGCTGGTGACTGCCCCGGCAGGCTCGGGATCGGCCTGGCGGTCGGGATCCATGACCGGATACCCGTGGCGAGCGATCCCCTCGTCGGTCATGACCAGGCCCACCAGGCGGCGCGACGGCCCGGCGGCCTCGACCGCGGCCAGCGCGGCGCGGCCGACGAAGTCGCCCTTGTCGAGCTTGACGACCCGGCCCAGGTTGGCCTCGAACGGGTTCACGTCGAGCCCCAGCTCGTTGCCGTACAGCGGCATCCCGGCCTCGAGGCGCAGCGTGTCGCGGCTGGCGAGGCCACAGGGCTGGATGGCGTATCGCTCCCCCGCCGCCATGACCGCGGCCCACAGCGTGACCGCGTCCGTGGCGTCGCAGAACAGCTCGAACCCGTCCTCCCCGGTATATCCGGTCCGGGCCACGAGGCACTCGATGCCGGCGACCTGGCCGCGGATGGACCGATACGTCCCGAGCGCGGACAGGTCGAGATCGGTCAAGGCCCCGACGAGCTCGGCCGATCGCGGCCCCTGCGGCGCAATCAGCGCGGTGGCGTCAGATCGGTCGTCGATGCGCACGTCGTGGTCGCGCGCAGCGGCCAGCGCCTGCAGATTGGCCACGACGACCTCGCGGTTGGACGCGTTGCAGACGACGAGGTATCCCGGATCGGTGCGGTAGACGATGAGGTCATCGATGATGCCGCCGTCGGGTGTGCAGGCCATCGAGTACTGGGCCTGGCCCGGCTCCAGGGTGCCCGGATCGCTGACCAGGGCGTAGCGCGCGAACGCCAACGCATCGGCCCCTGACAGGGCCACCTCGCCCATGTGCGACAGGTCGAACACGCCGACCCCCGATCGAACCGATCGGTGCTCCTCGAGCTCCGAGGTATAGCGAACCGGCATGTCGAAGCCGGCGAAGGGGACCATCCTCGCGCCCAGGGCGCGGTGAACGCCATCGAGTGGCGTGCGCCGCAGGTCGGCGGCGCCGGTCATCGGGACCGCTGGGCGGAGGGTTCCGGGGTCGCGGCGAGGAGGCGCTCGGCCTGCTCGACCACGCTCCGTTCGGTTGGATAGCTCAGGAGGCTCAGCGCTTCCGCCAGTGGCACCCACCGGGCGTCGTCGAACTCGTGGTCATGGTCGCCCAGGTCGCCGCCGACGGGGCGCATGAGATAGAAGTGGACCGTCTTGTCGAAGCGGGTCGAGCCCCGGACGAAGACGTAGCTGATGGGCCCGATGGTCGCCTCGATCACCACCCGCAGCCCGGTCTCCTCCGACGTCTCGCGGAGGGCCGTCTCCTCCAGGGTCTCGCCGGCGGACGGGGTGCCCTTGGGGAGTGCCCAGAGGGCCGGGGATCGGCGATGGGCGAGGACGATTTCAGGCCCTTCGGCGGAGTGCCGGTAGACCACGCCACCCGCCGAGGTGGCGCGCGCGACGCGCTTGACCGGCACGCCTGAGGCTAGGCGCGATGCGCGCGGGGCAGGCCGAGCGGGAGCGAAGGCTGGCGCGCGCGATGGGCCGCGAGGCGCCCGAGATCGGGGAACCGGAAGCGGCTCGTCTGGCAGCGAAGCGCGTACACCGAGGCGGTGGTCCGTCGGTCACGGAGGGGGCGGTGGTAGACCGTCGTCTGCCGTGCGAGCCCGAACCGATCCCGCCGCGCCGCCGGTCGAGAAGGCTCGAACTGGAGGGCGACATGGGGGCGGAGCAGGCTGGCGCGCATGGCCGGCATTGTACGCCGCGTTCTCCGCTCCGCAACCGCTAGCGGCGAGCGGCCAAAACCTCCCGATAGAGGTTCTCCACCCGGCCCACCAGCTTCCGCGCATCAAAGCGACGGGCCCCGGCCAGGGCCTCCTCGGACATCCGGGCCCGCGCGCGGCGGTCCCCCGCCAGCCGGTCGATCGTCGCGCCGAGCCTGGCCGTCCGGGTCTCCTCGGGGTCCAGCGCAACCACCTCCCCGTCTCTGCCGGCCCGGACCGTCACGCTGACGCCGGGCCCATCGAGCGCGACGACGGGAATCCCGCACGACAGCGCCTCGGCCAGGACGAGACCCTGGGTCTCGGTCAGCGACGCGAACGCGAACAGGTCGGAGGCTTTCACGAGCATGAGCGCGGCGTCGCGAGGCAGGCCGCCGGTGACGTATACCCGCTCGCCTACGCCGAGGGCCTCCGCCCGGGCTCGCACGGCCTTCTCGGCCGGACCTCCGCCCACCAACAACAGCCGGAGGCGCGATTGACGGCGGGCTGCGACGGCGAACGCCTCGACCAGGGTCAGGACGTTCTTCTCGTGAGCGACTCGTCCGAGGGAGGCCACGACCCGGGCGTCATGACCCCACCCCGCCCGTCGACGCGGGTGGCCTTCGGGCAGAGCACCGATTGCTTCGATGTCGATGCCGGTCGGGATGACCCGCACAACCGGGAGGCGGCGCTGACCCAGGGTGTCGCGGATGGCATCGGCCAGCTCGGGGCCCGGGGCGATGACCGCGGCGCAGCCGGCCCACCAGGAGCTCAGCCATGGCTCGGTGATGCGGGGAACGACCGGCCCGAGTGGCCCCAGGTAGTGGCCATAGTCATCGAACCGGGTGTGATGGGTGAACACGAGCGGCGCCCCGACCCGCCGGGCCAGCGCCCGGGCCATGACGCCCGACGTGAACGGGGAGTTGGCGTGGACGACGTCGGGCTCGAACGCCCTCGCGCGGCGCAATGCCGCGGATGGGACCGGCAGGGGCACGCGGTACCCGGCCGGGGCCGAGGGCGGGTGCGCGGACGGGAGCCAGGCGATCTCCGGGTCAGGCCCCCGGGCACCGGCGGTTCCCGGCGCGACCCCGCGTGCCGGACGGGGCACGACGAGCAGGACCTCGTTGCCGCGGGCGGCCAGCCCGCGGGCGAGGGTCTCGGTCGAGACGGTCACCCCGGATCGGTACGGGAGGTAGGACTCGCCGAAGATCGCGATCCGAAGCGGCGTGCGGCGGGGCATCGGTCCATTGTCGCCGCTGCGCCGGGTGGCCCTGACCGGGCCACTTCCCGATCCCGGTGCCAGCCCGTACACTCGCCCCCTCGCGGGAGGAATCCGATGGCCACCACCCACTCAATCGCCCCACGCCTGACCGACGACCAGCTCCGGGAGCTCCTGGGCCTGGCCAAGGGCGCGGACAGCATCGAGCTGAAGCTCACCGTGCCGGCCTCCGGCCAGCGTTCTGCCCTGAACACCCTGGGGCTCGACCCGTTGAACACCCACATCCGCCAGGTGTTCTTCTTTGACACCCCCGAGCTGGCCCTCAACGAGCAGGGCATCGTGCTGCGGGCGCGCCGAATCCAGAACAAGGGCGAGGACTCGGTCGTGAAGCTTCGGCCCGTGGTCCCCGAGAAGCTGCCCGAGGAATATCGCCTATCGCCGGCCATGGTCGTGGAAGTCGACGCCATGCCCGGTGGCTTCGTCTGCTCGGCCACCCTCAAGGGGCGCCCAGCGCCCGGGACGACCCGCTCCGTGCACCTGGGCCAGACACCGGTCCGCAAGCTCTTCAACAAGGACCAGAAGGCATTTCTCGACGCCCACACGGAAGGCGCGGTCGACATCGATTCCCTGTCCCTGCTCGGCCCGATCTTCGTCCTCAAGCAGAGCTTCGTGCCCACCGACTTCAGCCGGAAGCTGGTCGCCGAGCTGTGGTTCTATCCCGACGGCAGCCGGATCCTCGAGCTGTCCACGAAGTGCATGCCGACCGAGCTGATGCAGGTCGTGACCGAGACGCGGCTCTACATGCAGGACCTCGGCATCACCCTGCACGCCGCCCAGGAGACGAAGACGAAGTCAGCGCTTCAGTTCTTCGCCCGCGAGATCTCCGCCAAAAAGTCCTGAACGGTGCGCCCGAGCCCCGCCGGGAGTGATCGCACCAGCGGCTCTCGGGGTGGCGAGGCGGAATGGTGGGCGATACTGGATTCGAACCAGTGACCTCACGGATGTGAACCGTGCGCTCTAACCAGCTGAGCCAATCGCCCGTCGAAGGTTGGCCAGTATAGCCACGCGCTGCGGGGAGCCTCAATCGGGCCCGGGTGACAGGCCCCCCAGGCGTCGCTCAAGCTCGACGTCAGTCAGGCCACCGACCGTGACCCGCTTGAGCCGGCTTCGTGGCCCCGCGGCGAGGGACACCGCGGATCGCGACACGCCGAGAGCGTCGGCAACGGCCGCGAGGGCAGCCGCGGTGGCCTGGCCATCAAGAGGCGGCCGTCTGACCCGCACGTGGAGCACCCCGTCGCGCCAGGGGCCGACCCCGGGCGTGCTTGATCGGGGGGTGACCCGCAGGACGAGCGTGGCGACTGGTTCCCCCATTCGTGTTCAGAGCGCGTACACGACGCGCGAGACCACGGCCAGGATGAGCATCGCGATCATTGGCGACCAGTCGATGCCGGACGTGGGCGGGATGACCCGGCGAATCGGAGCCAGGATCGGCTCGGTCAGCTGGTAGATCATCGCCACCAGGCTGCCGCCGCCACCCGGGTTGGTCCAGCTGACGACCACCCGGGCCAGGATCAGCACCCACAGGAGCGTGCACAGCAGCTTGACGAAGGTGAAGAGCACCACCGGCACGGACGCAGGATAGCAGCGGCACCCGCGCCGTCGACTCGCTCACATCTCGGGCGGCCGCGACCCGAAGATGGCGGTCCCGACCCGGACCAGCGTGGCACCCTCCGCGACGCCCGCCTCGAGGTCGCTGCTCATGCCCATCGACAGCTCGGGCAGGGCCCGTCCCACCGCCTGTTCGAGCTCGTCGCGCAGGTGACGGACCCGGGCAAAGGCTGACCGCGAGGCGGCAACGTCCGCGGTGAAGGGGCCGATGGCCATGAAGCCGACGACCGGTGCATGACGCGCCGCCCGGACGCGGTCGGCCAGGACATCGAAACCCGGCTCGCCGGGGAGGACGCTCGCCAGCGGCAGGCCATGCTGCCCCGGCGCCCCGGTGACGTTGACCTGGAGCAGGAGGTGGGGGGGCGTCCCCAGGTCCGCGGCGAGCCCCTCCACGCGGTCCAGCAGCTCGGGCGAGTCAATGCCCTCGATCCAGGCGAAGTCCTCGAGCGCGCGCCGCACCTTGTTGGACTGGAGGTGACCGATGAGGTGCCATTCGGCACTCGGCGCGGCCGCGAGCTTCGTCTCGGCCTCCTGGACCCGGTTCTCGCCGAAACGGGTCAGGCCCGCGTGCCACGCGGCGGCCACGACCTCGGGGCCGAAGCCCTTGGTGACCGCCACCACCCGCACCGTGGCGGGGTCCCGGTCCGCGGCCGTGGACGCGGCCGCGACGCGGCGTTCGACGGCGCGCCACCCCTCGTCGATGACGGCGACGAGGGGGTCGACATCGGTCATGGCCGGTCAGCAACGAGCCCCGGCCGGCGGCCGGGGCTCATCGGTTCAGCTGCCGTCCGGCCCTAGTCGCGTTCGCGGCTCGGCTGGCGGAGGAAGCTGGGGATGTCGAGGTCCGTGTCGCCGTACGCCGGGCGATCGAGCGAGGTGGGTCGCACGCTGACCGGCTCACGCTCGAGGGTCGAGGTCTCGGTGACCGGCTCGGGCTCGACGGGGAGCGGCTCGGGCACGCTCGTCACCGCGAACGGCGAGCGCTCGGCGCGATCCCGCTCGATCTCGGCCAGGAGCTCGCGGCTCTTCTCGTCCAACGAGGTTTCGAGGGTGACCGCCGTCTCGGTCGCCGCCGGGCGCAGGCTCGACTTGGGCTTGCTCCGCGCGGCATCGAACCCGGTGGCGATGACGGTGACCTTCACCTCGTCGCGCATCCGGTCGTCGATGACAGTGCCGAAGATGATGTTGGCCTCCGGATCGGCGGCCTCCTTGATGACCTCGGCCGCCTCGTTGACCTCGAACAGGCCGAGGTCGCTGCCACCGGTCACGTTGAACAGGATGCCGCGCGCGCCCTGGATGTTGATCTCCAGCAGCGGGCTCATGACCGCGGCCCGGGCCGCTTCCACCGCGCGGTTCTCGCCGCTCCCGATCCCGATCCCCATCATGCTGCTGCCCGCCTCGCGCATGATCGTCTTCACGTCGGCGAAGTCGAGGTTGATGAGGCCCGGCACCGTGATCAGGTCGCTGATGCCCTGGACCCCCTGGCGGAGCACGTCGTCCACCACCCGGAACGCGTCGAGGATCGAGGTCTTCTTGTCGACCACCTCGCGCAGCCGGTCGTTGGGGATGGTGATCAGGGTGTCGACCTTGTCCTTGAGCTGCTCGGTGAACTGTTCGGCGACGAGCTTGCGCCGGGCGCCCTCGAAGCCGAACGGCTTGGTGACCACGGCCACGGTCAGGGCGCCGAGGTCCTTGGCAATCTCGGCCACGACCGGCGCGGCACCGGATCCGGTCCCACCGCCCATGCCGGCGGTGATGAAGATCATGTCCGCGTCCTTGAGGGCCTCGTAGATCTTCTCCGAGTCCTCCTCGGCCGCCCGCTGGCCGGTGTTGGGATCGGCGCCCGCGCCAAGGCCGCGGGTGATCTTGTCGCCGATGCGGATCTTGTGCGGCGCGTCGCTCTGGAGGAGCGCCTGGGCGTCCGTGTTCACCGCGATGAACTCGACGCCCATCATCTCGGCGCGGATCATGCGGTTGACGGCGTTGCTGCCTCCACCACCAATCCCGATGACCTTGATCAGGGCGAAGTTCTCTGCGTCGGACCGAAGCGGCATGGGGAATCTCCTGGGTGCGTACGGTATTTGCCGGGCGCGGGAAGGGTCCGAACCCAGAATGACGGGCCTCGTCCGATTCTACCGATCGATCCCGCCGTCCGAGAGAGGTCTATCCACAACCTCGGGGTGAGTTGTCCACAACGTGGCCCACAACGGTGGATGAGCCGACGCCCGCTCCACAGCCGCCCGCGGTTGACGAGAACGTCCGGGTCAGCCCGGGAACAGGTTCCGCAGCCAGGTTCCGGCGCGGCCGAGCCCCGCGCTCATGGGCGAGCGGGTGGTGTACCCGATGGGCTCGGCCCCGGCGTGGCGCGATCCCCACAGGAGGAGGCCCAGGGGCGTCGAGAACGCGGGGCTGTTGAGCTGATCCATCAGGCCGCCGACGCCCTGCGGGGTGGCCACCCGGACCGGCATCTCGAGCACGTCGCGGGCCAGCTCGGCGACCCCGGCCAGGCGGGCGCCACCACCGGTCAGCACCAGGCCGGCGGGGAGTGGCGTGTCATGGCCCGAGCGCGCGACCTCCTGGCGGATGAGCTCGTACAGCTCGCGCATCCGTGCCTCGATGATCTCGCTCAGCTTGCGGCGCTGGATGGCCTGCCCGCCGCCGTCCCCCATCACCGCCACGTTGATCAGCTCCTCGGGCTGGACCTCGGCTACGTTCGAGGTGCCGTGCCGGATCTTCACGTCCTCGGCCAGGTTCAGGCTCGTCCGCAGCCCGATGGCCACGTCATTGGTGACGTGGATCCCGCCCACCGGGATGACCGCCGAGTGGTGGACCGCGCCGTCCACGAACACGGCCATGTCGGTCGTCCCACCGCCGATGTCGGCGATGATCACGCCCAGCTCCTTCTCGGTATCGGTCAGGCAGGCCTCGGCCGCCGCCAGTGAGGCAATCACCAGCTCGTCGATCTGGACTCCCGCCTGGCTGACGCACTTGGTCAGGTTCTGGAGCGAGGTGCTGGCGCCGGCCACGATGTGGGTCTCGACCTCGAGCCGGACCGCGCTCATCCCGAGCGGATCCTTGATCCCCTCCTGGCCATCGACGATGTAGCCGCGCGGGATGACATGGAGGATCTCGCGGTTGGAGGGGACCTGGACGGCGCGGGCGGCCTCCGTGGCGCGCGCGATGTCCTCCTTGCTGACCTCGCGGCGGTGCCCGCTGACCGCCACCACGCCGCGGCTGTTCTGGGACGAGATGTGCCCGCCGCCGACGGCCACGTACGCCGATCCGATCTTGTAGCCGGACAGGCGCTCGGCCTTCTCGATGCTGGTCGCGATGGACTGCACCGTCTGCTCGATGTTGGCGACCATCCCCTTCTTCAGGCCCATGGACGGCGCGATGCCATAGCCCACGACGTTGACGTCGCCGGCCTGCGTGATCTCACCGATGAGAGTGGTCACCTTGGTGCTGCCCGGATCGATCCCGACCAGGACCGTCTCTCTGTCCATGCGTCCTCCGCGAGCGCCGGCCGACCTTACAGGAAGTGGCGCCGAATGAGCGCCACGTTCTGGAAGATCCGGAGACCGAACGCGATGAGGGCGACGAGGTACAGGTCGATCCCCAGCCGATCCCCGACGAACGTCAGCAGGACGGCCACCGCGGTGTTCGCGATGAAGCCACTGAGGAAAATCCGATTGTCGTAGTGCCCGTCAAGCTCGGCCCGGACCGCGCCGAGAATCGAGTCGAGACCGGCCAGGATGGCGACCGCGCTGTACCGGGCGAAGTCCGGGGTCACGCTGACGTTCAGGGTCAGGCCCAGGAGAATGCCGAGCCCCAGCCCGACGAAAGGGAGCCACATCCGGAGGTTCACGGACCCTGCGCTTGGACGGGGCTCGGGTGGTGCCGCCACCGGGCGGTCGACGGCCTCAGCCCCGGGCACGGAAATATACCCTCCCCGGATTCCGGGCATCGATCCAGGCCACGCCCGCCTCGGGATGGATCGAGAAGAGGGTCCGCACCGCGGCGGACTGGGACTCGATCCGGGCGGCCACGACCTGCGGGGTGTCCGCGGGATCCAGGCCGTAGAACCCGAACGCTGCCTGCCAGCCGGCCGCCGACAGGACGAAGCCATAGGTCGGATCCACCGAAACGGTCACCGTGGGCGAGGCCGAACCGAGCCGGGGACCGGGCAGGGCGGCGAGGAGCAATGCCGCGTCCAGCTCGTTCTCGGGGATCGCGTCCCCGACCACGAGGTCGTGTGACGCGTCTCGTCCATCGTCGATCCGGGGCAGCCCGGCGCTGGCCCCCTGTGGTGCCGCGTCGCGAGATTGGATGCCCACGACCGTGCCATCTTCCGCGAGGAGCAGGGAGGCGGCGGTCGTGCGCCAGACAGCTACCGCACCGCCCTCGACCAGGGTGACGTGCACGGTGCCGAGGAGGCCGACCTCGACCGTGGCCGATTCCACGGCGGGCAGCTCGTTGAGCGCCCCGGCCAGGGAGCTCGCGTCGACGAGTAATGCGCTGTCTCCGATGACCGGGTCGGTCACCCGGTGCAGCTCCCCCTTCGGCGTCCAACCCGCCCCGTCAACCGTGACCGCGCGGACCCGGAGCCATGGTCCGGCCGTCAGCCACGCTGCGCCCACCACCAGGAAGAGGCTCATCCCCGCGGCTGTGATCCGGGTCCAGTTGATCCGACGCCGATGGCGACGGGGCTTGGGAACCGACGACGGGGGGCGTGCCCCCTTTGCCGGACGCCCCGTGGAGCGCCCCAACGCAGCCACGCGGCGGGAGCTGCTCGAGGTCCGGGTCGTCGCTTCAGGGCTCGCGGCACCGCGGAACCGCTTGGGGACGGGCCGGGTGGATTCGAACAGGCGGCGCCACCTCATCGGTCCGCGTCCTCGAGGGCCAACTCGATGAGCCGCGACACGAGCTCCGAGAAGCGGATCCCGGCCAGCTCGGCCTGCTTGGGGAACATGCTGGTCGTCGTGAAGCCCGGGATCGTGTTCATCTCGGAGATGTAGACGCCCTCGGGGCTCGCCAGGAAGTCGACCCGGGCCATGCCGCGGGCGTCCACGGCCCGGTAGGCGGCCAGGGCCAGCTCTTTCAACCGCGCGGCGAGCGCCGGCTCGACCTCGGCCCGTGGCACGACGTCCGCGAGGCCGGGCACGTACTTCGCCTCGTAGTCATAGAGCTCGTGGTGGCTGATGACCTCGCCCGGCTCGAACACGACCGGGTCCGCGTTGCCCAGGACGCCACATTCGAACTCGCGGGGTTTGCGGAGGTAGACCTCGACGATGACCTTGCTGTCCCAGCTGAACGCCTCGTCGAGGGCCGCGGGGAGCTCCGCCGGATCGTGGGCCAGGCGCATGCCGACGCTGCTCCCCAGGCGCGCCGGCTTCACGACCGCCATGGGACCGATGCGCTCGGCCACCTCGCGCGCGACGACTTCGGGCGTTCGTCGCCACTGGGTGCGGCTGAACGAGACCGAGTCGACCACCGGCAGCCCGTGCCCGCGCAGGAGGTCCTTGAAGATGACCTTGTCCATCGCCACCGCACTGGCCAGCACGCCGGCCCCCGTGTACGGGATGCCCGCCATCTCGAGGAAGCCCTGGAGGGTGCCGTCCTCCCCGAACGGGCCATGGACCGCCAGGAAGGCGACGTCGATGGCATCGGCCAGGGGGCGGACCGCGGACCGGGCCAGGGTGGCGGGGTCGACGTCCACGACTTGCGGGAGCGTGGCCTGGCCGGAGTCCAGGCGGGCGCTGTGCTCGGGGATGGTCTCGACCCCCAGGTGCGCGGCCAGCGTCTCGCCTGGTCCCAGCTCCGGGGCCGGGCCGGCAGGCAGGTGCCAGGCGCCCGCGGTGTCGATGTAGATGAGGTACGGCTCGTACCGGGTGCGGTCGATCTCCCGCAGAACCGATTCGGCCGACGCGATGCTGACCTCGTGCTCGGCCGACTGACCGCCGGCGAAGATCCCGACCCGCCGCCGTCCGGTCACGAGCCCCACTCCCCGATGAACTCGATCTCGAACTCGAGCGTCACGCCGGCCGATGCGAGGACCGTGGCCCGGACCCGTTCCGCGAGGGCGCGCACGTCGGCGGCCGAGCCGCCGCGGTCGGCCAGGATGAAGTTCGCGTGCCGTTCGCTGACCGATGCGGAGCCCTCCCGGGCTCCCTTGAGGCCTGCCGCCTCGATGAGGCGTCCGGCGTAGTCCCCCGGCGGGTTCCGGAACACGCTGCCCGCGTTCTGCTCGGCCAGGGGCTGGGTCGCCACGCGCTGGGCCTGAAAGGCCGCGACCCGTTCCGCAATGTCCCTCTCCGGCGCGGGTCGAAGCGCCAGCCTGGCACCGACCACCACGAGCGGCTCGTGCTTGAACCGGGACTCGCGATACCCAAAGGCGCACTCGGCGTTGGTCAGGCGGTTGACAGCGCCGGTGCCGGCGTCCCACGCGTCCACGTCCGTCACGACGTCCCGCATCTCCCCACCGTGCGCACCGGCGTTGGCCCACACGGCGCCACCGACCGTGCCGGGGACCGCGGTCCCCCATTCCAGACCGCTCAACCCGGCCGCCGTCGCCCGCTTCACGAGGAGGGCCATCGGTGTCCCGCTGTCGGCCTCCACGTTAGAGCCGTCGGTGATGATCGTCCGCGCTCGGTTGCGGATGACGAGGCCGCGGACCCCGCGGTCGCTGACGACGACGTCGCTCCCGTTCCCGAGGACCAGCCACGGCACGCCGGCGGCGCTGGCGACGCTCAGCGCGGACACGAGTTCATCACGCGTCGATGTCTCGACCAGCCGATCTGCCGGACCACCCACCCGGAGGGTGGTGATGGGCGCCACGGGCGCGTCCATGCGCAGAGTGAGACCTCGCTCGGCTGCGAGGTCGTCAAGGCTGGCGAGGGCAGCGGCCATGTCCTGGGGACGGGCGGTCATCGCGGCGCTCACGCAGCGTCGGCCAGGTCGAGCAGCGCGCGGGCGATGTCCGCGGCCGCATCCGGGCGCCCGAGCTCTCGGGCAGCGATGGCCATCGGCATCCTGGCTGCATCGTCGCGCAGCCGCGCGGCCTCGGACAGGAGCCGGTCGGCGGTGAGCTCCTCGTCGGCGATGGCCAGCGCCGCGCCGTGGTCCGCCAGCCACGCGGCGTTCGCCGACTGGTGGCCCCGGGCATGGGGATACGGGACAAGGATGGAGGCCACGCCCACGGCGGCCACCTCCGCGCAGGTCGAGGAGCCCGCCCGGCCCAGCACGAGGTCGGACGCGACCAGGGCAACGGCCATCTGGTCGGTCAGGAACGGGACGGGCCGATATCGGTCCATGCGCTCAATCGGCAGGCGCTCGCGGAGGGCCGAGGCCGCGTCCATGCCGGCCTCGCCGGCGATATGGAGGACGACCCAGTCGGTGACCAGCGAGGGAAGGGCGGCGTCCAGGGCGGCCGTGATGCGGGCCACGGCCTGGGACCCGCCGAAGACGAGCAGCAGGCGGTCATCGGTCTCGACCGAGAGCTCCGCGCGAGCGGCCGCGCGATCGATGCCCGCGAACGAGCGGATCGGTGTTCCGGAGACGAACGCCCGCTCGTCGAACACCTCCGCCGTGGGCGGGAAGGCGACGGCGATCCTTGTTGCGACCCTGCTCACCGCGCGCGTCGCCCGGCCCGGAACGACGTTCCCCTCCCACACGATGCTCGGAATGCCACGGGCCCGTGCGGCCGAGAGGAGCGGAATGCCCAGGTAGCCGCCGGTCGAGAAGACCGCCGCCGGACGGAGGCGGCCGAGCAGCCGCCAGGCCTGCGGCATCGAGGCAGCGAGGCGGACCGGGTCGAGGACGAGATGGGCGTCTCGCCCGGCCGAGCGCAGCGACCGGACCCGGAGCTGGTGGTACGGCCACGTGCCGGCCTCGGCCACGAGCCGGCGCTCGAAGCCGCGGGCGCCACCCACGTAGTCGAGCTCAACCGCGGGACGCAGGTCGCGCAGCGCCCGAGCGACGGCCAGTGCGGGGTAGATGTGCCCGCCGGTCCCGCCGCCAGAGATCACCAAGCGCATCGAGCACCGATCCTTGCTGCGCCTCGCGACTGATGGACAGCAGGACGCCGACCGCCGCGAGATTGATGATGAGAGCCGTGCCGCCGTAGCTGACGAACGGCAACGGAATGCCGGTCACCGGCCACAGGGCAGTCACGACCATCATGTTGATGACGGCCTGGGCCACCAGCCAGGTCGTGATGCCGGCGGCCAGCAGGCCCGAGAACGTGTCCGGGGCGTGCACCGCGATCCGGTAGCCCTGCCACGCGATGACCGCGAACAGGAGCAGCACGGACACGGTCCCGATCAGCCCCCATTCCTCGCCGATGATGGCGTAGATGAAGTCGGTCGACGGCGCCGGGAGGTACAGGTACTTCTGGCGACTGGCGCCCAGCCCCACGCCGGCGATGCCGCCCATGGCCAGGGCCATGAGGCCCTGCATGACGTTGTAGCCCGAGCCGAGCGGGTCCTTCTCCGGGTCGAGGAAGCTCGTGACCCGCGCCAGCTGGTACGGGTTGTGCATGACGAAGGCAACCCCGGCGGCGACGACCGCGCTCCCGATCGCCACGACGCCGGTCAGGCTCGCCCCGGACATGAAGAACACGGAGAACGCGGCCGCGGCATAGACGCCGGCCGTGCCCAGGTCCGGCTCGGCGGCGATCAGGATGAAGCCAGGCGCCACCAGCAACGCGAACGGGATGAGGCCGCCGCGGAACCCGTGGGCCGCCCGCCCGCGACGGTCCAGCCAGTGGGCGAGATAGAGGACGATCGCGATCTTGGCCACCTCGGCCGGCTGGAAGCCACCGATGAACGGGAGGTCCAGCCAGCGCCGCGATCCCCCGGCCTCGTGCCCGACGCCGGGGATGAGCACGACGAGCAGCAGGGCGATGGCCACGAAGTACGCCGGCAGCGCGAAGTACCGATACCAGCGGAAGTCGATGCGGCTGACGACGACCATGACCGTGATGCCGATCGCCGCGAAGATCGCCTGCATCACGCCGTAGCGGGCCGGGTCGTCGCTGCTGAGCAGCGCGCGAATGCTCGAGGCCGAATAGACCATCACGACCCCGATCGCGACCAGCGCCAGCACGGCGACCAGGAGGGGCATCGCGACCCGACCTCGGTCGCGTTGGACGCCGCGAGTCCGGACCGCCTTGCGCGGGACCGTCTTCATGGTCAGGGTCGCGGTCATCGGTCCTCTCCCTCGGGGCCGGCTGTGACCTCACGGACGGCCTCGCGAAACGCGTCACCCCGATCCGCGTAGTCCACGAACATGTCGAAGCTGGCCGCGGCGGGTGCCAGGAGCACGACGTCTCCGGGCCGAGCGGCCGAGGTCGCGATTGCGACCGCGGCGGCCATGGTCGCCGCGCGCTGCACCGGGACGCGCCCGCCGATGAGGCCCTCGAGCTCCGCGGCGGTCTCCCCGATGAGCACCGCCGCGCGGCAGTGCGCGGCCACCGCGTCGGCAAACGCCTCGTACTCGAGGCCCTTGCCCTGTCCGCCCGCGATGACGACCACCGGGCGCTCGCCAAAGGCTTCGATGCCCGCAATGGCGGCCACCGGGATCGTCGCCTGCGAGTCGTTGACGTACTCGATCCCGCCATGGGTCCCGAGCGACTCGAGGCGGTGTGGGACGCCGCCGAACGACCGGACACCGTCGACCACGGCCGTCGAATCGGCGCCCGCCAGGCGCGCCGCGACCGCGGCCGCGAGCACGTCGTGCAGCAGGTGCGCGCCGCGCAGTGGGACGTCGGCGGTCGGCATCAGGGTCTCGCCGCCGACCACGATCCAGCCGTTGTCGATCCAGGCGTCATCGCCGGGGCGTGGCTCGAGCCCGTACCAGTGGATCCGCGCGTCACGGTGCCGCTCCCCGAGGGCAACGCATCCAGGGTCGTCGCGGTTCAGGACGAGCGCGCCCTCTCCCGTGGAGAGCTCCGCCAGCCGAGCCTTGACCGCCTGGTAGGCCTCCACCGTCCCATGCCGGTCGAGGTGGTCGGCGAGGATGTTGGTGTAGACCGCGATGTCGGCTCCGCGGCTGAGGGTCGGCAGCTGGAGCTCGGAGAGCTCCAGGACGACCCACGTGTCCGTCGTGAGGGAGTCCGCCTCCTCGATAAGCGGCGTCCCGATGTTCCCTCCGAGGCGGTGCGGAACCGCGCCGGCGGCCAGGATCGCGGCCACCAGGGACGCGGTGGTCGTCTTTCCCTTCGTCCCGGTCACGGCCAGGATCTGGGCCCCGGTGAGGCGCAGGAAAAGATCGACCTCGCTGAGGACGACGGTGCCCCCTGCTTCGGCAGCGGCAAGCGCGTCGCGCAGCCACGGATCGGTGGTCGGGAAGCGCGACGAGACCGAGGGGCTGGTGACGACCAGGTCGGCGCGGTCCAGGAGCGTGGTCACCGCCGCCGGGTCCGCGGCGAGGGCCAGGGTGATCTGCCGCTCGCCGAGTGACGCGATGGCATCGGTCAAACGGTCCGGGGGCAGGCGGTCGTACACGGTCACCTCGGCCCCGGCGTCGGCCAGGAAGCGGGCGGCGGCCACGCCGGATCGGGCCAGCCCCATCACGACGGCGAGTCGACCGCGCAGGTCGTCCCGGCTGGTGGGCGGAGCTGGACGAATCGGTGCTGGCGACATCGACATCACGAGAGCCCGGTCGTCGCGACGAACAGGCTGAACCCGAGCAGGCCGGCCAGGGCGGCCACGATCCAGAACCGAAGCGTGATCTTCTCCTCGGCCCAGCCGAGCAGCTCGAAGTGGTGATGGAGGGGCGCCATCCGGAAGATCCGCTTCCCGCGAAGCTGGTATGAGCCGACCTGGAGGATGACCGACACCGTCTCGGCCACGAACACGAGGCCGATGATGACGAGCAGCAGGAGCTGCCCGGTGACGGTGGCCACCACGGCCAGGGTCGCACCCAGCGACAGGGCCCCCGCGTCGCCCATGAAGATCTGGGCCGGGTGGACGTTGAACCACAGGAAGCCCATCAAGGCGCCGACGATCAGGGCGCAGAACACGGCCAGGTTCGGCTGCGCGGCCTTGGTGCCGGGCACTTCCATCAGGGCGATGAGCAGGTATGCGACGAAGCTGAAGACCAGGATCCCCGACGCCAGGCCATCCAGGCCATCGGTCAGGTTCACCGCATTCGACATGGCCACGATGGCGAAGGCCACGAACGCCACGACGACGAAGGCGCCCACCGCGATCTCGCCCATGAGCGGGACGTTGATGGCGGTGATGTCGAAGTGGCGCTGGATGTAGATCGCGGCCAGGAGCGAAACGATCGTCTGCCACACGAGCTTGTATCGGCCGCGCACCCCAAACCCGGTCCGCGTGTTCACGTAGTCGTCGATGGCGCCGAGGATCCCCACCCCGACCAGGGTCAGCATCGGGATGAGGGTGCTGACGTCCTCGATGCGCATGGCCATGGCCAGGAACATCACGACCAGCACGATCAGCATCCCGCCCAGCGTGGGCGTGCCGGCCTTGCGCTGGTGAGCCTCCGGCCCCTCGGCCCGGATCGCCTTGCCGAATCCGAGGCGCTGGAGGAGGCGGATGTAGATGGGACCGAGCAGGACGACGCCGCCGAACGCGAGGAGCAGTCCGACCAGGAGCGGCAGCACGCTCAGGCGTCCTCGTCCGGGGAGCGGCCGAGGAGCGCCGCGACCAGCCGATCGAGGGCGATCCCGCGCGAGCCCTTGACCAACAGCAGGTCGCCCGCCCGGGGGCTCAGGGCCCGCTCGACCACGGCCAGGGCCTGGTCGGCGTCATCGGCCGTGTCGACGCGGGCCAGCCCCGCGGCGCGCGCAGCGTCGGCAATCCAGCGCCCGCGATCCCCGACCGCGACAAGGCCGTCGAGGACCTCGGCCGCCCGGGCGCCGATGGCCTCGTGGAGTGCTCGCTCCGACGGCCCCAGCTCGAGCATGTCGCCGAGCACCGCCAGGCGGCGGCCGCGGCCAACCGGGGTCTCGGCCAGGAACGCCAGGGCGGCCCGCACCGACTCGGGCGACGCGTTATACGTGTCGTCCACCACGACGGCCCCGCTGGCCATCTCCTCGAGCGCCATCCGGTGGGGAGCGGCGCTGCCGGCCTCAAGCGCGGCGGCGACGTCGACCAACGGTACGTCGAACCGCTCGGCGACCGCCGCGGCTGCCAGCGCGGGCGACACGAGGTGGCGACCGGGCATGGCGCTGTGCACTCGCTGCTCCCCCCAGGGGGCGACGAGGGTGAACGTCATCCCGGCCAGGCCACGCGACTCGATGTCGCGCGCGCGGACGTCGGCTCCTTCCCCCAGCCCGAAGGTGCGCACGGTCGCGGGCGTCACCGATGCCATGGACGCCACGCGCGGATCGTCGGCATTGAGGACAGCGAGGCCGTCGGCCGGAATCCCGCGCGGCAGCTCGGACTTCGCCTCCCTGATCCGCTCGAGGCTGCCGGCTCGCTCGAGATGGGTGGGATGGACGGTCAGGACCACGCCCACCTCGGGGCGGCTGATCTCGACCAGGCGACTGATCTCGCCGGTCGTGTACATGCCCATCTCCAGGACCGCCAGCTCGTGCGTCGGTTCCAGGCGGAGCAGGGTCATCGGCAGGCCGGTCTCGGAGTTCAGGTTGCCCTCGCTGCGGAGGACGGTGTGGGTGCGGCGGAGCACGTCGGCCACGATCTCCTTGGCCAGGGTCTTCCCGGTCGACCCCGTGATCCCCACCACGCGGACGGGGAACCGGTCGCGCCACGAGCCCGCGAGCTCCTGGAGGGCGCGCAGGCTGTCCGCCACCCGGACCACGGCCACGTCGGCTCCAGCGGGGAGCGTCACCTCGCGCTCGACCAGGACGGCGGTCGCGCCGGCCCGCACCGCTTGGGCGACGTATCGATGCCCATCGTCCCGTTCTCCGCGGAGCGCCACGAACAGGCACCCGGGGACCACCCGACGAGAGTCGACGGCAGCAAGCCGGAAGGATGGGACCGATGTGGGGGCCAGCAGTCGGCCTCCGGTGGCGGCGAGGAGATCGGCGATCCGAATCGGCGCTGGCACGCGGTGTCCTGCGGCTTTCGGCGGGGAGTCTATCAGCCTCATGGCCGGGCGACCGCGGGCGAGGCTCGGTCGGGCGGGATCCCGAAGTAATCGAAGACCAGGGGCGCCAGCTGGGCGAAGGCGACCTCGGGGCGCTCGCCGATGCCGCCGCTGCCGACGACGGGGCGATGGATGAGGATCATCATCACGTAGCGCGGATTGGACGCCGGCGCGATGCCGATGAAGCTCGAGTCCACCCAACCCTCGATGTACTCCTGTCGGGTGCTGTCGACGTAGATCGGGTTCCCGCTGGCGTCCCACCCCGTCCGGACCCGGACCTTGACCGGACCCGCGATCTGCGCCGTCCCGGTCTTGCCGGCGATGGAGTAGCCGGCCACCGAGGCCCCGTTCGCGATTCCGTCGTCGATCGCGCCGGTCAGCATGTCGAGCACCGTGGCGGCGGTCTGGGCCTTCATGACCCGCTTCGGCTCCGGGAGGGTACGGGCCTGGTACGTCCCGTCCGCCAGGGTCCACCCATCCACGATGTGCGGGGTCACCAGCTTCCCACCGTTCGCGATCGCGGCGTAGCCGGCGGCCATCTGCATGACCGTGACCGAGATGCCCTGGCCGAACGCGTTCTGGGCCGTGGTCAGCTCCTTGGACGATCCCTCGGCGTCGGGGTCCAGGACGACCCCCGGCGCCTCGCCGGCGATGTCGACCCCGGTTGTCTGCCCGAAGCCGAAGCGGAGGAACGCCTCGCGCAAGGGCTGGCCCCCGAGGGTGAGCCCGATCGTCGCCGCGCCGACGTTGTTCGAGAGGGCGAGCACCTGGGCCGCGGTGAGGAGGCCGTGCCCGCTCGGGTACCAGGCGCGGTCGGCGTTGTGGATGACCGCGTCATAAATGTGGAGGTCGTTGTCGTCCATGAACAGGTCCGACGGGGTGATCGCTCCCGCGTCGAGCGCCGCGGCCACGGTCATCGCCTTCATGACCGATCCGGGCTCGTATTGGCGGCTGACCGCCGGGCTGTTGAACAGCTCGGGGTCCGTGGTCGGATAGGCGTTCCCATCGAAGCTCGGGTACGAGGCCAGGGCCAGGATGGCCCCGGTATGGACATCCATGATCAGGCCGGTCACGCCCACCGCCCGGTTCTTGGTGTAGTTGTCGAGGATCTGCTGCTCGAGGATGTGCTGGAGCCCCGCATCCAGGGTCAGGGTCACGTCGGCGCCGTTCACCGGCTCATCGAGCTCGTGCACCGATCCGGCGATGAGCCGCCCGGCCACGTCTTCCTGGGCCACGACCGACCCGGGGGTTCCCGCCAGTACCGGGTCCTCTGCCGCCTCGACGCCGTACTGGCCCACGCCGTCCACGTTCACGAATCCGAGAAGCTGCGAGGCGAGGGTCGTGCCCGGGGCGCCACCGCCCATGGTGTAGACCCGTTTCGACTCGGACACGAGACCGATGCCCGGCAGATCGAGCGCCCGGACTCGGGTCGCGGTCTCGGGATCGACCCG
>Ga0210138_1000061_pt1 | contig 24476 bp, 22 predicted proteins | sample Browns_ThreeSqC__FD_184850 | JGI IMG/M metagenome (GOLD analysis project Ga0210138, IMG submission 184850) | Wetland microbial communities from the San Francisco Bay, California, USA, that impact long-term carbon sequestration -... | ecosystem: Environmental > Aquatic > Marine > Wetlands ... | reverse complement strand
CGACGATGCGGGAACGGGAACAGTCGTCGACACGGGCTACGTCACGCACGGCGCGCAGACCGTCGCGCTCGTGCGGCACGCGCTCGAAGGCCGCCGGCTCACCCGCCTGGTGAACACCCACTGCCACTCGGATCACATCGGCGGCAATGCTGCGCTCGCGCGCGCCTTCGGTTGCACGATCGCGATTCCCGTCGGTGAGGCGCGTAACATCGCCGAATGGGACACCGAAGCGCTGCACCTGGACGGCTTCGGCCAGCACTGCGAGCGTTTCGCATTCGATTCGACCATCGCTGCCGGTGACACGCTGACGATGGGCGGGCTCGAGTGGCAGGCGCTCGCCGCCCCAGGCCACGACATGGACTCGCTCGTACTGTACGCGCCCGAGCCAAGGGTGCTGATTTCCGCCGACGCGCTGTGGGAGAACGGATTCGGCGTGCTGTTCCCCGAGCTCTACGGCGAGCCTGGCCTCGCGGCGACGCGCGCAACGCTCGATCGCATCGCCGCGCTCGATGTGGCGACCGTCATTCCGGGTCACGGCCCGGTATTCAGCGAGGTCGGCGCGGCGCTCGAGCGCGCCTACGGACGGCTCGACGCGTTCACGCGCGATCCCGAGCGCGTGACGCGAAACGCGTTCCGCGCGCTGCTGGTGTTCTATCTGCTCGATCGCCAGCTTGCCCGGCTCGACGAGCTCGCGGCGCTCCTCGAACAGGCCAGCTTCTTCGCCATGCTGAACGCGCGATCGTATCGGCTGGAGCCCGGTGTTCTGGCGCAGAAGCTGGTTGCCGAGCTTGCCGAGGCCGGCGTGCTGCAGGTAGAAGCCGACATCGTTCGACCTGCGCACTAGGCCGCGTCATGCGCGCGATCCGCTGGTATTTCGATTTCGTCTCGCCGTTTTCCTACATCGCGCTGCAGCGGCTGCCCGAGATCGACGCGGAGGTCGATTACCGGCCGGTGCTGTTCGCACGTCTGCTCGGACAGTGGGGCCAGAAGGGGCCCGCGGAGATCGGGCCGAAGCGGTTGTGGACCTACCGCTACTGCCAGTGGCACGCCGAATCGCTCGACATACCGTTTCGCTTCCCGGCGCAACATCCGTTCAACCCGCTGCATCACCTGCGCCTGGCGATCGCCGCCGGCGTGACGCCTGCCGTCGTGCGCAGGATTTTCGAAGCGATCTGGACAACGGGCGCCGATGCCGCCGATCCCGCAGCCTTCGAGTCGCTCTGCCGCGAACTGAATGTTGCGCCGGCAGCTCTCGCAGCCCCGGTGGTGAAAGACGCTCTGCGCGCGAACACCGAGCAGGCCGTGGCGCGCGGCGTGTTCGGGGTGCCGACTTTCGACGTCGACGGCGAGCTTTTCTGGGGCGTCGACGCGATCGAATTCCTCAAAGCTTACCTCGAGGATCCCGCGCTCCTGCAAAGTGCCGAGATGCAGCGCCTCGCAGCGCTTCCCGTGGGCGCGCAGCGCAAGACCTGAAGCCGCGCCACGCTAGCCGTACTTGCGCAGGTCTTCGATCACCTTGCCGTCGTTCGGCAGGCTGCCGGGTGCGACCAGCTCGACTTCGCCGCGCAGCTTGGTGACGTCGCGGATCGACGCGACGATTGCCTCGACCATTCCGGCGGGACGCTCGGCCGCTTCGCAGCGCAGGGTCATGCGGTCGTTCCCGGTCTCGCCTTCGACTACCAGCCTGGCCTTCGTCACCTCGGGATGGCGCCGCAGCACCTCGTTCACCTGCTTGGGCGTGACGAACATGGCCCGAACCTTGGTGGTCTGGTCCGCCCTGCCCATCCAGCCCTTGATGCGCGTGTTGGTGCGCCCGCAGGGGCTCGTCCCCGGCAGGATCGCCGAAAGGTCTCCGGTGCCGAAGCGGATCAGCGGGTAGTCCTGGTTGAAGGTCGTGACGACGACTTCACCCACCTCGCCCGCGCGAACCGGGTCGCCTGTGCCTGGCCGGACGATCTCCACGATCAGCCGCTCGTCGAGAATCATGCCCTCGTTTACGCTGCCATCGGGATTGAGAGATTCGTAGGCCAGCAGGCCGAGATCCGCCGTGGCGTAGGTCTGCGAGACGTGGATGCCGCGCGCACGCATTGCCTCGCGCAGCGCCGGCGGCAGGTACTCGGCACCGACATGCGCCTTCTTCAGACAGCCGAGATCGACCTTCAGCTCGGCCGCCTTCTCGACGATCAGCTTGAGAAACGACGGCGTGCCGACGAAGGCGACCGCGGCCAGATCGCGAATCGTGGAGACCTGCATCTCGGTCTGCCCCGTGCCGGTGGGCACGACGGTGCAGCCGATCGCGCGCGCCCCGGACTCGAGCATCGAGCCGGCCGGAGTGAAGTGGTACGCGAAGGTGTTGACGACCAGATCGCCGGCGCGAAAACCGCCGGCATACAGACCGCGGCCCGTGCGCCACCAGTCCTTGCCCGAGCCCTCCGGGTCGTAGATCGGCCCGGGCGAGACGAACAGCCTCTCGAGCTTGCTGAGCGGCGTCGCGTTCAGCCCACCGAGCGGTGGTGCAGCTTTCTGCAGCTCGCCCAGGTCGGACTTTCGCGTCACGGGCAGGCTGGCGAGCGCTGCGCGCGAGTCGATGCGCTTCGGCTCGACGCCCTTCAGGATGCGCGCCCAGCCCGGGGCGCCGCGAAACGCATGCGCGATCTGCTTCGGCAGCGCGGCCATGAGCTGCGCCTCGCGATCCTCTGGCGAGCGGGTCTCGAGCGCATCGTAGTACTCCGCCATGCGAGCTACAGCCAGCGCTTGCGGCGCCGATAGGACTTGACGTCGCGGAAGCTCTTGCGCTCGCCCGAAGAGAAGCCGAGGTAAAACTCCTTCACATCCTCGTTCTCCGCGAGCGACCTGCCTTCGCCGTCCATCACCACGCGGCCATTCTCGAGGATATAGCCGTAATCCGCGTACTTGAGCGCGATGTTGGTGTTCTGCTCGGCGAGCAGAATGCTGACCCCCTCCTTCTGGTTGAGGGTCTTTACGATTTCGAAGATCTCCTCGACCAGCTGCGGCGCGAGGCCCATCGACGGCTCATCGAGCAGGATCATCGTCGGCTGCGCCATCAGCGCGCGGCCGATCGCCGTCATCTGCTGCTCACCACCCGAGGTGTATCCGGCCTGCGCCTTCCTGCGCTCCTTGAGGCGCGGAAAATAGCTGTAGACCTTGTCCAATTCGGCCTGCAGGTCGGCACCGCTGCGCGTATACGCGCCCGTGAGGAGATTCTCCTCGACCGTGAGGTGCTGGAAGCAGTGCCGTCCTTCCATGACCTGGCAGATGCCGCGCCGCACCAGCTCCGACGGATTGAGCTGATCGATGCGCTGGCCGCGAAACAGGATCTGCCCCTTGGTCACGTCGCCGCGCTCGGCACGAAGCAGGTTGGAGATCGCCTTCAGCGTCGTCGTCTTGCCGGCGCCGTTGGCGCCGAGCAGCGCGACGATCTGGCCTTCCGACACTTCGAGACTGACCCCCCGCAACACCAGAATGACGTGGTCGTAGATGACCTCGACGTTGTTGATCGACAGGTATGCCTGGGGCCGGGACTGGGGTAGCGCGGACATGTGCAAACGCCGGACGCAAAAAGGGGGAAGGTTTCCCTTCCCCCGATTCGCCTTGCCGTGCTCAGCCTTCTTTCGAGCAGTCGCGCGGGGTGATGCCCTTCTCCTTGGCGTACTTCGCGGCGTCCTCTTCGATCATCGGCCGCACCAGCGCCTTGTCGGCCGTGATCCAGTCGGTGATGACGTTCCACTTGGTGCCGTCCCACTGCTGGAACTTCACCTGGCCGCCGCCTTCGTGATCCAAGCAGGAAGTCTTGAGCGGCTGCATGAAGCCGGTCGCACCGAGCTTCTTCAGTTCCGCCGCGCTGATGTCGAGGTGCTCGAGGCCCCACTGCACCTGCTCCCCGGTCATCGACTTGCCCTTGCCGAATTTCTCCTGCGCCTTGCGCACCGCTTCGGCAGTCACGATCGCGAACACGACGCCGCGGTTATAGTAGATGGAGCCGATCCGGCTTTGGTCCTCCATCTCGCCTTCACCCTTGGCATAAACGTATTTCTTGATGTCCTGGATCACGGGGAAATTCTGGCCAGAGACGTTGAAGCCGGCGGCGATATATCCTTTCGCCGCGCTGCCGGCGGGAATGACGTCCTCTTCCGCGCCCGACCACCACACGCCGACGATCTTGTTGCTCGGGAAGCCGATCTTGGCCGCCGCCTTCAGCGCCGTCGGGTTCATCACGCCCCAGCCCCACAGGATCACCCAGTCCGGCTTGATCTGGCGGATCTGCAGCCACTGCGACTGCTGCTCATTGCCCGGATGCGGCACCGCAATCAGCGTCAGCTGGTAGCCGTACTGGTCAGCCATCTTCTTCAGCACGGCGTGCGGCTCCTTGCCGTAGGCCGAATCGTGGTAGACGAGCACGATCTTCTTGCCCTTCAGCTTGGCGCTGCCGCCTTCCTTCGAGGCCATGTACTTGATCATCGCGGTGGCCTGCGACCAGTAGGTCGTGATAAGCGGGAACACGTAGGGAAACACGCGCCCGTCGGCGGCCGAGGTGCGTCCATAACCCACCGAGACGATGGGAATCTTGTCCGCGGTGCCCTTCTCGATCAGCGAATAGGTGATCCCGGTCGAAAGCGGGTGGACCAGAGTCGCCCCGGTGGGCGGATGCTTTTTCGAGCGCTCGTAGCACTCGACGCCCTTGCCGTTGTTGTACTCGGTCTCGCACTTCTCCCAGGTGAACTTCACGCCGTTGATGCCGCCTTCCTTGCTGTTGATCATCTTGAAGTAATCGAGCATGCCACCTGCGATGCCCGAGCCGCCGGGCGCATAGGGCCCGACCCAGTAGAAATTGGCCGGGACGAACTGCTCCTTCGCCTGCGCGGACGCCGTCCCGGTATAGCTGGCCGCCGCCAGGGCAACGCAAGCCAGCGCGATTGTCGTGCGTTTCATGGTTTGTCCTCCTCCGTAACCGCCGTAGGGATCTGTTTCAGATAGCGGAATGCCGAGTATAGCCAGAACCGCGGGAGTGTCCAGTGCGCCGGCTTTCGCGATCCGGTACCAGTTTCCTCAATGCGGGAATGGCCACAAGCGCAGCTTTTCCTTGGCGATCTGCCACAGCCGGGCCAATCCGTTCGGCTCCACGATCAGGAAGAAGATGATCAGCCCGCCGAAGGTGATCGACTCCAGGTTCGACACCACCGCATGCGAAATCTCGATGTCGAACGTCTTCGCGATGAAATCGGAGCCAAGATTCAGAAAAATCGGCAGCAAAGTAATGAACCCGGCGCCGAGAAACGAGCCCAGGATCGAGCCGACCCCGCCGATGATCACCATGAACAGCACGCGGAAGCTGATGTCGAGCACGAAGGCCTCCGGCTCGACCGTCCCCAGGTAGCAAAACGCATACAGCGCGCCGGCAACGCCGCAGTAGAACGAGCTGATCGCAAAGGCCAGCAGCTTGGTCTTCATCATCGGGATGCCGATGACCTCCGCGGCGACATCCATGTCGCGGACCGCCATGAACGCGCGTCCGGTCTCGCTGCGCACGAGGTTCTTCGCCGCCAGCGCCATCAGCGCCACGATCGTCAGCGTGAGCAGGTACTTGGATGCCGGCGTGTCGAAGGCGTAGCCGAACATCTCCATCTTCTGCGCGGCAATGACGCCCGACGCACTGTGGTTGGTGATCCAGGGCACGCGGTTGATTGTCCAGAGCACTAAGAACTGGCAGGCGAGCGTCGCCACCGCAAGGTAGAAGCCCTTGATGCGCAGGCTCGGCAGCCCGAACGCGATGCCGACCAGAGCAGCGCACAAGCCGCCGATGGCGAAAGAGCCGAGAAATGGCATCCATGGCAGGCGCAACTCGGCGTTGTACGCCATGAACGCGCCGATCCCCATGAACGCCGCAGTGCCGAGCGAAATCTGGCCCGCGTACCCCGTCAGGATGTTGAGGCCCAGCGTGGCGAGCGAAAAGATCAAGAACGGAATCAGGAGCGCCGAGAACCAGTACTGGGTGGCCACGAGCGGAACCACCACGAACGCCACCGCCAGCAGCACGGCGACCGCAACCCGGTCCTGGCGGATCGGGAAGATCTGCATGTCCTCGGCGTAGGTCGATTTGAACTGGCCGGCTTCGCGGTAGAGCATGACGTTCTCAGTAGTTCACGGACTCCGAGCCCCCGCTCGCACAAGCTGCGCGAACGCGAATCTGCACTGCGCATTCATCGATCGCGTCACACGCGATCGATGATCTTCTCTCCGAACAATCCCTGCGGACGCACCAAAAGGAACAGCAACGCGATGACGTAGGCGAACCAGGATTCGATGCCTCCGCCGACATACGGTCCGAGGTACACCTCCGCCAGCTTTTCGGAGGCGCCGATGATCAGGCCACCGATGATCGCCCCGGGGACCGATTCGAATCCGCCAAGAATGAGCACCGGAAGCGCCTTCAGAGCGGTGAAGGTGAGCGCGTACTGCACACCATTTCGCACGCCCCACATCATGCCGGCAACCAGCGCAACGAACCCGGCCACTGCCCAGACGATCGCCCAGATATGCTGCAGTGAAATGCCCACCGCGAGCGCTGCCTGATGGTCGTCGGCGACCGCACGCAGCGCGCGTCCGATGCGCGTCTTCTGGAAAAATACCGCCAGCGTGCCCACCAGCACGCCCGCGACCGCCGCGGCAAACAGGTCGAACTTGCTGATGTTGATATTCCATTTCTGCGACAGCCATTCCATCGGCACGTCCGCGATCCCGAGCTCGAGGCCGTGCGGCTGCGAGCCCCAGACCAGCTGCGAGAGACCCTCGAGCACGAAAGTCAGCCCGATGGTCGCCATGAACAGCGTGATCGGCGGCTGATTGACGAGCGGGCGCAGGACGATGCGCTCGGTCAGCACGCCGACCGCGACCATCACCACCAGGGTCACCGCCAATGCGACCCAGAAGTTCCAGTTCATCTCGAGCAGCGACACGAACGTGAGCGCCGCGAGAAACACCATCGCGCCCTGCGCGAAGTTGAAAACCCCCGACGCTTTGTAGATCAGGACGAATCCAAGCGCGACCAGCGAGTACATCACGCCCGCGAGCAGGCCGCCTGCCACCACTTCGATGAAGAACGTCATGCTAGTGAGTCACCCCTAGGTAGGCGTCGATCACCGTCTGGTTGCTGCGCACCTCGTTCGGCGTACCGTCGCCGATCTTGCGGCCGTAGTCGAGCACCACGACGCGGTCCGAAATATCCATCACCACGCCCATGTCGTGCTCGATGAGCACGATCGTGGTGCCGTAATGGTCGTTGACGTCCAGCACGAAACGGCACATGTCCTGCTTTTCCTCGAGGTTCATCCCGGCCATCGGCTCGTCGAGCAACAGGATCGTCGGCTCGGCGGCGAGCGCGCGCGCCAGCTCGACGCGCTTCTGCAGGCCGTAGGGCAGCCGCCCGACGGGAGTCTTGCGGATGTGCTGGATCTCGAGAAAATCGATGATCTCCTCGACCGCGCGGCGGTGCACTATCTCCTCGCGCCGCGCCGGCCCCCACCACAGCGCCTGCTCCAGGAAGTTCGAGCGCATCTTCAGGTTGCGCCCGGTGAGGATGTTGTCGAGCACCGTCATGCCCTTGAACAGCGCGATGTTCTGGAAGGTGCGCGAAATGCCCAATCCCGCCGCTTCGTGCGAGTTCATGTCGTGGAACTCGCGCCCGCGCAGGCGGATCGTGCCCTCCTGTGGATGGTAGACGCCGTTCAGCACGTTCAGCATCGAGCTCTTGCCGGCGCCGTTCGGGCCGATGATCGCGCGCAGCTCGTGCTCGCGGACGTCGAACGATACGTCGGTCAGCGCCTTCACGCCGCCGAAGGCGAGCGACACGTTCTCGACCGACAGGATCACATCGCCGACCGGGAAGGCGCGCGGGTGCTGGTGCAGCGCGACAGTCATTGCACGCGGTCGCTGCGAATCAGGCCGCCGCCCTGGCGGCCGCGGGGGCAAAGGTCTTCACGTCGCGAATCCTCAGGTCCGCCGAGATCGACCCGCTGCGGCCGTCCTCGTAGCGGACCTTCGCCTCGATATGGACGCTGTCCTTGCCGCTGTAGAGCGCGTCGACAAGCGACGCATACTTCTCACCGACAAATCCGCGTCGCACCTTGCGCGTGCGCGTCAGCTCCTCGTCGTCCGCATCGAGTGCCTTGTGCAGAATGAGGAAGCGGTGAATCTGGGAGTTCGCGAGCTCGGGTTCCCGTGCAAGATCGGCGTTGACTTTCTCGACGCACTCGGCAATGAGCGCGTAGGTCTCCTCGCGCGAGGCGAGATCGACGTAGCCCGAATACGTCAGGCTGCGTCGCTCGGCCCAGTCGCCAACGGCATCCATGTCGATGTTGATGAATGCGCAAACCTGGTCGCGCTTGTCGCCGAAGGCGACCGCCTCCTGGATGTAGGGGAAGAACTTGAGCTTGTTTTCGAGATATTTCGGCGCGAACAGGGTGCCGTCGGCGAGCGCGCCGACATCCTTGACCCGGTCGATGATCTTGAGGTGGCCGTCCTGGTCGACGTAGCCCGCATCGCCGGTGCGGAACCAGCCCTCGGCATCCTTCGCCTCCAGGGTCGCCTGCGGATTCTTGTAGTACTCCTTGAACAGGCCCGGCGAGCGGATGAGCAGCTCGCGCTGCGGCGTGAACTTGAGCTCGACGCCCTTCACCGCGGGCCCTACGGTATCGGGCTTGACCTGACCGTTCGGCTGGATGCAGACGAACACGCTGGTCTCGGTCGAGCCGTAGAGCTGCTTCAGGTTGATGCCGATCGAGCGGTAGAACTTGAACAGATCGGGTCCGATCGCCTCGCCCGCGGTATAGGCCACGCGCACGCGGCTCATGCCGAGGACGTTGCGCAGCGGTCCGTAGACGAAGATCTCGCCTAGAAAATACTGCAAGCGGTTCCAGAGCGACACCGGCTCGCCGTCGAGAATGCGCCCGCCGACGCGGTTGGCGACGTCCATGAAGTAGTGGAAGGACTTGCGCCCGCCCCACCACAGGTCCTCGATGCGGATCATGACCTGGGTGAGCATCGCCTCCATGACGCGCGGCGGCGCGAAATAGTAGGTCGGTCCGATCTCGCGCATGTCCGACATGACCGTCTCCGCCGACTCGGGGCAGCAGATGCAGTAGCCCGTCACGAAGGGCTGCGCGTAGGAGAAGATGTTCTGCCCGATCCAGGCCGGCGGCAGGTAGGCGAGGACCACGTCGCGATCGTCCAGGCCTTCGAATTCCGCGGCCGCACGCGATCGATCGATCAGCGCGTGGTGCGTCAGAACGACCCCCTTGGGCACGCCCGTGGTTCCGGAGGTAAAGAACATGGCCGCCGCATCGTCCGCCGCCCCCTTGGCAATCTCGGTCTCTACGAACGCCGGGGCGCGTTCGAACGATTCGCGCCCGATTTCGAGCAGGCGCTCGTAGCTCATCAGCTGCGCCTGCTTGTAATGCCGCATGCCGCGCGGATCGTCGTAGTAGATGCGCCCGAGCGTGGGGCATTGCGGGAGGATCTCGAGCAGCTTGTCGACCTGCTCCTGGTCTTCCGCAAGCGCGTGGGTGATCTCGGCGTTCTGGATCGGGAATGCCATCTCGGCCGCGACCGAGTCCTGGTACAGAGAGACCGGCACGCCGCCAAGGCACTGCACCGCGCACAGCATCGCGTACAGTCGCGGGCGGTTGTCGGAAACCAGTGCCAAATGGTCGCCGCGCTTGAAGCCCTGCTCCGCGAGCCCGCAGGCCAGTGCCCGCACCTCGTCGGCGAAATGCTTCCAGGTCCAGGTCTGCCAGATGCCGAGATCCTTCTCGCGGATTGCAGGCCGGCCACCGCGCACTTTCGCGTGGTGCAGGAGCAGCTTGGGGAACGTGTCCCGCGCATCGAGCGCGCTCGACGATCCGACGCCAGTCGCCATCGGTCGGCCTCCTCCTCAGAAGTCCCTCATGGTCGGCCGGCCACCCGCCGGCGCAACGAGGGGCGAATTCTCACATAAAAACGAGAACCTGCGAACCTGCGAGGAATCGAGAGATCGGCGCATCCGCGGGCGCTTTGCCCTCGTCCGCGGGGCCGGCGAAAATTCTCTCCCCGCGACGCAGGCCATCTGCCCAGGCAAACCCAGGCGCCGACCATGACCGAATCCGCAGGCCGCATTACGTTCGAGCGGCGCGACGCCCTCGCGCTCATCGGCATAGACCGACCGAAGAAGCTGAACGGCTTCACGCCGAAGATGTACCGCGCGCTGGCCGACGCGTTCGGCGCGCTCGAGCGCGATTCCGGGGCGCGGGTCGGCGTGCTCCACGCGCAGGGCGCCAACTTCACCGCGGGGCTGCAACTCGACCTGTTCGCGCCGATGATGCAGCGCGGGGAATCGATGCTCCCGGCCGACGCGATCGATCCTCTCGGCCTGCGCGAGCCGATGCGCAGCAAGCCCGTCGTGTGCGCCGTGCAGGGCGTCTGCTTCACGCTCGGCATCGAGCTGATGCTCGCGCAGGACATCGTCGTCGCTGCCGATGACTGCCGTTTTGCGCAGATCGAGATCAAGCGGGGCGTCATTCCGACCGGCGGCGCGACCATGCGTTTCGTCGAGCGCGCCGGCTGGGGCAACGCGCAACGCTATCTGCTCACCGGCGATGAATTCGGGTCGACCGAGGCGTTGCGCCTCGGCTTTGTCCAGGAGATCGTCCCTGCCGGGCGCCAGCTCGAGCGCGCGATCGAGATCGCGCAAAGCATCGCCGAGCAGGCGCCGCTCGCGGTGCGCGCCTCGCTTGCCTCGTCGCGGCGCTACGCCGAGCGCGGCCCGCTCGGCATGAAAGAAGACATGGACGCGGCGCAGCGCAAACTCGCACTGACCGAGGACGCCGCCGAGGGCGTGCGCTCCTTCGTCGAGCGGCGCAAGGGCCGCTTCAGAGGCAGATGAGCGCAGGCTTCGACATTCCAGTGCCCTTCGCACAAGCCCGCGCGGTCGTGCGCCCGGATTGGATCGACTACAACGGTCACATGAACGTCGGCTACTTCAGCATCGCGTTCGACGTTGCTGCGGACGTCTTTTTCGAGTTTCTCGGCCTCACGCAGGAATTCCGCCGGCACCACGGCTCGACCACCTTTGCGCTCGAGCAGCACCTCAATTTCCTGCGCGAGGTGAACGAGGGCGATGCGCTGCGCTTCGAGGCGCGGCTGCTCGACTTCGATGCCAAGCGCTTTCATTTCTACCAGGAGATGTTCCGCGTCGGCGACCAGCGCCCTGCGGCTTCCTGCGAGGGCTTGAGCGCGCATGTGAGCACCGCCACGCGCAAGACCGCGCCGATGCCGCAGCCGCTCGTCGAGCGCCTCGCGGCGATCCGCCACGCGCACGCGGGGCTCGAGCGTCCCTGGCAGATCGGCCACGCAATTTCGGTGCGTCCGCCGCAGCAGCGCTGAGGCGCGGACTTGCGCACCCGTCGGCCGGTTGCTAGGCTGGTCGCCCCCTGACCCGGAGTACCTGCATGCACCGCATCCTGATCGCAGTGCTTGCGCTGGCGCTGCCTGCCCTGGCCGCCGCGCAATCGACCGCCCTCGACAAGATTCGCAGCTCGAAGACCGTGACGATGGCTTACCGGACGAACGCCCTTCCCTTTTCCTACAAGGACGCGAGCGGCCAGCCGGCGGGCTACACGGTCGAGCTGTGCAAGCGCGTCGCCGCGAGCATGCAGTCGCAGCTCAAGGTTCCCGAGCTCAAGATCCGCTGGGTCGAGGCGACGAGCCAGAATCGCTTCGAGCTTGTCGAACAGCACAAGGTCGACATGGAGTGCGGCGCGACGACCGCCACGCTCAAGCGCATGGAGCGGGTCGACTTCTCGAGTTACGTGTTCGTAGACAGCACGGGGGTGCTCGCCACGGTCGCCTCCGGCATCCGCGCGTTCTCCGACCTCGCCGGCAAGCGGATCGCGGTGATTGCGGGCACGACCAACGAGATCGCCCTCAAGAACGCGCTCAAGACCGCGCTGGTCAATGCAGAGGTGGTGCAGCTCGACAGCCGCGAGGCAGCGGTGGCCGCCCTCGAAGGCGGTAAGGTCGATGCGTTTGCGAGCGACAAGATCCTGCTCGAAGGCATTTCCGCCAAGATCAAGGACACCAGCAAGTACGGCATGCTGCCCGACAATCTGTCGTTCGAGCCCTACGCGATCATGCTGCCGCGCGGCGATTCCGCGCTTCGCCTCGAGGTCAACCGCGGCCTGTCGAAAGTCTTCAGCTCCGCTGCGATCAAGGAGATCTTCACGCGCACTTTCGGACCCGATGCGGTGCCGACCCCGCTGCTGCGCGCGCTGTACACGATCGCCTTGATCCCGGACTAGCCGCGCGCCGCTACGGGCTTCGCCCGACTTGGCGCTCGCCTAGCCTTGCGTCGCGGATCGCGCGGACGGGCGCTGCTATTTGGTCGCCGCGCCTGTGTCGGGCTGGCCCGGGAACTGCGTGCTCGCAGGATCGATGGAGGCCCACGGGCGGGCGCTGCGCGTCCAGATGTTGGCGGTGATTTTCATGTCGCCGGCGCTGTCCAGCGTTCCCGCCCTCAGCACTGCGGTCTCCGGCGCCGTGGCGCGCTGGCTGTAGATGGGGGAGCCGCAATCTGCGCAAAAGTAGCGATACAGCGTGCGCCCGCTGTCCGCCTTTGCGTCGTAGCGCTTCGGTGTGCCCTGCGTGATCTTGAGGGCCGCGCTGGGGATCACTGCGTTTACGCTGCCCGCCGCGCCGGAGGCTTTCTGGCAGTGCGTGCAGTGGCAAGCGCGAAGCTCCGTGATTGGCACATCCACGGTGTACCGAATTGCGCCGCACAGGCAGCTTCCGGTGAGCGGGGTGGTCATCGGGCGTCCTCCTTGTCATTACCGCCAGGGCCCCACGGCCCATGGTGCGGAAGATAACCCATCCGCAATTCGGACTGCGGTGTTCCGCTACGGTCCCCCACCGATATGCTCGGACTGCTTGCGCTCGGCCAGGCCGATAGCCTCGTCGATCGCCCGGCGGTTCGCCTTGTGAATCGCGTCCGCGTGACCTTGCCGCTCGCGCACATCCGGTTCGTCGTTGGCGACGGACCAGTCGATCAGCATCTGCTGCGCTTTGTAGAGAATCTGGATGCGCTCGTCCTTGCGGTCGACCTCGGTAGGGTGCCAGGGGTGTACGCAGAACTTGGGCAGTGGAGTTTCGACCGCACCCAGGAAAAGCTCGAACCGCCGCGAAATGTCCCGCCCGAACAGCGTATAGGCGGTGCCGAAGATCAGATGCTCGTCGTAGCCGCCGATCGCTTCCCAATGCGCCGCCTTGGCAGACAGCAACGGCGCCTTGTTCGTCACCACGCGCGGGACGGGGGCGTAGGCGTTGACTGCGCAATTTCGCACCAGCTCGTAATCGATGATCTGGTTTTTCCAGTCGTCCACCGTGGTGCCGCAAGGGAAGGCGGCCTCGCAGCGGGGCATTGTGATGACCCGGTCGCCCCGAGCGTGCATTGCGGTCAAGATCGCGAGGAAGTCTGGCGGCACCAGGATGTCGGCGTCCATGGTCGAGACGATCGCGCCCCGGGCTTCGCGGATGCCGGCGTTCAGCAGGCGGCCGGGATGATAAGGACCCTCGTCATCCATGTGGATCACACGCACGCGCAGGCGGCCGGCCAGCGCTTCGACGACGGACTCGATAGGCTGGCAGTCCTCGCGTTTCGCAAACTCGTGCGCCGTCTTGCGCTCGCGCTGCTCTACGAAGATCACCTCCAGACGGGACAGGCCCTGGTCCGTTTGCGCCAGCGACGGCAACAGGTGGAAGAAATTCCGGAACGAACAGTCCCAGGTGACGATCGTGTGTTCGATCATGCCGGCGCTCATCGATTCGCGGTCGCTTCGATCGCGTCCGCCCACCGGTCGACGAGCACCAGTTCGTCGCGCGGGACGAAGCCCGCCTCCGACAGTGCCGCCCAGAGCCGCCGCAGGCGGTCCGTCGTTGTCAACTCCCCGGTCGTCACGGCCTCGGTCAGCGTGCGCAGGATCTCATCATTGTGCAGGTAGCCGTCCACCTCGTCCCGAAAATCCTTCATCAGGTCGTGCACATTGCGGACCTGGTGGGCCGTCGCAGGACGGAAGCAGACGCGGCCACCCGAGGGCCACAGCGCCGCCTGCGCCACAAACGAGCGCCAGATGTCGGTCATGCGGAAACTGCAGTGGTGCGGCAGGTAGAGCAAGGCGAATGCTTCCGGAAAGTGCAGCGTGTTCTGGCTGTTGTACGGGACGCAGCAGCCTGGCTCCAGGATGACGGGCGTACTGTCCTCGCGGCAGCGCACGGACTGAGAATAGAGCAGCCGGTGGATCGCATCGACGTCCGGGTCATCGTCCACCAAAAACTGATGAATTGCGCAGGACTGCGTGGTCTGGGCGGGTGCGATCGTTCCGCGATCGTGAATGCTGTTGAGCGGCAGTCCGCGCGGCCAGATCAACCCGTCATAGAAATGGGCGTAGACATTGATCCAGCGCCCGCCACCCAGCGCTCGCCCCGTCACACGGGAATCGACGTGGCTGCCGAAACTAGGATACGGAAACGTGTCGTCGTCCGTTTCAAGGATGCAGGCGGCGCCCTGGGCAATGGCAAACAGGTATCCGAAGTTCTTGCGCGAATAGTGATTGATCGGGGCCGCCTCGGCCATCGAGCCGAACATGTCACGCTGAGCATCCAGCGATAAGAACGTGAGCGGGAGCTCTTCCCAGGCGGCGGGCGTGCGCGCGTCCCCAACGACGACCACGTTCCAGCCGACCCGGCCGAGATCAAGCAGGCAATCGGCGAACCGGCCGGGCGGGTGGATGGTCGTCACGACGAGCCACTGGTCAGACATCGCTTCGGCCTTTGCGCAAGGGCGCGCAAGTCGGGTCCGCTATGACCGGGTAATGCGGCGCTGCTGGCATTCTGGCTCAGGTCAATTCCGTCTCATTCGCCCGTTCGTCGCTCCGAGCTTGGGCCGTCTAGGCCACCACCCGCCACGCGCAGTATCGACATTGCTCGGCGCAGGTCGGCTCCCACGGATGTCGAAGATTGTCTACCCGACCGAGCCAGGGTACCAAGCAGCATCGAAAGATCGATCCCATAGGGTTTGATCGAGCCGATCAGCGCGAGCGCCGCGGGCGCAGGGTCGCACGGCGGCCCGGGCGTGTGAAAATGCTGCTCGACCTTACATTCCGAGGAGACCCCGATGCCCAAGGCATACATGGTTGTCACTTACCGTTCGATCAGCGACCCCGAGGCGCTCGCGGCCTATGCGAAGATCGCCGCGCCGGCGGTCGAGGCCGCGGGCGGAAGGTTCCTGGTACGCGGCACGCCCGCGAAGACCTACGAGGCGGGTATCAAGGAGCGCACCGTGGTGGTCGAGTTCCCGAGCGTCGCGCAGGCGATCGCGGCGTACGAAGGGCCGGGCTACAAGAAGGCGCTCGACGTTCTCGGCAAGACCGCAGCGCAGCGCGACATGCGCATCGTTGAGGGCGTCGCATGAGTGGGTGCGCCTGAAGGAGAACGCGCTCGCGGGCGCTGCCAATGGACAACACCCACGCCACGACCCGCGATCGGCTAGCACGATTGTCGAATCGTCGCAGACCGAATGGAAATTCCCACGGGAAGTGCCACGAATACCTCGCGAGCGTTCGATGGCTGGCCGCGCCAGCTTTCACCGTTTTCCCACTCTTGACCTCGGGTTCCACGAAAGCTACGCTCGCCCGCTCGTCTTGGCGATGGATCCCCCCGTTCGTCATGAGGTTCGCTCGATACGAGGAACGCAAGCGAGGCGATCAGATGCGGGAAGCTCGAGTCCTGAATTCCATTCTGGCGTTGCTGTTGGCCCTGTCATTCGCGCCGGGGCTGTCTCTCGCGGGCTCCATCGCGGGCAAGGTCGTCTTCGACGGCCCCGTCCCCGCGATGAAGAAGGTTCCCGTGACGATCGACCAGTACGTCTGCGGCAACGCGAAGGACGCGGAGGACCTGGTGATCTCACCTCGAAAGGAGATCGGCAACGCCGTGGTGTGGATCGAAAATCCGCCGGCCAAGGCAGCGTGGCCCGGGCACGACGCCAGGGTCGAGATGGATCAGAAGGGCTGCGTTTTCATCCCGCGCGTGATTCTGGTCCCGGCGGGCGGCACGGTGGATTTTCTGAACAACGACCGCCTCCTGCACAACATCCACGCGGTCCCCAAGCTGAACGTCTCGTTCAACCGTACGCAGCCCAAGAGCCGCACGATTCCGGTCACCTTCGCCAAACCCGAAATCGTGCGCATCGACTGCGACCTGCATTCCTGGATGAGGGCGTGGGTCGTCGTCATGGCGCACCCGTTCTACGCCATCACGGGCGCGGATGGGCAGTTCAAGTTCGCCAATCTCCCCGCGGGCAAGTACACGCTCCACGTCTGGCACGAACGCCTGGGCGACGTATCCACGACGCTTGACGTCACGGAGTCGGCGCCCGCTCGCGTAACGGTCGAGATGAAAGCGCGCTGAGCCTGGTTTCTGCCTAAGGCTGGACCTTGATTTTCCTGCTGGCGAACCACGCCGCCGAGTGCGTAGGCTCCTCGACCGCCCGCAGCGTTCCACCCTCGTCTAGCGCGATCGTGAACGTCACGATCGGCGCCGAGTAGACGGGGTGCAGGTACACGCGCGAGATCTCCACGTCGTCCTTGTACAGGGCGATATAGCGCACGAAATGCTCCTGCAGCGACGGATGCTCGCCCCCGGCGCCGACGCTCACCGTCACCTTGAACCAGTCGCCGCGCTTCACGACGTCGGGCGCGGCAATCTGAGGGGTGTGCTTCGCGTCGTAGCTGGTATGGACCTTGCGGAACTCCGGCGTGAACTGCGTCGCCTGCTCGCCCGCGGCGCGCGACGGGACGGCAGCGATACAAAGCAGCATCGACAAAACCGTCGGCGCGACGTGCATCGACAACCGAGTGATCTTGATCATCATGGCATCTCCAGTTCGAGGGTCACTGCTCCGGTAGGTACTGTCGCACGAGAGCAAGCAGCTCGCGCGGGCTGTAGGGCTTGGCCAGATAACCGTTTGCGCCTGCCGCGGCCGCCAGCTCCCGATCTCCACTCAGGGCAAACGACGTGATCACGATGATCGGGATGTGAGCCGTGCGCGGGTCTTTCTTCAGGATGCGTGTCGCCTCGTGTCCCGACATCTTGGGAAGCTGCACGTCCAGCAGAATCAGCTGCGGCAGCTTCTCCTGGGCGATCGCAACGCCGGCTTCCCCGTCGACCGCCTCGAGCAGCTGGTAGGACGTGCGGCTCAGCAGCTGGCGGACGATCTTCCGGTTGTACTCGTTGTCTTCAATGTAGAGGATGGTGCGCTCGCTCATAGCCGCGTTGCCTCCGCGTGCAACGGCACCGAGATGAAAAAGGTCGATCCCTTGCCGACCTCGCTCTCGACCCAGATCCTGCCGCCGTGCATCTCCACGAACTTCTTGGTAATGCTGAGTCCGAGGCCGGTTCCGCCGAATTCGCGCGTCACCGTCGCATCGACCTGCCTGAACTCGGCAAAAACGTTTTCGAGTTCGCTCTGCGGGATCCCGATTCCGGTATCCGAGACCCGATAGACGAGCGCGTCGCCGACCACCTCGACGCCGATTTCGACCCGGCCCCGCTTGGTGAATTTCAGCGCATTGCCGGTGAGATTGATCAGGCACTGGCTCAGCCGGCCGCTATCGCCGGTGGCGACCGGCAGGTCGTCCGCAACGTCGGCGACGAACTCGAGGCCCTTCTCCGCAGCCAGCGAGCTCAACGAGGTGCGCGCCGTGTCGACGACCTCGCGCGGCGAGTATTCGCCGAGCGACAGCTCCATGCGGCCGGCCTCGATCTTCGACAGGTCCAGGACGTCGTTGATCAGTCTGAGCAAGTGGCGTCCGTTCACCTGGATGTCCGTGAGCGGCTCCTTCAATTCGTCGCTGACCTCGCCGTAGAGCCCATCGAGCATCATCTCGGAAAATCCCAGGATGGCGTTCATGGGCGTGCGCAACTCGTGGCTCATGTTGGCCAGGAATTCCGACTTCGCCTGGCTCGCCCGCGCAAGCTGCTCGTTTACGCGCCCGAGCTCGGCCGCCGCGGTACGCTGCTCGACGTCGAGGCGATGCAGCTCCCGGCTCATATGATTCATCTGTTCCGCGAGCGCGCCGAACTCGTCGCGATTGGAAACCGAGATGCGACCTTCGAACTTGCCTTCCGCGACCTCGCCGAGAAAATCCTGCGCCTTGCGCACCGGAAGGATGAACGACCAGGAAATCACGAAGCCGCAAAGCAGCGCCAGCGCTACCGCGCCCACGGCGAAGGTCGCCGTAAGAATGAGCGACTTGTGGTTTGCCGCCTCAACGCTGTCGCGCAATCGGGCCATGCGGCCCTGTTCGGTCGCGACCAGCTGTCCGACCCGCAGCGAGATCTCGTTGTCGAGGCGCTCCTGGCGATCGCGCAGCGCGCGCGTGATGCTGCCGAGCTTGCCATCGCGGATCGCGTTCGCCATGTCGGCAACCACCCCCATTGCCTCGTCCTGCGACGTCCGGATCTGATCGATCAGTGCGCGCAGCTCCGCCGTTTCGGAGCTTTCGATCTTGGCCAGCAGGTTGTTGAAGCGGTTGTTTTCCCGCAGGATCTTCGAAATGGCGACCTCTTCCTGCGAGAGCAGCGCCAGCACAGTGAAGTGCATCTGGCGCGCCAGGGCCTGTTCGATCTGGTGCGCCCATCCGACCCGCTCGTGCGCTTCGTCGAGCAAACGGCTTTGCCGCGTCGTGTTCACGAGCGTCTGGAAGCTCACGATCGCCATGACGACGAACAACAACGTCACGATGAGGAATGCGCCGAGGAGCTTGGCATGAACAGACGCGCGTATGCCCGACACCCAGCTCACCAGCCGGCCGAGCGGGGTTTTGTTCAGCACAAGCGCGGCGAATTGCTCTATTTTGATTTTCTGGCGCTCCGGCGACGAAACACGAATCGGATCAGAAGCGCTCCCGTGTGCGCCTCCGCCTACGAGTTTCCTCGTTCTTGTATGACGGCGGCCAAGACCGTATATTTCCCGAGCCGCAGGGAAACTCGACGATGAGAACACCGCCACGCATCCTCATCGTCGACGACAACACGGCGAACGTCAAGATTCTTCAGACCCGATTGGCCGCCGAGGGCTACGAGATCGTCACGGCGAGCGACGGCGAAGCCGGCCTGGCGGCGGCGCGTCAGCAAACGCCGGACCTGATCCTTCTCGACGTCATGATGCCCAAGCTCGACGGCTTCGAGGTCTGCCGCCGTCTGCGCGCGGATCCCGATTTCCCGTTTACGCCGATCATCCTGGTGACGGCGATGTCCGATTCGAAGAACGTTGTCGCCGGGCTGGAAGCCGGCGGCGACGAATACCTGACCAAGCCTGTAGACCATGCCGCCCTTGCGGCGCGGGTGCGCTCGATGCTCAGGATCAAGGCCCTGCAGGACAAAGTCGAGGCCCTCGTCGCAGAGGTCAAGGACTGGAATGCGTCGCTCGAGCGCCGTGTCGAGGAGCAGCTCGCGGAGCTGGAGCGCGTCGGTCGCCTGAAGCGCTTTTTCTCTCCGCAGCTGGCGGAGCTGATCGTCAGCGGCGGCGCGGAAGACCCGCTCGCAAGCCATCGACGGGAGATCACGGTCGTATTCCTCGATCTGCGCGGATTCACCGCCTTCGCAGAGGTCGCCGAGCCCGAGGACGTCAGCGCCGTGCTGCGCGGCTACCACGAGGCGGCGGGCAAGCTGATCCTCGCTCACGAAGGCACCCTCGAGCGATTCACCGGTGACGGCATGATGGTGTTCTTCAACGATCCGATTCAGGTTCCGAATCCGGCCGAGCGGGCCGTCGCGATGTCGCTCGCGATCCGCGACGACGTCGGCGCAATGTGCGCGCAGTGGCGCAAGCGCGATATCGAACTCGGTCTCGGAATCGGAATCGCACAGGGCTTCGCCACGATTGGCGCGATCGGGTTCGAAGGGCGGTGGGATTATGCGGCGATCGGTACGGTGACCAATCTCGCTGCGAGGCTGTGCAGCGAAGCCGCCGGTGGAGAGATTCTCGTCTCGCAACGGGTACACGCGAGCGTCGAGCAGCTTGTCGATGCCGAGCCCGGCGAAGCGCTTTCGCTGAAAGGCTTCCACCGCCCGATCGTCACGTTCCGCATTCGAGGACTGAAGTCGTCGGCTGGCTGAAGCGCCCGGCGACGTTGCGGGATTAGGTACAACAGCCTACATGCTGCGCCGGTACTGCCCGCCGACCTCGAACAGCGCATGGGTGATCTGGCCGAGCGAGCACACGCGCACCGCGTCCATCAGAACGGCGAACACGTTCTCGTCCGCGATCACCGCCTGACGTAGGCGCTCGAGCATCGCCGGCGCCTGCCTGGCGTGCCTTTTCTGGAACTCGCGCAGACGCCGGAGCTGGCTCTGCTTTTCGTCTTCGGTCGAGCGAATCAGCTCGAGCGCCTCGGGCACCGGGTCGCCGTGCGGATTGCGGAAGGTGTTGACGCCGACGATCGGGTAGGAGCCGTCGTGCTTCTTGTGCTCGTAGTAAAGCGATTCTTCCTGGATCTTGCCGCGCTGGTAGCCGGTCTCCATCGCACCGAGCACGCCGCCACGCGAGCTGATCGCCTCGAATTCCTTCAGCACCGCTTCCTCGACCAGGTCGGTCAGCTCATCGATGACGAACGAGCCCTGGTTCGGGTTCTCGTTCTTCGCCAGGCCCCACTCCTTGTTGATGATCAGCTGGATCGCCATCGCGCGGCGCACCGACTCCTCGGTCGGCGTGGTGATCGCCTCGTCGTAGGCATTGGTATGCAGCGAGTTGGTATTGTCGTAGGTCGAGATCAGCGCCTGCAGCGTGGTGCGGATGTCGTTGAAGGCGATTTCCTGCGCATGCAGCGAGCGCCCGCTGGTCTGCGAGTGAAACTTGAGCTTCTGGCTGCGCTCATTCGCGCCGTAGCGTTCGCGCATGGCCACCGCCCAGATGCGCCGTGCGACGCGCCCGAGCACCGCGTACTCGGGGTCCATTCCGTAGCTGAAGAAGAACGACAGGTTCGGTGCGAAGTCGTCGATGTGCATGCCGCGCGCGAGATAAGCCTCGACGAAGGTGAAGCCGTTGGCGAGCGTGAACGCGAGTTGCGAGATCGGGTTGGCGCCCGCCTCTGCGATGTGGTAGCCCGAGATCGACACCGAGTAGAAATTCTTCACCTCGTGGTGGATGAACCACTGCTGGATATCGCCCATCACCTTCAAGGAGAACTCTGTAGAGAAGATGCAGGTGTTCTGCCCCTGGTCCTCCTTCAGGATGTCGGCCTGCACCGTGCCGCGCACGCTGGCGAGCGTCCACTCGCGGATCTTCTCGGCTTCGTCTTCGGTCGGCTCGCGCCCGTTGTCCTGCGCGAACTTGTCGACCTGCTGGTCGACCGCGGTGTTGAAGAACATCGCGAGAAGGGTCGGCGCCGGGCCGTTGATCGTCATCGACACCGAGGTATTCGGCGCACAGAGGTCGAAGCCCGAATACAGCACCTTCATGTCTTCGAGCGTCGCGATCGAGACGCCGGAGTTGCCAACCTTGCCGTAGATGTCCGGGCGCTCGTCCGGATCGAAGCCGTAGAGCGTGACGGAGTCGAACGCGGTCGACAGCCGCTTTGCAGGCATGTCCTTCGAGAGCAGGTGAAAGCGCTTGTTGGTGCGAAACGCGTCGCCCTCCCCGGCGAACATGCGCGTCGGATCCTCGTTCTCGCGCTTGAAGGCGAACACGCCAGCCGTGTATGGAAACGAGCCGGGCAGGTTCTCGCGCAACTGCCATTTCAGGATCTCGCCCGGATCCTCGTACCTCGGCAGCGCGACCTTCGGCAGCTTGGTCCCCGAGAGCGAGCTGGTGCGCAGGCTGCTGCGGACCTCGCGTCCGCGAATCTTCACCACGTACTCGTCACCGGAGTAGATCTTGACGGTTGCGGGCCATTGCTCGAGCAGCTTCTTCGAGCGCGCGTCCAGGATGTCATTCTTCTCGTCGATCAGCGCGTTCAGCGCGTGGGCATCCTTGCCCGCCTTCATCAGCAGCGCCTTGGCTGTGATCAGGCTCGCGCGCTCGCGCGCGTGCTGCGCCTGGGCCTGAACGTGGGCGTGATAGCTGCGCAGGCACTCGGCGATTTCGGCCAGGTAGCGGCTGCGATTCGGCGGCACCACCGCATCGACCCGCGACGAGACCTGCGCCGCGATCCGCGGCAGCTTGCCCGGCTTCAGCTGCAGGCCCTTTCCGGCCAGCTTCGCCGCGATTGCCTGGTAGAGGGCGGTCACGCCGTCATCCGAAAATCGGCTCGCAACGGTGCCGAAGACCGGCATCGACTCGGGCGCGACGCGGAAGGCTTCGCGGTTTCGCTGCACCTGCTTGCGCACGTCTCGCAGCGCGTCCTCCGCCCCTTTGCGGTCGAACTTGTTGATCGCGACAAAGTCCGCGAAGTCGAGCATGTCAATCTTCTCGAGCTGGCTCGCGGCGCCGAATTCCGGCGTCATCACGTATAGCGAGATGTCGACGTGCGGCACGATGGCCGCGTCGCCCTGGCCGATGCCCGAGGTCTCGACGATGATCAGGTCGAAGCCCGCAGCGCGACAGGCCGCGACCGCATCCGGCACCGCCTGCGAGATTTCGGCACCGGAGCCGCGCGTCGCGAGCGAACGCATGAACACGGCCTCGCCATGGATCGCATTCATGCGGATGCGGTCGCCGAGCAGCGCGCCGCCTGTCTTGCGGCGCGAGGGGTCGACCGCGACGATCGCGATGCGCATCCGGTCGTCCTGGTCGAGCCGGAAGCGTCGTACCAGCTCGTCGGTGAGCGAGCTCTTGCCCGCGCCGCCGGTGCCGGTGATGCCGAGCACGGGCGCGCGATGCTTCGCAGCGGCGTCCTGGATCTGCTTTTTCAGGTTCGCGTCGGCTGCGCCGAGCTCGAGCCGGGTAATCAGCTGGGCGAGCGCCCTGCGATCGCCTTTGCGCACGCGCTCCAGGTCGCCCGGCGCATGCGCCGCGAGATCGAAGTCGCAGTGCGCGAGCATGTCGTTGATCATGCCCTGCAGCCCCATGCGCTGCCCGTCCTCGGGCGAGTAGATGCGCGCCACTCCGTAGGCCTGCAGTTCCTTGATCTCGGCCGGCACGATGACCCCGCCGCCGCCGCCGAAAACCTGGATGTGCTCCCCGCCGCGACTGCGCAGCAGATCAATCATGTACTTGAAGTATTCGAGGTGACCCCCCTGGTAGGAAGACACCGCGATGCCCTGCACATCTTCCTGCAGCGCGGCCGTGACGACGTCTTCGACCGAGCGGTTGTGCCCGAGGTGAATCACCTCGGCGCCCGAGCCCTGCACGATGCGGCGCATGATGTTGATCGAGGCGTCGTGGCCATCGAACAGGCTCGCCGCGGTGACGAAGCGGATCTTGTGCTTCGCCTTGTAGATCAGGTTCTTGCTGTCGGACAGATCGGTCATCGGCGCCTCGCTGCGCGGAGCGGCGAGAAGAATCGGGAGGCTACTTGACGTTTACGTAAACGTCAATGTGCCGGCCCCCCTCGTCCACGCACCTCGGCAGTTTACCGATCGGGCTCGGATGCGGGGACCGCGGCCGCAAGCGCGAGAAAGCCGCCCCAGGGGAAATGCGCGGGCAAAGCCGCTTCAAGCGTCCGTGCGAAGGCGCCGCCGCAGGCGAGGAACACGGCCGAGCGCAGCACGATGCCGGACGCACCCGCGCCGGACAGCAGCGCGCGCGCCTCGCGTGGGCGGTGCCAGCGTGCGCCGCGGTAGGCGCCCTGACCTCCGCCACGCCCTTTTTGCAGATAGAGCAGGCTGTAGCGGTTGAGCAGGCCGAGCCCGACGCTGCGATGTGAGACACGCAGCATCTCGCGCAGCGCGCGTCGCTCCTCGCGTACGAAGCAAAGCGCGGTTACCGAAATGGCGTGATCGAACGACCGATCGGCGTACGGCAGCAGTCGTGCATCGCCGACGCAGTAGTCTTCCGTGGCAGCCCGATGCGCCCGCGCGAACGCGATCATCGCGGGATCGAGGTCGATCCCGGTCACGCGATAGCCGTCGCGCGCGAGCCGGCGCGCGAAATAGCCGCTGCCGCAGCCGACGTCCAGGACGCGCGCACCCGCGGCAGGACGGAGCAGCGCGATCAGCAGGCGATACTCGCTGTCGCCGATCCAGCGCCCGCGCAACGTCTCGTACCAAGCGTCGTAGCGCTCCGGGGTCATCCGGATGGAACCATCGGCAAGCAGTATTGGGGCGCAATCCTACGTAACGGTACAGATTTTGACGCCTATCGTGCCGGCGCCTACAGTCCACGCTCCCGATATGAGCACACCGATCGAAACGCCCGACGCCGGCGCGGTGCAATTCTTCGCGGACCCGGATGAGAAACGGCCCACTCTCGGGCGTCGACAGTTCGGCCGCATCTTCCT
>Ga0210138_1000060_pt1 | contig 24652 bp, 20 predicted proteins | sample Browns_ThreeSqC__FD_184850 | JGI IMG/M metagenome (GOLD analysis project Ga0210138, IMG submission 184850) | Wetland microbial communities from the San Francisco Bay, California, USA, that impact long-term carbon sequestration -... | ecosystem: Environmental > Aquatic > Marine > Wetlands ... | reverse complement strand
GTCGAGCAGGTGCGAAAGCAGGTCAAAGTGATCCGGTGGTTCTGTATGGAAGGGCCATCGCTCAACGGATAAAAGGTACGCCGGGGATAACAGGCTGATGACCCCCAAGAGTTCATATCGACGGGGTCGTTTGGCACCTCGATGTCGGCTCATCACATCCTGGGGCTGTAGCCGGTCCCAAGGGTATGGCTGTTCGCCATTTAAAGTGGTACGTGAGCTGGGTTCAGAACGTCGTGAGACAGTTTGGTCCCTATCTACCGTGGGCGTTGGAAGTTTGAGAGGGGCTGCTCCTAGTACGAGAGGACCGGAGTGGACGCACCCCTGGTGTACCGGTTGTCACGCCAGTGGCATTGCCGGGTAGCTATGTGCGGAAGAGATAACCGCTGAAAGCATCTAAGCGGGAAGCTTGCCTCAAGATGAGACTTCCCGGAGACTCGATCTCCCTGAAGGGTCGTCCTAGACCAGGACGTTGATAGGCGGGATGTGTAAGGGCTGTGAGGCCCTCAGCTAACCCGTACTAATTGCCCGTGTGGCTTGACCCTATAACCGTGAGCAGACCGACGCCGACATTGGCGCGCGGTCGGCGCGGTAAGCGTAACTCGAACCCTTTGCTTCATCTTTTCCGAATCGCGGCCTGGAGAGGCAGCCCCTGTGCTGCGGTTCGTCCGGGCCCACAGTCAATCTGGCGGCCATAGCAGCCTGGACCCACGCCTTCCCATCCCGAACAGGACCGTGAAACGGGTTTGCGCCGATGATAGTGTGCAATTGCGTACGCGAAAGTAGGTTACCGCCAGGCCATCTCTAAGCAAGGAACCCCGGGCTCGAAAGAGTGCCGGGGTTTTTTGTTGCACCCCTTCTTTCTGGATGGGCGCTCCAATGTCACTCCTGTCGCACGTTCGTCGCCCGGTGGAGGCCTCTGCGGCGCCGGATGCCGCGCGCGCATGCGAGCTCTACGACGCGCACGCAAACGGCTACGACGCATCGGCGCGGCGTACGATGCCGCTGCGCCGGCGCACGATCGCCTTGCTCGGGCTGCGGCCGGGCGAAACCGTGCTCGACGTCGCCTGCGGCACGGGTCTGAGCTTTGGTATCTTGCGGGATGGCGTCGGCGAGACCGGTCGTGTGATCGGCGTGGAGCTGAGCGCGGCCATGCGCGAGCTCGCGTATTCGCGCTGCGGGCGCGAGCAGTGGCGCAACGTGACCGTGATCGAATCGGCGGTGGAGTCCGCCGAGATTCCTTTACCGCTAGACGCCATCCTGTTTAATTTCACGCACGATGTGATTCAGTCGCCCGCTGCCCTGGCGCGGATCTTTGCAGCCGCTCGACCGGGCGCACGGGTCGCGGTAACCGGAATGAAGTACGCAGCGTGGTGGCTTGCACCGCTCAATCCGCTGGTTCGCGCTCGGGCGCGTCCTTACATGACGACATTCGCGGGACTCGAGGCGCCCTGGCAACCGCTGCTCCGGTACCTCGAGCGCTTTGAATGGAGATCGGTCCATTTCACGACCGGCTACATCGGACACGGCACGGTCAAGGGTTGCTGAGACGCACGCGCGCCCAGCGTCGTCCCGCGGGAACCGTTTTTGCCTTGCGCAATCGAATCTGAGCCCGCCTCCGCAGGGAATCGAAACATGACGAAAAGACGAGTACTGGTCCTGTTCGCACAGGAGTGGGACCGTTTGGCGCTGTCCGATCCAGGGTTTAGCGCGCGGTTCGATTTCGTTCACGCGGGCTTCGACCTGTTTCGATTCCCCGAGAACGCACGGCTGCTCGGGTTCGACGTTCGTCGTGCCGTCGACCGGTGGGTCGCCGGGGCGCGGCGACGCGGCATCGCTGCCGTCATCAGCCCAAACGAGCATTTCGGTGTCCTGATGGCAGCGGTCATCGCACAGCGCTTGGGTCTGCCGGGACCGGACCCGAAGGCCGTGCTGACGGCGCAGCACAAGTACTACGCGCGCAGCGCGCTCGACGCAGTCATGCCGGAAAGCAATCCGGCATTCGCCGTCTTGCCCGAGGCCTTTCGCGACGCGGAGCTGCCGTTCGCCTTTCCTTTCTTCGTCAAGCCGGTCAAGGCGACATTCTCGGTCCTCGCGCGGCGCGTGGACACGTTCGCCGAGCTCAAGCGTCACTTCGGCTTTCGGCTATTCGAGCGGTACATCGTCCGGCGTCTGCTGCGTCCGTTCAATGATCTGCTCGCGGACCATTTGGGCCCGGTGCTTGACGCACATCATCTGCTCGCCGAAGGACTCGTCGAGGGCATGCAGGTCAACGTCGACGGCTACGCCGAGAGGGGGCGAGTTCGAATTCTCGGCATTGTGGACGAGCTGATGTACCCCGGCACCCACGCGTTCAATCGCTTCGAATATCCGAGCTCGCTGCCGCCGCAGGTTCAGACGCGGCTGGCAGACGCGGCGCGGAAGGCGATCCACGCGGTCGGTTTCGATCATGGACTTTTTAACGTCGAGCTGGCTTACGATCCGCGCAGTGACGCCGTTCGGGTGATCGAGGTCAATCCGCGCATCGCTTCGCAGTTCGTCACGCTGTATCAATGGGTCGACGGCATCAAACTCTACGAGCTGATGCTCGACCTTGCGCTCGGCGAGACGCCTCGTGCCCACCGATATCCTCGGCTTCACCACTGCGCGGCGAGCTTCGTGTTCCGCAAATTCGACGGACGGCCGGTACGGCCCGCACCGAGCCGCGAGCAGATTGCGCGCGTCGCACGCCGGCATCCGGATGCGCGCATGATGCTCTACCTCAAGCGCGGCGCAGATCTCGCCCGCGAGATGAAGTGGCTCGGCAGCCATCGCTACGCGGTCGTCAACATGGGTGGGTCCGACCGCGACGAACTGTACGCGCGCTATCGCGATGTTCGTGGGATGCTCGGCTTCGAGCGGCACGCTGAGCCGGAGCCGGCGCCGATGTGGGCTCCCGAGGGACTGGCGGTGCGCACCGCGGCCGTGCCGAGTTTCGGCGGCTAGGCGCGCACCTTGCGGACGGCGCCGCACGTGGCGAATGAATCGATGAAAGGAGAAGAACCGCCCGAAAGCAGAGTGCCATCGGCTGCAATGTCGCGCTGGACCCTCGCAAAGGTGCTGGTGGCGATGCTTTTCCTCAATGCCGCGCTAAACTTCAACAACTGGTGGCCCACGTTCGCGATCAAACCCGACGCCCGGCTCGCACCCGAGTTCGTGCTCCTGTGGGTCGTGCTGTTGGTCGCTGCACGGTTCTCGGATCGCGTATCGCAAGCGCTGGTCGGCGGACTTGCCGCCGTCTATTTCCTGTTCGTCGTCGGCCGCTACGCGGATGTCACTGCCCCCTCGCTGTTCGGTCGAGAAATCAACGTCTACTGGGATGGTGCGCAGCTTCCACGTTTCCTTTGGGTCACCGCGCAGAATCTGCCGCTCTGGCAGCTGCTGGGAGTAGCCGCTGCCACGCTGCTCGTGCTGTGGGGTACTTACCGGGTTCTCAAGACCGCGATCGCTGTTCTCGCGCACGACGCCGCGCAATTCGCGCTCCGGTCACGAACGGCGCTCGCGCTATCGGGCGTCGCCGTCGTGCTGGTGATTGCGAATACGGCAGGGGTACGCGCAACCTGGCCGGTGATCTCGAGGCCGGTGACGCCCAGCTTTGTCAGACAGGGTGTCATTCTGCGCACTGTGCTCTCGGCCGAGCGTCGCGCAGTCGCGCTGCCGGCTTCGCCCGCGTTTGCGTCTGACCTGACCGCACTTGATGGCGCCGACCTGAAGCTCTTCTTCCTCGAATCGTACGGCGCATTCGCATTCGATGACCTTGCGACACGCAACGCGCTCGCCGCTTCGCGAAACGCGCTCGCCCAGTCGATCGAGTCGACGGGCCGGCGCGTGGTCTCGGCGTTCGTGCGCTCGCCCACGTTCGGCGGCGCCTCCGACCTCGCGCACCTGAGCCTGCTCGCAGGCATAGACCTGAGCGATCCGCTGCGCCACCACTTGCTGCTGGCGAGCAAGCGGCCCACGCTGATCAGGCACTTTCAGGCCTGCGGATACGAAACCTACGGCTTTTATCCGGCGCTTTCGTGGGAGTGGCCGGAGCGCGCATTTTACGGCTACGACCATTTTCTCGAGGCGCGTGGACTGGGCTACCGCGGACCCGAGTTCGGTTACTGGAAGATTCCAGATCAGTACTCCATCGCCCGTTTCGACGAGCTGTACCCCGTGCATGCCGATTCGCCGCCGCGCTTGGTGTTTTTCGCGACGATCAATACGCACGCGCCATTCAGGCCGCTGCCGCCTTACCAGCGCGACTGGTCGAAGCTGCTTTCGTCCGAGCCGTACGCGCAGGCGGAGGTCGAGCGCGCACTCGCGGACCGGATCGACTGGACCGACCTCGCAGCCCCGTACCAGCGCTCGATCGAGTACACCTATCGCTGGCTCGCGGGCTACCTCGCGCTGCCGCATCGCCGTGACTTCGTGCTGATCCTGCTGGGCGATCACCAGCCGATGGGCAGCGTCACCGGTGAAGGCGCATCCTGGAACGTACCGGTGCACGTGATCGGGACGAACGTGCGACTGCTCGAGCGGCTCGTCGTCGCCGGTTTCTGGCCGGGGATCGAGCCTGCACAGTCTACACTCGGCGGAATGCACGAACTCACCGCGCTGCTGCTCGATGCTTTCGATGGCGACGCCGCGGCGCGTGCAACGCAGGCTGCAGATGTCGACGGCGAAGTTCCGCGCGCGAGGCGTCAGGCGACGCGATGCGGCCGCGCCGCGGTGGCGCGCGATCTGCATGCCGGCTCCCGCGACGCGGGGCTCACTTGGAGCGCGCCGCCCCCGGCGCCTTGATCAGCAGATTCATGCGCGTGCGCGCAATCGAGCGCTCTGCAGACTGCGACGCGACCAGGCGCTCCCAGTCGATGTCGTGCACCTTTTCCGGAAGCGGGCGCCCTGCCAGCTGGTAGTGCAGCGAGTAGCGCGACTCGAAGAACATGGTCTTCTGATCCGTAAACGCGTACGGGATCTTGAAGTGCTGCACGAGCCTGAACATCACCCGGTCGCAGGCCGGGGAGGAGGCCGGGTCCATCATCGCCCAGTATGGCAAGAGGAAGGCCGCGTTCTTGGTGACGAAAAAGGCACTGGTGTCCGCGTGCGAGCCCTTGACGTCCTCGGGTTCCTCGGCCGTGACGAGCGTTCCATCGGGCAACACCACCTGCCGACCGCTAAACGCGATGTGGACACCCATGTCGCGCACGAGCTCGACCAGGCTCTCGATGTGCTCCGGCGCGAACCAGTTGTCTGCATCCAGGAACGCGAATGCGTCGAACCCTTGGTTTAGCGCCGAGATGGCTCCGATACCGCGCGGCGTGTTGCCATTGTCGCCATGTGCGCGGGGCAGCACGATGTGTTCGATCGGCCACTCGGTCACGCGCAGATTCGGAAAGCCGTCGGCGACCAGATAGTGGGTGCAGGAATACGTCTGCCCGGCAACGCTCGCGTGGCAGCGCCGGAGCATTTCGAGCGGCTCCTTGTAATAGGGCGTGATGACGGCGACCTTCATGGCAACTCCCCAGGCCAAATTGATTCGGCTGCAATGCCGAGTTCCAGGCAGGACAATACCTGTTCGGCGCCAGGAGTGCATATGCGCCTTTGGCGATATCCCATGGAGAGCGGGCAACTCGTCGCCCGAGCCGGCGCGGCCAAGGCGATGCGATCGCGGACTATTGGCCGAAGCCGTGTTTGCGCCCAGCGAACGTCTGCTCAGGGAATGACGTTATCGGTGCCGGCTGCGAGTGCAACAAGCCATCCCTGATGCCGGTCGTACCGATGCCACGATGCACGGCACATGACCAGGGTCAACACTGGGTCCGCGTGATCATATAGATTTGGGCGGCGAAGGCGTAGCATCAGCGGAAACTGTTTTCGGAGATCGCCCGCGCAGGCGACTCCGCCCAGCCCGACCTTAATGCGAGGAGACCGAACATGAGTGCGCACGACAAGAAATGGGAAGCTTTGACAGACCACCTCAAACTCAGCCGGCGTGACTTTGTATTCAGTGGCATGGCCGCGGGCGCACTGACCCTGACACCCCGTTTCGTGCGCGCCCAGGCCGGCATGCCGTACAAGATCGGCGTGCTACTGCCTTCCACCGGCACAGGCGCGAACTACATGGCGCATGCGATCAAGGGTTTGCCTGTCGCTATCGCCGAACTTAACAAACGTGGCGGCCTGCTTGGCAAGCATCAGGTGGAGATGGTGTATCGCGACACCGAGACCAAACCTGATGTGGGCGCGCGCGAAGCGAAATCGCTCATCCTGAACGACAAGGTGGATGCCATCTTCGGCACCTACTCGAGCGCAGTCGCGCTGGCGGTGCAGGAGATTGTCCACGAGCACAAGGTGCTGCACTTCGCTGCCACCTCCAATAGTTCCAAGATCACGCAGGACAATTTCACGCCCTATACCTATCAGTTCTGCCCCGACAGCAACATGCAGTCGGGTGCGGTGGTGGTCGCAGTGTCGCGCATGGCGAAGAAGAACAACTGGAAGACCTACGTGTCTCTCGGTCAGGATTACGAGTGGGGCCGCGACACGCACAAGGGCTTCACCACGGGACTTGCGAAGGTCGCTCCCAACATTAAGGAAGCCCGCCAGATGTGGTTCAAGCTGGGTGAGACAGATTTCACCTCGTACATCACCGCGATCATGGCTGCGAAGCCCGATTTCATGTTCGGCGCGGTGGCCGGCAAGGATGCCGAGACGTTCATGCAGCAGGCCGGTCAGATGGGATTGTTCAAGCGCGTGCCTTTCCCGGGTGGCCTGATCGCAGTCAACGACCTGAAGGCGCAGCGCAAGACGCTTCCCCGCGGCATCATCGGGCTCGCACGGTGTCCGTTCTTCGCGCATCTCAAAGAGCCGATCATGCAGGCTTACATCAAGCGCGATCGCACGGCGTTCGGCCCAGACGGTTACCCGGACGACTGGGCGTGCATGTATTACGACGCGCTCGGCGGGCTCGAGCAGGGCGCCAAGAAAGCCGGCTCGACCAGTACCGAGGCAATAGTCAAGGCGCTAAAAGGTGCGAGCGTCGAGACCTGCCGGGGCAAGCGCAGCTTCCGCGACTGCAGCAACCAACTCGACGTACCTTCCTACGTCGGCGAGGTGTGGGATTCGCCGGATTATCCGTTCCCGATCTACAAGCCTGACACGATGATCTTGGTTGAAGGTCATGAGGTCTGGACGCAGTCTTGCGAGGACGTGGACAAGCTGAAGAAAAAGCGCGCTTAAATCACAGGGCGCAACGCGGCTAAGGGCATTGAGGCGCCCCGGCCGCGTTGTTGCTTCCGGTTGTCGTGCATGGATATCGCTCCTTACGCCCTTCAGCTATTCAGCGGCCTGTCGCGCGCGATGGTCTTGTTCCTGCTTTCCGCAGGGCTGTCGCTGATTTTCGGCGTGATGAACATCCTCAACTTCGCACATGCCACGTTGTGGCTGCTGAGCGGCTACGTCACTTTCTCGATCTTCACCTTTCTCGGCCAGCAGTTCGGCGCGAGCCCGTGGATGCTGGTGCCGGCCATTGCAGGCGCAGTGGCGGTGATGGCGCTCGTCGGGTTCGCCCTTGAGCGGTTCCTCATCCGGCACACCTACGATCGCGAACTCCCCGAGCAGCTACTGCTCACGTTCGCGTTGGTGCTGATCTTGGGTGACGTGATCAAGCTGATCTGGGGCCTGGAGAACCGGCGCATCAATCTCGGTGTGCGACCGATCGAGATGCTCGACACGCTGGTCAATCCGTACCAGTTCGTGATTATCGGGACCGGTGTCGCTGTCGCCGTGGGCCTGTGGCTTTTCTTGCATCGCACGCGCCTCGGAAAGATCGTGCGCGCCGCCGTCTACAGCCGCAGCATGGTGAGCGCGCTGGGGATTCCCATCCCGAAGATCTACGCGCTGGTGTTCGCGCTGGGCGTTGGTCTGGCGGCGCTCGCCGGAGGCGTGTTCCTGCCACTCCTGCCAATGGCGCTCGGCGTAGACCTCGACATCATCGTGCAGTGCTTCGCCGTCGTGGTGATCGGCGGGTTCGGCAGCATGCTGGGCACCTTCGTCGCGTCGATCATCGTGGGCGTCGTCTACTCGTTCTCGATCTTATTCTGGCCGGACGGCGCACTTGCCATGATATTCCTCATCGTGATCGCGGTCCTGATCGTGCGCCCGTGGGGACTGTTCGGCACTGAATTGCGGTACTGATGCCATGACTGCCAACGCCAAGCGCACGGGACCGCTGTCACGCCTGTACGCGAAATTCGGGATCTCCGGGCCGGTCACACCGGTGCTGCTGGCCGCAGCGATCGGCGTACCGTGGCTGCCGGGAGAGTTCTGGACACATGTGGGCACCGAAGTCCTGATCCTCGGACTGTTCGCGATGAGCTTCAACCTGCTGTACGGCTACATGGGGCAGATCTCTTTCGGCCACGCGGCATTCTTCGGCGTCGGCGCGTATGCGACCGCAATGCTATTCACTGCGCTCAAGGGCGCAGATGGGCAAATCGGGGTTGCCGACTTCTTGTTGTCGCTTCTGGTTGGCCCTCCAGTCGCGGCACTGACAGCGCTGTTCGTGGGTTTCTTTTGCGTTCGCCTGACCGGCATCTACTTCGCAATTCTTACGCTCGCGTTCGGCGAATTGCTGTTCTACATCGTGTTCTCCTGGTACAGCTTCACCAAGGGCGACGACGGCATCCAAGGACTGCTGCCGCCGCCGTTCTTCCAGGACTCAACCAATTTCTACTTCTTCACCCTGGCCATCGTGGTGGTGGCGGCCGCGGCTATGTGGCGCATTACCGAGTCGCCGTTCGGCTACGCCATGCGCACGCTGCGCGACAATCAGCGCCGCGCCGCGTTCCTGGGCACAAACGTCCGGGCGCACATGCTCGCTAACTTCGTGATCGCAGGTGCGTTCGCCGGAGTCGCAGGGGCGCTCTGGGGTCCGTTCTCGCGCAGCGTGAATCCCACTCTGCTCGGCTGGGGCGAATCGGGAATTGCCGTATTCATGACCCTGATCGGGGGCGCCGGCTCGTTCATCGGACCGATGCTGGGGTCGGTGATCTACACCATGCTGCAGGCGGTGGTGAAGATGTACACGGTGTACTGGCCGCTCACCATCGGCACGATCATTCTGCTCATCGTCCTGTTCGCACCTGGCGGAATTCTCGGCATGATCGACAAACGCGTCCAGGCGACGCGCGCCCGCGACGGCGCGGCCGAAGCGGAGGCCGCGGCCGCTGCGCGGGCCGAGGCGCCGCGCCCATGAGCCCGAACATTCTCGAGGTCACCGGGCTGGAAAAGCATTTCGGCGGCGTACATGTCACCTGCAACATCAACTTCACGATGCAGGAAGGCGAGCAGGCAGCAATCATCGGTCCGAACGGCGCCGGCAAGAGCACCTTCATGAACCTACTCACCGGCTATCACCGCCCCGACGCCGGAAAGGTCATGTTCGCAGGCAGGGAGATCACCGGCTTGCCGCCGCACCGGGTGGTGCGGCGCGGCATCTCGCGCGCTTTCCAAGTGAGCAGCATCTTCGCGCGCATGACGGTCCGCGAGAACGTGCGCGCAGCGGTGCAGGCGCAGATGCGCGCGACCTTTCGCCTGTTCGCTTCGGGGCACAGCCTGGGCGCCGAGGAGACCGAGCGTGTACTTGCGATGTGCGGGCTGGCGGGTAAACGCGATCTGGTCGCCGGTGAGCTCGCGCAGGGCGACAAGAAGCGGCTCGAGCTCGCGATCGCGCTGGCGGGCAAGCCGCGCCTGCTCTTCCTCGACGAGCCGACGGCCGGCATGTCGATCGACGAGGCGCGCTCGACCATGGAGCTGGTCGATCGACTCAACCGCGAGCTGACGCTGACGGTGCTGTTCACCGAGCACGACATGGGCATCGTATTCAACCACGCGCGCAGGCTGACGCTGCTGCACCGGGGCGAGATCATCCTCGAAGGCACCCCTGGAGAGGTACGCGCCGACGCAACTGCACAGAAGATCTACCTGGGCGAACACCATCTCTGACACCAATGCCTTGTCTCGAAATCCGGAATCTCCACACGTTCTACGGCACCAGCCACATCCTGTTCGACGTGTCGCTGGAGGTCAATGAGGGTGAGTCGGTGTGCCTGCTCGGGCGTAATGGCGCAGGCAAGACCACGACCCTCAAGACCATCATGGGACTTGCGCAGGGACGCGACGGCGCGGTCCGCTTCAACGGTGAATCGCTGCTCGGCCGCGAACCCTACCAGATCGCCCAGCTCGGCGTCGGCTTCGTCCCCGACGAGCGCCTGATCTTTCCCGATCTCACCGTACGCGAGAACCTGGAGATCGCCGTCAAGCGCGGTCGTGGCGGCGCTCCGCGCTGGACCGTGGACCGGGTCTACGAACTGTTTCCTGTCCTCACGCTGCTCGACCGGCGCCTCGGCGGCTACCTGTCGGGTGGCGAGCAGCAGATGCTCACCATCGGGCGGACCTTGATGGGCAACCCGTCGTTGCTGCTTCTCGACGAGCCGGTCGAAGGCGTCGCGCCGGTAGTGGTGCAGGAGCTCACGCGACAGATCAGGAATCTCAAGGACATGGGTCTTACCATCCTGTTCGCCGAACAGAACATGCACTTCGCTGCCGACGTATCCGACCGTGCCTACGTGATTGAAAAGGGGCGTATCCGTTTCCACGGCAGCATGCGGGAGCTGGCAGAGAACGAGGAAGTGAAATCGAAGTACCTGATGATCTGACACACGTCCGCTGCGCCCGGGGAGATTGCGTACGCGAAGGTAAGTTACCGCCAGGCGACGACGAGAAAGCCCGATTCGCAAGAAGTCGGGCTTTTTCTTTTCCTACCCTCGAGCGCAACGGCCTGGGGAACCCCGTCTCGGGGCGTTTTCGTTTGGTACGAGCGGGAAGGCTTGCCTGGACCATGAATACTGTATAAAAATACAGTATCATGACTGACCTCTCCCGCCCCCTTGAAGACCTTCTCCGGCGGCACCGGGTATGGCGCGGCGGCAGCACAGCACCGTTTTCCATACCCGTCGTGTCGACAGGATTTCCTATGTTGGACAGACACTTACCGAGTAATGGGTGGCCGAGCGGGGCGTTGACCGAGATCCTGACGGCTGTCGAAGGCGGCGGCGAGCTGCAGCTCATGCTGCCGGCCCTGGCTAGCCTGTCCGCCGCAGGGCGGCGCATCGTCTGGCTCGCGCCGCCGCACCTGCCGTTTGCACCCGCGCTGGCAGCCGCCGGCATCGAGCTGCGCAACGTCGCGGTCGTGCGTACGCCGCGGCGCCGCGAGGTGCTGTGGGTGGCGGAGCAGATGCTGCGCGCGCGCGCCTGCCATGCACTGCTGCTGTGGTGCCGGGACGTCCGTTATGCCGAGTTGCGGCGGCTGGCAGTCGCCGCCGACGCGAGTCATGCCCTGGTCGCGCTGTTCCGCCCGCAGCAGACCGCGCAGGCGCCATCGCCTGCAGCGTTGCGCCTCGAGCTCAGGCCGACGGCGGACGGCCTCGAGCTGCGCATTCTCAAGTGCCGCGGTCCGCGCAGCGAAGGACCGCTGCGCTTACGCGTCGATCGCCCTGTTCATGCTCTGGATCGCTCTTCGCCTGCCACATCTCGCTCTCGAGACCCTGTCGCGTGGCTGTGCCCTGCATGAGTCCGGCGGCGCGCCCTGGGCGATCGTCGAGGACCGCCGGGTGTTCGCAGTCGAGGCACAGGCCGAGTCGCAGGGCGTGCGTGCCGGAATGGAGCTGGCGGCTGCATGGGCGCTGGCCCCTCGTCTGCAGCTGCGCGAACGGAATTCTTCCGCCGAGCGCGCCGCGCTCGAGGGGATCGCGGCCTGGCTATGCCGATTCACGCCCGCAGTTTCGCTCGAACCTCCGCACGGCATGCTGGCGGAGGTACGCGGCAGCCTGCGCCGGTTCGGCGGACTGCGCAGTCTCGTTGCGCAGATCCGCGAGGGCATCGCGGCGCTCGGGTTCAGCGCCCGCCTGTCGGCGGCACCGAGCGCGCGCGGTGCATGGTGGCTCACGTTCGGACAGACGCAAGCGCTGCTCGAGGATTTCTCCACACTCAGAGGCGCGTTGGAACGCTTGCCGATCGAAACCGTCTGCGCGACAGACGAGGCGCGCATGCTGTTGAGCCGCATCGGCATAGGCACCGTGGATGCGCTGCTCGAATTGCCGCGCGCAGGCGTGGCGCGACGCCTCGGACCGGAGCTGCTCGCAGACCTCGATCGCGCGCTCGGCACCGCGCCCGAGCCGCGGCGTTTTTTTGTCCCCCCAGAGCATTTTGCGGCCGTGCTCGAGCTGCCGGCCGAAGTCGAACATGCCGCAGGCCTGCTGTTCGCCACGCGTCGACTGCTGCTCCAGCTCGAAGGCGTGCTGAGCGCTCGCCAGTCGGGGATACGAAGATTTCTCGTCGTGCTCGAACATCGCCGCCTGTCGTCAAGCCGTATCGAAGTCGGCCTGGCTTCGCCCGGGCGCGAGGCAGAGCGCTTGCTCGGGTTGCTGCGTGAACGGCTGTCGGGGTACACGCTCGCCGCACCGGTCGAAGCGGTCCGCGTCGAGGCGGACGGCTTCGTCCCGCTGGCGGGCGACACCCAGAGCCTGTTCGGGGGGGGCCGTACGGATGCGGAAACCTGGCATCGACTCGTCGAGCGCTTGCAGGCTCGTCTCGGCGAGCACGCTGTCACCGGGCTCGATCTCAATGCCGACTATCGCCCGGAGCGGGCCTGGCGGCCATGCCCGCCTGACGCGGCGCAAGCTGCCCGGAAAGGCGTCGCATTCGGCCCGAGGCCGCTCTGGCTCGTCGAACCGCCCCGGGCGCTCGCGGAGCGCAACGGCATTCCCCAGCACGATGGACCGCTCGCCATGCTGGCGGGGCCCGAGCGCATCGAATCGGGCTGGTGGGATGGTGCCGAGGTGAGACGGGACTATTTCATCGCCCGTGCGACGGACGCAGCCTTGCTGTGGATTTACCGCACGCCGGGCGGTGACTGGTACCTGCACGGCATCTTTGCCTGAGGGTTGCGGCGCAGCGCACGCCGGCGCACAGCAAGCACAGACATGTCGTTCGCTCTTCCCGGTTACGCGGAGCTGCATTGCCTGTCGAATTTCACTTTTTTGCGCGGGGCTTCGCATCCTGAAGACCTGGTCGAGCGGGCATCGGCGCTCGGCTACGCCGCGCTCGCCCTGACCGACGAATGCACATTCGCCGGAGCCGTGCGTGCGCATCTCGCGGCAAAGCGCTGCGGTCTGCCGCTCATTCTCGGTACCGAAGTACGGCTCGGCGATGGCCTGAAGCTGGTGCTCCTCGCGCCCGATCGCCGGGCCTACGGCGCCATTTCCGCGCTGATCACCCTGGGGCGCCGGCGGGCGGAGAAAGGGCGCTATGCGCTCTCGGCAGGCGATCTCGAGGCGATCGCCGGCAGTCATGCGCTGGTGCTGCTCATTCCCGAGGGCAACGTCGATCCGGCGCAGGCGCGCTGGCTGGCAGAGCGTTTTTGCCGCGATGCCTGGATCGCGGTCGAGCTGCATTGCGGCTCGGGGGACCGGGCCCGGCTCGAGCGCCTGAGACAGATCGCACAGGCCGTCGATCTGCCGCTGGTGGCCACCGGCGATGTGCACATGCACCTGCGGTCGCAGCGGCGGCTGCAGGACACGCTCACGGCAGTCCGGCTGGGAAAACCGCTTGCACACTGCGGCCACGCGCTCTATCCGAATGCAGAGCGCCACCTGCGCCAGCGCATGCGTCTGGCGCAGCTCTATCCGCCCGAACTGCTCGCCGAGACCTGCGCGATCGCCGAACGCTGCCATTTCTCGCTCGACGAACTGCGTTACGAGTATCCCGAAGAGCTGGTTCCCAAAGGCGAGACGCCGGCCGGATGGCTGCGCTGGCTGGCGGCGCAGGGCCTCGCGTGGCGTTTCCCGGGCGGCATACCCGACAAGGTCGCGCAGCTCGTCGAGCACGAGCTCGGTCTGATCGCAGAGCTGGGCTACGAGCCGTTCTTCCTGACCGTGCACGACATCGTGAGCTTCGCGAAGCGCCGCGGCATTCTCTGCCAGGGACGCGGCTCGGCGGCGAATTCGGCGGTGTGCTACGCGCTCGGCATCACCGAGGTCGATCCGAAGCGCATGAGCATGCTGTTCGAGCGCTTCGTGTCGAAGGAACGCAACGAGCCTCCGGACATCGACGTCGATTTCGAGCACCAGCGGCGCGAGGAAGTGATCCAGTACATCTACGCAAAGTACGGGCGCGCGCGCGCTGCGCTGGCCGCTACGGTGATCTGCTACCGGCCGAAGAGCGCCGTGCGCGACGTCGGCAAGGCGCTCGGGCTATCTCCGGATCAGATCGGACAGCTGTCGAAAAGCCTGGCCTGGTGGGACGACCGTACGCGGCTGCCCGAGCGCGTGCGGGACGCGGGCCTCGATCCGCACAGCCCGCTGATCGAGCGCTTGCTGGAGCTCAGCGCCGCGCTGGTCGGATTTCCGCGCCACCTCTCGCAGCATGTCGGCGGTTTCGTCATTTCGCGTGGCCCGCTTGCCGAGCTCGTGCCGGTGGAGAACGCGGCCATGCCGGAACGCAGCATCATCCAGTGGGACAAGGACGATCTCGAGGCGCTCGGCCTGCTCAAGGTGGACGTGCTGGCGCTGGGCATGCTGAGCGCGATCCGGCGCGCGCTGGATTTCGTCAGCGCACAGCGCGGCACGGCGTTCACGCTGGCCGACGTGCCGCCCGAGGACGCCGCGACCTACGCGATGATCGGCCGCGCCGACACGATCGGGGTATTCCAGATCGAGTCGCGCGCACAGATGTCGATGCTGCCACGGCTCAAGCCGGAGAACTTCTACGACCTGGTGATCGAAGTCGCCATCGTGCGTCCGGGGCCGATTCAGGGCGGCATGGTGCACCCCTATCTGCGGCGGCGGCAGGGGCTGGAGCCGGTGAGCTATCCGAGCGAGGCGGTACGCGAGGTGCTCGAGCGTACGCTCGGCGTGCCGATATTCCAGGAACAGGTGATGCAGCTCGCCGTCGTCGCGGCCGGATTCTCGCCGGGCGAGGCGGATACCCTGCGCCGCTCGATGGCAGCCTGGCGACGCAAAGGAGGGCTCGAGCCCTTCGAGAGCCGATTGATCCGCGGCATGCTGGAGCGCGGCTATTCGCGCGCTTTTGCCGAGAGCATCTACCGCCAGATCCTCGGTTTCGGCGAATACGGGTTTCCCGAATCCCATTCGGCGAGTTTTGCGCTGCTGGTTTACGTCTCGGCATGGTTGAAGTGCCATGAGCCGGCGGCCTTCCTTGCGGCACTGCTCAACAGCCAGCCGATGGGGTTTTATGCGCCTGCGCAGCTGGTGCGCGACGCGCAGCGTCACGGCGTAACGGTGCATCCTGCCGAGGTCGGCGCGAGCCGCTGGGACTGCACGCTGGAGGCCGGCGCGGTGCGCTTGGGCCTGCGCATGGTGAACGGGCTCAGCGAGACGGCCGCCGAGCGCATTGTCGCAGCGTGCGCTACGCGGGAATTCATCTCGGTCGAGGATCTCGCCCGGCGTGCCGCGCTGGGTCGGCACGAGCTGAGATGCCTGGCGGCGGCGGATGCCCTGCGCCCGCTGGCCGGTCACCGGCGGCAGGCGCACTGGCAGGCGGCCGGCGTGGAGGCGAGGCCGGATCTGCTGAGGCAGATGCCGCAGCGCGAGGCCGCGGCCACGCTGCCTGCGCCAAGCGTGGGCGAGCAGATCGTGGCCGACTATGCCAGCCTCGGATTCACGCTCGGACAGCATCCCCTCGTGCTGCTGCGCCCCCGATTGTCGCGGCTGCACGTGGTGACCGCGGAATGCTTGCGCGGCTACGCGCACGGCGCGACGGTACGCGCGGCCGGTCTGGTGACCTGCCGGCAGCGTCCGGATACCGCGAGCGGCGTCGTGTTCGTGACTCTCGAAGACGAATCGGGCAGCGTCAATGTGGTGGTCTGGCGTCATCTGCTCGAACGCCAACGCCGAGCGCTGCTCGGTGCCACTTTGCTCGCAGTCCAAGGCATCCTCGAGCGCGACGGCGAGGTCGTGCACCTCATCGCACGTCGCCTGCATGACTACAGCGCGTTCCTGGGTCAACTGACCGCGCGTTCACGCGACTTTCATTGAGCCTGCTAACATGGGCTCTGCGTGACGCTATATGCGAACACCCTGAGCCTCATTGCCGCACGCCATCAGCGCCGGCCGGCACGCACCACGCCGGCGCTGGATGCCTTGTTCCAACGACTCGCAGGCTGTGATTCCGAAGCGGACGCGCTCGTCATCGAAGAGCGTATCTGGCACGTCTGGATGCATCATCCGCATCGCTTCGCAAACGAAGCGCTCGATCGTTCGGCAGATGACATCGCCGCGCGCCGCTTCGACGTCGCCGAAACCCGACTCACCCGCCTGCTGCGCTGCCTGCCCGACTATGCGGAAGCCTGGCACAAGCGCGCGACCCTCTACTACCTGCTCGGTGAAGACGCGCAATGCGTTCACGATCTGCGCCGCACTCTGGAAGGTGAACCGCGCCACTTCGCCGCGTTGTGCAGCTTCGGCGAGATCCTGCTCGGCGAAGGCGACCTCGAAGGCGCCTGCTTCGCATTCTCGACGGCGCTAAGCGTGCACCCGTTCATTCCACGCGCCCGGGCGATCGTGGCGGAGCACGCGCGCGGGCTGCGTCGGGCAGATCGGTAAGCGCTTGACATCCCTTGACAAATCGCCCCTGCAGGCGGAGCGAAAATCCCTATAATCCAAGACTGTCCGCCCGCGCTTAGCTGCGCACGAGTGGTCGCACCGCACAGAACAAGACATCGACATGACGCAGAGTGCCTACACCGTGACCGTAGCGAAGGATCTGGCCGACCTGATTCCGTCGTTCATGAGCAACCGGCGCAAGGAACTCGAGGCCCTGCGAGCGGCACTCGCCGGTTCAGACTTCGAGGAGCTGCGCCGGCTGGGCCATCGCATGAAGGGTGCCGGCAGCTCGTACGGCTTTGACCTGGTGTCCACCATCGGCAAGACGATCGAGGATGCCGCAAAATCCGGCGATTCCGGCGCGATCGGATCCAGCCTAGATACTTACGAGGACTATCTGGCCAAGGTCGAGATCGTGTATGAGTAAAACGGTCACACGGCCGCAAGCCCTGGGCCTGTCTTCCGGATTTCGCGTGCTGGTGGTAGACGACGACCCGGACATGTCGGAATTCCTCGCCCACATGCTGCGCGCGGAGGGCATGGATGCCACCACCGCGACCGACGGCGAGGAAGGCATCGCGAGGGTGCACGCCGAGGCGCCCGATCTGGTCCTGCTCGACGTGATGATGCCCGGGGTAAGCGGATTCGAGGTCTGTTCGCGGCTCAAGTCCGACGAGGCGACGGCCATGGTGCCGATCGTCCTGGTCACCGCGCTGGACGATTCCGCGAGCCGGGTGCGGGGGATCGAGGCCGGCGCGGACGACTTTCTGTCGAAGCCGGTGCGGCGCGAAGAGCTGGTCGCGCGCGTAAAGACCCTGCGCCGGCTGCACGAGACGCGGCGCGAGCTCGAGCGGCGCCGACTCGCTGCCGAGGTCGAGAACCGGGAGGCCATCCGGCGCGCTTTTTCGCGCTACGTCTCGCCGCGGCTCGCGGAGCGCATTCTTGCCGACGACGGCGCCGACGGCGAGCTGTTTTCCCGGCGCGCACAGCGCGTCGACGTCGTTGCCCTGTTCGCCGACCTGCGCGGCTTCACCAGCATCACCGAGCGCACCGAGGTGGTCGAGGTGGTTGCCATGCTGAACGAGTACTTCAGCATCCTCACGGACGCCGCTTATCATCATGACGCGACCATTTTCAACATGGCCGGCGACAGCCTGCTGGTGGGATTCAACGTCCCGTTTCCGCAGGAGGACGCGGCGAAGCGGTCGTACCTCACTGCGGAGGAAATGGTGTCGCGCTTCGCGCCCGTCGCCGCACGCTGGGAGAAGCGTCACGGCATCGCGACCGGGGTCGGCGTCGGTATCTGCATGGGCGAGGCGATTCTGGCCAATGTCGGTTCACCCCATTACACGAGCTACACGATCATCGGCAATCCGGTGAACACGGCTGCGCGACTGATGCAGACCGCACCGGCGAATGAAGTGCTGATGTGCGGCAGCGTGTACGAGAAAGTCCGCGACCTGGTGCCGAGCGCAAGCGTCGAGCCGCGCGGCGAGGTCACTTTGCGGGGCAAGGAAGAGCCGATCGCGATTTTTGCCGCGCGCATTGCCGTGCCGGACTAGTCATGCGCGTCCTGATCATCGACGACGATGAGGATCTGCGCAACCTGCTCGCGCACTACCTGAGGCAGGAGTTTCCGCACATCGAGGTGGAGCTGTTCGATCCGCTGGTGCGCGACATCCCGGAGAAGAACTTTCCGCTCGGTGATTTTGACGTCCTGATCCTCGATTACATGCTAGGGCGCGGCGACGGCCTCGATTGGCTGACGACGTTCAAGAAGCGCAGCGACTGTCCGCCGGTGATTTTTCTCACCGGAGCCGGCAACGAATCCATCGCGGTGCGGGCGATGAAGGCCGGCGCGGACGACTATCAGCGCAAGCAGGAGCTCACGCGCGAAAAGCTGGTCACCTCGGTTCGCGAGCTGACGCACGACGAGCTCGTGCAAACCGCTTCGCCCGAAGTGGCCGCCCGCATGGAGGGCCAGCAGCTCGGCACACGCCTGCGTATCCCGGGCGTTCGGGTGCTGCGCCTGATCGGCGAAGGTGGCATGTCGCGGGTCTACCTGGCCTCGCGCGAAGGCGACGACGATCCCCTCGTCGTAAAGCTGCTGCGCAGCGAGGTGATGCAGGATCGCAAGGCGCTCGAGCGCTTCATGGAGGAGTATGAGCTGGTCGAGCGTATCCAGAGCCGTCACGTGGCGCATATCGAAGGCCATGGCGTCTCGGAGGACTACGCCTACCTCGTCATGGAATTCTTCGACGGCGGAGATCTCAGCAAACGGCTCGGCGGAAAGGCGATGCAGCCTGAGGAGGCGTTGCGGATTTTCCGCGAGCTGATGTTCGCCCTCGGCGATATCCATGAGCAGGGCATCCTGCACCGCGATCTGAAACCGCAGAACCTGATGTTCCGGGCCGATGGCAGTCTGGCGATCGTCGACTTCGGAATCGCCAAGCATATCGATTCGGTAGACCGCACCACGCACGGGGAGGTGCTCGGCACGCCGCGCTACATGAGTCCCGAGCAGGTCGCAGGGCGTGCGCTCGATCTGCGTACGGACATCTACAGCGCAGGGGTGCTGCTCTACCAGATGCTGGTCGGGGAGCACCTGTTCGATGGCGAGACGGCGGTCGAGGTCGCGCTGCATCATCTCAACACGCCGCCGCCGTCGATGCCGGCGGCGCTGGCCAGCTATCAGCGCCTGCTCGACAAGCTGCTCGAGAAGGACCGCGATGCGCGCTTTCGCAATGCCGACGAGGTCATCGGCTTTCTGTCACGCAAGTTCTACCAGGGCACCGGCGCGCTCGGCGCCGAGACGACCGTCAAGCTCCATTCTTAGGCCTGCCGGCGCAGGCGTTGGCCGCCGGCAAGAGGGGTCAATCCGGTAGCGCCTGCCACAGACCGCGCAGCTGGTCTGGCAAGTCCTTGGGCGAGAACGGCTTCGAGATCGTGCCTTTGGCGCCCAGGCGGACCAGCTCTTCGAGCTCGCGCGGCGAGGCTTTCGCAGTGATGAAAATGACCGGCAGGGCGGCCACCTCGGCGTCTTGCTGCATCTTGCGGAACAACGTCGGTCCGTCCATTTCGGGCATCATCCAGTCGAGCATGACGAGATCGGGCTTGAAGGCCTTGATCCGCTCGATCGCCTGGGTCGAATTGCTCACGATCTCGACCGACATCTTGCCGACCCGCTCGAGCGACATGCGTACGATGCGCTGAATGTCCTCGTCGTCTTCGACATACAGGACTTTCTCCAATGGGCGCGTGGGCATCAGCCTTCCTCCGGTGTCTGGCAGGGTTCCATCCTCGGCAGCTCGATCCAAAAGATGCTGCCGCCGCCCGGGCGGTCTTCGAACTCGATCTTCCCGTTCATCAGTTCCATCAGGTGTTTGCAAATTGCCAGGCCGAGCCCCGTGCCGCCTTTTTGCCGCGCGATCGCGGAGTCTGCCTGCGAGAAGCGGGTGAAGATTTTCGCATGGAAATCATCCGGTATCCCGGGGCCGCGATCCTTCACCTTGACCCGCACGCGGTCGCGCAGCATCTCCACGACGACCTCGACCGCTTGCCCTTGCGGAGAGAATTTCGCCGCATTCGAAATCAGGTTCGTCAGCACCTGCAGCAGCCGCTTGCGATCGGCACGGATACGCAGCTGCGGCAGACTGCCGCTCGAAACCAGCTGGACCTTGTAGCGCTCCGCGAAGGCGCGGTTCAGCAGCAGCGTTTCCCGCAACAGTTCGTCGATCTCGATTACTTCCGGAACGACGTCGAACTTGCCGGAACGGATTTTCTCGAAGTCGAGCAGGTCGTTGATGAGATCGAGCAGGCGCTGGCCGTTGCGCTCGGCGATCACCGTGAGCTCGAGCACGTCCTCGTCCAGAGTGCCCATGGTGCCGGAGTTGACCAGCTGCAGCGAACCGATGATCGAAGTCAGCGGCGTGCGCAATTCGTGGCTGAGCGTCGAGGTGAACTCCTTTTTCATCCGTTCGGCCTCGAGCTGCGCCGACATATCGCGGCCTTGCGCGACCACCGAGAGCACCCGTCCTTCGGAATTGACGAGCGGCGTGAGGGTCCACTCGCAAACGATCTCCAGACCGTCGCGCCGCAGGTTGCGGATGAGTTGCGCAAACAGCGGGGTCCCCGACTCGACGACAGGCCGCCATTGCTGTGTGAACTCCGCTCGCGCGGCCGCGGCGACGAGCGTTTCGACCGCTTTGCCCACCAGCTCCGCCGGCGCATACCCGAACAGGACCTCCGCGGCCGGATTGATCCGCTGGATGCGGCCATCGGGCTCGATCTCGATCACGGCGATGGGGGCGCGATCGGCAAACAGCGTGAGCTTGCGGCCGGACTCCTCCACCTGCCGGCTCGCCTCCTGCAGTTCCTGCAGCTGATCGCCGAGGCGCTTGTTGAGCGCCCGATAGTCGTCGGTGAGCTCGCGGAATGCGTAGCGCAGGCGGTAGCCTGTGCTGAACACCTTGGTGAGGCGGTACGCGATGGCAACGTTGACCGCGTAGAACACGGGCACCAGGGCCGCAAGCTCGGCGAACAGTCGGTTGCCGAAAGTGGCGAGCACGTACGCGAAGGGCAGCAGGGCGCTTGCGGCGTAGAGCGCGTAAATCGGCCAGGAGCCGGAATACACCGGAATGCCACCCGCCACGACGCCTGCGAGCAGAAACGCCAGGAACACCTGCTGCTCGTCGGTGTGGGCGGGAAAGAAGACTGCTCCCGCGAATCCCCACACCGTGCCGATCGCCAGCGCAGACAGGCCAAGCCAGCGCAGCCACTGATCCGCCTCGGCGAGCTTATCGCGACTGCGTCGGTAGCTTACGAGCAGCCAGCTGCTCGCGATGGTGACCAGACTGACCAAACCCCACCAGAACAACACCAGGCCGCGATAGCGGGGTTCCCAGAGCTCGTAAGTCGCGATTCCACCGAGCAAGAAGGCGCCCAGGATCCCGATCCAGAGCTGGTCGTAGAGCTGATCGACGCGATCGGCCAGGACGCGGCGCGGATCCGGCTGCTCGCGCCCCTTCGCGAGCAGCGCGAGATTCGGTTCGTCACGCAGCGAGTGCTCGGGCGCGTTTACTAAGTCCATGGGCAGGAAGAAAAATCCTGCCCGATTGTAATCGGATTCCCGGATAAATCCGAACGCGGCGGCCGCCGCATTGCACGTGACTTACAGACTTTTTCCGTTGCGCACCACCCCGACCGCGATGCCTTCGATCGCAAACGCCTCGCGACGCAGATCGACTTCGATCGGCTCGAAGTCCGGATTCTCCGCCAGCAGCTGGACCAGATGCCCCCGCCGCCGGAAGCGCTTGACCGTGACTTCGTCCGCAATTCGCGCAACGACCATCTGTCCGCTGCGGGCCTCGTCCGTGCGGTGCACGGCAAGCAGGTCGCCCTCGAGAATCCCCGCGTCGCGCATCGACAGCCCGCGCACGCGCAGCAGGTAATCGGCGCGCGGCGTGAACAGATTGGGATCGACTTGCACGCGCGACTGGACGTTCTCCTCGGCCAGAATCGGACTGCCGGCGGCAACGCGGCCAACGATCGGAAGCTCCATCAGACGCCCGAGGCGCGCCGTGCCGCGCGGTCGCAGGCGGATCCCGCGCGATGCCCCCGAGGAGATTTCCAGAACGCCCTTGCGCTCGAGCGCGCGCAGATGCTGCTCGGCGGCATTGACCGAGCGGAAGCCCATCGAGCGCGCGATCTCCGCGCGTGTAGGAGGATAGCCGCTGGCCTCGGTCAGCTCGCGGATCAGCTTGAGAATCTCGGTCTGGCGGTCGGTCAGGCTGTCCATGCGGGTCACCCGCCCATTCACTGGGCATGCTTACAGTGCTGGGATTATATCCAGTATCGGCGCGACCGCAAGCCCGGCCGGCCTTGCGGCAGGCGCTGGGTTGCGGCATCGTTCGCGGTCGAAAATCCGAGGCACGAGCCGGGAGCGACGATGAGCGGGGTGCTTCCCGCGGCCCTGTACGAGGGCTGCACAATGGGCGATCTGATCCTGCGCGCGTTGCACCGCGGCGGCGATCGCACCGCCTTCGTTCTAGACGAGCAGGCGATCAGCTACCGCGATTTCGGCGCGCAACTCAGCCGAATGGTGCAGGCGCTCGAGGCGCGCGGCCTGCGTCATGGCGACGCGATCGCGGTGTTGTCGTCGAACCGGCCGGATGCCTTTCTGGTCAGCGCAGCAGGTTACCTGATGGGGCTGCGCGCGACCTGGATGCATCCGCTTGCCTCGGAAGACGACCACGCCTATCTGCTCGAAGACTCCGGCGTGCAGTTCCTCTTTGTCGATCCGGGCACGTTCGCCGAGCGCGCCAACGCGCTGCGTGCACGGGTGCCCGGGCTGACGCGCATCTTTGGACTCGGCAAAAGCGATCTCGGCGAGGACATCCTCGCTGCGCTCGGCGCGTACGCGCCGGCCCCTCTGACCTCCAACGCCCGCGCCGACGATATCTGTGTGCTGATTTACACCGGTGGCACGACCGGCCGGCCGAAAGGGGTGATTCACACGCACCGCGTGCAGGTGACGATGGTCGTCACCGAGCTCGCCGACTGGGATTGGCCGCATGAGGTGCGCTTTCTCGCCATGACCCCGATCACGCATGCCGCGGGGGCGATGATCGTCGCCGTCATGTCGCGCTGCGGCACCTACGTGATGTCGAAAGGTTTCGACGCGCAGGGGTTCTTCGAATTGGTCGAGCGCCATCGCATCACGGCGACCTTCCTGGTGCCGACCATGGTCTATGTGCTGCTCGAGCACCCCGGCATCGCGCAGGCCGACTTGTCGAGTCTCGAGCTTGTCATCTACGGCGCTTCGCCCATGTCGCCGGCGCGCCTGATCGAGGCCATGAAGCGCTTCGGACCCGTGTTCATGCAGCTCTACGGCCAGTCCGAAGCGCCGAACTGCATCACCGCGCTGCACAAGCACGAGCACGATCCGCGCAATTATCCCGGGCGGCTCGCCTCCTGCGGCACCCCGAGCGGACTGAGCCAGGTGCGCCTGCTGGACGACCACGGCTGCGAAGTGCCGAACGGCGAGGTGGGTGAGATCTGCGTGCGCGGACCGCTGGTCATGCTGGGCTACTGGAACAAGCCGCAGGAGACCGAGAACGCGTTTCGCCACGGCTGGCTGCATACCGGCGACATGGCGCGATGCGACGCGGACGGCTTCATCTACATCGTCGACCGCTCGAAGGACTTGATCATCAGCGGCGGGTTCAATGTCTTTCCGCGCGAAGTCGAGGATGTGCTGACGCAGCATCCCGCCGTGGCCGCCGCGGCTGTGATCGGCGTGCCGGACGAAAAATGGGGCGAGGCGGTCAAGGCCGTGGTGGTGCTCAAAGCGGGCGAGACGGTTGCGCCCGAGACGCTGATTGCGCTGGTGCGCGAGCACAAGGGTCCGGTTCAGGCGCCGAAGTCGGTCGACTTCGTGGACGCGCTGCCAGTGACGGGACTCGGTAAGCCGGACAAGAAGGCGTTGCGCGCGAAGTACTGGGCCGGACAGGAACGCGCGGTCCACTGAGCCGCGCGGAGGGTGCTTCCAGGCGGCTTCAAGCAGCGCCAGGATGGTCCGCGGCATCTTCGATCCGGCGCGAATTGCTGCACACACATGTTGGATCGCGTCGGCGGCCGGTACTCCCCGGACGACGCGGGGCCTTGTGCGAGAAGCCCGTGGCTACCCGATGAGAAGGTCATGACGCGAGACTCGCCCTCTCGACCGTGCGTGTTTCGCGGCGCGCAAGCCAGAGGGTGCTGATGAATATCACCAATCCGCCGATGACCGTCCAAGATCCCGGCACGGTGCCGAAGACGATGAAGCCCAAGATCGAGGCCCACACCAGCTCCAGAAACTTGACCGACTGGACCGCGGAGATATCGGCGACGCGAAACGCCCGCGTCATGCAGTAATGTCCGGCGGCGCCAAGGACGCCGCAGACGACGAG
>Ga0210138_1000057_pt1 | contig 25439 bp, 27 predicted proteins | sample Browns_ThreeSqC__FD_184850 | JGI IMG/M metagenome (GOLD analysis project Ga0210138, IMG submission 184850) | Wetland microbial communities from the San Francisco Bay, California, USA, that impact long-term carbon sequestration -... | ecosystem: Environmental > Aquatic > Marine > Wetlands ... | reverse complement strand
TCTCCATCGCGGAGGCGGCCGCGCCCGCGATCACCCTCCGCCTCACCCTCGGCGCACTGGTAGTGGGCGCGGGGGTGCTCATCCCCTCGCTGGTCTATCTGTTCCGGATTTTCAAACGGTGAGCTGCGTGGAGGAGATCTAGGCCTTGCCCACCATTCGGCCGATCGGCCGGAGCAACAAGGCCAGAATGATTGCGGCAACCAGTGCGGACGCCGCCACCACCCCGAACAGGGTCTGCAGCGCGTAGGCCTCGTAGAGGCTCGCCACCCGCCCGCCCAGATAGCTGCCGACCGAGATGGACATGAACCAGACACCCATCATCAGCCCCTGCACCGGAGTGGGGGCGAGCTTGGTGGTGACACTGAGCCCGATCGGACTCAGACACATCTCTCCGACGACGTGCAGGAAGTAGGTGAGCACCAGCCAGAGAGGGCTGGCCTTGGCGCCACTCGCCGCCGGGATCATCAAGACGGCAAATCCCGCCGACACGAACACCAGGCCGATGACGAATTTGGCCGGACTGGAGGGCTCGCGCGGGCCCAGCTTGAGCCACAGCCACGCGAACGCGGGAGCCATGGTGATCACGAAGATCGGCGGCACCGCCTGGAACCAGCTCGGGGGGAAGCTCCAGCCGAAGAGGGTGGTATCGGTGTTCCGCTGGGCAAAGAGATTCAGCGTAGACCCGGCCTGCTCGTACAGCGCCCAGAAGATGGACGAAGCACCGAAGAGAACCAGCAGAGCCAGTAGCCGATTCCGCTCGGGCGTAGTCCAGCCGCGCGCGAGCAGCAGCCGGGCGAACGTCCCCACCACGACCGCGATCAGCAAGTAACCGATCGACTGCGAGACCCCCTCCGGGGTTATCGTCAGCTTCCCGGTCCGGGTCAACGCGATCACGGCGATCACGAGCAGGGATGCGATGGCGATACCGGCCTGCAGCTGAAAGCGCTGGTGCATCCGCGCTTCGGGACTCTCCGGCGTGACCGGATTCATCCCCGCTTCGCCGAGGTACTTCCAACCGGCCAGGTATTGCAGCAGGCCGAAGAACATCCCCACCGCCGCCATCGCGAAGCCCCAATGCCAGGAGTGCTCCGGCGTGAGCCCGACCGAGCCCAGCAGCCGCTGGAACGGTGCCGACTGTGCCAGCCAGCCGGTAATGAACGGCGAGATCGACGCCCCCAGGTTGATCCCCATGTAGTAGAGGGAGAATCCAGCGTCGCGACGGGCATCCTGGGGAGAATAGAGCTGGCCGACCATCGTACTGACGTTGGGCTTGAGCAGCCCGGTCCCCGAGATCACCAGTACCAGCCCGAGATAGAAGGCACCGACGGTCGGCACGGCCAGGCTGATGTGGCCCAGCATGATCACCACGCCGCCGTACAGCGTGGCCCGGCGCTGTCCCAGGAACCGGTCCGCCAGCCAGCCACCCGGGACCGACGCCAGATAGACCAGTGCCGTATACGCCCCGTAGATCGTGCCGGCTTTGGCGGTATCGAACGCCAGTCCGCCGGCCGCGATGGGCGCGGTCATGAACAGGATGAGCAGCGCGCGCATCCCGTAGTAGCTGAAGCGTTCCCAGAATTCGGTGAAGAAGAGGGTGGAGAGCCCTCGAGGATGGCCGAAAAAAGCGGTGTCTCGTGACGGAACCGTGAACGTCGCCGGAGTCTCCTGGCCGGAGCTCACGCGTTCCGGTCCTTGCCGAGTTTCCTCTTGAGCTGAGCCAGCTGGGCCTCGGCGGCCGCCTCCTGGGCCGCCCGGTCCATCCGGTATTGCAGCAGGGGATCGGTCTCGTCCGGGGGCGGGGGCGTTCCCGGGACGCCGCGATGTTGCCGGCTCAGCTCCTCGAAGTCCCGCTCGGCCAGGGCCACCTCGTCGCGTTGCACCTGGAGTTTGCGCTCGAGCAGAGCCACCCGCTCCCGATGCTTGGCCGCGAACCGCTCGGCCACGGCGACCGTCTCGGCGTCGGGGATCTCCGCCGCCAGCCGGCCCCGCCGCTCGGCGGCCTCCAGCTGCGCGCGTTCCGCGGCGAGGGTCCGTTCGGTGTGGGTCAGCTCGCTCTTCAGGGCCGAGATCGCAGCCTTCGCCTCCACCATGGCCGCGCGGAGGTCGGCGGGTCCCCGGCCCCGGAAGTCCCTAGCCACGCTCAGGACTTCCGCACCGTCTTGGCATAGAACGGACGGAAGACCCGCTCGACCCGCGTCGATTTGCAGTGGGGGCAGGTGACTTTGGCGCGCTCGTGATGGGCGATGCTCTCCGTAACGCTGAAGTCGCGGGAGCATGACGCGCAGTGATAGTCGTAAACCGGCATAGTCTGTTCCTGGCGAGTGCGCCCGAATGGTACGGCGGCGGCGGCGCGACCGTCAAGCGAAGATCGGAACGGTTACCTTAGAGCCATGCGCGCCAGTCTGGCGGCCATCCCTCTCGCCGCTCTCCTGATCTCCGCCTGTGACAAGTCCCACCCCGGTGCGGCGTGCGGGTTCTCCACCCTCGCCGGCCCCACACTGCTGCTCGGCGAGTTCGAGCGACCGGGACAAACACTGTCGGAGGCCCCTGCCTCCCTTCCCGAGCGCCTGGTGGCCCGCCTGGTGGCCGGCCCCGCCTACCCCGCCATCATCGGCCGTAACAAGGATGGACTCCTGGTTGGGGTCGATGGGCCGCTCCCGGCCAGGGTCATTCCAGGATTCGGAGTCCTAGTCCTCGATCAGGCGGGCAAGGCCCGGGGCGTATTCCTGTATGAGAGCCGGCCGATCAAGGGCGCCCCCACGCTCGGAACGGTGAACGTGAACTCCAGGAGCGTCCCGCTGATCGGAATCCAGCTCGATCCGTCCCGAATCGAGGACGCGCGTTGTCCGTTCTTCCCCGATAGCGTGCTCAGATGAGCGGTGAGCGTCCCCTCATCGGCATCAGCGGGATCACGCGGGCCGTCGAAGGAACCCTCCGCACCGGAGTCAACGTCGCCTACGCGGCTTCGGTCGTCCGTGAGGGCGGAGTCCCGTTGATTCTCTCTCCGCTCATCGGTCCCGAACACGCCGAGTCGGCCCTGGAGCCGCTTCACGGCCTGATGCTGAGTGGCGGTGAGGACATAGACCCCAGCGCCTACGGTCAGGCGCGGCACCCGCAGCTGGGCAAGGTGGATCCCGTGCGTGACGCCTTCGAGCTGGCCCTCTTCAAGGCGGCTCGAGACCGACAGCTTCCGGTCCTCGCGATCTGCCGGGGAATTCAGCTGGTGAACGTGGCCATGGGCGGCACCCTTTGGCAGGATCTCCCCAGTGAGCGAGGCGGCTCGGTCGCGCACGACCCTCCGCTGGCCCGCACCGCGCGCTCGCACACCATCGGAGCCGTGCCGGGCTCCCGGCTGGCCCAGGCCGTGGGCACGAGCAGGCTCACGGTGAATTCCTTTCATCACCAGGCGATCCGCGAGCCGGCCAACGGGGTCATCGTCTCCGCCAGGTCCGAAGACGAGGTGATCGAAGCGATTGAGTCGCCGCCGGGACCGTGGTGGCTGGTGGGAGTCCAGTGGCACCCGGAGGAATTCCACGCCGAGGCCGGGGGACCCGACCACGGGCTCTTCAGGTCGCTGATTCTGGAGGCGGAACGGTTCCGCGATGCGAGCGCGAACGCCCCGGGGAGTTACTGAGTGTAGCCGACCGGAAAGAGCACCCGCTCGCTCACGCCATTGAGCGCGGTGCGCAGGAGCGGAAACCGCTCCGCGGCGGTGCGGAGCAACTGCTCGAGATGATAGTGGTCGGCGAGCACGTGGTCGCTGGCCATCCCGAATCCCCGGCGACCCAGAGTCTCATAGTAGGAAACATCGGGTCCGGCTTTTCGGAGGTGTCGGGCCGCGATATAATCGGGGAACAGGCCCGCCAACCAGAGGGCGTAGTTGCCAAGATGAACCATCACCCTGAAACGGCGCTCCCCACCGGTCGCTTCCAGATCGGCCAGGATATCCACCAGGTAGCGATGCCGCTGGTCATCATTCCACCCGATGCGCCACGCCCGGTCCCGCCGGCCGAACTCGAGCAGCAGCGCGGCGAGATAGTCGGCCACTTCCCGGTCGTCCAGTCCGGCGTCGAGCAGCGCCCGCCGCACCAGCACGTAGAAGAACAGCACCTCCGACGGCACCAGCATCGTCCGGACCGCGAGCAAACCGTCGAGCAGCTCCGGGCGATCGAGCAGCGGATCGGGGCCCTCTGCCTCGAGACGCCGCTCCAATGAGGCTCTCCGCGCGGACGAGCCCCGGCTCAGCAGCAGAACCATCAGCTGCAAGTCGGTTGCCTTCAGACGGCCCCGCGTATTGGCGAGGATCATGACTCTGCCTCCGGATTCTCCGGCGGTTCCTCCAGCCCCAGGTCGGCGTTCCGGTCCAATTGGCCTGGAAGCGATCACCGCATTCGATCGCGACCTGGTCGGCACCGTTGGTCCGACCGCCGTAATCGGGCTGCTGGTCAAGCATTTGAAGGCAACCTTCGGGCCAAGCCACCTGGCGGTGGGGGCCCTCGTGGCGGATGGTAAGTCCATTGAAATACAGCAGGTAGAGGGCGGGTCGGCAACCCAGGCGCTGCCCTGGCTGGAGGCCGCGCGCCAACACGGAGTGACCCGCCTCACCCCGGGCGACCCGCCGCTCTGCCTGGTGGCCCCAATTCCGGCCAAGCGAGGCGATTGGGGGGCGGTGGCCATCGGCGGTCCCGCCGGGGCGTACACCGATGACGACCTGGCCCTGCTGGGTTCACTGGCCGCCACCGCTGGAGTCGCGCTGGAAGGGGCCCGACTCCGCCAGGTGCTGGAAGACGCCAAGCGCTCCTGGGAAGGCGCCGTGGATGCGATCTCCCTGGCGCTGCTCATGGTAGATCAGAACGGGGTGATCCTCCGAGCCAACCGCGCCTGCGCCGATCTGCTCGGTGTTCCGGTGACCGGTGTCGCGGGCAAGCCCTGGCTGGCGCTGATCCCTCCCGGCTGGGCCGACGGGGTTCGGGCTGCCCTGGCCGGGGCGCAGCAGCACTACAGCGTAGACCTCCAGGCCGGGCCCCGGATCTTCTCCGTCACCGGGTTCCCCCTTCGGGGCAGCGAGCAGCCGAGGGTGATCCTGATCTTCGAAGATCAGACCGACCGCCGGAAACTCCAGGGGCAGCTGATCCAGTCGGAGAAGATGTCCGCCATCGGGCAGCTGATCGCCGGCGTGGCGCACGACCTCAACAATCCGCTGGCCTCGGTCGTGGGGTTCGCCGACTTCCTGGTGGAATCGGCCGAGGTGCCGGCCCGGTTGCGTGAGCCGCTGTTGCTGGTGCAGCAGGAGGCGGAACGCGCGGCCAACATCGTCCGCAACCTGCTCCGGTTCGCGCGGAAGCAGGAGTATCAGCGGCGTCCCACCGCGATCCGGCCGCTGCTGAGCGCCACCCTGGGTCTGCTCCGCAATCAGCTCATGGCGGACAAGGTCGAGGCCAGGCTCGAGTTGGAGCCCGACCTTCCTGAACTCGACGTGGATCCCAACCAGATCCAGCAGATCTTCGTGAACCTGATCAACAACGCCACCCAAGCGATCGCCAGCACCGGCCGTCCCGGTTCGATCACGATCCGCGCTCGACGCTGGATCGACGGCGTGGCCATCGACGTCATCGACGACGGGCCGGGGATGTCCGCGACCAACGCGCAGCGAGCATTCGAACCCTTCTTCACCACCAAGCCTGAGGGACAGGGGACCGGCCTGGGGCTGACCATTACGCAAGGCATCGTAAAGGAGCACGGGGGGCGGATCACGCTCACGACGAGCGAAGGAAAAGGGGCGATGCTGACGGTGGAGCTCCCGCGCACCCGAGAGGGCCCGCTGGCACCGGCGCCGGAGGCTGACCGCGAGGGAGGCCGGCCGCTCAAGGTGCTCGTGGTGGACGACGAGCCGCCCATTCTCCATTACATGCAGGCCACCCTGGAGGCCTGGGGTCACACCGTCGAGACGGCCAACGACGGCGCCCAAGGGCTCGAGGTGGCCGCCCGGGGGGACTTCGACCTCATCATCACCGATCTCCGGATGCCGCGCCTGGGTGGAAGGGAGTTCTACCAGGAACTCCAGCGACGCGCGCCGGCCGTTGCGGAACGGGTGGCGTTCAGCACCGGTGATACCATCCGGGGCGACACCCTGGCCTTTCTGGAACGCCAGGGTCGACCCTGCCTGCATAAGCCCTTCAGTCTCGCCGAGCTGCGACGCTTGCTTACCGAGATCGCACACGCCTCTCCCTCCTCCCCGGCAGAGTAGCACCCCCCGTTGGATGGCAACCTCAGCCCCTCCCGTGTATCGTTCGGGTTCGCTCAGCGCTTTGAGTAGAAATGATTTACGTCTGCATTCCCAGTCGCGATGAAGGCCCCACGGTAGGACTGCTGCTCTGGAAGCTGCGGCGCGTCCTCGGAGAGGCGGCGCGAGAATACGAATTCCTGGTGGTGGATGACGGCTCCTCGGATCAAACCGCCGAGGTGCTGGAGTCCTACGCCAAGGCCCTCCCCCTGACGGTGATCAGCCATCCCCAGCCATTGGGCTACGCCGCCAGCGTCGAAGATCTCCTCCGACAGGCTCTGGAACGCACCGACCGCCCGAAGCGGGACTGTGCCGTCCTGATGGAAGCGGATTTCAGTCATGGTCCGGAGGTCGTGCCCGAACTGATCAAGCGAATGGAAAGCGGCGCCGACCTGGTGGTCGCCCAGGCCGGCTTCTCCGACAGCGTTCCTTCCTGGTATCGGTGGCTTCGTCGTCTTGCCCCCTATCTCATGCGTCGCCTTCGTGTCCGGGGCCTCGATGATCCGGCTTCGGGCCTGCTGGCGGTCCGGCTGATCAGTCTCCGGAACGCCCGCCGGGCCCGCGATGGACGACTGCTGACGACCGATGGTTGGGGAGCCAAGGCCGAACTGGTGGCCATCCTCGCCCAGCATGCGCGTCGGGTCGACAGCGTGTCCTATCTGGAGCGGCACGACCTCCGGACCCGCCCCCTGCGGTCCAGACCCTGGGCGCTCGCGAAGGAGCTATGGCGTACCGGACGCAGGGTTCGGCTACCCGCTCCACCCGCGCGCGCATCGATCGAACGGATGGAACGCGAACCGGCGGAGAGTCCCTCATGAAGCACTGGGCCCCCGCCTTGTTCCTGCTTACCATGGCCGGCCAGCCGAGCCCTCAGGCGACAGCGGGTCCGGTCAAAGGGCCCTATCCGTTCGCGGTGGGAGAGAAGTTCACCTACGCCGCCAAGCTGGGGATTCTGACGCTGGGGCGGGGAGAGCTCACGGTCGCCCAACTGGACACGGTCGCCGGGACCCAGACCTATCTGTTCCGGTTCACCCTCGAGGGCGGCACCTTCTTCTTCAAGATCAAGAGCACGCTGGAGTCCTGGGCCGGTACCTCGGATCTGGTCTCCCACCGCTTCCAGTTCACCTCCAACGAGAACGACCGCGTCTATAAGCACCGGTACAACATCTTTCCCGATTCCGGGCTGTATCGTGAGGAAGGCAAGGATCACTCAGGCGAAACGCCGCCCGACCCGCTGGACGAGATGGCGTTCTTCTACTTCGTTCGAGTGACCCCGCTCGAGGTGGGGAAGACCTACGAATACCCGCGATACTTCAAGAAGGACATCAATCCGGTGGTGATCCGGGTGCTCAAGCGTGAAAAGAAGGAGCTGCCCTCGGGCCAGAAGGTGGATTGCCTGCTCCTCAATCCCGTCGTGGGGGACCGTGGATTCTTCTCGTCGCGCTCCGACGCCAAGGTCTGGCTCACCGACGATGCGCGCCGGATCCCGGTGGTGGTTCGAACCAAGCAACCCTTCGGCGTCCTCACGCTGGAGCTGACCGATATCAGCGCCGGCGGATCGCCCCCCGCGACCGACCCCAGCGGCTCCACACCGTGACCTACCGCGAGGCCGATCTCTCCCGGCTCCGCACGGTGCCGATCGCGGCTCGGCCCAACAAGGTTGACCCCTCCTCGCTGGCGCGTCCCATCGGGGCCGATCGCTCGGTTCGAGCCTTTCTTGCCAGTCTGCCTGATGTCCTCGCCGCCCGCGACCTGAGGCGCCTCATCGCCGGGTTGGCGCTGGCCGGGCGACACCGGCGCGGCGTGGTGCTGCTGATCGGCGGGCATGTCATCAAGGTAGGCCTGGGGCCGCTGCTCGAGACCTGGATTGCGCGGGGCCTGGTCACCCACGTGGCGCTCAACGGCGCCGCGGCGATTCACGACTTCGAGCTGGCTGCTTTCGGAGGGACCAGTGAAGACGTGGCGGTCGGACTCAGCGACGGGACTTTCGGGATGGCGGAGGAAACCGGAGCCGAAATGAACGCCGCGATCTCACGGGCTCACTCCTCCGGTGAGGGCATGGGAGAAGGCCTGGCGAAGGCCCTGGCCGGCCGCGCGTCCCTGCCTGGGGAGGAGGTTTCGGTCCTCCTGGCATGCCACCGTCACGGCGTCCCGGTGACCGTCCACGCCGCCATCGGCGCGGAGATCATTCATCAGCATCCGACCGCGGATGGGGCCGCGCTGGGAGCCACCAGCCACCGTGATTTCCGCCGGCTGGCGGGTTCCTTGCCCGATCTGCACGATGGTGGAGTCGTCCTCAACCTGGGCAGCGCGGTCATTCTGCCGGAGGTCTTCCTCAAGGCGCTGACCATCTCCAGGAACCTCCAGGGCGGGCGTCCCACCGGATTCATGGCGGCCGACCTGGACATGCAGCGTCATTATCGACCCCGAGTGAACGTGGTCGAACGGCCGACCCAGGCCGGCGGCACGGGATTCCAGCTGACCGGACATCACGAAATTCTGATTCCGCTGGTAGTGTGGGGAGTGTGCGAGGAGCTCGGTTGGTGAAAAGGAGAAGGGGAGCGAAGCGCTGAATGATCGCGCTCCGCTCCCCGCTCTCCCCTGCCCGAGGCAGGCCGGTCAGGCCGCCGGCTTGCCCTGAATCATTTCCTTGATCCGGTTCGCGGTGCTGGGGCTCACGATCCGGACGACCGAGTAGAAGACGAACCCGATAATAGCCAGCCAGAGCACCTGCATGGCGAGGCTGAGCACGATGCCCAGCAACCCGGTAACGATCTTGAGCGCCACCAGCGCCACGATGGCGAAGATCGCGAAGCCGATCAGCGACCTAAGCATGCTATCTTCCTCCGACAGGGGATCAGGCCGCTATACGGCCCAACGTTTCAAAAAGTTTCGTGCCTATAAGTGACTGCCCTACCTGACGTTATCGTCGTGGGCGGCGGCGCAATCGGGGCCGCTTGCGCCCGTGAGCTGGCCCTGGTCGGTCGCCGGGTCCTGGTCCTCGACCGTGGTCGAGATCAGGGGGACGCCTGGCGGGCGGCGGGTGGCATGCTGGCACCCCAGATCGAGGCCGGGGCGGAAGATCCGCTGCTCGAGTTCGGTCTGGCCGGCCGCGAACGCTACCACGAGATCGCGGCCCCCCTCCGCGAAAGCACCGGCGTCGATATCGGGCTCTGGCCCGTCGGCATCGTCCGGCTGGCGACCAACGACAGCGAAGTCACCGAGTTGAAATCGAAGGTAGCGTGGCAGCGGCAGCGGGGCTACGTCTGCGACTGGTTCGATGCCGACGAGGTCCGCAGCAACTGGCCATGGCTGGGGGAAGCTCATGGAGCGCTCTGGGCGCCCAAGGAGGCGGCGCTCGATCCGAACCTGCTGGTCGCAGCGCTGCTGGCCGACGCCCAACAGCACGGGGCTCAGGTCATCACCGATGAAGTGGTCTCGGTCGATCGAAAAGGGGACCGCATCGTCGGGGTCGCGGGGAAGGACCAGTACAAGGGTGGTGAGGTGATTATCGCGGCCGGTGCCTGGTCCGGAAGGATCAAGGGTCTCCCTCGGCCGCTTTCGGTCGAGCCGGTGCGAGGACAGATGGCAGCCCTGCCCTGGCCGGCGGAGTTGAAGCCGGCCATCGTGGTGGGTGCCGGTGGGTACCTGATCGCCCGGGAGTCCGAGGCGATCGTGGGCAGCACCATGGAGCACGCCGGTTTCGAAGTGGAAGTCACCTCCGGCGGACTGGCGCGGATCTTCGCGGCGGCCACCCGCCTCTGTCCCGCCCTGGCCAAGGTCGAAGTCACCCGCACGTGGGCCGGACTCCGGCCGGTGACGCCCGATGGCCTGCCGATCATCGGGCGTGAGCCGCTGGTGGAAGGACTCTGGTATGCCACTGGCCATGGACGGAACGGCATCCTGTTGGCCGCCATCACCGGAGTGACCATGGCCCGGCTGTTGTCGGGAGATCAGGACATCGGGGACCTGGAGTCGGTCCGCCCGGACCGATTCTGGAGCTGGCAGCCTTCCTGACCTCCGGACCGCATTAACGCTCCTTCAACAGTCGCTCGATCTCCTCTCGAAATTCAGTGACCAGCCGGTCGTACTGAGCCCCGGTCGCTGGACCGTAGAAGCCGGCGTGGATCTGCCGCACTCGACCATCGCGACCCAGGAAGATTGTAGTCGGAAACGCGATCACGCCCCTGAGCTGAGGCTGACTGGCCGCGGCGGCCTCGGGATCGTTGGTGCCGGCCAGTAAGAGAGGAAAGGGAATCCCGAACTTCTCCTGATACCGCCGCACGAGTTTGCCATCGATGCCGGGATCCCCCGAGACCTCATAGGCCAGGCCCAGCATCTCGAGTCCCTTCGAGTGATAGTCCCGATAGAGCTGGACCAGGGTCGGAGCCGCGTCGTGGCAGGTCGGGCACCAGGTTCCGAAGATGTCGATCACCACCACCTTGCCGACAAACCGCGGATCGGACTGGTCGAGCCTCACTCCATTCAAATCGGGGAAACTGAATCGGAACGGAGCCGCAGTATCGGCCGCGATCACCTGCAGAGGCGGAGTGAGGTGGGGAGCTCCGGTGCTGCGGACCGCAATCCAGGGGGTCTGGGTCCGGAGCCCGGCGTGAAAAGTGCCCCGCAAGGTGTCGCCGGAGAGGCGCCCGGTGAGGAGGTAGACGAACGAACCGTCGAAATGGGAAAGCGCGAAGCTGTCGGCGCTGACCTGACCCCAGAAGAGGCCATAGTCGCCGCTATTGGAGATGACGGTTCCCTCGAGGCCGGCCTTCCCGTTGCGAAGGACGAAGACGCGCGGACTGGTTTGCCAATCCTGGATGAAGGTCGCGTCCCAGCGACCGAGGAGCGAATCGGCCGCTGGGCCCGCCGGCCAGCGTCCCTTCGCGGCGCGAAACGGAATGACGCGAGGGCCGCGGCTCCCGACGTTGTGATAGGTGCCGACCAGCGAGTCACCGCGACGCGTGGCGGAGATAGCCGCCGCGTAATCCCCCATCTCGAATACCACGGTGTCGCCCCGTAGCGCTACCCGAGAGAGCGGTTGGCAATCGGTGCCGTTGCAGAGTCGGCCTGAGAGACCGGACTTGGTCTTCTCGATCGCGATGGCAAAGCGCAACTGTCCCCCGGCCAGGTCCAGTCCGGCCATCCACCACCCGGTCAGGGGTGAATCGGTTCCCATCCCCAGAATGGCGAGCAGCGCGGCTAGCCACATCGGTCAATGTCCGCTCGCCGCATGGTACTGCTCTCCCGCTCGCACCGGCGCGGCGATGGCATTTCCGGGCCAGGGCGCCGGGCAGGCGTACACGGTACTGTAGGCGCAGAAGGGATTGCGAGCGCGATTGAAGTCGAGCCGATACTTGCCTCCGCCGGCCGGAGTCAGCAATAGAAAGCGTCCTGCGGGGTAGGAGCCGTCGCCGTTGGTCTCGTCCCGGAAGTAGATCATCAGGTCGGACTCCCCGCTTTCCGGATCGGGGATCCGCATCACCTGGAGGCTGGCCTTCACCGCTCCAAGCGGGACCGCCACGCTGCCCGCTGCGACGGCCTCGACCACGACACCCTCGAGGGTGAGGAGGCGCTGAGGTCCGGGGCGGGCAGGCGGATCGAGGGATGCGGTGATCACCAGCGATCGGTCGTACGGAAAGTAGGTCGGCGCTCGAACACCGGTTGGCTTCCCATAGACCGCGAGCGTGCTCTGACGCGCGGGACCGGTGAGGCGCAGCAGGTAGTTGCCGAGGGGCGTCCCCCGATTGCGGGGCAGGATGCGCCTGTCCCCGCCGCTCTCGAGATAGACCCCTTCACTCTCCTCGGTCACGCGGGTGAGCGCCACCCCCGCCAGCGGCACATCGGCGTTGCCCGGCCCCAGTGTGATTCCGCTCCCGACCGGCGTTTGCGCCAGCGCGGCAAAGGGCGAGGTGGGTGCGGTGCGGAGCCAATCCGCCCATTCGGCCCGCTCCCTCGCCAGGTCACCGGGGACCTGGCCCGACAGCCGATCGATCTGAAACAGAGCGAGAAGTCCCGCCAGCAGCGCGGCCAGAAGCGCGCCAGGCCGAGCGCACTTCACCTCCGCCTCCATTGGCGAGGTCCGTCGAGCAGATCGCGAAAGGCGGCCAGGGTCTCGCGGGCGGTCCGATCCCAACTGAATTTCGCGGCCTGCTTCAGGCCTCGATCGACCAGCTGTCGGCGGAGGACCTCGTCTTTCAGCACTCGGGCGGTCTGGTCCGCCATCTGGTCGACGTTCAGGGGATCGAAGTAGAGCGCCGCGTCGCCCCCCACCTCGGGGAGTGAGGCGGCCGAAGAAGAAACCACGGCGGTCCCACAGGCCATTGCCTCCAACACCGGCAACCCGAACCCTTCATAGAGGGAAGGCATGACGAAGACAGTGGCGCAGCGGTAGAGGGCATGCAGGGTGGCCTCGTCCACTTTCCCGAGGTGGTGCAACGCCCCCTGCACGGCAGGATCGTTCAGTGCGGCGGGTGAGACATAGTTGAGATTGTTGCCGGGGCCAGCGATGGCCAGGCTGCAGTCGATCCCATGCCGGCCGCGAAGCAGGCCAAACGCCTGTACCAGGCGGTCGAGGTTCTTGCGCCGGTCGCCGGCGCCGGCATAGAACAGGTAGCGGTTGTTCAAGCCCACCCGTCGTACCAGTTCGAGATCCTCGGTCGGATTCCCGGGGGCGAAACTGTCGGCCGCCAGATATACCACCCGTACCCGGGCGGCGGCGATCCCCAGGTAGCGGTCGACCTCGAGCCTGGTAAAGTCGGCGTCGGTCAGGACCAGGTCCGCCGCTTCGGCAATGGTGTGGAAGCGCCGCACGATCCTCGGTCGCCACGGCAGGGTCAGCTTTCGTTTGCGCAGGAAAACCAACGGGGCCACGTCGTGCATGGTAACGGCGATGGGTCCCCTCCGCGGCAGGTACTTGGTGTAGTTCCAGGGAGACCAGAAGAGGTCGAACTTGGCCCAGGGGACCAGCCAGGCCGATCGCACCTCGGTTCGGCCCACCAGGGCGGGCATGCTCTGCACCAGCGACCGCAGGGCGGCCACCCCCCGCGGTTTGGCAAAGAGGGTGAGGCGAAGGTCCGGCTCGATATGGGCGAACCGTTGCAGCAGGGTTCTGGCATAGCGCCCGATCCCCCGTTGATCCTTTACCAGCTTTGAGGCCTCGACGCCGATATGCATGGTGGCCCTCGCCCGGGTGGATGGCCGGCTGCGGCGTTCAGGAAATCGATTTCTCGAGCGATGGAACCCGGAGGAGACGCGCCGCGGCGTCGACTACCGCATCAACGGAGATCTGATCCATATCATCGGGATTGGGCCCGTCCGGTGGTGGAGCGAGAACGGCGGCGTTGCGGCTCCAGGGCCGCCAACGCCTGGGGCTCATCCAATCGCGGTTGGGGTAAAGGCCTACCACCGGGGTCCTCAACGCCGCGGCCAGGTGAAGCGGTCCGGTCGAGCCGCCCATGAAGAGGGAGGCATCGGCGATCAGGGCGATCAATTCCGTCAGGTTCAGGATTCCGCAGAGCGAAACCGTCCCGGGGCACTCGCCCGCGACGATCTCGCATCGCCCGCGCTCGGATTCGGTCCCGGTCAAGACCACGGCCTGGACCGCGCGATCGGCCAGCAAGCGGGCGGCCGCCTGACCGTACCGCTGAGACGACCATTCGATGGTGTTCCCCGCGGTGCCGGGGTGGACGATCAGGTACCGGGTCCCCGGCGAGATCCCCGCGCCCGCCAGCAGGTCTCGCACCTTACGGACCGCCGCTGGATCGGTAGCGGGTCGCGGCAACTCGGTGGGCATCTCCTCCCCGAGCACCGACCCGACCTGCCTGGTGCCGTACTCGGCCTCATGAAACTTCCCGTGTCGCCGATGGTCGTAGACCCGATGGCTATAGAGGAGGCCGTACACCCGATAGGCCGTCCCCACCCGGAGCGGAATTCCCGCTACGATGGCATCCCAGACTTCGTCGGGGCGGGCCCGAGGGAAGAAGGCCACGTCGAAGCGGCCTTGCCGGAAGATCGCCCGCAGCCCCCCTTCGACTCGGTCGATCAAGTCCACCTTGTCCACACAGCTCACGGCGCTCGCGACCGGTTCGGTGTAGGAGCGACAGATGAGATGGAGTTCGGCGTTGGGGAGGCGCGATCGTAGCGCGGCCAGCGTGGGCAGGGTGAGGATCAGGTCCCCGAGCGCATCGGTGCGGACCACCGCGACGCGCCGGGCCTTGAGCAAGGCCCTCCGCCGCCATGCGGGAAACCAGTAGAGGAGTCTCATCGATTCTTCCGGATAGCCGCTACGCTATTCGCCGCCGGATCTACCCGAAGGCCGATCCACTCCCCGTTGAGCGCGTGGCCCGGCACGCCACAGAGGAGCCAGTACCATCCGGCATCCTCCGCAACGAAGGTGGTTTCATCTTTCTGGCCCAGCCGAAGACCGGCAGAGGGGGAACGAGTTCTGGCGTTGGTGAAGGCAGGCTGACCCGCCTCGTTCGGGAGCTTTTCCCGCTCGGTCATGACCACCAGGCTGTGATTCTCGAGGCTGTCGGCGTTGCGCCAGCTCCAGCGCACGGTCCACCCCTTGGGGACCACAATCTGGAGGTCGCCGCGACGCTGTCCATTGAGGCTCACGCCGCTGTCGCCCCGGATGGCTTCCAGATCAAGGTGGACGACCGCCGGCTCCGGGCCGACCCGGATCCAGGATGGCAGCGAGTCCCCCGCCTGTGCCGCAAGCAGGGAGGGACAGAGGGCGAGGAGGACGGCCCAGCGGAGAGCAGGATCGGGCGATCGGCGACCGAAATTCACGGGCGGAAACCTCGGGCCGGGAGGCTCCGAAGTCCAGCCGAGACCGGTTGCCAGGTATTCGTGGAAAGCGTATATCTATTCGCTGCCGCACCTTTCCGCCGCGTTGGGCGGACGCACCACCGAGTCCCGTTACTCATAAGCCCCAGCAGGTATCTCCCTCTCCGGAGGAGCGGCGTGGCCCAGGGCCAATCCAGTTCCCAAGCAGCTAACAGCACGGTCGGTCTCCTCGATCGTGAGCGCACCATCGCCCAACCTGGATTCAATCGCTGGTTGGTGCCCCCCGCGGCCCTGGCGATCCACCTGTCCATCGGTATGGCCTACGGCTTCAGCGTGTTCTGGCTACCGCTCAGCCGGTCCATTGGCGTTACCCAGCCGGTACCCTGCCCCCAGGAGATGAGCTTCTTCCAGACCCTGTTCGCCACCACGTGCGACTGGAAGGTCAGTACGCTGGGGTGGATGTACACTCTGTTCTTCGTCTTCCTCGGCTCTTCGGCCGCGCTCTTCGGAGGCTGGCTCGAACGGGTCGGGCCACGGAGAGCCGGGGTGGTAGCCGCCTTCTGCTGGGCTGGCGGTTTCATGATTTCCGCTCTGGGGATCAAGCTCCATCAGATCTGGATGCTCTGGATCGGCTCCGGGGTAATCGGAGGCTGCGGCCTCGGCCTGGGCTACATCTCGCCGGTCTCGACTCTCATCAAGTGGTTCCCCGACCGGCGCGGCATGGCGACCGGAATGGCGATCATGGGATTCGGCGGCGGCGCGCTCATCGGGACACCGCTGGCGGACAAGCTCATGAAGCAGTTCGCCACCCCGACCTCGGTGGGAGTACTCGAGACCTTCGTGACCATGGGGCTGATCTACTTCGTGGCCATGCTGTGCGGGGCCTTCGGGTACCGGGTGCCGCCGACCGGGTGGAAACCGGCGGGCTGGACCCCGCCGGCACCCCAGGCCAAGGGGATGATTACTAGCCGGAACGTGCATCTGAGCAAGGCCTGGAAGACCCGGCAGTTCTGGCTCCTCTGGGGCGTGCTTTGCCTCAACGTGAGCGCGGGGATCGGGGTCATCGGCATGTCCTCGCCGATGATCCAGGAGGTCTTCGGCGGCAGGCTGATCGGTGTGACCGGCGCCCTTGCGGACCTCGATCAGGCGCAGAAGGCACAGGTCGCCACCATCGGCGCCGCCTTCGCCGGCCTGCTCAGCCTCTTCAACATTGGGGGACGCTTCTTCTGGGCCTCGTTCTCGGATTACATCGGCCGCAAGACGACCTATGTGATCTTCTTCCTCCTCGGCTTCGTGCTCTACGCCTCGGCGCCCTGGGCGGGTAAGGTGGGAATTGTTCCGCTCTTCGTGGGAATCTTCTGCGTGATCCTCACGATGTACGGCGGCGGGTTTTCGACGGTACCGGCCTACCTGGCGGACCTCTTCGGGACCCAGTTTGTGGGCGCGATTCACGGACGCCTGCTCACCGCCTGGTCGACGGCGGGGATCCTGGGGCCCGTCCTGGTGAACTACATCCGGGAATATCAGATCAGCCATGGGGTTCCCAACGCCCAGGCCTACAACACCACCATGTATATCCTGGCTGGGCTGCTCCTGATCGGGCTCGCCTGCAACCTGGCCATCAAGCCGGTCTCCGAGGAGACCTACATGACCGACGCGGAGTTGGCGGATGTTCGCCGGATGGCGCACGAGGGCTCCGCGCAGAAGTAGCTATACCTCAACGACTTAGCAACTATAAGAGGAGCGAGGAAAGCGATGGCAGACTCGGGTAGCGAATGGCGTCCTGACCCTGGCAGCTGGCCCTGGGTTGGTGTGGCCTGGACCCTGGTGGGGGTGCCTCTGGCTTGGGGACTCTACACCACGCTAGTCAAGGCCTTGCCCCTATTCTGACCCTTCGGGTCCCCTTCCGGGGTTAGCCTCTTGACAGGTTTCCTCGGGCGGACGCTAATTGTAACGTCTTAGTAACCTTGCAAGTAGCCGAATCTGCGCCTCGGGGCGTTCGGGCGGTTTTCGTGGAGTTCTGTGAGCCCGCCCCCTCCATCAGAGTAGCCAAGCCGGGGCGACAGGTGCCTCGACATTTAGAGGGATGCGCCATTTCTGCTCGGGTCGGGCGAGGTCAGGCGCGCCTGCGAGTGGCGTGTCCGTTTATTCCGGAGTTCCACAGTCCACGGGGAGGGTGGTGTTCATGAAACACGCGCTACGGCTGGGACTCGGGGTCCTGGCGACCGTGGGGGTCGTCGGAACCCTTCACGGGCAGGCTAATTGGACGACGTACGGTGGGAATGACTGGAACCAGCGTTATTCGACGCTCTCGCGGATCACCGGCGCGAACGTCGGCCAACTCGTGCCCCGGATGGTGTTCCAGACCGGTATCGCCAAGCAGGGATCCTTCGAGAACACACCCATCGTAGTCGGCAGCACGATGTACGTCAGCACCCCCTATAACACCCTGATCGCGTACGACCTGAACACGGGCAAACAGCTCTGGCGCTACGAGCACAAGCTGGGGACGACGATCTTCTGCTGCGGCCCCAACAACCGCGGTGTCGGCGTGCACGGCCCCCACGTGTACATGGGGACTCTGGACGCGCATTTGATCGCCTTCGACGGGAAGACCGGTGATGTGATGTGGGACGTCGAGGTGGCGGATCCGGCGGCCGGTTACAGCCTGTCCCACGCCCCGCTGGTCATCGGCGACAACGTGATCGTCGGTGTGGCGGGTGGCGAATACGGCATTCGTGGCCACATCACGGCCTACGACGCGGTCAGCGGCAAGCAGGTCTGGCGCTGGTACTCGATCCCCGAGACGGGGGACGATCCGGTGGCCACCAACGGCTGGTGGGGCACCTGGCCGACGAGCACCGCGGATGGCGCCGACCTGCACCGCGATGTCGCCGCCGAGAAGGCGGACAGCGCCAAGTACGCGGATGCCTGGACCCGCGGCGGCGGCGGCGTCTGGATGACCCCCGCGTATGACAAGGAGCTGGGGCTGATCTACGCCACGGTCGGCAACCCCTCGCCCGACCTCGACGGCTCGGTCCGTCCGGGCGACAACCTGTTCACCGACTGCGTGGTGGCGATCGACGCGAAGACCGGCAAGACCAAGTGGTACTACCAGACGGTCCCGCACGACGTCTGGGACCTGGACGCTGTCTCCCCGCCGGTAGTGGCGAAGATCGGCGGCCGCAAGGTGGTGGTGCACGCCGGGAAGACCGCCTGGGTCTACGTCCTCGACGCCGCGACCGGCAAGCTGGTCCGGAAGTCGGAGAAGTTCACGCCCCAGGAAAACATGTTCGCGCTGCCCACCGCCGAGGGGACCCGGATGCTGCCGGGCGCCAACGGCGGCTCGGAGTGGTCGCCGATTTCGGTCGATCCGACCCTGGGCTACGCCTACGTGGCCGGTCTGCATCAGCCGATGAACTACATCACGCACACGGCGCCGTTCGAGACCGGCCGCCTCTGGCTCGGGTCCGCCTTCGTGGCGATCCCCGGTGAGGAGCAGTACGGTCTGTTTACGGCGATCAACCTGGGAACCGGCAAGAAGGTCTGGCAGAACAAGGTGCCCCAGCCGATGATGGGCGGCTCGCTGGCGACCGCGGGCGGCCTGGTGTTCACGGGCGAGGGCAACGGCAACTTCAACGCCTTCGACTCCAAGACCGGGAAGCTGCTCTGGAAGTTCAACGGCGGCGCAGGCTGCAACTCGGCCCCGATGAGCTTCGAGTTCAAGAACGAGCAATTCATCGCCGTGGCTTGCGGCGGCAATGCTCAGCTAAACTTCCCTCTGGGCAACGCCGTCTTTGTCTTCGGTCTCCCAAGGGCCTTCTCGGCTGCGCGGACGACCCATTAGCGCTTCTCGAGGGCGTGCGGGGACGGTTCGCTATCCGCCCCCGCACTCCCCAGTTCTTGAGTGAGGTTGAGAGCTGGTCATGAAGCAGGGGTACCGGCTGATCGTTTTGGAAGGGCTGGCACTCCTTTCGCTGTTGTCGATGGCGGCAGCCCAGGGGAGTGGGCCGGGGGCGGGGGCACCGGTGAAGCCTGAGGCCCCCGCTGTGAAGCCCCAGGCGCCGGAAACGGTACCTGCGGGGACCATCGATCGGAGCTGGCTGGCGTACGATGCCAGCACCAGGACGGTGAAGTTCCGGCTGATCGCCGGGATGACGGGCGGCGCCAAGAGCCCGTACAACTTCAACGGCTTTACCGATGGCGAATTGACACTGGTAGTCCCCGAGGGTGCCAACGTCGTCATCAGCTTCGAAAATCACGACGGGACACCCCACACCGCCGAGGTGATCGGGGACGGTCCCATGCCCAATTTGGGTATCGACCCGGCGATCCCCCGGGCGTATACCAAGCAGTTGACGATGGGGATCGCGCAGGGCGGTACCGACGTGATGAGGTTCAAGGCAGCTCCGGCCGGCCGTTACCGGATCTTCTGCGGCTTTCCGGGACACGGGATCTCGGGGATGTGGATCTGGTTCGAGGTGAGCAAGGACGCGACCGAGCCGTCCATGTATCTCACCAAGGGGCCCTGAGCACGGTGGTCGCCGGATGAGGCTCGCGACGGGTCTGGTGATCCTGCTCGGCGCGACGGCAGTGGCGGTGGCGGCCAGGGCGCTTCCGCCGGAGCACCGGCAGCACGACTGGCTGGATGCCGACGGAGATCGCTGGCGCCGGCTGTCCCCCGAGGCCCGGACGGCCTACACGGAAGGGTTTCTGGTGGGTGCCGCCCTGGGCCAGGCGGCGAGCGGGGTCCCTGAAGGAGACACCGCGGCGGTACGAAGGAGGCTGGACAGTCTGGCGCGAGAGAGTCTGCGGTTGCCGTATGCGCCGAATGTCTACCTGGCCCGGATCGACGATTATTTTTGGTGGGAGAATCATCGCCCTTATCCCATTTGGCACGCTTTCGAGGAGGTGAACCACGATCTCAAGCGCATGAGCCGATAGTCGCGGAACCATCGAGATCCGACATTGACTTTGTTCGAGACGGCGTTGGTGCAGGAACAGTCCTGAGGTGGAAGGTGGAACCAGTCCTCTCTAGTCAGGAGAAGCACCGATGAAACGTTCAATCGTGTTGGGGGTGCTCGCGCTGGCCGCGCTCGTCAGCCGCGCCGAGGCCCAGTTGGCCATGCAGATGAGCAACGGCTGGACGTTCACGTTCGCCGGGAACGTGAATGTGTTCTACATCTACAACACCACGAAGACGCAGACCGCGCCCGGTGTCTTCAACACGACGTCCAAGAACAGCGGAATCGGCACCGGTCTGCTGCCGGCCTTCGCGACCTTCGAGGCGAAGGGCAAGGAGGGCAACACCGATCTGAGCGTGTACTTCGGCTTCGCGCCGCAGGTCTCCGCCGGTAACGGCGTTGCCAGCTTCTTCGGCGATCAGGCCGCCGGCGCCCAGATCGACATGCGTCAGGTGTACCTGACGGCCGGTGGCAAGTGGGGCAGCCTCCTCGCCGGTAAGCAGTTGGGCCTCTACCAGCGCTCGAACATCATCGAAGACATGACGATCTTCGGCCTGGGCCCCAACATCGGGAACCGCGGGACCTCGCTGGGCCGTATCGGCTACGGCTATGAGTACACCGACTTCCGGCCTCAGATCACCTATACCTCGGTCGGTGGCAAGCCGGCGTCGTTCAGCATCGGTATCTTCTCGCCGCTCTCCTACGGGCCCTACAGCACGCTCGAACTGCCCCGGGTCGAGGCGGACTTCAACTGGAGCAACGCCGCGAAGAAGAAGAGCACCACGTTCTACTTCGACATCTCCGGTTTCGTCCAGAACGTCAGTAACGGAGCAAGCCTGGCCCCGCCCTTTACCGCTTCCAACACCAAAGTCACGCCGGTGGGTGTCGCGGGAACCATCAAGGTCGGGTTCAGCCAGCTGACCCTCGTGGGCTCCGGGTACTACACCAGCGGCGGCTGCTCGCTCTTCATGGCGGACGCCGGCGTTGGCGGTGGCAGTGTGGTGCCCTGCGACGGCATCGGGACCATTGCCGACGCGAACGGGAAGTTCAACACCCGGAACAGCTACGGCTGGTATGGCCAGGCCGTGTTCGCCCCGAAGAACTCCAAGTGGATCATCGGCGGCAGCTACGGCGGCAACTACCTGAAGGAGAACGATGAGGACAAGGCCAACGTCGGCAACCTGACCTTCAGCCGTCGGAACGCCATCATCGGGCAAGTCACGTACAAGTGGACCAAGTCCCTGCGGTTTGTGGCCGAGTACACCTACTTCGACAGCCACTTCCAGAGCGACTTCGTCGCGGCCAACCCCGGCGCGAGCGGGACGGCCGACAAGAGCAACCAGGGCGCCGTCGGGTTCATGCTGTTCTACTAGACCCAGGCCCTGCAGCACAACGAACGGCCTCCCGAAAGGGAGGCCGTTTCGTTTTACCGCCTGTCGCCGGGCGGGGGCCGGTGTAGATTTCCGCGCGACCGACACCAAACCGATTCCTCGAGCCGGAGCCTCGATGCCACGTTCAGCCCAAATCCTCGTCACCCTCTTGCTCCTCGGAGCCTGCGGCGGCCATAGGACCGGCCTCTTTACCACCCAAGTGCAACCGACCCCGGCCACCCCTGAGGCCGTATTCGCCTGCGTCCGGGCCAACCTGGATACTCTTGGGTTCAAGCCGACCGCGTTGGACAAGGGCGACCGCCGAGTGGTGGCCCGGAAGATTCGTAAGGACATAGTGATTCCGGAGACGACCTTCTATCAGGCCTTTGACCAGATCGATGCGCAGGTCAAGACGGGCAGAGCCGATGGCCAAACCGAGCTCGAGTTGACGGGGCATACCTTCTACGAGCGCCGTACGACGGCCGGTCCCTCCACCGTGGAGCACGCGGCGTCCGACTCCGTGGCCGCCAACGTGGGAGAACTCGGCAGCCGCTGCGCCCCGAAGGAATAAGGGGCTCGCCCAGCCGGGCCACCCGCAGTTCAGGCAGAAGCCGGAGCCGGGCCTCAAAACGCCCGGCTCCTTGCTGAGCGTCCAGAAATCAACCGTACGGTTGAAAATATCGCCCCGCCATGGCCTCGACCCGAGCCCCTGACTAGCTTGTAGGACCTCGCCGCACGCCACAGTGCCCAGGGATCATATGGCCATGCCGCTGGTCCAACTGACCCGCTCCAGACCCGAACTCGACGCGTCAAGCGGGGCACTCGCCGTCGCCCAGGCGCCTCGGAAGCCCGCCTGGCTCAAGGTCAAAGCTCCGGGCGGCGAAAACTACGTCGCCCTCAAGGGGCTCATGCGGGACCTGGGCCTCCATACGGTCTGCGAGGAGGCGCGCTGCCCCAACATCGGGGAGTGCTGGGAGCACCGAGCCGCCACCTTCATGATCCTGGGCGACACTTGCACCCGGAACTGCAGCTACTGCGCGGTGACTCACGGGACCCCGGCTCCCTATGACCCTGAAGAGCCGGTTCGCCTGGCGGAGGCAGTCGCCAGGATGGAACTCCAGCACGTCGTCATCACCTCGGTCGATCGGGACGACCTGCCCAACTTCGGGGCGGAGGCCTTCGCCCAATCGGTCCGTGAAATTCGGCGCCAATGTCCGGGAACCACGGTCGAGGTGCTGATCCCCGACTTCCAGGGATCGGAGTCGGCCCTCGGCCTGGTGCTCGAGGCGGCTCCCGACATCCTCAATCACAATCTCGAGACTGCCGAACGCCTCTACCGCCTCGCGCGCCCCGGCGGACGCTACCGTCGGGCCCTCGACCTGCTCGCCAACGCCCGCCGTCTCTCCCCCGACACCCTCACCAAGTCGGGAGTAATCCTGGGCATGGGAGAAGAATGGGACGAGGTCGTGACCTGCATGCGAGACCTCAGGGAGTCGGACGTGAATCTCCTGACCCTGGGACAATACCTCAGACCGTCCCCGAGCCATCTCCCGGTCGCCCGATACTACTCCCCGGCCGAATTCGATGAGCTGGCGAAGGCGGGCCGTTCGATGGGGTTCCGCCATGTCCAGGCCAGTCCCCTCACCCGCTCCTCCTATCACGCCTGGGAGCAGGCCAAAGCGGCCGAAGGCCCGTAGGTCCTCGTCACCCGAGAGACCAACTCGTCATGGCCCAGCCCACGACCAAGTCCAAGAAAGCCGACGCGACCCTGGCGCAGCAGTACCGCGACTACCTCCGTCAGATGATCCTGATCCGCCGCTTCGAGGAGAAGTCGGGCGAGGCCTACAGCCTGGGCAAGATCGGCGGCTTCTGCCACCTCTACATCGGCCAGGAAGCGGTGGCGGTGGGCGTGTTGTCTCAGCTCCGGCCCGACGATTACGTGGTCTGCGCCTACCGTGACCACGGGCACGCGCTGGCGCGGGGTCTTTCGCCCCGGGCCGTGATGGCCGAGCTCTACGGCAAGGCGGCCGGCTGCTCCAAGGGGAAGGGCGGCTCCATGCACCTCTTCGACGCCAGCCGGAACTTCCTGGGCGGACACGGGATCGTGGGGGGGCACATCCCGCTCGCAGCCGGGATGGGATTCGCGATCAAGTATCGCGGTACCACGCAGGTGGCGGCCTGCTTCTTCGGCGAGGCGGCGGTGAACAACGGTGCCTTTCACGAGGCGCTCAACATGGCCGGCCTCTGGAAGCTGCCGGTGGTGTTCGTCTGCGAGAACAATCGCTACGGGATGGGCACGGCGCTCGACCGAGCCACGGCGACCTACAACATCTCCGAGCGCGGCTCCTCCTACGACATGATCCGCGAGGTCGTGGACGGGCAGGACCTTTCCGAGGTCATCGCGGCTACCAATCGCGCCGTGGTGCGCGCCCGCAAGCCATCCGCCCCCACACTTCTGGAGATCCGGACTTACCGGTTCATGGGCCATTCCATGTCCGACCCGATCCACGGTCACTACCGGACCAAGGAGGAGGTCGAGGTCCATCGGAAGCGCGACCCCATTCTCCTCTGGTCGGAGCGGCTCAAGGCTGAAGGGGTCATCGACGACGCGGGCATTCAGGAAATGGAGGCCTCGGTCCAGGCCGAGGTGCAGGATGCCATGGATTTCGCGGAGCAGGCGCCGGAGCCGGAGCTGGACGAGCTGTACACCGACGTCTATGCGCCGGTGAAGGGTGAAGCATGAGCGGTGAGGGGAGACTCCGACCGGAGATCCCTCGCCCGGTACCCGGGCTCGGGATGACGACCGGCCGAGGCAGGGACGCGTCCGGGAGACTCTGCTAATGCCGGTCGTTACCTACCGCGACGCGCTCAATCAGGCCCTTCGCGAGGAGATGCGGCGGGATCCCTCGGTCTTTCTCATGGGGGAAGAGGTCGGGGTCTATCAGGGCGCCTACAAGGTAAGCCGCGGGCTGCTCGAGGAGTTCGGGCCCAACCGGATCGTGGATACCCCGATCACCGAGCTGGGCTTCGCGGGGGTGGGCGTGGGAGCGGCGATGGTGGGGCTCCGGCCCATCATCGAGTTCATGACCTGGAACTTCGCGCTGCTGGCCATCGACCAGGTCATCAATTCCGCGGCCAAGATGCGCTACATGTCCGGCGGGCAGGTCGGGGTGCCGATCGTCTTCCGGGGCCCGGGGGGCGCGGCGCTCCAGCTGGCCGCACAGCATTCACAGGCCTTCGAGAGCATGTATGCCCACGTGCCCGGGCTCAAGGTGGTGGCCCCGGCCACGCCGGCCGATGCCAAGGGGCTGCTCAAGAGCGCGGTCCGCGACGACGACCCCGTGATCTTCATCGAAGGCGAAATGCTCTACAACGTGAAGGGTGAGGTTCCCGAAGGCGAATACACCGTCCCGATCGGTCAGGCGGAGGTGAAACGCGCGGGAGACCAGGTCACCATCGTCTGCCACTCGAAGACGGTGGGGGTGGCCCTCGCCGCTGCGGAGACCCTGGCCGGTGAGGGGATCTCCGCCGAGGTCATCGACCTCCGGACCATTCGCCCACTCGACGAAGCCACCGTCCTCGCCTCGGTCAGGAGAACCCACCGAGTGGTGATCGCGGAGGAGGGTTGGCCCTTCGCCGGGATCGGGGCCCAGGTGGTGGACACCATCCAGCGCGAGGCGTTCGACGATCTCGATGCTCCGGTCCTGCGGGTCACCGGGGCCGACGTGCCGATGCCCTACAACAAGCGGCTGGAGAAGGCGGCAAAAGTGGACGCGGGGAAGGTGGTGGAAGCGGTGAGGAAGAGTCTGTATGTGGAGTAGAACTGCTGGGAGCTGGGTGCTGGGAGCTGGGAGTGAAGTTGACCCGGCCCCTACGCCCACCCCTGGCTCCAAGCTCCTAGCTCCGAGCTGACAATGGCCACTAACATCCTCATGGAAGCGCTCTCTCCCACCATGGAAGAAGGGCGCCTGGTCGAGTGGAAGAAGCAGGAGGGAGACCCGGTCACCGCCGGGGACGTGCTCGCCGAAGTCG
>Ga0210138_1000055_pt1 | contig 26063 bp, 22 predicted proteins | sample Browns_ThreeSqC__FD_184850 | JGI IMG/M metagenome (GOLD analysis project Ga0210138, IMG submission 184850) | Wetland microbial communities from the San Francisco Bay, California, USA, that impact long-term carbon sequestration -... | ecosystem: Environmental > Aquatic > Marine > Wetlands ... | reverse complement strand
CTGGGTGCGAATCGACCAGTTGCGATACAGGAAGTCCGACCGGATGTGAATGCCCTTGGACAGGGCGTAAGCGGCGCCGAGCGTGAACAACGCGCCATAGAGCATGCGGCTGATGTCGTAGGCCCACATGGTCGGTGCGGTGAAGAAATAGCGCGCGACGACCTCGTAGACCATGGCCAGCATGAGCGGGATCGTGATCCAGCTCACCACCAGGCCGACCCAGGCGCTGAAGGTATCGATGGCGACGATCGCGCGTGCCATCCAGCGCGGCATGTCCGCTGGCAGATGCGAGGTCGCGTCGTCGCGCCGGCGACCCGCGATCATCTCATCGGTGAGATGCGGGGACCGTTCGCCTTCGGACATGTTCGGGGCTCTTCGGGAGACAAAAAAAGCAGCGGACCTCGCGGTCCGCTTTCGCTGCCTGGCCGGCTCCGGGGCCGGCCGCGTGCACGCTATTTCTTCGCTCTCTTGGCGATCTCCGCGGCGTAGGCCGCACCGAGCCCGGCGTTCGATTTCTGGGCGCCGGCCCAGAACGGGATCGCCGTGTCGGCGAACGCCTTCTGGCTGTCCCAGACCTTCTTGAAGAACGGATTCTGCTTCGCGTTGGCATCGAAGTTCTTCATCGCGGCGGCGGCATACTCCGTGAAGTACTCGGGCGGAGAGTCGTGCAGCTGCACGCCGTGCTTCTCGGTGAGTTCCTTCAGCGCCTTGCCGTTTTCGAGGATGCGATACGCGACGGTCTTCATGAGCGAGGCGTTGGCGGAGACCTCGATCGCCTTCTGCTGGCCCGGCGTGAGCTTCTTCCAGACATCGCCGTTGATGTAGAGGTCGGCGTTCACCACCACCTGGTGCAGGCCCTGCAGGTAATAGTGCTTCATCACCTTGTGGAAGCCGTAGGTCATGTCGGGTTTCGGGCAGCACCATTCCGCGCCGTCCAGCACGCCCTTCTCGAGCGCCGGCATGATGTCGGCACCGCCCATGGCCACGGCAGCGACGCCGATGTCCTTGTAGATCTGGCCGGGGATTCCGGGCGGCGTGCGGAATCGAAGCTTGCGGAAGTCAGCCATGCTGTTGATCGGCGCCTTGAACCAGCCGAGAGCTTCGGGGCCGACCGGCTGCAGGATGAAGCCCTTGATATTGACCTTCATCTCCTTCCACAGCTCGTCATAGAGCTGGCTGCCGCCACCGTAGAGGAACCACGACACCCAGGCGAAGTTGTCCATCCCGACGCCTGCGCCGGCGGCGGGCGAGCCGAACAGCGTCGCCGCCGGGTGCTTGCCGGACCAGTAGTGCGTCCAGGCGAAGCCGGCTTCGATCAGGCCCTTGTCGACCGCGTCCAGCGTGTCGTTCACCGCCACCACCGCCCCCGCGGGCAGGATCTCGAAGGTCACCGACTTGTTGGTCAGATCCTCGACGTCCTTGGTGAATTCCCTCAGCATCGTGACCTCGTCCGCCGAGGTCGGGATGACCGACTGAATTCGGATCTTCGTCGCCTTGCCCTGGGCCAGGGCGAGACCCGGCAGCAGCGAGATGGCGAGCGTGGCTGCCACCGCGCTGCGCAATACACGACCCGTGATCGACATGATTTGCCTCCTCCTCAGTGTGCCGGCCTAGGCGGTCGGCGGTTCAACCTCGCGCCAGCGGTCCCCGCGCAACGCGCGCCGCGACCGATCTGAAAGCGCTTGCAGGAACCTAGGACGGCATCTCCACGAGGTCAAGTTGCGGCGCAGCATATGCGCGATGAAAGCGCATTCATGGTGCTACAGTTCCGCCATATGAAACGGCGGCCGAATCCGAGGCTGGACGATGTCGCGCGTGCCGCGGGCGTGTCGCTCGCCACCGCTTCGCGCGCGCTCTCGGCGCCGCAGCTGGTGCACGCCGAGACGCGTGCGCGCGTGCTGAGCGCGGCCGAGAGGCTCTCCTACGTGCCGCACGGGGCGGCGCGTGCGCTCGCCACGCAGCGCTCGCGCACCGTAGGCGCGGTGTTTCCGCCGGTAGACAACCCGATCTTCGCGAGCGCCACGCATGCGCTCGCGCAGGAGCTCGCCGCCGCGGGCTTCACGCTGCTGCTCGCAAGCCACGACTACGACCCGGACGCCGAGCTGGCCGCCGCGCGCGCGCTGATCGAGCGCGGCGTGGACGGCATGGTGCTGGTCGGCACCGACCATGCGCCGGCCCTCTATCGCCTGCTCGAGCAGGCGGGCCTGCCGTTCGAGCTGACCTGGTCGCTCGACCCGGGCGGCTTTCGCCATTGCGTGGGTCTGTCGCATCGCCTTGCTTCCGCGCACGTGACGCAGCACCTGGTAGAGCTCGGTCACCGGGAATTCGCCGTGATCGCAGGGGTCGTGCGCTACAACGACCGCGCGCGCGAACGGCTCGCCGGGGTGCGCGAGACGCTGGCGGCGCGCGGGCTCGCGCTGCCCGCGGAGCGCGTCGTCGAGGCGCCGTTCTCGGTCGCCGACGGTCGCGCGGCGCTCGGCAGGCTGCTTGCGCGCGCACCCGGCTTCACTGCGCTGGTCTGCGGCAACGACCCGCTTGCGATCGGCGCTGTGCTCGAAGCCCAGGCACGCTCGATCGCGGTGCCGCAGGCGCTTTCGATCGCCGGGTTCGACGACGTCGAGCTCGCCGCGCAGATTTCGCCTGGGCTGACGACGGTCCATGTGCCCTCGGCGGATATCGGCCGGCTGGCGGGGCGCCGGCTGCTCGCGCGTCTCGAGGGAAAGCGCGTGCGCCGCAGCGAGGAAGTGCCGGCGCCGCTCGTGCTGCGCGGCACGACCGGTCCGGCGCCGCGCGGCGCCTGAGCGGCGGCGCGGCGCGCAGTGCGATCATCGGGCATGGACGTCATCGCGGCATTTCTCGAACATGCACGGCGCGCGCCTGGCAGGCTCGTGTTGCCCGAGGGCAGCGAGCCGCGCATCCTCGCCGCCGCGCGGCATCTGACCGACGCGCGAGCCGCGCACGTCATCCTGCTCGGCGCGACGCACGAGATCGAGGCGGCCGCGGCGCGCAGCCGCGTCCCGCTCGAAGGCATCGCGCTGCGCGATCCGGTGAACGCTGCGCGCAACGCGCACTATGCCGCGCTGTATGCCGAGCTGCGGCCGAACGCAAATCCGCGGCTCGCGGAACGGCTCGTACGCAAGCCGCTGTTCCACGGCGGCATGATGCTCCGGGCAGGCGATGCCGACGCGATGGTGGCCGGCGCTGCAAGCACCAGCGCGCGGGTGATCGAGGCGGGCCTGATGACGGTAGGTCTAGCCGAGGGCATCGCAGCGCCTTCCAGCTTCTTCCTGATGCTCGTGCCGCAGGTCGGTGCTGCCGGCCCGCGCCGCCTGGTGTACGCCGATTGCGCGGTAAACGTCGATCCCGATGCGCAGACGCTCGCCGACATCGCGCTCGCCTCGGCGGCGAGCGCGCGGGCGCTGCTCGAGGAGCCGCCGCGCGTCGCGCTGCTGTCGTTTTCGACCAAGGGCAGCGCCCGGCACGCGCGCACCGACAAGGTGCTGCGCGCGCTCGAGATCGCGCGCGCGCGCGCGCCGGAGCTCGCGATCGACGGCGAGCTGCAGGCCGATGCCGCGCTGGTGCCCGAGGTCGCCGCACGCAAGATGAAGACTCCCGGCGAAGTCGCCGGGCGCGCCAACGTGCTGGTCTTTCCCGACCTGGACGCGGGCAACATCGGCTACAAGCTCAGCCAGTACCTCGGCGGGGCACGCGCCATCGGCCCGCTGCTGCAGGGCTTCGCGCGCCCGATGAGCGACCTCTCGCGCGGCGCAAGCGCCGAGGACGTCGTCGCGACCGCGGCGATCGTCCTCGTGCAGGCGGCTCAGCGCGAGGCGAGCGGCAGGTAGGCGCGCGGCTGCGGCCCGTTGTAGAGCGTCAGCGGGCGGATGAGGATGTTGTTCTCGTACTGCTCGAGCACCTGGACGGTCCAGCCCGGGACCCGGCCGACCGCGAAGATCGGCACGAACAGGTCCTCGGCGATCCCGTTCAGGAAGTACACCACGCCGGCGTAGAAATCGACGTTCACATTCACGCCGTGGCGCGCATAGGGCTGCATCGCCGCCACCAGCGCTTCGAGGATCTGGTACCACTGCGGCTGGCCCATCTCGCGCGAGAGCTTCTCGACGCCGGCGCGCATGTGGCGCGCACGCGGGTCCTCGGCGCGGTAGACGCGGTGGCCGAAGCCCATCACCGCCTCCTTGGCCGCTCGCTTGCGCTTGACGAATTCCGCCGCGCGCGACGCGTCGCCGATCTCGAGCGCCATCTTCATGACGTTCTCGGCCGCGCCACCGTGCGCCGGGCCCGACAGCGCTGCCACGGCGGCGGCGACCGCGGCGTGCAGGTTCGCCTCCGTGCCCGCGACCACGCGCGCGGCGAACGAAGACGCGTTCGAGCCGTGCTCGGCGTGCAGGATCATGTCGATGTCCATGAGCCGCGCCGTGTCCGGGTTCGGGGCCTCGCCCCTCAGCATGTACAGGAAATTGGCGGCGTGGCCGAGCTGCGGATCGGGGGCCACCGGCGAGCGTGCGTTGCGGATGTGCTCGTGCGCCGCCACGATCATGGGCACTTGCGAGGTGAGGCGGATCCCTTTGCGCAGGATCGCCTCGGGCGAGTTGTCCGCGACCTCCGGGTCGAAGGCGCCGAGCGCCGAGACCGCCGTGCGCAGCACCTCCATCGGATGCGCGTGCTGCGTGATCTCGATGATCCTGTGGATCTCGGAGGGAAGCTGACGTGCCGCCTTGAGCTCGGCGGCGAAGCGCTCCAGCTGCGGCTGGGTCGGCAGTTCGCCACGGAACAGCAGGTAGCAGGTCTCCTCGAACGTCGAGTGCTCGGCCAGATCGTGGATCGAGTAGCCGCGGTAGCGCAGCTCGCCGGCACGCCCATCGATGTAGCACACGCGCGAGCGGTCGAAATAGACGCCCTTCAGGCCGCGATGCATCTCTTCGCTCATGGCTCGCAATTCTCCTGCGGGATCGGCGCCACGAAGGGGGTCGCCGGAGGGGCTAGGCGGGACGCAGCCCCAGGATGTCACGCGCTTCGGCCGGCTTGGCTACCCGGCGGCCGAAGCGCTCGCAGTTGTCGGCGATCTTCTTGACCAGCTCGGCGTTGCTCGCGGCGAGGCGGTCCGGCGTGATCTTCAGGTTGTCTTCCAGTCCGGTGCGGCAGTGGCCGCCGGTCTCGAGGCACCACTGGTTGACTTCCCACTGCGCGCGGCCGACGCCCGCGGCCACCCAGGTCGCGTTCGGCAGCACGTCCTCGATCTCGCTGCGCAGGAAATCGAAGATCGAGCGGCGCGCGGGCATGGCGTTGGGCACGCCCATCACGAACTGCACGTGCGGCGGGTCGTTGAGCAGGCCCTTCTTCACCAGATTCGCCGCGTTGTAGAGCATGGCAAGGTCGAACACCTCGATCTCGGGCTTGATGCCGTACTCGAGCATGGTCTTCGCCAGGCCCTCGACGAAATCGGGCGGGTTCTCGTAGACCTGCGCCGGGAAGTTGACCGAGCCGGTGGCGAGCGAGGCCATGTCGGGCTTGAGGTGCAGCATCGCGCCGCGCTGCTTCTGGTCGCGGCCGCGCCCGCCGGTGGAGAACTGCACGATCATCCCCGGGCAGTGCTTGCGCACGCCCTCCTGCACGCGGCCGAAGAGCTCGGGGTCGGAGCCCGAGGACTCGTCGGGGTTGCGCACGTGGATGTGCACCAGCGACGCCCCGGCCTCGAAGGCCTCGTGCGTCGACTCGACCTGCTCGGCGGGGGTGACCGGCACGGCCGGGTTGTCCTTCTTCTTCGGCACGGCGCCGGTGATGGCGACGGTGATGATGACGGGCTGGGCCATGGCGTCGGCGCATTATTGCAAAGCGCCCCCGGCGCGTGCAACCATGTTCGGAATACGGAACTTCCGCTTCCGAAAAATGAAAAAACGCCGCAGCCGCAGCAGCACGTCCCCCCGGGTGACCCCGGCCGCGCTCAGCTACGACGACCTGCTGCAGATCGTGCAGCTCATCGAGTCGGGCTCGCGCTTCAGCGAGTTCCGCCTGCGCGCCGGCGAGATCGAGGTCGACATCCGCCGTGCCAACGGCGCCACGGTGCCCGCGGTGGCGGCTGCGCCCGCGGCGCCGCAGGAGGAGCCCGGCGGCGGCGAAAGCGCCGGGCCCGCGGCCGCTATTGCACTGCCGCAAGGCTCGGAGGTGGTGCGCGCGCCGATGGTGGGGACGTTCTACCGCGCGCCGGCACCGGGCGCGGCGCCTTTCGTAGAGCCCGGCGCGCGGGTCGAGCCCGACACCATCGTCTGCATCATCGAGGTCATGAAGCTCATGAACTCGATCCCCGCCGGCGTCAGTGGCGTGGTGACGCAGGTGCTGGCGGAGAACGCGCAGCCCGTGGAGTACGGGCAGCCGCTGCTGGCGATCGATCCCGAGGCATGAGAACGCGCGGCAAAGGCCCTCGCACCATGCGCTTCGTCGACTTGACGCTGCGCGACGCGCACCAGTGCCTGTGGTCGACGCGCATGACCACGGCGATGATGGCGCCGATCCTCGGCACGCTCGACCGCATCGGCTACGACGCCATCAACGTGCTGGGCGGCGCGGTGTTCGACGTGTGCGTGCGCTACCTGCACGAGAACCCCTGGCGGCGCGTGCAGATGCTGTGCGAGCGCCTCGCCACGCCGGTCGATGCGCTCACGCGCAGCCAGAGCCTGTACACCTTCGAGCTGTTTCCCGACGACGTCGTGGCGCTGAACTCGCAGGTGCTCGCGCGCCTGGGCGTGAAGATCCTCACCGTCTACGACGCGCTAAACGACAATCGCAACCTCGAGTCCTCGGTGCGCTCTGGGAAAGAAGCGGGCATGCAGGTGAACGGCTGGATGACCTACACGCTCTCGCCGGTGCACAGCGATGAGTACTACGTCGAGCGCACGCGCGAGCTCGTGGCGATGGGCGTGGACACCCTGTGCATCAAGGATCCCACGGGCCTGCTCACCCCGGAGCGCGGCGGGACGCTCTTTCCCGCCGTGGTCGCCACGGCGCGCGGCGTGCCGCTGCAGCTGCATTCGCACTGCCAGTCGGGGCTCGCGCCCGAGGTGTACTCGGTCGCCATGCGCTCGGGCTTCGAGTACGCCTATACGGCGCTCGAGCCGCTCGGCAACGGCGCCTCGCTCCCCGCCACGCAGGAGATCCGCCGGCGCGCGCTCGATCTGGGCCTGAAGTGCGAGCTCGACGAGCGCGCGATGCGCGAGGCCTCGCGCTACTTCGAGTGGCTGTGCGTGCGCGAGCGCAAGCCGCGCGGCGAGGTGGCGCGCTACGACCCGGCGCTCTACGAGCACCAGATCCCCGGCGGCATGATCTCCAACCTGCGCACCCAGCTGCAGGTGATGAAGCTCGAGCACCGGCTACCCGAGATCATGGCGGAAGCCGCGCGCGTGCGCCGCGACCTCGGCTACCCGATCGTGGTCAGTCCCTTTGCGCAGTACATCATCACCCAGTCGGTGCTGAATGTCGTGCAGGGCGAACGCTACAGGACGATCCCCGACGAGATCCGCAAGTACGCCTGCGGCTACTACGGCAGGCTCGCCGCGCGGCCGAGCGACGAATTCCTGGAGAAAGCGAACATTAGGGACCGGGAGATCGTGCACAACCGCCCCGGGGAGAACATCGAGCCCTGGCTGCCGAAGCTGCGCGCGCAGCTCGGCGCTGCCGCGAGCGACGAGGACCTGCTGCTCGCCGCGTTCTACGACGACGCGCGCCTGCTCGCCGAGCTGCGCGATCCGGTGCCGCAATGCCGCGAGCGCACCACGCCGCTCTACGAGCTCGTACGCTGGCTCGCCGAGCGGCGCGACATCGAGCGCGCGCGCATCCGCTTCGCGGGCACCGACATCTCGCTCGCCGCATGAGAACGGCTGCGCGGCAGGAGGAGGGCCCGGGCGCGGTACCGAAGGCGTTGCGCGTGCTGGAAACGGCGGCGGCGCGCAACCGGCCGCTTGCCCTGGCCGAGATCGCCGCCGCACTCGACCTGCCGCAGGCCACGGCGCACCGCATCGTCGGGCTGCTCGAGAAGCTCGGCTTTCTCGCGCGCGAGCCCGGCCGGCGCCGCATCGTGGAAGGGCCGCGCCTCGTCAGCCTCGCCCTGAGCACGCTGCAGGCCGCGGCCGGCGCCGCGGGCCGGCACGCCGTGCTCGCCGCGCTGGCGAAGAAGACCGGCGAATCGTGCAACCTCGGCGTGATGGCCGGCGGCAACGTGGTCTACCTCGACCGCGTCGAGTCGCAGTGGCCGCTCGGACTGCGCTTCGAGCCCGGCAGCCGCGTGCCGCTGCACTGCACGGCGATCGGCAAGCTGCTGCTCTCGCAGCTGCCCGAGGAGGCGCTCGAGGCGCACCTCGCCAACGGCCCGCTCACGCGCTACACCGCCACCACCATCACCGACGCCCGGCGCCTGAGGAGGGAGCTCGTGCGCATCCGCGGGCGCGGCTACTCCACCGACAACCAGGAGTTCATGTCGGGCGTGGTGTGCATCGCCGTGCCCGTGCACGGGCCGAAGAACGGCGGCGTGTGCGCGGGCCTCGCAATCTCCGCGGCCGAGGCGCGCCTGACGCTCGCCGCCATGAAGCGTTTTCTCCCGGATCTGCGCGCGGCGGCGGCGAAGCTCTCGCGCAGCCTCAGGCCGGGGCTGCGATGACGCGACTGGCCGAGGCGCTGCGCTGGACGGTCGCGCTCGCGGGCGTGGCACTCACGATCTACGTGACCATGGCGCTGTTCGGCTACGTGCGCAGCTCCTCGCAGCACTACGCGGCGTTCACCTTCGCGATCATGTTCATGAGCGGGCTGATGAGCCTGCGCCACGCGCTAGAAGACGCGCGTGCCTGGGCGCGGCGCACGAAGCTCGCGCTGGCCCTGTTCGGCTTCCTCACCGCCGCCGGCGGCGCCCTCTACATCCTCTATCACGCCAAACGGCTGGAGGTGGCTGCGCCGTTCTTCGAGGGCTTCGACATGACCGTGGGCATGGTGTTCACCGCCGGGGTGCTGGTGCTCACCTGGCTGCACTGGGGCCCGGTGCTCACCTGCGTCATCGGCGCGGCCATCGCCTACTTCTTCTTCGGGCACCTCATCGATCACCCGCTGCTCATGCACCCCGAGTACGAGCCGAACTTCGTCATGAACTACATCGGGCTGGGCACCACGCAAGGTTTCTTCTGGTTCGCGCAGACCGCGGTCGACGACATCTATTACCTCGTGCTCTACGCCTCGGTGCTCTTCGGCATCGGCATGCTGCATTCGATCATCGAGATGGGCAAGAGCATGGGCAACCGCGTGCCCGGCGGCGCGGCGGGACCGGCGGTGCTCGGCAGCGGCGTGGTGTCCATGGTGATGGGCGTGGCGGTGTCGAACGTGGTGCTCACCGGCCGCTTCACCATTCCCATGATGAAGAAATACGGCTACAGCCCGTCGATGGCCGGGGCCATCGAGGCCTCGGCCTCCACCTCCGGCCAGATCATGCCCCCCGTGCTGGGGCTCGCCGCCTTCATCATCGCGAGCTTCCTGTCGATGCGCTACATCGATGTCGTCACCGCCGCGGTGCTGCCCGGCGCGCTGTACATGACGGGCATCTCGATCGCCGTGATGGTGTACGCGCGGCGCCACCGGCTGCCGCGGCTCAAGGAGCCGGTCGATACCGCGGCGATCGTGCGCACGCTGCCTGCATTCGTGCTTTCCTTCGTGACGGTGTGCTGGCTGCTGCTCGACTACTACTCGCCCTCGATGGCCGGGCTCGCCGGCTGCGCCGTGGCGCTCGCGCTCTCCGCCTTGCAGGGGCGCTATCGCCCGGGCGCGCGCCAGCTCGCGGGCGCGCTCGAGGAGGGCTTTCACCTCATGGCGGCGCTCGCGCTGCTGCTGATCGCCATCGGGCCGCTCGGGCAGGCCTTCCTCACCACCAACCTCTCGGGCCGCATCGGCAGCATCCTGGTCTCGGTGCTGCCGGACAATTCGTTCATCCTGCTCGCCGGCGCCGCGGTGCTCTCGCTCATCCTCGGCATGGGGCTGCCTACGCCGGTCGCCTACCTGGTGGTGGCGCTCGCCGTGGTGCCCTTCCTGCAGCAGCTCGGCATAAAGGCGCTGCTCGCGCACTACTTCGTCTTCTACTTCGCGGTGTACTCGGCCCTCTCGCCGCCGGTCGCGGTGGCCGCGCTCGCCGGGGCGAAGATCGCCGGGGCGCCGTTCTGGGACACGGCACGCGACGCGCTCAAGCTCGCCGCGACCACCTTCATCATCCCCTTCGCCTTCGTGTACCGGCCGCAGCTGCTCGATTTCCCCGACTTCGGCTGGAACGTCGTGCCGCCGGTCCTGGAGATCCTGCTCATCCAGTGGACGAGCTCGATCGCGCTGTTCGGGTACCTGCGCCGCGAGCTGGGCGCCGTCGAGCGCGCGGCCTTCCTCGGGCTCACCGTGCTCGGCTACTGGGCCATGGTCACCGAGCCGATCCACTCCACCGTCGTCTTCATCGCCGCGAGCGCCATGCTCTTCGCGGCGGTCCTGCTGCGCAGGCCCGCGCCCGCGTTCATGTCCAACCCGAAAGGAGAACAACCATGAAGCTCAGCAAGCTCACTTGCACACTGCTCGGCGTGGCGGCCTTCGCCATGCTGCCCACGGCGTCGCTCGCGCAGACGCAGACGCCGGTGCCGTTGCTCCTCTGTCCGTGGGGCTGCGGGCCGACCGAGTCCGACACCATGCTGATGAACCAGATGATCAAGGAAGGCAGCCCGGTGACGCTGCTGCCGCAGGAGACGCCGGGCTACATGTACAACATCCGTGAGATGGCGAAGGAGCGGCACTGGAAGAAGACCGCGTTCAGCACCGAGGACATCGTCATCCAGCTCGCCATGAGCGGAGGCTCGCCCGAGCTGAAGGAGTTCCTGCCCGAGCCGGTGCCGATCCGCTTCAAGCTGCTCTACGGCGAGACGTGGTGGGCGCAGGGCAAGTTTTTCGTCACCTTCGACCCGTCGATCAAGACGCCCGCGGACTTCAAGGGCAAGCGTGTGGCGCTGGGGCTTCGCAGCCAGAGCGACTGGGGCGTGTTCTCGCGCCTCATGCTCGAGTTCGGCTACGGTATCACGCCGCAGAACACCGACATCCGGCATCTCACGCCGGCGGCGCTCACCCAGCAGCTGCTCGACGGTTCGGTCGACGTGGCGGTGACGGCCTTCGGCACCGAGCCCTCGCTAAACGCGATCCTCGTCACCCCGCCGATGCGCCAGCTCGAGGCCTCGCCCAAGGCGCTGCGCTACATCGGCGTGTCGAAGGAGGCGATCGACAAGGTGAACAAGAAGTTCGGCACCACCTTCCTGCAGGTCACCATCCCCGCGGGCAAGCTGCCGAAGCAGAACGAGCCGCTTTCGGTGGGCTTCAACCGCGGCTTCAAGGCGGCGCATCCCGACTTCCCTGCGGACGCGGCCTACCAAATCGTCATGGCGGTGGCGCGCAACGCACCGAAGATGAAGGAGATGCACGCCCTGTGGAAGATCTGGACGCCCGAGCTGATGCTGCACGGGCTCTCGGAGGAGAACGTGCATCCGGGCGCGAAGCGCGCCTATGTAGAGCTCGGCTGGTGGGACCGGGTGAAGCAGTACCCGGCGGTGACCTACCCCCAGTGACGGCGAAGGTCGCCCTCGTCACCGGCGCGGCGCGGGGCCTCGGCAGCCGCATCGCCGAGCGCTTCGCGCAGGCCGGCTACGCCGTGCACCGCGGCGATATCGCGGGCGGCGATCTCGCCATGGACGTGACTGATCGTTCGTCCGTGCAGCGGGCGCTCGAGTCGATCGGCGCACTCGACGTGCTGGTCAACAACGCCGGCCTCCTCGCCAGCGGGCCTTTCGACAAGACCGACGGCGAGGCCTGGGACCGGCTCGTCGCGGTAAACGTGACCGGCGTGTACAACTGCGTGCAGGCCGCGGTGCCGGCGATGCGCGCCCGCGAGGGCGCCTCGATCATCAACATCGCCTCGGTCTCGCACGAGCGCGGCGGGGGCGCGATCGGCAACGTGTGGTACGGCGCCACCAAGGCCGCGGTGGTGGCGATGACGCGTGGCCTCGCGCGCGAGCTCGGGCCGCGGGGCATTCGCGTCAACGCCATCGCCCCGGCGGTGCTCGAGACCGACATGGTGCGCGGGGTGCTCACCGCCGAGCTGCGCCGGAAGATCCTCGAGCGTGTGCCGCTCGGGCGCCTTGCTGAGGCGGGCGATATCGCCGAGGCGGCGTTGTTTCTCGCTTCACCCCAGGCCTCATTCATCACGGGCGAGGTGATCGCCGTAGACGGTGGATTCCTTCGCGCTTGAGACGGTCGTCCTCGCGGTGCTGGTCGGCAGCTTCGCCGGCGTCATCCGCGGCATCACCGGCTTCGGCGGCGCGATGGTGATGGCACCGCCGCTTGCCCTGCTGCTCGGGCCGCGGCTCACGGTGCCCGTCGTGCTGCTGCTCGAGGGGCTCGCGGCGTTGCCGATGGTGTGGCAGACGCGCCGGCTGGTGCGCTGGCGCGTCATCGGGCCGATCCTCGCGGCGACGTTCGTCACCGTGCCGCTCGGCGGCTTGGTCCTCGTCAGCGCCGATCCGCAGACGCTGCGCCGCGCGATCGCCGCCATCGTCATCGTGTTCGCGCTGCTCCTGCTGCGCGGCTGGCGCTACACGGGGTCCCACCGGATGTCGACCGGCGTAGGGCTCGGCGGTCTCGCCGGCGCGATGCTCGGCGCTACGAGCATCGGCGGCCCGCCGGTGATCCTCTACCTCCTCGCGGGACCGGACCGCATCGAGACCACGCGCGCCAACCTGACGCTGTTCGTGGCCGCCGGATCTCTCGCCGGAGTCACCATGCTGTGGATGCGCGAGGTGCTCGATGCGCGCGCCGCGTGGACGGGGCTTGCGCTCGCGCCGGGCTACTACGGTGGACTGCTCGCCGGCACGAGGCTCTTCTCGCGCTTTAACGACCTGCGCTTCCGGCAGTTCACGCTGCTTCTCATGATCGCGGTCTCCACCGGCATTCTTCTGACATAGGAGAGACGATGAAACTCGAGGGCAAGTGCGCCTTGGTCACCGGCGCCGCGAGCGGCATCGGCGCCGAGATCGCCCGCAGCTTCGCCCTGGCGGGCGCGAAGCTGTGCATCGCGGACGTCGATGGCGAAGCGGCAAGACGAAAAGCAGAGGATTTGAAGAGCCTGGGTGTGCGCATGGACGTCACACGCGAGGAGGACGTCGAGCGCGGCGTCGAGGAGACCGTCCGCCGGCTCGGCGGCATCGACATCCTCGTCAGCAACGCCGGCGTGCAGCATCTCGACACCATCGCCGATCTGTCGTTTTCCGACTGGAAGAGGGTGCTCGGCGTGCATCTCGACGGCGGCTTCCTCACGACGCGCGCCTGCCTGCGCCGCATGATCGCGCAGGGCCGCGGCGGCACCGTCCTGCTCATGGGCTCGGTGCACTCGAAGGAGGCCTCGGTGCAGAAGGGCCCCTACGTTGTCGCCAAGCACGGGCTGCTCGGCCTCGCCCGCGTGGTGGCAAAGGAAGGCGCGCCCTACGGGATCCGCGCCAACGCCATCTGCCCCGGCTTCGTGCGCACTCCGCTGGTGGAGCGCCAGATCCCCCAGCTCGCCAAAGAGACGGGAATCAGCGAGGAAAGCGTCGTGCGCGACGTGATGCTGCGCGCCACGGTCGACGGCGAGTTCACCACGGTCGCCGACGTCGCGCAGGTGGCGCTGTTTCTCGCCGCCTTTCCGAGCAACGCGCTCACCGGCCAGTCGATCGTCGTCAGCCACGGCTGGCACATGGGGTGAGACGCAGTCATCGCGTGGCCGCCATCGCGCTCGCCGCACGCCGCGCTTCGATCGTTCGCAATTACTCTTGCCTGCACCCGCCCTGCGTGCAAGACTTTGCTTCGCAACCACTCGCGAGGAGGATGCCATGGGCAGCGCAGATCAGGTGAACCGGCTCGTCGCCGGCGCGCGCGAAGTCGTCAAGGGCAGGGTGAAAATGACGCCTTCGGAAGCGTTCGTGGAAACCCTGGTGGCGCAGGGCGTGCGCGACGTGTTCGGCATCGTGGGCTCGGCCTACATGGACGCGCTGGATCTGTTCACGCCCGCGGGAATCCGCTTCATCCCTACGGTGCACGAGCAGGGCGCGGCGCACATGGCGGACGGCTATTCCCGCGTCACCGGCCGGCACGGCGTGTGCATCGGCCAGAACGGTCCGGGCATCACGAACTTCGTTACCGCGATCGCGGCGGCCTACTGGGCGCATTCGCCGGTGGTGGCGGTGACGCCGGAGACCGGTTCAATGTCGATCGGGCTGGGCGGATTCCAGGAGACCGATCAGCTGCCGATCTTCTCGAAGATCACCAAGTACCAGGCGCACGTCAACAACGCGGCGCGCATGGCCGAGCTGACTGCGCGCGCGTTCGACCGCGCGATTCTCGAGATGGGACCTGCGCAGCTCAACATCCCGCGCGACTATTTCTACGGCGAGATCGAATGCGAGATCGCGCAGCCGATCCGCATCGAGCGCGGCGCGGGTGGCGGCCGCGACCTGGACGCGGCTGCGAAGCTGCTCGCCCAGGCCAAGTTCCCGGTGATCATCTCGGGCGGCGGCGTGGTGATGTCGAACGGGGTCGAAGCCTGCGTCAGGCTCGCCGAGCTGCTGGGCGCCCCGGTGGTGAGCTCCTACCTGCACAACGATTCCTTCCCCGCGAGCCACCCGCTCGCCTGCGGGCCGCTCGGCTACCACGGCTCCAAGGCGGCGATGAAGGTGATCAACCGGGCCGACGTGATCGTCGCGCTCGGCTCGCGCCTCGGGCCGTTCGGCACGCTGCCGCAATACGGCTTCGAATACTGGCCAGCGAACGCGAAGCTGATCCAGATCGACGCCGACCCGCGGGTGCTGGGACTGGTCAAGAAGACCAGCGTGACGGTCTGCGGCGATGCGCGCGAGGCGGCCGTAGCGCTCGCCGAGCGCCTCGCGGGCGCCGCGCTCGCCGGCGCGGCGTCGCGCGCCGAGCGCGAAAACGTGCTGCGCGCCGAGAAGGAGACCTGGGCGAAGGAGCTCGCCGAGTGGCACCAGGAGAAGGACGCCTGGAGCCTCGAGGTGGCGAAGGGCGCGAAGGAGATGCATCCGCGCCAGATGCTGCGCGAGCTCGAAAGAGCGATGCCGGCCGACGCGATGGTCTCGACCGACATCGGCAACATCTGCCAGATCGCCAACAGCTATCTCAAGTTCGAGCGGCCGCGCAGCATGTTCGGCGCGATGATGTTCGGCAACTGCGGCTACGCCTTTCCGACCATGATCGGCTGCAAGGCGGGCGCGCCCGAGCGGCCGGCGATCGCCTACGTCGGCGACGGGGCCTGGGGGATGAGCTTCGGCGAGATCCTGACCTGCGTGCGCGAGAAGATCCCGGTGACGGCGGTGGTGTTCAACAACCGGCAGTGGGGCGCGGAGAAGAAGAACCACGTCGACTTCTACTCGAACCGCTTCCTCGGGGTGAATCTCGAGAACCCGAGCTGGGCGGGCGTCGCCAAGGCGATGGGCGCCGAGGGCGTCACGGTCGACCGGCTGCAGGACGTCGGCCCGGCGCTCGCCGCGGCCTGCAAGGCGCAGCGCGAGGGCAAAACGACCATCGTAGAGATGATGGTGACGCGCGAGCTGGGCGATCCGTTCCGGCGCGACGCGCTCAAGCTGCCGCACCGCCTGCTCGCGAAGTACAAGGACTACTCGGCGAAGTAGCTCAACGCGCGGCGCCTGCGGCCCTGCGCCGCAGGTGCTGCGCGACCGGGTAGGCGAGGCTCGCGAGCGCGAGCGCCATGATCGTGCCGCTGATCGGCCGCGTGAAAAACGTGGTCCAGTCGTTGTTGAAGCTGATCATCGTGGTCATGAAGTTGGTCTCGGCGAGCGGCCCCAGGATCACGCCGAGCACCATCGGCGCGACCGGAAAGCGCAGGCGCTCGCAGGCATAGCCGACCACGCCGAACACCACGATCAGCCAGACGTCGGTGATGTTGTTGCGCGCGGCGAACGCGCCCAGGATGCAGCACATGACGACGTAAGCCGACACGATCACCTCGGGCAGTTCCAGGATCCGCACCAGGTAGCGCGCGGCGAAGTAGCCGATCAGGCACATGCCGATCACGCCCACGAACAGCGAGGCGAACACCGCGTAGACGATGTGGCTCGAAGTTTCGAACACCTGCGGGCCGGGCTGCAGGCCGTGCAGCAGGAAGGCGCCGAGGATGATCGCGGTCGCGCCGCTGCCCGGGATGCCCATGGTGATGAGCGGGATCATCGCGCCGCCCACCGACGAGGTCGCCGCGGTCTGCGGCGCGACGATGCCCTCCGCAATCCCCGATCCCATCTCCTTCCTGCGCCGCCCGTACTGCGCCTCGATGCCGTAGGACAGGAACGAGGCGACCGTGGCGCCTGCGCCGGGCACCAGTCCGATGAGGATGCCGAGCGCGGTGCCGCGCGCGAAGGTCGACTTGACCGCGGCCGCCTCGCGCAGCGTAGGCAGCCGGGTGGTGACCGTGTCGATCGACTGCAGCGGTGCCGAGCGGAAGCGCTGCTCCATGCGCATGAACACCTCGCCCAGGCCGAACGCGCCGACCATCACCACCAGGTAGTCGATGCCGTCGGAGAGGATCGGCACGCCGAAGGTGAAGCGCTGCGCGCCGTAGGTGTCGTCTACCCCCACGGTCGCGATCAGCAGGCCGAGGAACAGGCTGATCAGCGCGTTCGAGAGCGACCCTCCGCCGAGCGACACCACGGTCGCCAGCCCGAAGAATATGATCGCGAAGTACTCGGGCGTCGAGAAGCTGAGCGCGATGCGTGCCACCGGGTGGGCGAGCAGCACCATGACGGTCGCCGCGGCGAGCCCGCCGATCAGCGCCGAGACCAGCGTCCAGCCGAGCGCCTTCGCAGCCTCGCCCTTGCGCGCCATGGCATAGCCGTCCCACAGCATCGGCACGTCGATCGGCTCGCCCGGAACGTGGAACAGGATCGAGGTCCACGCCCCGGCATAGGTCCCGGCGACGTACATCGCGGTGAGCAGGATGATCGCCGCGGTGATGTCCATGGAGTAGGTAAAGGGCAGTGCGAGCACCACGCCCATCACCAGGGTCAGCCCGGGCAGCACGGCGACCAGCAGCCCGAGCAGCAGGCCGACCGTGAGCGCGACGAAGTTCGCCGGGACGAACACCTCCACGAAGCCGGCGGCGAGGCTCTGCAGAACGTCCATTGCTCAGCGGATTCCCATCAGCCGCATCAGCGCGAGGGTGACCTGCGCGAAAGGCTCGCGGCCGAGGGGCAGCGACACGTAGACCACCTTCATGAAGAAGAACATCATCGCCAGGGTGCCGAGCACGCTCGTCGCGGCGTTCAGCGCCCAGCGGCGGTAGCCGCCGAGCGCGATGAATACCGCGACGTACGGGGCGGTCGCCAGAAAGAAGCCCAGGTGCTGGATCACCCAGACGTAGGCCGCGGTGAGCGCGATCCCGGCGGCGAGCAGCAGGGGGCTGCGCGCCTCTACGTGCAGGTAGCCGGCGCCGTGCTCGGCTTCCGAGCGCTCGACGATGTTCTGCAGCACGCCGCTCGCGCCGCTGCGCCGGCCGCGCGACAGCAGGATGCGCAGCGTCTCGTACAGGCAGACCGCGATCGTCACCGCGAGCACCAGCTTGGGCCAGAAATCCGGGCCGAGGGTCCCTGCGCGGTGGTGATATTCGATCCGGCCCGCGACCGTGTACAGGTAGACGCTGAATGCGCCGACCAGCAGGTAGGGCAGGGCGCGGAGCAGGATGGATCGCACGCGCGCGGCGCCTAGCGCGGCCGATCGGGCAGCAGCGTTCCCACCGGTTCGGAAATCTCGTACACGCTCGCGATCGCGAGATCGGGCCCGTAGGCGATGCGGTCGCGCTCGGCACGCCGCCGCAGGCGTTCCTCGTGCACCTCGAGCACTTCGCGCGGGAACGGCATCAGGCCCGGGTCGACGATCCTCAGGCAGCCGTCGATGTCGCGCGCCGGAAGCACCCGACTCTTCACGCCGCGGTTGGGCGACCAGGGAATGTCGAGCACGCCCGCCTCGAAGGCGCGCACCGTGCCGAGCGCCGCGTCGCCCTCGCCCAGCTCGAGCACCCGATCGACGATCGCGCGCACCTCGCGGCGGATCAGGTCCTTCTCGCGCTCGAACGCGGGCAGCCCGTCCAGCCGCACGTGGCGCGCGAGATAGATCGCCGCGCGCGTCATGCGCAGGCCTTCTGCGTTCGCCTGCGGGGTGGGAATCCCGTAGGCCTCATGCGTCGTCTTGGTGGTCACGCTCACCGCGTGCGCGATCGCGGCGAGCGCGCCGCCGTAGCCGATCAGCGCGGCGGCCTGCGCCTCGTCCTGAGGCCAGGCGCCCATCCAGTGCAGCAGCGTGACCGGCGTGAAGACGTCCCGGTAGCCCTTTCGCGCGAGGTATTCCTGGCACATCTCGCGGCACACCACGGTCGCCGCGGCATCCTGCACCATGTGCAGCGTCTGTCCCATCTCGAGGCCGTAATTGCGCACGCCCTGCGCCGCCGCGAGCAGGCAGTCGAGCACGCAACTGACGATCGCGATCGAGGGCGGGATGTTGGTGCCGGTGAGGAACCCCGGCTGGCGCCGGTGCAGCTCGACGCCCGCGTCCTGGTACATCGCCACCAGGCGGTCGAGGTACTGGTAGTTGCGGATGCCCTCCTCGATCGAGAGCTCCTTGGTGTAGGACACCGTGTAGGCGATGCCCGAGCCGAGGTAGCCGCTGTAGCCGGCGGCGTAGCCGATCTCGCCGGTGAGCTTCGGCATCGAGGTCCCGGTGAGCATGATCGCGGGCTTGTCGATCGCGTCGACCAGGCGCCGCGCGCAGGCGACGCCGTAATTCACCATCGGGTAGCCGTTCAGCATCGAGCGGCCCATGCGCTCGCTTTCCTCGATGCCTTTCTGCGCCAGCTGCCACTGCTCGTTGCGCGTATAGCTGTCGGTGGTGGTCGGCACGATGTCGGCGTGGCCGTCGCGGTCGAGCACCTGCATCAGCTCGCGCTGCAGCTCGAAGGTGCCGAAACCGCCGCGCGGCTGCGTCAGGCAGCGCCCCTCGGCATCCGCCTCGCGCAGCACGCGGGCGAGCTGCTTGTGGGCAGGCAAGCTGCGGTGGCGCTCGACGGCGGCGCCGAAATCGACCTCCGCGCCCGTGGGCCAGCGCGCGAGATTCGCCTTGCGCATCTTCGCGAACAATTCGTCCGGGATGCGCGCCTCGCCGAACGGCGTCCTCAGGGCATCAGGCGTGGCCGGTGCGTTCATCGACGAGCTCCTGATCGAGGGCGACGAGATGCCCGAGCGCGATTTCGAGCGCGGCCTGCGGTTCGACGCTCTGCAGCAGGCCGCAAGCATACAGCAGGTACTCGCGATCGAGCAGCAGGCGCGGCGCGACCGGCATGAGCGCGAGCGGCGCGCGCGGATCGGCGAGCGCGCGCGAGAGAATCGCGCGCGGATCGGTGCTCGCCGCGAGCACGCCGCCGGTGCCGATCACAGCGCGCACTCCGCGCAGGTCCTTGCCGTGCTGCACGGTGACCGGGCCGGTCGGCGTGTAGACCGTGGTCAGGCTGCCGCAATGGCGCCGCACCGCGAGCCCGACCGCAGCGCGCGCGAGCGCACGGTCGAGAGCCCGCTCCTCGGGCGTCGCCGGCAATCGGTCGGCTTGCGCGGCGAGCCGGCCGATCATCGCCTGCGCCTGCGCGGCGTCCAGGCCCGCATCGGCGGCGATCGCATCGATCCCGGCCGCCTGCGCGACCGCCTGCGCGTTGTGGCGCATGCCGAGGTCGCCCTCCACCGTGCGCTTGACGCGCGGCTCGGGCAGGCCCTGCGGCAAGACGCCCGGCGCGGGCTCGTTGCCCGCCACCGAGTGCACGTCGGTGGTCGCTCCGCCCGGGTCGAGCGTGAGCACCGTGCCGAGCCCGGGCGTGCCGGGCAGACCGTCGGCGAGCAGCCGCACGCCTTCGAGCACCGCCGCCGGCGTCGGCATCAGCAGCTGGTCGAACTGCGCCGCGGCGCGGTCGATGCCCTTCGCGTGCACGATGCGCTCGATGAAGATCCTGCGGATTGCCTCACGCGCCGGCTCGATGTTGAGCGTGTTGAACTCGGGCATGACGTTCTCGGTGAACTGCGCAGCCTTGCCCGCGAGGCTGCGCCGCGCCTGGTCCGCCGCGGCCCGGTTGCCGGCATACACGATCGGGCAGGCGAGGCGGCTCGCGCCGAGCGCGGCGGCGTTGTGCAGCACCACCTCCAGGTTGCCGCCGTCGGTTCCGCCCGCGAGCAGCACGATGTCGGGCGCGAGACCGGCGATCGCCTCCAGGTCGGCCGCGGTCAGGCGGTAGGCGAAGGTCCCGACCAGCTTGGCGCCGGCGCCGAGCGCCGCCTGGCGCGCGGCTTCCGCAGTGAGCTCGCGCACCAGACCCACGGTCACCATGCGCAGTCCGCCGGCGGCGCTGCTCGAGGCGAGCCGGTAGCGAAAGCGCGGCAGCGCGCCGGCCCGGCGCTCGAGGTCCGCGAGCGCGACGCGCATGCCGATCATCACGTCGCTGGCAACGGTCGACGGCCCCTGGCCGGTGCCGATCAGGCGGCGCGCCGGCAGGTCGAGCGCGCGCAGCTTGGTGTAGGTGCTGCCGAAGTCGATGAGGAGCGCGGCGCTCATGGCGCCGCGCGGCGCGGTCCTTCGGGCTGCGCGGCGAGGTCCTGCGCGAGCCATTGCAAGACCGCTTCGCTGCGCGTTCCGGGCGGCGCGACGCGGTCGAATCCCATCGCCCGGTAGGTGCGCTCGGTCTCCTCCCAGGAACGCTTGCCCACCACGAGGTTGCCTCCTACGTAGAGCAGGATGCGATCGAGGCCCGCCTCGACGCAAAGGTCGCGAAAGCCGCGGCAGTCGAGCTCGCCCTGCCCGTAGAGCGAGGACACCAGGATCGCCGCAGCGCGCGTCTCGACCGCGGCCTTGACGAAGTCCTCGGCCGGGGTGAGCGCGCCGAGCGAAACGACCTTGTAGCCGGCTTTCTCGAGCGCCATGGTCAGGATCCGGTTGCCGACGATATGCGTGTCGGAGCCGATCACCCCGGTGACGACCGTGCGCGGCTCCTGCATCACTTCTTGATCGCGAACTTCCTCATGCTCTGCAGCTCGTTTTCGAGAAAGGCGCGCGCCTTCTCGGCGGGCACGAAGCTGTTCGCGTCCGCGTACTGGTCCGCGAGGTACTTCTTGTAGTCGTCGCTCGCCGCGGCCTTCGCCAGCGCGTCCGAGATCACCTTGACCTGCTTCGGATCGGTGCCCGCGCGCATCATCACCGCGCGGAACTGGTTGATGATGATGTCGTAGCCGAGCTCCTTGCCGACCGGAATGTCCTTGAACGCCGGAAAGCGCTGCTCGGCGAAGATCAGCACCGGGCGCATCTTGTTCGACTGCAGGAAGCTCTTCACGTCGCCGAGCTGCTCGTAGAGGATATCGGCGTGGCCGCCGAGGATCGCGGTGTAGCGCTCGGCCGGCTTGGCGAAGGGCACCGAGACGAGCTTCAGACCCTTGCCCGCGAAGTAGTTGACGTGCATGTCGTCGGGACTGCCGAAGCCGGTGATGGCGACCTTGAGCGGCCGGGCCTTCGCTTCGCGCATGACGTCGGCCCAGGTCTTCAGGTTGTCCGCCGCGGTGAAGAACGCCGAGGGCTGCTTGATCATGACCGCCGCGCACACCAGATCGTCGAGCTTCCACTTGGTGCTCGGATCGGTCAGCAGGCCGAAGGTGTCGCCGGTCATGACCGACATGGTGTAGCCGTCGGCCGGCGCGGTGAGCATCTTGTTGAGCCCGGTCTGCCCGGTGGCGCCGGGCACGTTGATCACCGGCAGCGACGCCTTGAGATCGCCCTGCATGAGCTGCGCGGTCTTGCGCGCCACCTGGTCGGCGCCGCCTCCGGGTCCCCAGGGCACGATGTATTCGATCGGCCGCGAGGGGTAAGCGTCCTGCGCCTGCGCGCCAGGCATGCCCAGCGCGCCGAGCGAGACGAGGGTCGCCGCGGCCAAGCGCAGCACGGGAATGCGGCCAGCATCGATCTGGTGGGTCATCCGATCCTCCTCCGGTTGGGTGTTCAGACGGCGATGCGCAGTGTGCGCCTGCGCGTGGCCCCGAACAAGTCGGTTTCACGCGCGCGCGACGGCGTAGGACTGCAGCCGCTCGTGGGCGAGCGCGGGTGCGAAACCGGGCCGCAGTCGCAGCGCGCCCTCGCGCACCTCAAGCGGCTCGTCCAGAAGGCCGGCGCGTGCCCTGAGAAAGCCGTTCATCTCGCCCGCGTTGTCGATGTGGCGGGCCGCCACGCAGGCCTCCATCCAGCAGCCGAGGTCGCAGGCCACGCCGTTGCCGAGGACCGGCCTCATGCCGAGCGCGCGGACGCGCTCGAGCGCCCCGCAAAGCGCCTCGAGCGAGCCGAGCTTCATCAGCTTGAGCTTGATGTAGCGCGCCGCACGCAATTGCGCCGCGCGTTCTATCTCCTCCAACCCGGTGATCGACTCGTCGAGCATCATCGGCACCGGCGAGGCGCGCGCCACCTCGAGGTGCGCATCCCAGTCTGCGGCCGCGCAAGGCTGCTCGAACAGCTCGATATCGGCCGGGTCGAGCCGGCGCACGAAGTCCACGCCCTGCGCCGCGCTGTAGCCCTGGTTCGCGTCGATGCGGATCGCAGCGCGCCCGCGCGTGAGGGCCTGCAGCGCGCGCAGCTGCGCGAGGTCCTTTTCGAGCTCGAAGCCGACTTTCAGCTTGAAGGTGCGATAGCCCTCGGCAAACAGGCGCTCGAACTCGGCGCGCATCGCCTGCGCGTCGGCTGCGTTGATTCCGGCGAGCAGCGGCACGCTCTGCTCGTGCGTGAGGCGCAGCGTCTGGCTGCCCTCGAGCATCTCGAGCGCCGTGCCGAACGCGGTCGCAGTGAACGGGCGCATCGCGCCCAGCGGCGCGAGCCGCAGGCGCGCCTCGCACGCACTCAGCCGCGCAATGTCCGCGGCAATCTCGCGCGCGGCGCGCCAGCTGTCCTCGATCGTCTCGTCCGTGTATCCGGTCAGCACCGTCGCCTCGCCGAAGCCGCTCGCCCCGTCGTCGGAAAAGCACTCGACGAGAATCGTGTCGAAGTGCTCTACCGGGCCGAAGGCGAGGCGGTAGGGCGCGCGCAGCGGGATCCGCAGGCGGGTGAGGCGGATGCGCGCGAGCCGGGTCATGACGGGAGCCGCGCGCAGTCTAGGAAGGTGCGCGGCGCGCCGTCAACCGGCCGGTACCGGCCCCTGAGGGTGGAATAGAATTCGCAATCGAGCCGCAAGACGAGGTCGAACGATGGGCGCCGAACCTGCTGGCAGCGCGCTGCAGCCCGAGCTCCGCGAGGCGGTCGCGGCGGTCGTGGAACGCGCACGCGCGGCGCAGCGGCGCTACGAGCGCTACGGCCAGGCTCAGGTAGACGAGGTCGTCACCGCGGCGGGCTGGGCGATCGTAGAGCCCGAGAACAACCGCCGCCTCGCCGAGCAGGCGGTGCGCGACACCGGCCTCGGCAATATCCCGGACAAGATCGAGAAGAACCGGCGCAAGACGCTCGGCCTGCTGCGCGACCTGCAGGGCGCGCGCTCGGTCGGCGTCATCGCGCAATACCCGCAGCTCGGAATCGTCGAGATCGCGCGCCCGGCCGGCGTGGTCGCGGCGATCACGCCCTCGACCAATCCGGGCGCGACCCCCGCGAACAACGTCATCAACGCGCTGAAGGGCCGCAACGCGATCGTGCTCGCGCCCTCGCCCAAGGGCTACGGGACCGGCGAGCTGCTGCTCGGCTTCGTGCACGCCGAGCTCGACCGGGTCGGCGCGCCGCGCGACCTCGTCCAGATGCTGCCCGCGCCGGTGACCCGGGAAGCCACGCGCGAACTGATGCGGCAGTCCGACCTCGTGGTCGCGACCGGATCGCAGGCGAACGTGCATGCCGCATACGCCTCGGGCACGCCCGCGGTAGGGGTCGGCCTCGGCAACGTCGCCGTGATCGTAGACGCGAGCGCGGATCTGGACGACGCGGCGGCCAAGATCGCGGCCTCCAAGTGCTTCGACAACGCGACCAGCTGCTCTTCGGAGAACAGCGTGGTGATTCTGGATGCGGTCTACGCGCCGATGCTCGCGGCGCTCGGGCGCGCCGGCGGCGCGCTGCTCGATGCAGACGAGAAGGCGCGGCTCGCGCAGGCAATGTGGCCCGGTGGCAGGCTGAATCCCGCGCTCACCGCCAAGCCGGTGAGCGAGCTGCTGCGCATCGCCGGCCTGAGCCGGGTGGCGCTCGAGCACGCGAGGTTCCTGATGGTCGAGGAATCCGGGACCGGCCGCTCGCACCCGTTCTCGGGCGAGAAGCTCTCGCTCGTCCTCACCGTGTACCGTGCTCGAGATTTCGACGCCGCGTTCGATACAGTGCGCGCGATCTACGATTATCAGGGTGCCGGGCATTCGGTCGGCATCCACACCCGCGACGACGCACAGGTGATGCGGCTCGGCCTCGAGATGCCGGCGGCGCGCGTGATCGTCAACCAGGCGCACGCGATCGCCAATGGCGGCGCCTTCGACAACGGCCTGCCGTTTTCGCTCTCGATGGGCTGCGGCACCTGGGGCGGGAACAGCATCTCGGACAACCTGAACTACCGCCATTTCCTGAACATCACGCGCATCGTACGCACGATCGCGCCGCGCGAGCCGAGCGAGGAAGCGCTGTTCGGCGCCTATCTGCGCAAGCACGGTCGGTAGGTCGCGCCTGAAGACGCCACGCACCATCCGGGCGCTGATCGATCGGCACGCCCGCGCGCAGCCGGACAAGATCTATCTCATTGCGCCCGAGAGCGGGCGCGAGTACAGCTACGCGGCGCTGCACCTCGAGGCGCGCCGGCTGAGCGCCTGGCTCGCGGCGATGGGCCTGCGAGCGGGCGACCGGGTGGGCTTTTACTGCGCGAACGGCTGGCAGGCGGCGGCCATCTTCCTGGGCACGATGTATGGCGGCCATGTTGCGCTGCCGCTCAACCTGCTCGCGCAGGACACGCAGCTCGATCACGTGCTCGCGCACTCGGGGCTGCGGCTCGCGTTCGCCGATGCCGAGAATGCCCCGCGGCTGGCCGCGCGTCTGGCCGCCGCGCGGCTGCCGCTCGAGCTGATCGTGATCGACGTAGACGCACCGTCGCTCTTCCTGCCCGGGCGAGCGCCCGAGCCGCGGCTTGCCGCGGTGCGCGAAACCGACCCGGCGCTGCTCATGTACACCTCGGGCACCACGGGGCGGCCGAAAGGCTGCCTGCTCACGCAGCGCAACGTGGTCTCGGGCGCGCTGTACGTGCAGCGCGCGCACGCGCTCACCGCCTCGGACCGCGTGCTGTCGTCGCTGCCGCTCTACCACATCAACGGGCAGATCGTCGCCACGGTAGGGCCGCTCGCGCACGGCGGCAGCGTGGTGGCGCCGCATCGCTTCTCGGTCTCGGAGTTCTGGGACCTGCTCGAGCGCCATCGCTGCACCTGGTTCAACGTGGTGCCGACCATCATCTCGTACCTGGTGGCGAGCACCGACGCTGCCGGCCGCGACCTGTCGCGCGTGCGCTTCGGCCGCTCGGCTTCGGCGCCGCTGCCGCCCGAGCTGCACCGTGCGTTCGAGTCGAAGTTCGGCCTGTCGATCATCGAGACGATGGGCATGACCGAGACGGCCGCGCCGGTGTTTTCCAACCCGCTCGATCCGGCGCGGCGCAAGATCGGCTCGGTCGGCTGGCCGGTCGGCAACCGCGGCCGAGTGCGGCGCGCCGACGGCGGCCCGATGTTCTTCTTCAGCAATGCCGTTGACGATGCGCTGATGGGCGTCACCCAGGTGCTGCGCGCCGTCACCTACCAGGGCGGTGACGTCTTCAAGAGCCCGCGCGCCTATCTCGTGACCCGGGCCGCCATCCGCCGGCTGGCGAGCGCGGTAAAGGACGGGACGGTGCCGCAGGTGCGCGACGAGGTGGCCGAGGCCCTGTGGCAGGCGGCGCTGCAGAT
>Ga0210138_1000054_pt1 | contig 26071 bp, 24 predicted proteins | sample Browns_ThreeSqC__FD_184850 | JGI IMG/M metagenome (GOLD analysis project Ga0210138, IMG submission 184850) | Wetland microbial communities from the San Francisco Bay, California, USA, that impact long-term carbon sequestration -... | ecosystem: Environmental > Aquatic > Marine > Wetlands ... | reverse complement strand
GAGCGCGCTCAGCCGCCCGATGAGGACCTCGTAAGCCGCGCGCAGCGCATATTCGACCGTCGTGCTGAGGCCGATCACCATGATCATCACATGGTAGCCGGCGTTGAAGGGCTGATCGGCTGTCGCGCGCGTGACCGCGGCATAGCTCGACCAGAGCTGGCCGATGTGTCCGAACCAGGGGAAGTCCGACGGCGTATGCGTCTGCACGAATTCCGCGTACTCGGCCGGGCTGTGCACCAGGAACCACTCCGGATAGGTGAGAAAGGTCTGCTCTGCGCCGCGCCGGTGCTGCGCTGGCGTGATCGACTCGGCTGCGGCGACGCTGCCAGCCGCGAGCGTCGTCAGCACGAGTGCGCATGCAAACCGGCGCAAGCGGCGCATCACAGGCTCTCCTTGGCGAAGGCCATCAGCACGTTGTCGGTCGGATCATGCGCCTGCAGATGGCGCTGGCCCGTGTCGCGCAGCCCGGCGCGGCCGAGCCGCTCGACCCAGGCCGCGATTGGCGCGAAGTAACGCGGCTCATCGCGATTCGTCTCCCAGGGCACGCCGAGACCGGCGTTGAACACGGTGTGCGCGAGCGACACGAAAGCGTCCATCGCGGGCGTCTTCACGTCGTGATCGCGCAGGAGGAACAGGCCGCCCGGGCGCAGGATGCGGTGGATCGAGGCAAGAAAAGCCTCGAGCGCGCCAGGTGCGATGTGGTGCAGGCCGATGTAGCAGCTGACCAGATCGACGCTTGCGCTCGCAATGTCGGCCTGCGCAAGCGGCGCGTAGTTCGCGAGCGGCACGAAGCGACCGATCTTCGCCAGCCCGCCGCGCTCTGCGAGGTCCACTGGCGAGTTGCTGGGAGCGACGTCGTTCACCAGCACGAGATCGCCGCGCAGGCGCAGCGCGCGGCGCAGACCCCCCGCGTAGCGCCCGGTCGAGCCGATCTCTACGTAGCCGTCGAAGTCGCGGCGTTCGCCGAGCAGCTCGAGCGTCTGGCGCAGCATCTCGGCCTTCTGCCTGGCAAGCGAGGGCAGGGCATAAGTCAGATCGGCGAGCGCCGGCTTGATCGCGGGCAGCCGCTGCTGCAGCTGACGGTAGATCGACTCGTCGTCTCGGTGCTCGGCGCAGACCTCCTTGATCAGCGTGTGGAAGCGGTCCTCGGGGTAAATGCGGTAGACGTTCTGCAGGAAGCGGTAGAACGCGTCGTGCGAGGCGATTTCCGCGTAGACGGCGTGAAACTCGGAGCGCGGTTGCGCGCCAGCCGGTACCGGCGCAGGCGCTTCCAGCGTCGGCGCGTAGTAGCGGTCCCACAGCACGTTGCGCAGCCGGAAGTCTGGATCGAGCCGGCGCTTGAGCGCGAAGAATTCGCCTGCGCGCGGATAGGCGCGATGGAATTGTTCTCTCGTCGCGTGCGCCTGGTAAGGCAGGTAGTAGGTGCCGCCTTCGGCAAGCGCCGCGTCGATCAGCTCGCGGGTCCAGACCGCAACACGCTCGCGCGCGTTCGGCCGGGTGCGCTGCTTGTAGTAGAGCACGAAGGCGAAGGTCTCGCCGCGCGTCCAGGCGAGCAGCGAACCCGGGTCCGGCAGCGCGTGGCGGATCGAAACATTGAGCACGTTGACCCGGTGGCGCAGCAGGATGTCGGCCATGCGCGCAACGAAGGATTCGAGGCGCTCGACCGGAACGAAATATTCCTGCAGCACGTAGGTGCGTCGCTTGCGGGAGGGCGGCTCGAGCTCGGCGACGTCGTAGCCCGCCTCGTAGTTGCGCCAGTGCACCTTGCGGCGCAGGTAAAGCAGCGGGTCGATGATGTACTCGCGCCGCCAGCGGCCGAACGGCGTCTCCGAGACGGCCCACAGGAAGTAGCGCTCGAGCGGATAGGCGCGGCGCTGCGGTTGCAGGCGCCAGGGCGCGGTCGGCGCGCGCGCGGTCTCGAACCAGGTGACGGCACGCACCGAGCGGCAATGCGGCACGTAGAGGTCGGCGTTGTGGAAAACCGCCTCGCGCGCGTCGCGCACGTTCTTGCGGAACCAGTCGAGGTACTCGGCAAGCGGCATCTTCTCGGCGACGCGCTCGACGCGCTTGTTCTCGGCGAGAGCGAGCTCGGCTTCCACGATCACGCCGAGCCCGCCGTAGCCGCCGATGGCGCCGTAGAACAGCTCGGCGTTGTGCGTCGGGCCGGCATCCTCGATCCGGCCGTCGGCCAGAACCAGGCGGATTGCACGCACCGAGAGAATGAGCGGCCCCAGCCCGATGTAGCGGCCATGGACGTTCACGCTGAGCGAGCCGCCGACGGTGAAGTTCGCATAGGTTTGCATGATGCTGACCGCGAAGCCGTGCGGATCGATGAAAGCCTGGATGTCGCACCAGCGGATGCCGGCCTGCACGCGAATGGTCGCGCGCGCGGGCGAGAATTCGAGCACGCGGTTCAGGCGGCGCATGTCCAGATGCAAACTGCCGGGGCTCGCCACCTGTCCGCCCATGCTGAAGCGCCCGCCGCCGATCGACACCGGCCCGGTGCTGCGGCGCAGGGCGTCCTGGACCTCCTCCACCGTCTCAGGGGTCGCGACCGCCCCGACCGGAATCGCGTGCAATCGGGTCACCTCGGTGACGATCGGCGTGGTGACGGCCTTCTGCGCAGCGCTCATTTCACGCTCAGGTAGTCGGCGGGCAGGATCCGCGGATCGGGACCGTAGGCGTTCTCGCCCGGGGTCCCGCGCCGGAAGCCGATCTCGATCAGCAACCAGAGCGGGCCGGCGACCGGCACCAGAACGGCCGCGAGCCACCACGGCGAGTAGCCGCGGTCGCGCATGCGCTTCGCGCACAGCGCGAGGCCGATCCAGAGATACGGCGGATAAAGGACCAGAGTCGCCTCGCGCCCGAGCGTCTGCTGGACGCCGATGAACAGCAGCACGAAGGCGACCTCGAGCGCAATCCCGGTCCACCAGAACGCGGCGCGCGGCAGCCGGCCGCGGAACGAGAACAGCAGCGAGGTCAACTCAGGCTTCATGCGGGTCCGAATTTGCGTCGTCTTCCCGCGCTCCGGGCGGCACCGGCGCAACATAGCCGATGATGAGCAGCAGCGCGCCGACGCCGACGAAGGAAATGATGCGCGCGACCGTACCCGATCCGGCGAGATCCACCAGGAACAGCTTCACGACCACCGCGCCGAGCAGCACGGCGCCGATCACCCAGAGCAGGCGCTGCATGCGCCGCCGCGCGAGCAGCATCAGGGCCAGCGCAGCGCCCGACCAGAGCAGCGACAGCGTCGCCTGCACCAGCACGCTGTCGAACAGGGCGTCGAGCCGGTACGGCACGCCGCTCCAGAAATGGATCGAGCGCAGCGCGACCCCGTTCAATGCGATGAAACCGAGCACGGCGAGCAGCTTTGCCCCGGCGTCGGGGCCGATGCCGTAGCCCGCGGCGTCGTGGCGGCTCCAGCGCAGCAGAGCGAACAGCGACAGCGCTGCAACCACGTCGATCGGATTGAGCAGGGGCAGATAAGGCAGCGGATGCATGCTGCCGGGGGCGCGCAGATTGGCGGCGACAGTCCACAGGGCAGCAAGTGCCGCGAGCGGCAACAGCAGGCGCGCGTACAGCAACGGGTTCTGCGCGACCGGCCAGCGCTGTGTGGATCCGAACCGGAGCACGGCCAGCATCGCGAGCGCCAGCGGCGTGCCGAGGGCTGCCGCCTGCCAGGCAAAACCGCGGGTCCAGGTGTCCGCAAGCCAGACGAGTTCCCAGGCGACGAGCGCGACCGAGAGGTACAGCCCGATCGTGTGCCGCAGGCCGGGCAGGGCTGCAGCACCATCGTCTTCCTGGCGGCGCAGTGTCCAATACAGCAGCGCGAGTCCCGCCGGCCAGGCGAGCGCACCGAGATCGGCGAGCGGATGCGCGCTCGAAAACGCCTGCAGCGCGGCCGCCACGACCAGCAGGAGCGCCTGCAGCGTGCAGACGTTACGCAGTGCGCGCCACTCGAGCCGTGCGCCGGTCAGCTCGCAGGCAAGCGCACTTGCGGTGATGAACAGCGCAAAAACGCCGGGCTGCAGCGCGCGCTCGACGCCGTGGTCGATCGCGTCGACGCCGCCCAGCAACCAGGCGGCGCCGCCCGCGGCCAGCGCGAGCGCCGCCAAGCCACGCGCGCCGTCCGGCAGTGACTGCTCGTAACGCTGCAGCAACCGGGAGCTGATCAGACCCGCCGCGGCGATCAGCGCGCAGCCGATGACCGCATCGTTGAACACCGGATGCAGTCGCAGATAGGCGTCGTACTCGCCTAGGAAATAGGCCGCACCGGCCGCCTGCACCAGCAGGCCGAAGGCCCAGGCCAGCGTGCGCTGCTGCCGCAGGCCGACCCAGACGATGGCCGCACCCTCGATCGTCCATATGGCGAAGGTCGTGTACGCGCCAAAGGCGAAGAACACCGCGAGCGTGGCGAGCCCGACCGCCAGCGCGACGTAAACCTCGCCGAGCAGGCGCATCTGCTCGCGCCGGATCACGAGCAGCGCGAGCACCGCATACAACAGCGCGCCCGCGGCCGCGCTCCAGGCAAGTCCGTATGGCAGAGTGCGCACCAGCGCCGCCTGCATCAGCGCGGTTGCAGCCGGGGTGCCGAAGACCAGCGTGCCGTCTACGAGCCCTCGCAGCCGCGGCGGCTGGCGCGCGGCGAACAGGATCGGCACGACGAGATAGATGCCGAAGTAGAACAGAACGAACGGCTCCACGCTGCCGAACAGCTCGGGCCGGTAGTGGCTTGTTCCCCAAACGAGTGCGATGGCGAAAGTGAACAGCCAGCCGGTGAGGTTGAGCGCGCGCCAGGCCTTGAACCAGCTCACCCCGAGAATGAACAGGTTGAGCACAGTGTAGTAGGAGAACAGCACCACATGGTTGCCGCTGTCGGTCGAGGCGAGCAGGGGCGCGAGGAACGCACCGGTCAGACCGAGTATCGCGAGCGAGGGCGCATTCTGGCGCACGGCAAGCACGGTCGTGGCCACACCCAGTGTGGTGAACAGGACGAAGGCGGGTACGACGCCGACGAAGCCGTAGACCTTGAGAGCGAAAAAGACGTCTAGATAGGCGAGGCCGCTCGCCACGCCCTGCACGACGAGGCCGTACGCACGCCGCGATTCGCGCACGCGCCAGCCGAGCGCGAGCAGGCCGAGCGCCAGCACGGCGACGCCAGCCACGCGCAGCTGCGGCGGCAGGAGCCCGCGATCGTAGGCAAACTTGAGCAGGAAGCCGACGCCGAAGAAGAGCACCACCGCACCCACCTTGGCGACGAGGTTGCCCGAGATGAGGCGGGCAAAGAGCGATTCCTGCGGGGCAGACGTCTCGCGCGGTGCGGCCGCAACCGGTGTCGCAGCAACGGACGCTTGGATCGGGGCCGCTTGTGCCGCCAGCGCTTCGGGTAGTGCGCGTGCCGGCGGGGGTTCGAAGGCCGGCGCAGCGGCGGCCCGCGGTTGCTCGATCGCTGCTTCGGAAACTGCTGCGCCGAGCGACTCGAGCGCCCGTTCGATCTGTGCTACGCGCCGCTTGAGCGCTTCGAGCTCACCGCTCAGGTTTGTCGCATGCGCGCTGTGCAGCGCCTCCGCGTTCGAATTGCGCCGCTTGGCCGCCGCCTGCTCGCGGAACGATACCGCTCGCGCATCGATCGCCCAGCCGATGAAAAAGCCGATCAGGCAGAGCGCAGCGCCGAACGCCGCGTCGAAGAATCCGGCGCCGAACGCGAAACCGATCAGTGCGAGGACCCATTTCATCGTGCCAACTCCTCAGCGCCAGTCCCCGCGCAGCGCGAGCACTGCGGCATGCAGCGCGTCGGGCGAGGCTTTTTGCGGCGTGAGCGGCTCGCCGACCGCAAGGCCGACTTTCGGAAACAGCTGCCCCAGGTGCGCAAGCTTGTCGCGATTGCGCGCAAACAGGCTCTGCCACAGCCCCGAGAGCGCCAGCGGGATCACCGGCACCGGCGAGCGCTCGAGGATGCGCAGGATGCCGCCGCGGAACACGCCCATCTCTCCGTCCGGGGTCAACCTGCCCTCCGGGAACAGCCCTACGAGCTCGCCGTCCGCGAGCGCCTGCGCGACCGCGTCATAGGCGCGCTCCAGCGCCGCGGGGTCCTCCTTCGCCGGCGCGATGGGGATCGCGCGCACCGTCCGGCAGAAGAAGTTGATCAGCGGCAGCGAGTAGATGCGGTGATCCATCACCCAGCGGATCGGCCGGCGGCAGGCCGCCGCGATGACCAGCGCATCCACGTAGGACACGTGATTGCAGACCAGCACTGCGGCGCCCTCGTCGGGGATGCGCTCGAGACCCGATTTCTGCAGGCGGTAGACGGAGTGGATCAGCATCCACACCATGAAGCGCATCAGGAATTCCGGCACCAGCGTGTAGATGTAGAGCGCCACCGCGGCGTTGAACAGCGCGGTGACCAGGATCAGCTGCGGGATCGTGACCCCTGCCTGGAACATGCCGATTGCGATCAACGCCGCTGCCACGATGAACACCGCGTTCAGGATGTTGTTGGCAGCGATGATCCGCGAACGATGCACCGGATCGCTGCGGCTCTGAATGAGGGCGTACAGCGGAACGATGTAGAAGCCGCCGAACACGCCGATCAGCGCGAGATCGGCGAGCAGGCGCCAGTTCGCCGGGTCGCGCGCGAAGGCGAGCGCGCCGACCGGCGCAAGGGGGTGGCCGGCGGCGGCCAGGAACAGATCGATGCCAAACAGCGTAATGCCGATCGAGCCGAAGGGCACCAGACCGATCTCGACCTTGTGGCCGGACAGGCGCTCGCAAAGCAGCGAGCCGATGCCGATGCCGACCGAGAACACGATCAGCAGCAGCGTGACGACCGACTCGGTCGCGCCGAGCACGTTCCTGGTCAGGTTGGGGAACTGGGTGACGAACATCGAGCCCACGAACCAGAACCACGACACGCCGAGGATGGACAGGAACACCGTGCGGTTGTGCGTGGCGAAGCGCAGGTTGCGCCAGGTCGCGCTGACCGGGTTCCAGTCGATCGTCAGTCCCGGATCGGCCGCCGGGGCCTTCGGAATCAGGCGCGACAGCGCGATGCCGAGCGCCGAGGCGGCGAGCGTGACGACCACCACGCCGGCGACGCCCCAGCCGGGCTGGATGATCAGCCAGCCGCCGAGCATCATGCCGATGAGGATCGCTACCGAAGTACCGGTCTCGACCAGGCCGTTGCCGCCGACCAGCTCGGTCTCGCGCAGGGCCTGGGGAAGGATCGCGTATTTCACCGGACCGAACAGCGTCGATTGCACGCCGCCGAGAAACAGCGCGAGCAGCAGCAGCTCGAGGCTCCTGAGGAAGAAGCCGGCCGCGCCGATCGCCATGACGCCGAGCTCGATGGCGACCGTCACCGTGATGAGGCGGGATTTTTCGTACTTGTCGGCGAACTGGCCCGCGGTCGCCGAAAACAGGAAGAACGGCAGGACGAAGAGCGCCTGCGCCAGGTTCTGCAGCGTGTCCGAACGCAGCGTCGTGAAGCTCGTGGTCTGGAAGGCGAGCAGGATGACGAGCGCCTGCTTGAATACGTTGTCGTTCAGCGCGCCGAGAAACTGCACCCCGAAGAACGGCGCGAAGCGCCTCTCGCCGAGCAGCCGGAACTGGCTGTTCTCCCTCATTCGAATTCCTCCCGGATGTAGTCGCGCACGCCGTTCAGCGCGGCGACCACGCTGGCCGGATTGGGGCGCAGGTAGACGGCTTTGCCGCGCTTTTCGGCGTGCAGCACGCCGGCCTCGCGCAGCACGCGGATGTGGTGCGCGGCTGCGGTGCGCGAAAGCGGGCAGGCGTCGACGATCTGCTTGATGGTGAGCTCCTCGCCGCGCCGGAACATGAGCAGGATGCGCTGGCGGTGCTCGTCGCCAAGCGCGGTGAACACGGCGGCCATGCCGCGCCACTTCCCGGGCAGTGCGCGCTGGTAGCGGGCAAACACGGCTAAAACACTAGTTATGTAGTCTTGATTTGTCAACCCCCAGGATTGCCCTGGGTCGGACCGCGGCGGCGGGCCGGCTCAGGCGCCTTTCGATTCGAGGTCGATCAGCCGGCGCAGCTCCCCGTAGCGCGCCTCGGCTGCCTCGCCGAACAGCGGGTCGCGGCCGGTGGGTACCGCCGCGGCGACGGCTGCCCAGTCCTGCGGCCCAAGCAGCGCCGCGGCGCGCGGCATGATCTCGCGCTCTTCGGTGGCGAGGTGGTGCCGGTAGTACACCAGGTAGGTGGCCAGCGCGGACTCGACGTCCTCGCGCAGCACCACCGCTTCGTCGGCCACGTCGTTCAGCATGCGCAGCAGCTCGTCGCCCGCACGCGCAATGACCCGGTGCTCCTGCAGCAGGCGGTTGATCCGCACACGCAGGCCCGGGTCGTGCGCGACGAGCCGCTCGAACGCGACGTCCTCGCGCGCATGGTGAAACCGATCCGGGTAGTGGCGCAGATATTCCACGACATCGAGCATCAGCACATAGTCGGGCTGTTCGTCCGCGTGAAACCGGGCGAGCTGGCGCTCAAGCAGCGCGAGCAGCTGGGCGAAGTTCGCGTGCTCCGCGTGCCATTGGTCGATCGCTTCGGACATGGTGACCTCGTTCGCGAGAACGGCCGCGCTAGCCGTACATCCACTCGCGGCTCAGCGGCAGGGGGCTCGAGGTCGGATCGCTGCTCTTCACGGCCAGCACCTGCTGGACGGTGACCCAGTTCGATTCGAAGGCGTGCGCGCAGCCCGCCAGATACGTGCGCCAGATCCGGATCCTGCGCTCGTCGGTGAGCGCCCGCGCCCGCGCCAGGCTGTTCTCCAGCCGATCGCTCCAGTGCCACAGGGTCTTCGCGTAGTGCAGGCGCAGCGTCTCGACGTCCATGACTTCGAGCTTCTGCGCGCCCATCGTTGCGATCACCAGCATCAGGTGCGGCAGCTCGCCGTGCGGAAAGACATAGCGGTCGACGAAGGCGCCGCCGCCCAGGCCGACGATGCGGCTCTCCGGATCGATCGACGTGATGCCATGGTTCAGGGCGATGCCGCCGTCCTTCAGCAGGCGGTGAATGGCGCCGAAGTAGCCCGGCAGGTTACGCAGCCCGACATGCTCGAACATGCCGACCGAGGCGATCTTGTCGTAGACGCCTTCCCCCGCCACGTCGCGGTAATCGAGCAGCTGGACGCGGCAGCGCTGTTCAAGGCCATCGGCGCGGATTCGCTCGTTGGCGAGCGCATGCTGATTGCGCGACAGGGTCACGCCTGTGGCGTCGACGCCATAGTGCCTGGCGGCGAAGCGCACCAGAGCGCCCCAGCCGCAGCCGATATCCAGGAACTTCTCGCCGGGCGCAAGGCGCAGCTTGCGGCAGATGTGGTCGAGTTTCTGCGCCTGGGCGTCCTCGAGCGACTCGTCGCCGCTGCGGAAATAGGCGCAGGAGTAGACCATGTCGCGGTCCAGCCAGAGCGCATAAAAGTCGTTCGAGACATCGTAGTGGTAGCCGATTGCCGCAGCGTCGCGCTTGCGGCTGTGAAACGAGAGCTTCGGCAGGCGCCCCGGCCGGTAGCCGCGCCCGCGTGCCGACAGCGCCTCGGCGGCTCGGATGATCTCGCGGATCGGCCCGTCGACGTCGATCAATCCCTCGACGTAGGCGCAGCCGAGCTTCTCGAGATCCGCCTTTACCAGCGTGCGCGCGGCGCGCGGGCCGCTCACGTGCAGCGTCACTGGCGGCGAGGCGCTGAACGCGAAGCGCTTGCCGTTCCACAACTCGATCGCGAGCGGCGCTTCAATATAGCCGCGCAGCTCGGCAATGGCTTTTTCGATGCGTGCCTCCAACATCACGACCTCCCCCCGCCCCGATTCAGGCCGCCTTGTCTCGCATTGTCACGAATTCTTCCGCCGCCGTGGGATGAATTCCGATCGTCGCGTCGAACTGGGCCTTGGTCGCGCCGAGCCTTACCGCGATCGCGATCCCCTGGATGATCTCGCCGGCGTCCGGGCCGATCATATGCGCGCCTACGACCCGCGTGCTGCCGGCGTCGACGACGAGCTTCATGAACAGGGACTCGTCGTTTTCGCCCAGCGTATGCTTCAGCCCGCGAAACGATGTCCGGTAGACGTCCACGGCGCCGAAGCGCTCGCGGGCAGCCACTTCCGCAAGCCCCACGCTGGCAAGGTTCGGGTTCGTGAACACGGCCGTCGGGATGTTGTCGTAGTCCATCGGGCTGGGATCGTGCTTGAACAGGGTGCGCGCAACCGCCATGCCCTCCGCGGTCGCCACGGGCGTGAGGTTGTGCCGGTTGGCGACGTCGCCGATCGCATAGATCGAATCGACGTTCGACTTGAGCATGCGATCGACGACGATGCGTCCGCTCGCGTCGCAGTGCACGCTGGCGGTTTCGAGGCCCAATCCGCGCGTGTTTGGACTGCGGCCTGTGGCAAGCAGCACCAGATCGGCTGCGACGCGCGCGCCGTCGCCAAACGCGGCCTGCAGGCCGCCGTCCGCGTCTCGTGCGATCGACACCGGCGGCGCATTGAGGCGGACGTCGATGCCCTTTTTGCACAGCTCGTCCGCGATGCGCTCGCCCAGCTCGGCGTCGAAATGCCGCAGCAGGCGCGCGCCGCGATAGGCAAGCGTCGTCTCGACGCCGAGGCCGTTGAAGATCGAGGCGAATTCGAGCGCGATATAGCCTCCGCCGACGACCACGGCGCGCCGCGGCAGCCGCGCAAGCTCGAAGATCTCGTTCGAAGTGACCGCCAGCTCCGCGCCCGGGATGTCCGGCACCTGCGGCCACGAGCCGGTCGCGACCAGGATGAATTTCGCTCGCCAGCGCGTGCCGTCGACCTCGACCGTGTGCGCATCCAACAGCCGGGCCCGGCCGCGCAGGATCCCGACCCCCGCATTGACCAGCAGGCGTTCGTACACGCCATTCAGCCGGGTGATCTCGCGATCCTTGTTCGCCACCAGCGTCGGCCAGTCGAAGCGCGTCTCGCCGATCGTCCAGCCGAAATCGGCGGCGTCGTGAAAGTCGTCGCGAAAATGCGCCGCGTAGGAAAACAGCTTCTTCGGGATGCAGCCGACGTTTACGCAGGTGCCGCCGAAGCGTCCCGACTCGGCGATCGCGACGCGCGCGCCGTAGCCCGCCGAGACCCGCGCGGCGCGCACGCCGCCCGATCCGCCGCCGATCACGAACAGATCGACCTCCTGCCCTTTCTGCGCAGACATCGTCTCGACCGCTAGGGTTTGGGCGGAACGCGGTCGCCGACGGCCGTCAAGGTCTCATGCTGCTCGCTCATGCCTATCACCTCCCCAGGTTCGGCCGCGCGGCGCTCTTTGTGTGACCGATCTTAGCGACCCCGATGCAGGCTGCCAACTCAGGGCCGCGCGGCAACCGGCATGAAGCGGCCGGCGTTGTCACGCACCCGTCCTTCGGCGACGAGCTTTTCGAGATGCGCGCTGAGCGAGCGCGCCGCCACGCGGTGCAGGCGCGGATGCACATCGTCGTACACGGCGGCAAGCAGCGCCTCGAGCGTGGACGTTCCGAGGCGCTCGAGCGCCTCGACGACTTTCGCCTCGCGCGCCAGGCGATGCGCGATCAGGCGGCGTACCTCCTTGTGCGGCTCGCCGATCAGGTAGCCGTGGCCGGGCGCGAACACGGCGACGTCCTCGCCGAGCAGCGCCTCGAGCGAGCGCAGGTAGGCCTGCATGTTGCCGTCGGGGGGGGCGATCACGACGGTCGAACCCTGCATGACGTGATCGCCCGTGAACAGCATGCGCGTTTCTTCCAGCAGATAGCACAGGTGGTTCGACGCGTGTCCGGGCGTGTGCAGCACGCGCAGCGTCACGCCACCGAGCCTGAGGCGCTCGCCGTGCGCCGGGATGCGCTCGGGGGCGAAGCCGGCGTCCTGACTCGCGCCCTGCGGTGCCGGTCGGCCGATCACCTCCGCGCCGGTCGCGGCGCGAAGCGCTGCCGCCGCCGGCGAGTGATCGATATGGGTATGCGTGCACACGATCCAGCGGATGCGTCCGTTGCCCGCGGCGAGCAGCGCCTCGAGGTGCGCAGCGTCTTGCGGCCCGGGGTCGATCACCGCAAGCTCGCGTTCGCCGACGAGATAGCTGTTGGTTCCCGGGCCCGTCATCATGCCCGGGTTCGGCGCGATGACGCGCGTCACCAGCGCGTCCAGCCGCTTGGGGACGCCCGGCAGCAATTCGTAGGTCGACGTGCCGGTCTCGTGCGGGTCGCACCAGTGGATCTCGAAGTACGCCGGATCGTTGCGCCGGAACAGCCGGTTGCCGTCGCGCCCGGTTGCCCAGCAGGCGCGATGCTCGACGATTTCGTCCAGCGCGAACGCGGCCTGCAGCGCAACGCGCGCCTCGCCGTGTTCGGCGAGGCGCGCCAGCGCGTCGCGCGTCGCATTGACCAGTGTGAGCGTTCCCTGCTCGAAGCGCGCGAGCGCTTCGGCCGGCCGGATCCAGACGTGGCTCACCGTTTCGCCCGCGTCGTGCGAGCCGACCTGGCCGGCGGGCGCGAGCGCGACGAAAAAGCGCGTGCTGTAGCGCCGCGAGCGCGCCGGCGGGGTGATCCAGTGTGCGAAATACGCAATCCGGTCGCAGGGCAGGTAGAGGTCTTCGCGCTCGAGAAACTCGAGAAAAGCGATATCGCCGGAGTTCAGCCTGTCCCGATATGCCGCGAGCCGGAGCATGCGCTCGGGTGCGATCGGCGCCCCTTCGCGGTCGACCGCGAGCAGGATGCCGGCTTCCTCGAAGCATTCGCGCACCGCCGCCACCCAGTAGCCGATGCCGTTCGAAGGCAGGCCGAGCCTGCGGCTCGCCGCCGAGTCGGACAGCCCCTGCACGCGCGCCTGTATGTCGGGATGCGCATCGGCGTCGTCTACCGCGCCTCCCGGAAAAACGTAGGCCCCGGCAACGAAATCGGCCGCATGGGAGCGCTCCACCATGAACAGCTCGGGTCCCTGCGCGGCGTCGCGCAACAGGATGAGCGTCGCTGCAGGGCGTGCGTGCTGGCGCGTCATCGCCGCTCGCGGGCCTCAGGCGCTGCGCCCGGCACGGTCTTTCTCGTTCTGCGCCTTGATCATTTCGCGCATGCGCGCCCAGTCGGCATCCGACAACTTGTCGAGCTCGGTAAACGAAGCGCCGCCCGCGAGGTAGCCGCCGCCATCGACCGCGATCGTCTCCCCGGTGAGCCACTCGCAGCCGTCGGCCATGAGAAAGGTCGCGAGGTTCTGCAGCTCCGGCATCTGGCCGACGCGGCGCATCGGGTTCGAATCGCTCGCTTCGTCGAAGCTGCCGCCCGGGCGCAGGCGCTTCGACGCGCCCTCGGTCGGAAATGCGCCGGGCGCGATTGCATTCAATCGGATGCCGTAGCGCCCCCACTCCACCGCGAGCGACTTGGTCATGACGTGCAGGCCGGCCTTCGACATCGCCGAGGGCACGACGTAGGGCGAACCGGTCCACACCCAGGTCACGAGGATCGATACCACCGACCCCTTGTGGCCGCCCGCAATCCAGCGCCTGCCGACCGCGTGCGTGACGTAGAACGTGCCGTGGAAAACGATGTTGGCGATGGCGTTGAAGCCGTTCGGGGTGAGATCCTTCGTCGGGCTGATGAAGTTGCCCGCGGCGTTGTTCACCAGACCGGTAAGCGGGCCGGATTCGTCCCAGATGCGCTGCACCATCGCGTCGACAGCCTGCGCGTCGCGGATGTCGACCGCGTGCGTGCGTACCGTTCCACCGTGCTTCGAGGCGAGCGAACGCGCCGTGTCCTCCAGCACGCCCGTGCGCCGGCCGGCGAGCCAGAGCTCGGCGCCGAGCTGCAGGTAGCGCTCAGCGATTTCCTTGCCGAGGCCGGTGCCGCCGCCGGTGATCAGGATGCGCTTGCCCTTGAGCAGGCCGTCTTGAAACATGGGGGTTCCTCGAGAAGGACCCCCATTTTACGAGAGACGGCTCAGCCGCAGGCCGCGGTTCGCAGCCTCGGCCTGTCGGCGGCGCGCGATTGCGCGATTGCCTGCCAGGCGCCATGCAGCACGCGACGCACCTCGCGCGCCCGGTAGCGGCGCGCATCGCGCATCACCTCGTCGATCAGGTTGGGGTCGCGCAACAGGTCTTCGTAGCTGATTCTGAGAAAGTCGTCGTTCATGGTCGATGTCCTTCGGCTCAATTGATGGTGACGACCGATTCGTCCAGGCCGGTGACCAGGGCGAGCCCGTCGCGCCGCAGCGAGTAGCAGGCACCGGGCTCGAGCACGATGTCGCCCGCCTCGGAGGCCTCGGTGATCCAGACCGCGCCTTCGCGCACACAGATGCGGCGTCCCGCGCCTTCGCGAATGCGCACGATCTGCCGGCGCTCGAGCCGGATGGGGCCGCGATCAAGTTCCATTCTCATGACCACCTCCTGTACCATGTGCATGCAGAATTTGCATGCGTCGTGAATGCAGTGTCCTCCTCAACCAAGGGGGACTCAAACGAAAAGATCTGAGGTCTTGCATGAGTTACGGGAATGCTAAGGAGGGTTCGGCCGGAACCGTCCGCCTGCCTTCGCTCGACCTGCTGAGGGGATTCGAGGCGGCCGCGCGCCTGCTTTCGTTCACTCGGGCGGGCGAAGAGCTGCATCTGACGCAATCGGCGGTGAGCCGTCAGATCCAGGAGCTCGAGCAGCAGCTCGGCGTCGCGCTGTTCCAGCGCCGGCACCGTGCGCTCGCTCTCACCGAGGCCGGACGCGAGTACTACGCCGCTGCGGCGAACGTGCTGGCGACGATGCGCGAGGCCACCGACCGCCTGCGCGCGCAGCAGGGCAAGCGCACGCTGGCGGTGACCACCACGCACTCGTTCGCTTCGCTGTGGCTGATTCCGCGCCTGGCGGGGTTTACGCGGGCGCACCCGGACATCGACGTGCGCATCACGGCCGATACGCGCGTGCAGCAGCTCGAGCGCGACGGACTGGACGTCGCCATCCGCCATGGGCCCGCGACGCTCTGCGGGCCGAATGCTCAGCGCCTCTTCGGCGAGCGGGTGTTCCCGGTATGCAGCCCGGCGATGCTCAAGCGCGCGAAGCATCCGCTCAAGGTTCCGGCGGATCTGCGGCACCACGTGCTGCTGCAGTACGACGACCCCGAGGGCCGCCACCCGTGGTTGCATTGGAAGACCTGGCTCGAGATCGAAGGGCTGGCCGATCTGCGGCCGGCGGGAAGGCTGCTGTTTTCCGGTTACGAGCAGATCATTCCCGCGGCGATCGCCGGACACGGCGTTGCGCTCGGGCGCACGCCGCTGGTGCGTGACCTGATCGCGGCGCGGGAGCTCGTGGTGCCCTTCGAGCGCTCGGCCGATCCGGCGCGCGCCTACTTCGTGATCGTGGCGCCCGGCGCCAAGGCGCGCAGCGAGGTCGGCGCTTTCGTCGCCTGGCTGCGCAGGGAAGCCGCGACCGAAGACGCTAAATAGGGCTTGAACAAGGAGGCTTCGCCCCCTTGAGATCCCCCGCCTTCAGACGAAGCTCTGCCAACTCGACGAATCGAGCAGGGCTTCTCAGACGCTGAGAACGATCTTCCCGACGTGCTCGCTCGACTCCATGAGGCGGTGCGCATCGGCGGCCCGTGCGAGCGGGAAGGTCTTGAAGATCTGCGGCTTGATCTTGCCGGCCTCGATGAGCGGCCAGAAGCGCTCGCGCAGGTTGCGCGCGACGACGCCCTTGTACTCGACCGTGCGCGGGCGCAGCGTCGAGCCGGTCAAGGTCAGGCGCCGGCGCATGACCTCGTTCAAGTCGAGCTCGGTCTTCACGCCGCGCTGAAAGGCGATGAACACCAGCCGGCCCTCGTCCGCGAGGCACTTCAGCTCGCGCGGCACATAGTCGCCGCCGACCATGTCGAGAATGACGTCGACGCCCTTGCCCTGCGTCGCCGCATTCACCTCGGCGACGAAATCCTGCGTGCGGTAGTTGATCGCCTTCTGCGCACCGAGCGCGACGCAGGCCGCGCATTTCTCGTCCGAGCCGGCGGTCACGAATACGCGGTTGCCGGTAGCCACCGCCATCTGGATCGCGGTGACGCCGATTCCCGAGCTGCCGCCCTGCACGAGGAGGGATTCGCCCGGCGCGAGCTTGGCGCGGTCGTAGACGTTGTTCCACACCGTGAAGAACGTCTCCGGCAATGACGCAGCTTCGAGCGCGCTCAACCCCTTGGGGATCGGCAGAGCCTGCACCGCGGGCAGTGCGCAGTACTCGGCGTAGCCGCCGCCGTGAGTGAGTCCGCAGATCCGATCACCCGGCTTCCACTGCGTGACGCCTTCGCCGCAGGCGACGACCTCGCCCGCGATTTCGAGTCCGGGGAGATCCGAGGCATCGGGCGGCGGCGCATATCTTCCCATGCGTTGCATCACGTCGGGCCGGTTTACGCCGGCGGCGGCAACCTTCACCAGAATTTCGCCGGCGCGCGGCTGCGGTAGCGCGCGCTCTGCGGGCGTCAGCACTTCGGGGCCGCCGGGCTTCGCGATCTCGACGGCGCGCATCTTCGCGGGGAGATTTGTCATGCGGTCTCCGGGGGATCAGGAGGCGAAAGGGAGTGCGGATGTTAGCAAACGGGATTAGCATGCCCCGCAGGCGGTGGTAGGAAGGACCTGCATGCGCAACGAGATGCGCGCGTTCGTGCTGCTTGCGCTCGGGCTGGTGCTCGGCCTTGCGCGCGCTGCCGCCGTTCCGCCGCCGGGAATCCTCGGGCCCGTATCGCTGGGGCCCTTTGTCGAAGTTCTCGAGGATCCTGCCCGAGCGCTGAGCTTCGACGACGTTCGCCGCGGCGCGAATGCGCAGCGCTTCGCGAGGAGCGACGACGACATACCCAATTTCGGCTACTCCAGGTCCGCGTACTGGCTGCGCCTGAATCTTGGCAAGCTGCCGATTCCGGAAACGGGCTGGCTGCTGGAAGTGGGATTTCCCGGCCTGGACGAAGTCGACCTGCACTTGCCCGTTACCGCGCCGGACGGCAGCGTGGTGTACCGCACCCTGCGCGGTGGTGACATGCGCTCGTGGCTCGAGCGGGAGATCCAGGCCCGCGCGCACGTGTTCCGGCTGCCGGCGAGTACCGCGACCGCGGAGCCCATCTATTTGCGCGTCTCGACGCGCAGCGTGCTGACGGTACCGCTCTACCTGTGGCAGCCGCGCGCGTTTGCCGCGAGCGGCGTGCGCGAGCAGCTGGCCTACGGCATTTTCTACGGTCTGGTCGTGGCGCTGTTCTTGTACAACCTGCTGCTGCTCGCCTCGCTGAGGGACCGCACGCATCTGTGGTACGTGCTGTACGTCGGCATGTTCGGCCTGGCGCTGTTCACGCTCGACGGCTTCGCCTTCGAGTATCTCTGGCCGGAGAACGTGTGGTGGGCGAACCGCGCGCTCGGCGCGATTCTGTGCGGGACGCTGGCCTTCGCCGCGCTGTTCGCGCGCAACTTCCTCGCCCTGCGCGGCAATCTGCCCGGCATCGACCGTCTCGTCATCGCGGTGGCGCTGGCCGGCGCACTCGGCACGCTGATCGCGGTGGTCGGCGATCCCGAGCACTACAGCTGGCTGATGCGCATCCTGTCGATCGTCGCGACGTCGGCCGGGGTCACCATCCTGTGGGTCGCGGCGCAGCAGCTCGTCAACGGTTACCGCGCCGCCCGGTTCTTTCTGCTCGCCTGGTCGGCGCTGGTGGTGTTCGTCGCGCTCACCGCCTTGCGCAACTTTGCGCTCATCGAGACGCATTTCCTCACGCTGTACGGCCTGCACATCGGGCTCGCGCTCGATGTCGTGCTGCTTTCGCTCGCCCTCGCCGACCGGATTCGGGTAAACGAGCGCGAGAGCGCGCTGGCCCAGCGGCGCGCGCTCGCCAACCAGCGCGCCTTGCTCGAAACCACTCAGGCAAACGAGCGCGAGCTGGAAGCGCGCATACGCAGCCGCACCCGCGAGCTGAACCGCGCAAACGATCAGCTGCGCGAGGAGGCGCGCGAGCGCGAGGCGCTGATGCACCAGCTGCGCGAGCGCGAGGAGCACCTGCGCTTCATGGCGCAGCACGACCCGCTCACGGGTCTGCCGAATCGCATTTCGCTGCAGCAGCGTCTCGAGCTCGCGCTCGAGCTGGCCAAGCGCAATCGAAAGAAGGTCGCGGTCATGATGGTCGACCTGGACGACTTCAAGAAGCTGAACGACGCGCGTGGCCATCTGGTCGGCGACCAGGCGCTCGCGGCGGTCGCGGCGCGACTGCGCACCAGCGTGCGTGGCTCCGATACCGTGGCGCGCTACGGCGGCGATGAGTTCGTGGTGCTCGCGGGCGAGCTCGACCGCGTCGAGGACGCGCGCATGATTGCGGAGAAGATCGCCGACATGGTGAACGTGCCGCTCGCCCTCGAGGGCGGGCTGGCGCGCATCGCCTGTTCGATCGGCATCAGCGTCTACCCCGACCACGCGGCGGCCGGCGAGGAACTCATCGCCCGCGCCGACGAGGCGATGTACTCGGTCAAGCCGGAGCGGGGGCGCCGCTACGCGATCTACGCAGTCGCCTGAATCGCGAGCAGGCGGCGCGCGGCCCAGACCAGGTCGACGTTACCGCCCGAGAGCAGGACACCGACGCGCCGTCCGCGGGCCTCGACTTTGCCTTCGAGCAGGGCGCAGGCCCCGAGCGCGCCGGTCGGCTCGACCACGATTTTCATGCGTTCCCACAGAAAGAACATCGCCCTGAGCAGCGCTGCATCGTCGACGCTCGTCATGTCGGCAACCAGCGCGCGCACCAGCGGGAACGTCAGCTGACCGAGCGATTCGGTGCGAGCGCCGTCGGCGATCGTGTCGGGATTGTGCACGCGCTGCAGGGTCCCGCTACGGAACGAGCGCACCGCATCGTCGCCCGCGGCAGGCTCGACGCCGATGACTCTGCAGTGAGGCGCAAGGGCGTGCGCCGCAAGCGCGCAGCCCGACAGCAGCCCGCCGCCGCCGCAGGGCACGAGCAATAGATCGAGCGGACCCGCGTCCTCGAACAGTTCCTTGGCCGAGGTTCCCTGGCCGGCGATCACCTGCGGGTCGTCGAAGGGCGGCACCACCGTCAGACCTCGCTCGGCGGCGAGTCTGCGCGCGATCAATTCGCGTGAGCCCGCCTCGGGGTCGTAGGTCACGACTTCCGCACCGTATCCGCGCGTCGCCTCGAGCTTCACTTGCGGCGCATCCGCTGGCATGACGATGGTGGTCGCGATGCCGAGTATCCGACCCGCGAGCGCCACGGCCTGCGCGTGATTGCCCGAGGAGTAGCCGATCACGCCGCGCCGCGCCTGCTCGCTCGAGAGCTGCGACATCGCGTTCAGCGCGCCGCGGAACTTGAACGCCCCCATGCGCTGGAAGTTCTCGCACTTGAAGAACACCTGCGCGCCGCTGCGCGCGTCTAACGTGCGCGAAGTCATGACGGGGGTGCGGATCGCGTGCGCCGAGATGCGCTCGTGCGCGCGCACGATGTCGTCGTAGTCGACCGGAAGCGGCTCCGCGCTCCGCGCGCCTCGCGGATCAGGCGTCATGCCAGTGTGCGAGCGCGGCACGCGCGACTTCGTCGCCCCATTCCTGCACGAAGTGTCCGGCCTCGGCATGCACCCAGGGTTCGGCGCAGTTGCGGATCTGCTTGCGCAGCGCGCGCATCGGCACCGGTCCGAGCACGGGGTCGGTCGCGCCGATCGCCATGAAGGCATCGCCGTTCCAGGCCGTGCGCCACCACTCGCGCGCGCGGCGCGAGATCTCAGCGCCGGGCGCGCCGGGCGCGTCCGGCACGAGTTGAGGAAAGCGGCGCACGCCGCCCTTGTAGGAAGCATCGGGAAACGGCGCCTCGTACGCGGCGGCTTCCGCCGCCGACAAGGGCGGGCAGGCACGCGCCAGCAGCTTCGCGCAATCGAGGTTCGGATTCTTTGCGACGAAAGCGCGCCAGGCGACGAATCCCTCCGTCAGCGGTACGTCGCCCGTGCCGAGCGCGGTGTTCATCACCAGAAGCCGCGCAAAGCGTGCTGGCGCCTCCATCGGCAGCGTGAGGCCCAGGATCCCGCCCCAGTCCTGCACGACCAGCGTGACGTCGCGCAGATCGAGCTGCTCGATGAAATCGAGCAGGAACGCGCGGTGGAAATCAAACGTATAGGTCGCGTCGTGGACTGGCTTGTCGGAGCGGCCAAAGCCGGGAAAATCCGGCGCGACGACGCGCGCGCCGCTCGCGAGGAACGGCGGAATCATCTTGCGGTACAGGTAGCTCCAGGTCGGCTCGCCATGCAGGCAGAGGAAAGTGCGTGCAGCCCCGCCACCCTGCACGGGTCGCTCGTCCACGTAATGCACGCGCATGCCGCGCCATTGCACGTAGTGCGGGGCGTAGTCGAAGCCGGGAAGATTCGCGAAGCGTACCTCGGGCGTACGCAGGGTCTCGCTCATGCCGGCATTGTATGTCCGCGGCGTAGAATCGGGCGCCGTCGCACATCGCGCGCGTGAAGGGGGGGACATGGACTACTCGAAATACCAGGACTTGAAGGTACGTCCCGTCGAAGCGGGAATCGTCGAGGTCGTCATGGGCGAGGAAGGCAAGCTGTCGGTCGCGACCGAGCGCCAGCATGCCGAGCTCGCCGAAGTCTGGCTCGACATCGACCGGGACCCGGATGCGCGCGTCGCGATCCTGCGCGGCGCCGGCAAGGGCTTTTCCGCGGGCGGCGATCTGGCGATGGTCGAGAAAATCACGGCCGACTTCGCAACGCGCGCGCGCGTCTGGCGCGAGGCACGCGACCTCGTTTACAACATCATCAACTGCTCGAAGGTCGTGGTCTCGGCGATGCATGGCCCGGCGGTCGGCGCGGGGCTGGTCGCCGGGCTGCTGTCCGACGTGTCGATTGCGGCCAGGAATGCGCGCATCATCGACGGGCACACGCGGCTCGGGGTCGCCGCCGGCGATCATGCCGCGATTGTCTGGCCGCTGCTCTGCGGCATGGCCAAGGCGAAGTACTATTTGCTGACCTGCGACCAGCTCTCCGGCGAGGAAGCCGAGCGCATCGGGCTCGTCTCGCTCACTTGCGAGGAGAGCGAGCTGCAGGCCAAGGCCCTCGATGTCGCGCGCCGCCTGGCTGCGGGCGCGCAGACCGCGATTCGCTGGACCAAGTACAGCCTGAACAACTGGCTGCGCATGGCCGGACCGACCTTCGACACCTCGCTCGCGCTCGAATTCATGGGCTTCAGCGGATCCGAGGTGAAGGAGGGCGTCGCCTCGCACCGCGAGAAGCGCGCGCCGAAGTTTCCGCCGCCGCCGGTCTTCTAGCAGGCGAGGGCGTTCAACCGCCGTCGGGAGGCAGCGCGAGGCTGGTTCAGTATGGTCTCCGCAAGTTGCTCACGTTGCTGCAAGATGCACGCAGCAACGTGAACAAATTGCGCAGATCGAGAAAGCCCTGCTGAGCAGTGGCCTTCGCTACTGCGGTTCGGTGAAGTCGAGGCTTTCGCCCGCCGATTCGCTCGGTGCGGTGAACTCGGGCGCAGCCCCCGCGGGCGCCAGCGGCTCGCCGCTAAGCGCGCGCTCGAGGTCGCGCGCGATGTTCGCGGCATCCGGTCCCACGCGCCCCATGTAGGCGATCAGCACCCGGACCGGCAGATCGACCAGCGTGGGATCGGGGTGATCGCGCATGTGCGCGGCGTTCTGCAATGCGGGCACGATGTGCGTACCGCGTGCGCCGGGCATCGCGCTTTCGATGCCCTGGACGAGCGCGGCCTGCGCGCGCGCGATTCCCGAAAGCAATTCCGCGAGCTGCTGCGTGGAGATTTCTGCCATGGCACTTCCCCGTCGGCGGAGGTGTGGCGATGGTAACATCCGGGCGCGCGACACAGACCGTTGGCGCGCGAGGGGCGCGCAGTGTTTTCCTGGAGGCGGCCTGACAATCTCGGCGTGCGTGGCGGGCGGCTCGCGCCCTGCAAAGGGACGCCGAATTGCGTCTCGAGCCAGGCCGATCCGGCCGATCGCGGCCATTACATCGAACCGATCGCCATCGCGGGGGCGCCTGCGGCGGCGTTCGCGGCGCTGCGGCAGGCCGTCGAGGCCGCGCCGGGCGCGCGCATCATTCGGGCGACGCCGGAGTATCTGTACGCGGAATTCCGCAGCCGGGTGATGCGCTTCGTAGACGATGTCGAGTTCGTGCTCGATGCGGCGGGCGGTGTCATCCACGCGCGCTCGGCGGCTCGCCTGGGAATACGCGATTTCGGCGTCAACCGGGCACGCGTCGAAGCGCTGCGGCGCGCACTGGCCGTAGCGCTCAGGCGCTGAATTCGGCGACCACCGGCTGATGGTCCGAGGCCTGGCAGCGTGAATCGATGCGCAACGTCCGCAGGCGCGGCGCCAGGTCTTCGCTGACGAAAATGTAATCGCAGCAGTAGGGCGTCCCCGTGTAGCTCGCATCGTAAAGGCGAAAGCTCGGCGGGTGCGGCGTCGCGCCGTGCAGCAGCTGCCAGGCGTCGTGCAGCGGTGGCGCCGCAGCGTCGAACGGTGCGCGCAGGCGCTGATGCAGCGGGTCGCCGCCGGTCAGGTTGAAATCGCCGCACAGGATCGCGCTGCGCGGGCGCGGCCGATGCTGGAACGGACCGCCGTCTTCTCTTCCCGCGGGCGCGGCCGAGGCCTGCGCGCAGGCCTCGGCGTGCAGCGCACGCAGACGTTCGACCTGAGCCGCGCGCTGGCCGCCCGAGTAATACTCGAGATGCGTGGTCGTCACGCGCACCGATCCCCAGGGCGCCTGGATCTCCGCCTCGAGCGCGACCCGCGGCATGCTGGGACTGCCCGGCTCGGGCGGCCATGGCAGCGTATGCCGCAGCACCCGGCCGATCGGGAAGCGCGACAGGATGAGATTGCCGAAGCGCCGCCGGCCGGTCGCGTCGTCCGGCACGTCCACGCCCCAGGCCACGCTCGTGGAATGATCCGGGAACTCAGCCGCCAGCGCGGCACACTGGTCCTCCCCGCGGCTGCCGGCCAGCGCAGCAAAGTTGGCGGCAACTTCCTGCAGGCAAAGGACATCCGGATCGCACAGCGCGCGTGCCGTGCGCGCGATGCGTGCAGGATCTACGACACCGTCGACGCCGCGGCACCACTGGATGTTCCAGCTCAACAGGCGCATGGCGGTGATGGTACTGCGCCAAGGCGCTGGAATTTAGCGCGCGCGTGGATCAGAATCTGCATCCCATTGGCGCGTGTCCGGAACTTCGGGTTCCTGGGAGGCCACGATGTGTGCATCGGCGCGTTCGTGCTTCGATCGCTTCCCGCGCGACTCTGCGCTGATCCGCGCGGCGCTGCTGACGGCGGTGCTCGCCCTTTCCCCGCCCGCGCCGCTGCGCGCGCAGGCGCAGAAGCCCGCCGCCTCCGAGGATGGCATCAGCGCAGTCGTCCGGCTGAAAGCCAAGGTGCTGCCGGATGCGCGCACCGCTGCCGTTCTCGGTACCGAGCGCGCCGGCAGCGGCGTGCTGGTGCGCGACGACTACGTGCTGACGATCGGCTATCTCGTCATCGAAGCCGACACCATCGAGATCACCGGGCCTTCGGGGCGTACCGTGCCGGCGACACTTGCGGCCTACGACCATTCGTCCGGCTTCGGACTGGTCAAGCTGGCCGCGCCGCTCGACGCCAAGCCGATTGCGCTCGGCGATGCCGCGTCGCTCGGCGAGCGCCAGCCGGCGCTCGTCATTTCATCGGGCGGCGAAGGCGCGGCGCAGGTCGTGTACGTCGTCTCGCGCCGTGCGTTCACCGGCAGCTGGGAATACCTGCTCGAGTCCGCCATCTTCACCTATCCGCCGATCGATCACTGGTCCGGGGCGGCGCTGATCGGCAAGCGCGGCGAACTGCTCGGCATCGGCTCGCTGATCGTTGCCGATGCAGCCGAACCCGGTACGCCCTCCCCGGGCAACATGTTCGTGCCGATCGATCTGCTGACGCCGATTCTCGGCGATCTCATCGCGCAGGGGCGCGCGCGCGGCCCCGCGCGGCCGTGGATGGGCCTGAACACCGAGGAAGTGCGGGGTCGGCTGTTCGTCGCACGCGTGTCGGCCGACGGTCCCGCGCAACGCGCGGGCCTCAAGCGCGGCGACGTCGTGCTCGGCGTGGGCGGCGAGGAGGTGAGCTCGCAGGCCGACTTCTATCGCAAGGTGTGGGCGCGCGGCACGGCCGGCGCGGAGATTCCGCTCAAGGTGCTGCAGGGCGCCGAGGTGAAGGAAATGAAGCTGCGCACGATCGACCGGCTGGAGTGGTTTCGCAAGAAGCCGGTGTATTAGGCGGGAGCGGTCGGGGCGGCGCGCTCAATTGTCGCGTCGCGGGTTTGGGGTTTGTAGGGTCTCGGGTTTTGTGGCTTGTCGGTGAATCTTCGACAAGCCACAAAGACCCGAGATGGATATCCGCTTGCGAACCGGATGCGCTGATCCGGAGCAGATCGTCGCCGCTTTACGACGAGTCCGCTGCGTCTACCAGATCACCAGATCTTCCGGATACGGCTTGACATCCGGCCGCAGCGTCGTCGGCGGCTCGCGGCGCAGCATCCGGTTGTCGCGGCTCGCATCGTACGCCGCGGCATAGCGCACGTTCTTCTGCATTTCGTCGATGTACAGATTCGATCCTTCGAAATGCGTCTCCGCGTAAGCATAGGCGCGCGCAAGATCGTGATCGAGGCGGCGCATCGCGTTGCTGAAGAAGGTCGGCGTCTTGCGCACCAGGTCGTCGCCCGAGCTGAACACGACTTCGATGCTGCCGTCAGGCATCGCCTTGCGTGCGATACCGCCGAGCAGGAATTCGGGATACAGGCGGTCGCGGCACTTCTCCAGGTAGCAGCGGTCGGACATCTGCGCAATGATGTCCGCCGAGCCGAGCATGCGGCCGATGCGCTGCAGCATGGGATCGGCGACCTGAATCGAGGCAATCGGACGCTCGTAGCCGGTAAAGTGCAGCAGCTCCGCTATTTCGTCGGCGTGTTCGCTCAGCCCCCGCGCCTCCAGATAGCCGTGCAGGAATCTCGCACCTCGGGAGACGTGGGTACGCGTGTACTCGGAACCGTAATGGTGGTGGCGGTCGCGCTTGTGGCGCAGGTATCCGACGTCGTGGAACAGCGCGGCGATGATGCCATCGGTGAAAAGCTTCGCCGGCAGCGCGGGAGTGCCGTTTACACGGCCCCGCTCGTAGCCGTTCATCAGCCGAGCCATCGCCAGCGTGACGTCCAGGACATGCTGCAGATCGTGATACTCGGTGTCGCAGGCGTGATAGTCGCGGTGCACGCCGTTGTACATCTGCACCGCGTCGCCGAAGGCGGTCTCGATCGCCCGGCTCGAGACCGCCGGGTAGCGGTCGCGGAAAAGCTGCAGGATCGCGCCCGCGACCGCATCCGGATCGGTGGTCCGGATCTGATCGGTGACGTCGTGGTCGTTGCGACGCATCGCGGATCAGCTGCGCGCTCGTCCGCGCAAACCGGACGGCACTGCGATGCGGCAGAGGGCAGTCTCGAAAGCGCCTTTTTTCCTTATCATTCGGTCGCTTGGCGGGCCTTGTGGCGGCCCTCTTCTCCTTGCCGGCGTCCGGCGATAGGATGCTACCGGAACGGGCGTGGGGATGGCGTGATATTTGCCACCGTCACCACGATGCATTTTCCTGCAACAGAGTGTTCCCGGTGTTGGCGGGACAGGTCCCAAGGCGGCGTGTGAGCAACGTCTCATTGACGGACGAGGAACAGCAGTCGATCCGGGCGCGGATCACGCTGCTCGAACTCGAGCACGGCGATTTGAACGACATCATCGACCGCCTGGCGCAGGACCCGTCGCTGGACCAACTGCAGCTGCGCCGTCTCAAGAAGCGAAAGCTCGCCCTCAAGGATCAGATCGCGCGTCTGCAGACGCGGCTCATCCCCGACATCATCGCGTGATCGCGCTCGTACAGCGCGTCAGCGAGGCGTCGGTCCACGTCGGCGGTGAACGCCTCGGCCGGATCGGAGCGGGGCTCGTCGCGCTCGTCGGCGTCGAGCGTGGCGACGCCGAGGCAACGGCCGCGCGTCTGGTCGAACGCGTGCTCGGCTATCGCGTCTTTGCGGATGCCGAGGGGCGCATGAATCTTTCGCTCGCGGATGTGGCGGGC
>Ga0210138_1000053_pt1 | contig 26263 bp, 24 predicted proteins | sample Browns_ThreeSqC__FD_184850 | JGI IMG/M metagenome (GOLD analysis project Ga0210138, IMG submission 184850) | Wetland microbial communities from the San Francisco Bay, California, USA, that impact long-term carbon sequestration -... | ecosystem: Environmental > Aquatic > Marine > Wetlands ... | reverse complement strand
AATCGCGACACAGCTCCCCAGTCCCAGCGTGACCAGGGTATCCCCCGCCCGCCCGACCTTGAAGTCGGCGACTCGAATCAGGATTTCCTTCTCGCTCATGCCGGCCGCCGGTAGATGCGCTCGCGAGGCTCGACCAATTCCAGTCGGCTCCGGCTGGGCCCGAAAATGGTCTCCACCTTGCCGAGCACCAGGACGCCGCCCGGCGCCAGGGCATCGTAGAAGACCGTCATCAAGCGCTCCTGGGTCGGCCGGTCGAAGTAGATGACGACATTGCGGCAGACGATCAGCTGATACGGAGCATTGAGGGGCCGCTCCGAGGTCACGTCGTGCCTGGTGACCCGGACCAGGCGGCGCACTTCATCGACCACCGTGATGTTCCCCCCGACATCGCGTTTGCCATACCGGGAGACGAGGCCGGGTGGCGCATCGCTCAGCGCCGCTTCCGGATAGGTCGCGGCCCGGGCCTTCTCCAGCGAGACACGGTCAATGTCGGTGGCATCGATGGTCACCCGGCCCAGCTCATGTGCCCGGCCCAACTGGGACAGTGCGTCGGCCAGGATCATGGCCAGGGTATAGGCCTCCTCGCCGGACGAGCAGCCCGCACTCCAGATCCGGATCGGCCCCTGCCCGGGCGACAGCAGCGCGGGGAGCACCAGATCCCGTACCCGGCCCCAGGTCTCGGGGTTCCGGAAGAACTTGGTGACGTTGATGGTCAGGGTATCGAGCAGGCGCTCCAGCTCCTTGGGCGTCTGATCGAGCACCGCCAGATACTCGGCGTAGGTGTGGACCCCGCAGGCCCGCATGCGCACCGCGATCCGCCGCTTGATACACTTGGCCTTGTACGCCTCGAGCGTCAGCCCGCCCGACTCGGCGATGCGCTGAGCCAGCGAGGCAAAGGCCGCCTCTTCGCCGGCGGTCATAAACTGGCGTCAAGTGTTTCCAGGTTGGCGCGAGCGAGCTGATGGCTGGGGTTGAGCTCCGCGACCCGCTGCCAGCAGGAGCGGGCCCGCTCCCGATCGCGGCGCTTGAACGCGATGTTCCCCAGCTTGAAGTAGAGGTCGTCCCCCAGGTCCGGGTCCAGTTTGGCCGCCCGTTCGTAGGCCTCGAAGGCCTCGTCGTAGTTCCCCGCACGGTACAGCAGGTCGGCCAGATTCTTCGACACCTGGGGCAAGGTCGGATCGTCGGCGTAGGCGCTCCGGAGCAGCTGCTCGGCGGTCTCGAGATCCCCGGTCAGCTCCAGCAGCGAGGCCAGGTTGTTCCGGAGCGTGGCGCTCTGCGGATGGGCGGTGACTCCATCGCGGCCGATTCGCACCGCCTCCTCCAGCTCCATGGTCCCGGCGGCGGCCAGGCTGGCGGCCCAGTACCAGACCGCCGGGGGCGGCCGGTCCCCCATCAGCTCGCGCGCCCGCGCGAGCCGCCCGGAAGCGACCGCGGGATCATTCCGCTTGAGGGCGACGACGCCCCAGCCGATCATGCTGCGCGGATCATCCCGGGCCCGGCTCACCGCTTCGCCGTACGCGGTCTCCGCCTCGGCCAACCGGCCCAGCTGCTCCAGCGCGAATCCCAGATTGTGGAGCGCGGCCGGGCGGTTGCCACCCTTGTCCGCGGCCTGGCGGAGCGCCTCCACGGCGTCGAGCCACTTGGCCTTCTTCAGGGCAATCAGTCCGAGGTAGAAGGCGGAGCTGGCCTCGTTGGGACGGAGCTCGGCCACGCGCCGGAATTCGCGCTGAGCCTCGTCGAGCATTCCGGTCTTGTAGAAGGCGATGCCCAGGTTGCGATGCTCCTCGACCCGGGTATCGCTCACCTTGGGCGCGGCACGCGCCTCCGAGGTGCCCACCCGCCGCACGTAACCCGCGGTGATCAGTCCGTAGAGGGCCTTGCCGACCTCGAACTCCATGAGCCCGGAATCCTCGACGATGGCGTTGACGTCGCGCTTGCCGTCGAGCAGAGGCAGGATCCGTTCCTGGTCGGCGGCCAGGGAAACCTCGGAGTCCTGCTCCGGGGTCCGGTCCACCGCGAAGATCAGATCGAAGCTGGGAATTTTCTTCTCGATGAGGCTCCACTCGTCGACCCGCCGGGCGCCCTCCAGCAGCAGCGACTCGGGGTTGATGTCCACCAGGAAATCCTGGTACTCGGGCCGCACTCCCGCCTCGAAGTTGAAGGTGCCCGAGGTCCAGGTGAACAGGTGGTAGACCGCCTCCTCGATCTGGACCCGCATGTAGGACTCGAGCTCCTCGCGCCGGATGGCGCCGAGGTTGACGAGGATCTCACCAAGGCGGCGGTCCCGCCGCTCCTCCTGAATCTGGATGGCCTGCTGCAGCTGTTCCTGGCTGATGCGCTGGCTCTTGGCGAGGAGATCCCCGAGGCGGTCGGGGCGATTGACGATCGAGGCGTAGCAGATCCGGCCCTGATCGAAGTAGATGTAGCCGAAGTTGTGCCGGTCGGCCACGGCCAGGCAGCCGGTCTTCTTCCCCAACGCCAATAGCTGCAGGACGTCGGGGAGGCTGGCCTCCTTGAGGCTCCCCTTGATCGCCATCAGCGGAGATCCTCGATGAGGCGGTCACCTACGTCGGGCCAGTCCCAGACCACCTTCTCGCGGCTGCGGAGACTGGCCGCCGGTGTGAGCACGCCGCTGGTCCGGCCCGAGCTGGTCCGGCGGACCGGAGCAGCGGGGGCGCCCTCGAGCAGGGGCCGCGCCAGGGCCGCGGTCGGGCGCACCTGTTCGGTGTCGGCCGCGTTGAGCACGCGCTGCACCAGGCCTTGCAGGGCCCGCACCGAGTCCACCGGCCGGCCCGAGAGGTAGTCGGCCAGCTCACGATCGGCCTCGCCCACCTTCTCGCGAAGCAGGCGCTCCACGATGGCGACCCGGGCCTCGCGCTCGGGGAGCGGCAGCTCCACCACCAGGCCGCCTTCGAGGCGGGTCAGCAGTCGCGTCTCGATGCCGGTCAATTGCGCGAGTGGCACGGCGCAGGTGAAGACCATCTGTCGCGTGGCCTGGTGCAGCAGATTGAAGAGCCAGAACAGCTCTTCCTGGGTCCGGTCCTTCCCCGCGATCAGGTGGATGTCGTCGAGGAGGAGGGCGGTGATCCGGCGGTAGCGGGCCCGCCACCAGTTGACCCGGTTCTTGTCGATGGCCTTGATCAGGTCATCGATCAGATCCTGGGCGCTGAGACAGGCGACCACGCTGCCCGGCGCCTTGGCCAACTCGTTGCCGATCCCGTGAAGCAGGTGGGTCTTCCCTACGCCGCTCCCGCCGACGATCACCAGCGGGTTGTAGACTCGTCCCGGCTCCGCGATGACGCTGCGCGCGGCCTTGATGGCGAGGAGGCTGCCCGGGGCTTCGACGAAGTCGGCCAACTGCCAGATGGGCGCGGGAGCCGGCGGCGGGAGCGTCCCCTGTCGCGCCCGCTCGACCTGGAGTCGCGCCTCCTCGACGTTATCGGGATCGCGAAAGACGGCGGCGCCGGCCAGCGCCGGGTCGAGCTCGACCGCTTCGGCCTGGAGCAGGCGGAGCCGCTCGATGTCCTTGGAGAACTCCTGGAGCGCCATCTCCGGATCGGATGGAGCTTCTTCTTCGAGCAGGGCGCTCAGGCGGCTGGTGCGGTACCCCTCTCCCTCCCAGCGCAGGATCGCTTCCCCCACCCGGGATCGCCAGGCCTCCACCTGTTGGACCACGGTCGAGACCACATCCGAGAGGAAGGCGCCGAATTCATCGGAGGGAGCTTCGGTGCCGGCGCCTCCGGCGCGGGCGGGAGCGGGCTTCGCCTCCGCCTTGGCGGGAGGTTCCTCGCCACCACTCTCACCGCGACCCAGGATGGCTCTCGCCTGCGCGGCGTCGATGGCGGTCTCGCTCACCGCCTGGAGCGCAATCAGGCGATTCAACGCTCCGATCAGCTCTCGCACGCTGCTGGCTCCGATGGCCGCGACGGTCTCCAAGACATCCGGGGAGAAACTGGCGCGTCGCTCTTCGGCCTGACGGCGCAGGATGGCCACCCGGGTCTCGAAGTCCGGGGCGGCGATATCGATGACCAGGCCCCCGGCGAAGCGCTGAATCAGCCGCTCGTCCAGCGCTTCGATTTCACCGGGTTGCCGGTCGCTCGACAAGACGATCTGTCGCCCGGTGGCCAGCATGCTGTTGGTCAACCGGAGCAGCTCGGCCTGCATTTCCCGCCGGTGGGTCAGGAACTGGACGTCGTCCACCAGCAGCAGGTCAACTTCCGCGTACCGTTTCCGATAGGCCTCTCCCTGGCCGGCGCCAATCGCGGCGTTGAACGCCTCGACGAATTCGTCCAGGGTGAGGTACTCGCAGCGGAGCTGCGGATTGATGGCCAGGGCGGCGTGGCCGATCCCCATCAACAGATGGGTCTTGCCCAGGCCGGACCCGGCATAAATGAAGAGCGGGTTGTACACCGACCCCGGAGACTCGGCGACCGCCTTGGCAGCGGTCGCGGCGAGCCGGTTGGCGGCACCGACCACATAGGTCTCGAACCGGTAGCGCGGGTTGAGCGGAATGCTCATGCCGCGCTCCCCGCCGCCAGGCGCTTGAGCACCAGCTCCGAGATCCCCTTGAGCGTTTCGAAGACGCCGGTCCCGCGCACCGCGTCGGCGCTATAGCTCTTCACGTTGCGGAAGTTGAGGGCTTCGTCCAGCTCTTCCGGCGTGAGGATGAGGTCGCGGGGGAGATCCTGTTTGTTGTATTGCAGGACGACCGGGAAATGACGCACGTCCACACCCTGCTGCAACAGATTGACCTGGAGATTCTGCAGGCTCTCCACGTTGTCGTCCAGGCGGCGGGCCTGGCTGTCGGCCACGAAGACCACCCCATCGGCCCCCTGCAGCACCAGCTTCCGCGTGGCGTCGTAGTAGACCTGTCCCGGCACCGTGTAGAGCTGGAACCGGGTGGTGAACCCCGAGATCACGCCCAGGTCGAGTGGAAGGAAGTCGAAGAACAGGGTCCGGTCGGTCTGGGTGGCGAGCGAGACCATTCGCCCACGCCGGCTCTCGGGGACCCGGCCGTAGACGTAGTGCAAGTTGGTCGTCTTGCCGGACCGGCCCGGCCCGTAGTAGACGAGTTTGCAGGTGATTTCGCGGCTGGTGAAGTTGACGAGCGACATGGCGTCTAGCGTCCGAAGAGAGCCCGGAGGCTCGCGTTGAGCTCGGCCTCGAAGTCCGCGGTCAGCACCTCGCGCGGTTTCTCTTCGTGTGGGGTGGCGGCCAGGAGCTGCTCCACCAGCTGATCGAAGAAGAGCTCGACCAGCCCGAGGCTGGTGTCGGTGCCGTAGACCACCAGGCCGATCCACCAACCGCGGGGCGTCTGAAAGCGACAGAGAAAGTGACCCTGGGCACGCCCCTGGTGCACCATGATCCGGAAGGGCGGCCAGCGCATCAGCGCGGCCAGCTCCTGGGACGAGGCCATGATTCCGGCACCCAGCGCGGCGGCCGACATCACGTCGAGCGCGCCCGCGAAGCCGTGCTGAGCCACTACCTGCCCCGAGCTGGTCATCAGCAGGGTCAGCCGAGCCGATGACTCGGTCACGAACGCGTTGAGCGGCTCCGCCACCCAGGGTTCGACCGTTCGCATCAGCCCATCCGCTCCACGGCCTGCAACATTTCCAGCCGAGCCGCGCCCGCCGCGGTCTCGGGGCCCGTCAGCAGGACCAGGATCAGATCCGCGGGGGCCAGGGCGACGAACACCGATCCACCCTTGGCCTGAAGCTGCATGAATCGCGGCGCTCCCCGTCCGGAGGTTTCGACCACCCGGGCCACCCGATTGGCCAGACTGGCGGCCAGGGCGGCCAGCGCCGATCCCTTGACGTTCTCCATCAGGAACTCGGCGACGACCAGTCCATCCTCGGCGGAGACGATCATCGCGCCGCGGGCGCCGACCAGACGGGTGAGCGGATCGAGCAGCGTGAGGTAGGTGCGGCTCATCGCATCGCCTCCAACCACCGGCGCGCGGCGCGCGCGGTGCGTTCGGCCCGCAATCCCAGCTGGCCGATCGGCACATCGGGATCCTGCACTTCGAAGAGGTAGGTCTCGGGAGTTGGCTTCACCAGGCAGAGGTTGGCCTGCGTGCATTCGATGAGGAGGCCCTGCCATTCGCCCAGGCTCAGGAGGCCGGCCGCGCGGGCAGCCTCGCGGGCGGTCCCGGCGAGCAGCGCGCCGATCCGCTCTCCGATCTCGACGCCGGCCGGATCGGTCAGCCGCCCGCGAATGGGGAGTCCCCCCGCGTCCACCAGCAGCACGCGTTCATCCGGCGTGGGCGGTGGAGCCGAGGCCTCGACCTCCGGCTCGACTGGCTCCAGCGGGGGCGGCTGCAGCAGGTCGCGCACCCGCTCCACCGCCTGGGCCAGGCCTTCATCGTCGGGCGTCTCCTGGAGAGCGGCCTCCAGGTGTTGGAGGGCCAGCTCGTTCTCGCCGGCCCGGAAATAGAGAAATCCGATTCCCTTCAGGGCCCCGGCGTGGGTGGGCACCAATCGAAGCGTCATGTCCCACTCGTCGAAGGCGCGCTCCAGGTCCCCGGCATCGGACAGGATGCGGGCGTAGAGATCGTGCGCGTCGGGCAGGTGGGGATACCGGGTGAGGCCGGCCACGGCGACCTTGAGCGCCGCCTCCATCTGGCTCCGGCGCCGCAGCGCCTCGCCCAGCCTGAGGAAGATCAGGCTCGACGGGTCGGCGGCCAGCTCCGCGGTCCAGGCCCGGATATCGTCAATCACGAAACGCCTCGTAGCGCACCGTCGATGGTGAGCGCCGCCTGCCGCACCCGCTCGACGATCGGTTGTTGAATCTCTTCATCCGCGCCCTGCGGACCCAGCTGCCGCCACCGCTCCCACTCGTCGGCCGCCTCCCGGAATCGCCCCTGGCCCAGGAAGCAGTAGCCGAGCAGCCGCCGGGCGGGTGCCGAGACCGGATCCAGCTCGGCGGAGAGCCACAAGGCTTCGGCGGCCTCGTCGTAGCGGGCCACGGCCAGGAGCACCCGCCCGCGTGCCAGATGGGCCAGCGGCTGATGAGGATGAGCGCTCACCAGAGCCTCCGCCACGGCCAGCGCGGAGGCGGGATCGCCGGTCGCCAGGTGATCCTCGACCTGGCGGAACAGGCGCCGGAGCTCGCCGCCGTCGGCCTCGCTGATCCGCCGCCGGGGACGGTCCTCCAACAGGATAATTCCGGCACTGGCCAGACCAAAGAGTGTCTTGGCCACATCGAATTCGGGCGCGCCCAGCGCCTCAGCGATGCCCCGCACGTCGCGCTGGCCATCCACCACCGACAGGACCTCCCACTCGTCCGGCAGCAGGTCGATCACGTCGGTTGTCTCCAGCGTCGGCGCCAGCATCGGTACGATCCCGAGATGGGGGATCTTCTTTTCGATCCGGCTCCACTCGTCGATCCGGCGGGCCGCTTCCATGAGCAGAACCGAGGTGGGAATACGGATCAGGGCTTCGGCGGGGAGTGCCGCCCCGCTCCCCTCTTCGAAGGCGAAGTACCCCTCTTGCCACCCCATCAGCTCGAAGACCACCTCTTCGATCTGCAGCCGAACCTGGCGCTCGAGCTCCTTGGGCGTGATGGCGCCCTGCTCGATCAGAATCTCGCCCAGCCGGCGGGGATCGCCTCCAGCCTGAGCGGCCCGCGCCCGCGCCAGGGCCTCCTCCCCGACCTTTCCGGAGCGCATCAGCAGCGCCCCCAGCGGGTGGGGGTTGCTCAGGATCTCCGCCGCCACGACATGCCCCTCCTCGAAGGAGACCACGCCGGCGTTCTGACGCAGTTCCGACCGCACCCGGAGCGCACCGGTCTTGTGACTCAGATCGAGGAGCTGGAAGACATCGTGGATGCTCAGCTCCTTCAGCGGGCCTTCGATCGCCACGGGCTAACTCGCTGCGGCCGCGAAGATGTGGTGAAGCTCGCGGGCCGATCGCGCGTGGCGGCGCGCGGCCTGAGCGTACGGGCCGCTGGGGTTGACCTGATGGGACCGTTCCCAGGCCGCCACCGCCTCGGGGTACCGACGGAGCCGGGCGTAGGCGACGCCCAGGTGGAACAGGGCGCCTTCGTGATCGGGCTGGAAGCGAAGCACGCGCTGGAAGGCTTCGAGTGCCCGATCGGCCCGTCCGTCGTCGAGCAGGGTGCGGCCCAGGAGGAAGAGGGCGTCCAGGTCCCAGGGTTCGGTTTCCAGCACCTGGATCAGCAGCTCCACCGCCGCGGCCGCGGAATCCACCCGCCGCACCAGGTCGGCCATCGCCAGGGCCGCCTCGATGAATGAGGGGAGCAGATCGAGCGCCCGCTGATAGGCGAGCCGCGAGGCCACCCAGTTCTCTCGCCCTTCCTCCACCTTGCCCAGCTCGAACCAGACCTGCGCCACGGAGGGGTCGAGCTCCAGCGCCGCCTGGTATGCGGCGACCGCATCCTCGAGGCGGTTGGAGCGCGCGGCGATCCGGGCCTCGAGCTGCACCAGATCCACCCGGCCCGGGGTCCGGGCCTGGGCCGCCTTGAGCGACTGCAAGGCCCCTTCCGGATCGTCGGCCGCCAGCCGGGCACGGGCCGCCATCACCAGGGTCTCCACGTCATTCGGCGTGGCCCGGCTCAGCGCCTCGGCCCGTCCCGCCGCTTCGGCCCCCCGATCGAGCGCCAGCAGCGCCTGCACCTCTCCCATCCGCGCCTCGGTGAGCTCCGGCTCCTGCATCAACGCCTCGCGATAGCGCTCCAGCGCTTCGCCGTGGAGACCACGCTTGGCGAAGATGTTGCCCTGCACCACCGACGCCCTCGATCGGGGCGCCCCGCGATGCACCGCCCGATCCAGCTCGGCCGAGGCCAGCTCCAGCAGTCCCTTGCCGACGTAGTCGTTGGCCAGGGCCAGCGGGTCCTCCTGCGACGCCGTGATCGCGGCCTCGGGCTGCACCGGGGCAGACAGCTCATTGAAGATCTGGTCCAGCAGGGCGCCGTCGAAGGCGAACTCTCCACTCGCTTCCGACGCATCGACGTCCGCCGAGATCTGGGGCGCGATGGAGATGGTCGCGTTCTCGTACTGGAGGTCGATCGCGAGGGCGTACTTCTGCGCCACGTAGTACGGCTCCAGCTCCAGCGCCCGCTTGGTGGCGCGCAAGGCCCCGTCGAAATCGCCCAGGTGGCTGAGGGTGAAGCTCAGATTGTAGTGGGCGGAGGCGAGGTTGGGATCGGCATCGATGGCGCGCGAGAAAGCGTTCCTGGCTTCCTCGTACCGCTTGAGCTCGACCAGCACGAGGCCGATGCCGTTCCAGGCCAGCGGCGACTCGGGCCGGAGCGTCACCACCGATCGGTAGGCCTCGAGAGCGGCCTGGAGTTGACGCCGCTGCAGCTGGAAGAGCGCCAGGTTGAGTCGCGCGGTCTCCAGCTCGGGCTGGACGGTCAGGGCCTGGAGGAAGCAGTTCTCCGCTTCGTGCTGGTCGCGGGGGCTGCCGGTGAGCAGCACGCCCAGGTTGTTCCAGGCCAGCGCGTAGTTGGGATCCAGCTCGGCGGCGCGCTGATAGGAGGCGCGGGCGTGCTCCCGGCGACCCGACTGATGGAGACAGACCCCGCGCTCATTCCAGATCTTGGGCGACTCGGCCAGCTCGCCGGCCAGGGAATCGTAGAGCTCGAGCGCAGCCGGGAAGCTGCGGCGAAGCAGATGCAGCTCCGCCATCGCCTGGGTGACCAGCGTTCGCTCTTCGCCCGCCTCCAGCGCCAGCCGGTATTCCCGCAGCGCTTCGGTGTAGTAGCCCTTCTGCCGGAAGGCGAGACCCAGGTTGTAGTGGGCCAGGGCCCCGCCTTCCGCCACTTCCGGGCGCGCGGTCTCGCGGGAACGACGGGACCCGCCGGCGGGATCGCGGTAGCGCTCGAGCGAGAGGTTGCTCTGCGCCCGGGCGAAGGTCGGGTTGAGGGTGATGGCGCGTTTGGTGGCGGTCTGGGCCGCGGAATGGTCGCCGAGGTCGCCACAGACGAAAGCCAGGAGGTAATGCGCGTCGGCGTTGTCGGGATTTCGGGCGACGGCCCGTTCCAGCACTTCGCGCGCCTGCTCGTTGAGCCCCCGATTGTAGAGGGTCTCCCCGTAGTAGAAGAGCGTGACCGAACTGTGGGGGTCGAGCGCGCAGGCGCGGCGGAAGTATTCGCACGCCTTGTCCAGCTGTCCCCGCGCCTTTTCCGCGAGGCCGAGCTGGATCAGGCAGGCCACGTCCTGGGGCCGACGGGCGAGGATGGCTTCAAACTCCGCGACCGCCTCGTTGTTCTGCCCCATGGCGGCGAAGGTCCGCCCCAGCTCCCAGCGGGCGTCGTGATCGTCGGGAGCGCGGCGGACCTTGTCTCGAAGCTCGGCCACCCGGCGGTCGTAGTAGCCGGTCGAGCGGTAGGCGATCTCCAGGTTGCCCTGCGCCACGTGCATCCGCGGGTCCAGCTCGAGGGCGCGGAGGAACTGGGCAATTGCCTCGGCGATCAGCCCCTTCTGGTAATAGAGGACCCCGAGGTTGTTATGCGCCCCGGCATCGGAGGGATCGATCCGACGAGCGAAGGATCGGATGACCGCGAGGTCGCGTTCCGACGGCGCGGGGGCGGTCATAGGCGCCCTCAGGTCAAGCGGATGGCGTCGAAAATGGCCCGCAAGGAGGCCAGGTCCGGCAGCAACAGGAAATGACCCCTGATGTGCACGTTGGGGTCATCCAGCAGGAACTCGGTCTCGACGCAGAAGATGTAGTCGCGATCGAAGCCGAAGTTCATGAAGGTCGAGGTCAGCACGGCGCCGCAGAGGTCGATGGCCAGGCTGGGCACCGAGGGGACCAGCATCATCCCCATGAAGTCGCTCAGGGCGTTGAGATACGCGCTGCTCAGGATGTTCCCGACCTCCTTGAGCCCGGACTGCTCCATGGCGCCGAAGGCCTTGGTGGTCCCGAAGGGCTTCCGGAGCAGAATGTCGCAGAGGGTGCGGGCCGACAGCTCGGGGAACACCACCAGGGTCCGGCCGGTGAGGTCGCCCATCATGTGCATGAGCACCGCGGCGATCACGTCGTCGGGCTTGCCCAGCACCTCGGGCACCTCCTCGATGCGCGCGATGTTCACCTGGGGTACGCTGATCATGATGGTGCGGTTGGTCAGCTGGGACAGCGCGGTCGCGGCGTGGCCGGCTCCAATATTGGCCACCTCGCGCAGCGCGTCCCGCTGGAGTGCGTGCAGGTCGCGAACGTCGTCCATGCCGGCTCCTTAGACCAGCGCCGCCGGATCCAGAATCAGGACCGGCTCGCCGTCGCCCAGAATCGTCGCACCGCTGAAAATCGGGAGCATCCCACTGGGGCCATCGAAGGCCTCGACCACCACCTCCTGCTGTCCCACCAGCGCGTCGACCACCAGCGCGGCGCGCTGTCCTCCCACTTCCAGAATCAGGGTCGGCGGCCGGCCCGGTGGCCGGGCCCCCTCCGCCCCCACCCGCTCGCGCAGGTGCACGGTCGGGATCACGAGGTCGCGCAGCACCAGCGCTTCCTTCCCGTGGAGCGACACCACAGCGGAGGAGACATACTCCACCGTTTCCGCCACGCTGGCCAGCGGCACGGCGTACCGCTCGCTCCCCACCCGGGCCAGGAGGGCCCGGAGAATCGCCAGCGTCGAGGGGATCCGGAGGGTGAACGTGGTCCCCTGGCCGACCGTGCTCTCGAACTGAAGCGACCCGCCCAGTCCGCGCAGGCGGGACACCACCGCATCCATGCCGACTCCGCGGCCCGAGACGTCGGTGACATTGGTGGCGGTGGAGAAACCGGGCCGGGCCAGCACCCGCAGCAGCTGGTCGTCGGTGAGGCTGGCGGTCCCCTTGTCGACCACGCCCTCCTTGATCGCCTTGGCCAGGATGCGCGCCCGATCGATGCCGCGGCCGTCATCGGAGACCTGGATGGCGACGGCGCTCCGGTCGCGGCTGGCCGAAAGAACGATGCGCCCCTCCGGCGGCTTGCCCTGCTGCTTACGCTCGGTCGGGGGCTCGATGCCGTGATCGACCGCATTCCGGAGGAGGTGGAGCAGCGGATCGCCGATCTCGTCGAGGAGCGCGCGATCCAGCTCGATCTCTTCGCCCTCGACTTGGAAGGCGATGCGCTTGCCCAGCTGGCGAGAGAGGTCGCGCACCACGCGGGGGAAGCGATCGAACACCTGCCAGACCGGCGTCATCCGGGCCTGGATGACTTCGGTTTGCATCTCTCCCACCACGCGGCCGATCCGGGCGCTGACGGCCTGGAGCTCGGGAGACCCGTCGGCGGTAATCAGCTCCGCGAGTCGTCCTTTGGCGACCACCAGCTCGCCGACCTGGTTCATCAGGGAGTCGAGGCGGGCCAGGTCGACGCGGATCTGGCGGGATCGGCCGGTGGCCGCACTCGTCGCGCCGGCGGAAGTCGAGGCGGCCTCTTCGCCGAAGGAGACGGAGGCGACATCGCCGACCGAGCCGATGGCCTCGACCACCGCGTGATCGGCCGATTCACTCTCGAGCCGGAAGCTGAACCGCCCATCGAACTCCTCATGCTCGAAGCCCGCTGGGGCTGGGCGTACGGCGGTGACCCGGCCCAGGGACTCGGCGCGGCGGAGCGCAATGAGGGCGCGAGCGCCCCGCATGGGTGCGTCGGACCGGATCGCCACCCGGACCACGCGGCCGGGTTCGGGACCGACCGGTTCCTCGACGCGGGCGCGGGTGTCCACGGCCCAACTGCCGGTGGCGGGGGAGGAGTTAGAGACATCATCCAGTTCGGCCAGGAGGGCGCGGAAATCGAGTTGCTCGTCTCCTCCCGCCACTGCCTGGCTCACGCCCGCCTCGAGCGCGTCGACCACGCGAAACAGGAGATCGTGGAATTCGATGCTGGCGCCGGGAGCGCTCCGCAGGATGTCGAGGAGGGTCTCCGTGCGATGGGCCAGCTCCGTGAGGTTGGTGAACCCCATCGCCCCCGCCATGCCCTTCAGGGTGTGCATGGCGCGGAAGATCCCGGTCACCGGCTCGCTGGCTTTGGGATCACGCTCCCATTCCAGGAGCAGCTGGTTACAGAGGTTGAGGTGCTCGCGACTCTCGCTGAGGAAGAGGGCGGCGTAGCGCGATCGATCCATCATCCGAGGATGCGCTGGACCGCCTCCAGCACGCGGCTGGGCTGGAACGGCTTGACCACGAAGTCCTTGGCGCCCGCTTGCACCGCCTCCACCACCAGCGCCTGCTGGCCCATGGCGCTGCACATCAGGATCTTGGCGTCGGGATCGGTCTTGCAGATCTCCCGCACCGCCTCGATGCCGCCCATGTCCGGCATCACGATGTCCATGGTCACCAGGTCGGGCTTCAGCTGTTTGTACTTCTCGACCGCCTCGCGCCCGGTTTCGGCTTCGCCGACGATACTGAACCCCGCCTGCGTGAGGATGTCGCCGATCATGGTGCGCATGAAGATCGCGTCGTCGCAGACGAGTACGGTATGACTCACGCGCCTTCCTCCTGGCAGCGGGTTGGGTCGGGACGCCGGTTCACCCCGCGATCAGGGGTGCCAGCAGAGCCTCGGTATCGAGTACCACGAAGACGTCATCGTTGCGGCGCCCAACGGCTTTGACCAGCCGGGGATCGAGCCCGGGGAGCGCCTCCTTGGGCGCGAGATCTTCCGGGAGGACATCGAGGAGATCGAGCACCGCGTCCACCTCGAGGCCCAGCCACTTCCCAGCCACCTCCAGCACCAGCACCGAGCGATCCGCCTCTGACGTTGACGGGCGATCGAGGACCAGATGGCCGCTCACGACCGTGAGCAACGAGCCCCGAACATTTACCAGGCCGTCGACTGCGCGCGGGGCGCCGGGGATTCGGGTCGCGGGCTGGGTCGGGATGATTTCACGCACCGTGGCCACAGGGACGGCGCAGGTCAAATCCGCGACCTGAAAGACCACCAGGCGAACCGGCGAAGCATCAGCCATGTTCTTTGAAGAAACGAAGATACGCGAGTGGGGAGGAATCAGCAACGTCGCCGCCGGCGGCCTGTGCCAGGGCCGGCTGGAGGTCCTGCGGCCACTCGGAGGTGAATTCCAACGGGGCGCCGGTCGCGGGGTGCTGGAAGGCCAGAAACGCGGCGTGAAGGGCCTGTCGCGGGGTCAGCCCTTCCAGGAGGAGGGCGGCGCGCCGGCGGGAGCCGCCGAACCGGCGGCTCCCGCCGCCCCCATACACCGGATCTCCCACTACCGGATGGCCGATATGGGCCAGATGCACCCTCACCTGATGGGTGCGACCGGTATGAAGCTCGAGTCGCAACAGATCGACCAGGTCGAATCGGGCGACCACCCAGGCATCGGTACGGGCCGCCCGCCCCTCCTCGAGGACCGCCATGCGCTTGCGGTCCCTGGGATGGCGCGCGATCGGGGCCTCGATCACGGTGGGACTCTTCCGCAGATGCCCCCAGGCAAGAGCGGCATAACGGCGGGTCACGCGCCGCGCCGCGAGGGCGGCGCCCAGACGTCGGTGAGCCAGGTCGCTCTTGGCCACGACCATCAGACCCGAGGTATCCCGATCGAGACGATGGACGATCCCCGGGCGGCCCTGGTTGCCCAGGCCCGATGAAAGGGTGGTTCCCCGCGCCACCAGGGCATTCACCAGAGTGTCCTGCCAATGCCCCGGCGCCGGATGCACCACCAGGCCGGCCGGTTTGTCGATCACGGCGAGATGCTCGTCCTCGAAGACCACGGTCAACTCGATGGCGGCCGGTTGGAGCGTCCGGGGACTGGCGGCCGCCGGTATCTCGACGGCGACTTCATCGCCCCGGACCAGCGTGCGGGAGGCGCGGGCCACCGCTCCGTTGACCTTGACCGCCTTCTGGGCGACCAGCCGCGCGGCCTGGGACCGGGACCACTGGAGCTGCTCGGCGAGAAACCGGTCGAGGCGCTCGGTGGTGGAGGCGGAAACCAGAAACCGGAAGGACTGAGGACTGAGGACTGAGGACTGAGTGGGCGAGGTCGGCATGGCGGTCGTCGGTCCGCTAGCCCGGGTCCACCGTCATACCGACTGTGAGACCTCTTCCGTGGCCGCCTGGCGCGCATCCTCGCGCCAGAGCGAGATGGCCAGCGCAAAGGCGCCCAGGCTGATCGCCATGTCGGCCACGTTGAACGTGGGCCAGCGATGGACGCCGAAGCCCATGTCGAGGAAATCCACCACGCCCTGCGGGTTCCGGATCCGGTCGATCAGGTTGCCCAGCGCACCACCGCTCACCAGGGCCAGGGCCATCAGGCGAAAGGTGTCGTTGGGCGGGGTGCCGAGCGCCATCCGATAGAGAAAGACCACGGCGACCAGGGCCACGGCGAGGAAGATCCAGCGGGAATACGGCCCCACGTCGAGCCCGAAGGCGGCGCCGGAGTTGTAGACCAGCCGGAGCTGGAACCAGTCGCCCAGGACCGGGAAGCCGGCGGTGCGGAGCAGTACCGACTCGGCGGCCATCTTGGTCAGGAAGTCCACTACCACGACGGTCACACCGGTGATCCAGAAGACCCGGCGATCACCGGCGCTTGTCATCTTCTTCCTTCTCCTTGCACTTGATGCAGAGGCGGGCGTGCGGCAGGGCATCCAGCCGTTCGAAGTTGATCTCGTCGCCGCAGTTGTGGCAGCGGCCGAACTTCTCGGGGTCCCGGTAGAGCCGCCGGAGCGCCTCGTTGACGTGCCAGAGGTAGCGGCCTTCCTGACTGGCGAACAAGAATTGCTTCTCGCGCTCCATCGCGTCGGTGCCCTGGTCCGCCATATGGTACGAGTAGGACGAGAGGTCCCCGTCGGAGGATTGCAGGGTCGCGTTGAATGATTCGTCGTAGTGGCCGAGCTCCTTCATCACGCGGGCCCGTTCCTCCATCAGGCGCTTCTCGAAATGGGCGATGTTCTTCTTGTTCATCCCTGACCAGTCCCCATGGGTTGGGAGGCGGCCCCGGCCGCCTCGAGTTCTCGTACGCCGACCACCACCTGGTGGCCGTCCAGATCGACCGTCTGCTCTCGCCTCGGGGCCTTGAGGCGTCCACCGACCTCGAATCGCCGGGCCAGCGTCTCCGCCTGAATGAACCCGCCGTGTTTCCGGGCCGCCTCCAGCACCGGGTCCGGCCCCGTGACGGCCAGCTCGATTCGGGCACTAAAGGTAAACCCGGCGTCCTTGCGAAGGCGCTGCACCACGTGAATCAGCTCCCGGGCCAGCCCTTCCTGCATCAACTCGTCGGTGAGATGGGGGTCGAGCGCCGCGACAAAGGGGCCGTCGCTCTGGACCAGCCAGTCGCTGGTCACCTCGCGCTCGACGACGATGTCCTCTGAAAGATAGGTGATCGTCCGGCCGTTCAAAGCCAGGGTCGCCGTGCCCCCCGCCTCGAGGGCCCGCAGCTGGTCGGGCGCCAACTGGGCGACCGCGGCGGCCACCGCCGGGGTCTCCTTCCCGAAGCGCTTCCCCAGCGAGCGGAAGTTGGCCTTGGCCTTGAGGCGGACCAGCTCGGCGTCGGAGGCCACCACCTCGACCTTCTTTACGTTGACCTCCCGACGCAACAACTCGAGAAGAGAGTCGAAGGCCGGCCCCTGGACCGCGGCGGGCACCGCCACCTGCATCCGGGCCAGCGGCTGGCGGACCCGCAGCTTGACCACTTCCCGCCCGGCCCGTGCCAGGGAGGCGAGGCGACGCACCGCATCCATCGCGGTCTCCAGTGGCGGATCCCGTCGCCGCGTCAACACCGGGAACCGCGAGAGGTGGACCGATCCCTCGGCCAGGGCCCGATGCAACCAGTCGCTCGCGAACGGCGCCGCCGGGGCCAGGAGCTGGCTCACCGTGACCAGGGCCTCATGCAGCGTGGCCACGGCGGACGGCTCCGCGTCCTTGTCCGGCGCCCAGAATCGCGAACGGTTGAGGCGCACGTACCAATTGGAGAGGTCGTCCACCACGAAGTCCATCAGGGCGCGGAGCCCGGTGGTGACGTCGTAATCATCCCAGGCCTTGCTCACCGCCTCGACGGTGGCCTCGAGGCGGCTCCGGAGCCACTTGTCGGCCAGCTTCACTTCCCCGCCCGTGTCCCGCGAGCTCCAGTCCCCCGCGTAGCTGGCGAAGAAGTGATAGGTGTTCTTCAGGGTATCGAAGAACTTGCCGGTGACCTCCGGAATCGAGCGAGGATCGAATCGTTTGGGCAGCCAGACCTGGCTGGAAGCGAGCAGATAGGTCCGCACCGTGTCGGCGCCGAATTCTTCCACCATCGCCCAGGGGTCCACCACGTTCCCCTTGCTCTTGGACATCTTCTGGCCCTGGGCATCCAGCACCAGCTCGTTCACGATCACGTTGCGATAGGCCGGTCCGTCGAACGCGGTGACGGCGATGGCCAGCAGCGAGTAGAACCAGCCGCGGGTCTGATCCACCCCTTCGCAGATGAAGTCGGCGGGGAAATGGGCCCGGAACTCGGCCTCGTGCTCGAAGGGATAGTGCCACTGGGCGTAGGGCATCGAGCCCGAATCGAACCAGGTGTCGATCACTTCCGGGGCCCGCCGCATGGTACCGCCGCAGGAGCAGGGCCAGGCGTAGCCGTCGATGTGCGGCTTGTGGGGATCGAAGTCGGCCGGAAGCGGCTTGCCCCACCGCTCCGCCAGGCGGGCGTAGCTCCCGATCACTTCGACGTGAGTGGCTTCGCGATCGCAGCTCCAGACCGGAAGCGGCGTCCCCCAGTAGCGGTCCCGGGAGAGCGCCCAGTCCACGTTGTTGCCCAGCCACTCGCCGAAGCGGCCGGAGCCGACCTCGGGGGGATGCCAGGCCACATCACGGTTGACCGCCAGCATCCGCTCCTTCACCGCGGAAGTCCTGGCGAACCAGGAGTCGCGCGCGTAGTAGATCAGCTTGCTGTCGCAGCGCCAGCAGAAGGGATAGTCGTGCTCGTACTGCTCGGTCCTGAGCCACCGGCCCAGCTCCTTCAGGCGGCGGGTGATCAGATCGTTGGTTTCCTCGGCCGTGACCAGCTTGCCCTCCAGCTCCGGCCAGGTGGTTCCGGTGAAGGTGCCGTCGGCCGCAACGGGACGGAGCAGCGCCAGGCCGTTCGCCTGCCCGGCGGCGTAGTCGTCGGCACCGAACGCCGGCGCCATGTGCACGATCCCGGTCCCTTCATCGGCGCTGACGAAATCGCCGGTGATCACCACCGAGTGGGCCTTGCCCTCGGGGATCGGAACCACCTCGAGCGGCCGGCGATACTTGAGGCCCGCCAGCGCCCGCCCGGGGAAGAGTGCCCCGTCCCGCACGGTTCCGGTGCCCAGGATCTCCTGAAGCTTCTCCTCCTGCGCCGCGGCGGCGATGAATCGCCGGTCCGGGTAATGCGGACTCCGATACACGGCGTACTCCAGGTCGGGATGCACCGCGGCGGCCACGTTCGAGGGCAAGGTCCAGGGCGTCGTGGTCCAGACCACCAGCTCGCGACCGTCCTCGAGCGGGAAGGTGACGTAGATCGACTTGTCCCGGATCTTGTCATAGCCCAGCGCCAGCTCGTGGCTGGAGAGCACGGTCCCGCAGCGCGGGCAATAGGGGAGCACCCGGTGGCCGCGATAGAGCAACCCCTTGTCGAACAGCCGGCGCAGCAGCCACCAGACGGTCTCGATGTATTCCTTCGTGTAGGTGATGTAGGGATGGTCGTAGTCGAGCCAGAAGGCGATCCGATTGGAGAGATTCTCCCAATCGGCCTTGTAGGTGAAGACGCTCTGCCGGCAGAGGGCGTTGAATTTCGCCACTCCGTATTCCTCGATGGCCTTCTTGCCGTTGAGCTTGAGCTGTTTCTCGACTTCAATCTCGACGGGAAGCCCGTGGGTATCCCAGCCGGCGATCCGGGTCACCGATTCGCCGCGCATGGTGTGATAGCGGCAGATCAGGTCCTTGATGGTCCGGGCGAAGACGTGATGGATCCCTGGCTTGCCGTTGGCGGTGGGCGGGCCCTCGAAGAACACGAAAGGCGGCCCGGCGCGGGTGGCATCCAGGGTCCGCTGGAAGAGCCGCTCCGTCTTCCACTGTTCCAGCAGCTGGCGTTCCAGTTGGTCGGGCGAGAGATCGGGCCAGGCGGGAAACGGCATCAGTTGAGCTTCTCCACGACCCGGGTGACCAGTCTGGTCAACGACGGCTCCGCCTGGTTCGCGATCGCAATGATCTTCCCGATGTCGGCCGGCTCCAGCGCATCGGGGAGGCACTGATCGGTCACGATGGAGATTCCCAGCACCCGCATGCCCTCGTGGATCGCGACGATCACCTCGGGCACCGTGGACATCCCGACCACGTCCGCTCCGATCCCCCGCAGCATCCGATATTCAGCCGGAGTCTCGAGGTTGGGCCCGGTCACCGCCACGTACACCCCTTCCCGAAGAACCATCCCCATCTCCAGCGCCAGCCGCCGGGCCAGGGCCCGGAGCGCAGGATCGTAAGGCGCCGACAAATCGGGGAATCGGGGCCCCAGCCGGTCGTCGTTGGGACCGAGCAGCGGATTGTCGCCCTGCAGATTGATGTGGTCGGAGATCAGCACCAGGTCGCCGGCCGACCAGAGCGGATTCATCCCGCCGCAGGCTCCCGAAAGCACCAGGATCGGCGCTCCGAGCGCATGGAGCACCCGCACCGGGAAGGTGACCTGCTGGAGCGTGTATCCCTCATAACGGTGGAACCGGCCCTGCATGGCCACCACTGACCGGCCCCCCAAACCGCCGAAGAGGAGGCGGCCAGCGTGAGATTCGACGGTGGAAAGCGGAAAACCGGGGATGTCCTGGTAGGAGATCGAGGTGTCGACCTTCATCTCTCGAGCCAACCCGCCCAGGCCGGTGCCGAGGATGATGGCCGCCTCCGGCCGCGCCGTGGTACGGGCGCGGATGGCGGTGACGGCGGTTTGGACCTGCTCGTAGAGGGAAGGAGCGGCGTTCATGCCTGCCGTTTGAGGAGCAACTCCGTCTGGACCTGGGACATGACCTGCGTGTGGGCCTGGTAGCCCTCGACTTCACCCAGGTGCCGCTCGAGCAAGGCTCGGAAGCTGGCCAGATAGGTGGCGAACTGCCGGTGCAGCGCCTCGGTCCGCTCGCGCAACTGCTGATCTTCCTGGTGGGAGCGCGAAACGATCCGCATCGACTCGGCCCGCGCCTCCCGGAGAATGGTCTCCGCCTGGAGATCGGCCTGGGCCTTGACCTCCTCCCGGAGCTGCTGGGCCGCGACCAGGGCGTCGTTCATCGCCTTTTCGCGCTCCCGGAAGGCCCGGAGCTGTTCCTGGAAGTTCCGAATCCGCTCTTCGAGCTGGGCCCGGTCCCGGAGGAGGCGTTCCATCTCGTCGGCCACCCGTCCCCTGAAATCGTCCACCTGCAGGCGATCGTAGCCACGCATCACCTTGTGGAATTCCTGGGAGCGGATGTCGTGTGGGGTAAGGTGAAAGGCGTCTGAGGTCATACGGCGCGTGCCCCAAAGAGGAGTGTGCCCAACCGCACCATGGTGGCGCCCTCTTCCACCGCCACGAGGTAATCAGCCGACATGCCCATCGAGAGTTCCGGCAGCGAGTGGCCCCGGTGGACAGCCTGGTCCCGCAGTTCCCGCAACCGGCGGAACGGGCCGCGCTGCCGCTCGGGGTCTTCGGTCAACTCCGCCATCGTCATGAGCCCGCGCACCCGCAACTGCCCGAGCGGCCGAATCCCGTCCAACAGCGCCAACAGCTCGGCGGGCTCGACCCCGCCCTTCTGAGGCTCGGCGGAGCAATTGACCTGCACCAGGATGTCCTGCGTTGCGCTGGCGCGGTGATTCAGCTCGACGGCCAGATCCAGGCGATCCACCGAGTGAATCAGGGCGAACCGCCCGACGGCGTGTTTGGCCTTGTTCCGCTGCAGGGTCCCGATCAGGTGCCACTCGACCGGGCAATTCCGCAGGACCTCCTGCTTGGCCAGCGCTTCCTGTACCCGATTTTCGCCAATGGCCGTGAGGCCGGCGGCAAAGGCCGCCCGCACCGCCTCAGGTTCGTGGCCTTTGGTGACGGCCACGATGGTGACCGGATGGGTCCAGCCCCGGCGCTCCTGATGGCTTGCGATCAGCCCACGCACCTGGCCCACCCGCTCGGCCAAGTCCGGGTACGCCATAAGCGTGCAATTTATGTCTGGGGAACACTTTAATGTAGTGGGAAGCGGCGCCTCAACGGGTCCGGACCGCATGGGCCACCATCAGCGCATCGCGGGTCGCGGCGACATTGTGTACCCGAAAAAGTCTGGCCCCCCGTTCGTAGGCCACCACGCAAGCGGCGGCGGTGGCGCCGTCCCGGGCGCCCACCTCGAGGCCGGTCACGGCTCCGAGAAAGCGCTTGCGGGACGGTCCAGCCATGATCGGCCGGCCCAAGGCCACCAGCGATTCGAGCCCGTCCAGCAGGCGGAGACTCTGCTCCGGTGACTTGGCGAACCCGAACCCGGGGTCGAGGACGATCCGCTCCGGAGGCACCCCCGCCTCGAGGGCCGTGAGTAGCGCAGAATGAAGCTCGCTCCGTACCGCGCCCACGACATCGTCCCCATAGTCGGCGTACTCCATGGTGGCCATCTCGGCCACGCTGCCCCGGGAGTGCATCAGGACCACGCCGCCTCCGGTTCGCGCGGCCACCTTGGCCATTCCGGGATCGAGGCGAAAGGCCGAGACATCGTTGATCACGGCCGCTCCGGCTGCCAGCGCCGTCTCCGCCACGCTCGCCTTTACCGTGTCCACCGAGAACAAGGCCCTGGGGTGCCGGCTCACCAGCGCCTCGAGTACCGGCAGCACTCGGCTCAGCTCTTCTGCCGCGGGAACGGGGGTCTGTCCGGGCCGGGTCGACTCACCGCCCACATCCACCACGGCGGCACCCTCGGCCAGCAGGCGATCGGCCTGGGTCAACGCCGCATCGAGACCGGTAAACTGGCCTCCGTCGCTGAAGCTGTCGGGAGTGACGTTGAGGATACCCACGATGACCGGGCCGTCGAGGCTCACAGTGCCGCGGGCGGTGACCCAGGCAGGAGAGGGATCGGGAGGGAGCGCCTGACCCAGTGCCTGGCCGAGCTCGCTGAGCTCGGGGGGGAGAAGCCAGGGCCGGGCCAGCGCGCCGAGTCGTGAGAAGCTGCCGGCGATAATAGCCCAGTCGTCCCCGGTCAGGATCTCGAGGCCCAGTTTTCCGGCCTGATGGACCAGGCTCTCGATGACCGGCTGAGTGAGACCGCCGATCCGGAAAGCCAACGGGCCGAGACCCGCCGCGGCGGCCTCGGCCCGAAGCTCATCCCACCCTGCCGACCGAAGAAGTTCGCGAATGGCCCGCGGCGAATGCACCGCCAGCGGGGTGACGATCACGCCCCGGCCGGTTCGGGCGGCGGAGTCCCCAGGATGGGACCGCGCGCCGCCGCCTGATCGGGCTTGGCGATGGCCGGAGGAGCCGGTGCCGCGGGCGGCGCCGATTCGGGGGACCGCGGGGGAAGCGTCTTCCCCTGGACCAGGATGTCCAGGTCCTCCCGATCCACCGTCTCCCGCTCCAGCAGTGCCGCGGCCAGGCGATCGAGGAGATCCCGGTTGGCGGCAAGAATTTCGCGGGCCCGGGTATAGGCGGCGTCGATCAGCCGCTTGACCTCGTCGTCCACCGTCTCGGCCGTGCGCTCGGACACCTCGCGCCGCTGGGCGAACTCGCGACCCAGGAAGATCTCCTGCTCGCGGTCCCCGATCGACATGGCGCCGATCTTGTCGCTCATGCCGAACTGAGTCACCATCCGCCGGGCCAGCGCGGTCGCACGCTCGATGTCGTTCCCCGCCCCGGTGGTCACCTTTTCGGGGCCGAAGACCAGCTCTTCGGCCACCCGACCGCCGAAGTACATCGCGAGGCTCCCGATCAGCCATTCCTTGGTGTAGTTGTGGCGATCCACCTCGGGCAGCGAGGCGGTGAGTCCCAGCGCCCGCCCACGGGGGACGATCGTGATCTTATGGATCGGATCGCTGCCGGGAATCTTGACCGCGACGACGGCGTGGCCAGCTTCGTGGTAGGCAGTGAGCCGCCGTTCGTCCTCGGTGAGCACCAAGCTCCGCCGCTCGACGCCCAGCATCACCTTATCCTTGGCGTCCTCGAAGTCCACCATGTCCACCAGCGACTTGTTGCGGCGGGCGGCCAGCACGGCGGCCTCATTCACCAGGTTGGCCAGGTCGGCTCCAGCCAGGCCCGGGGTTCCCTTGGCCAGGATGTCCAGGCGGACGTCGGCGCCCAGCGGAATCTTCCGGGTGTGGACCCGCAGGATCCCTTCGCGACCCCGGACGTCGGGGGAGTCCACCACGATCTGGCGGTCGAACCGGCCGGGACGGAGCAGGGCCGGATCCAGGACGTCGGGCCGGTTGGTAGCCGCGATCAGGATCACGCCCTCGTTGGACTCGAAGCCGTCCATCTCGACCAGGAGCTGATTGAGGGTCTGCTCCCGCTCGTCGTGCCCGCCGCCCAGGCCGGCGCCGCGATGGCGGCCTACCGCGTCGATCTCGTCGATGAAGATGATGCAGGGCGCGTGCGCCTTCCCCTGCTCGAAGAGGTCGCGGACCCGGCTGGCACCGACCCCGACGAACATCTCCACGAAATCGGAGCCCGACATCGAGAAGAAGGGCCGGCCCGCCTCGCCCGCGACGGCCTTGGCGAGGAGCGTCTTGCCGGTGCCCGGCGGCCCGACCAAAAGCGCGCCCTTGGGCAGGCGACCGCCCAGGCGAGTGAACTTCTGGGGATCCTTGAGGAACTCGATGATCTCCTGCAGCTCGACCTTGGCCTCGTCGGCCCCGGCCACGTCGGCGAAGGTGATCTTGGGCGTATCACCGGACAGCAGCTTCGCCTTGGACTTGCCGAAGGAGAAGGCGCGGCTGCCACCCACCTGAAGCTGTCGGAGGAGAAAGAGCCAGAGCCCGATGATCACGATCCAGGGGAGGGCCGCCACCACGAAGTTGGCGATCCCCACCTTGGGCTCCTTGGCCGAAATCGGCACGCCGTTCCGTTCCAACTCGGCGATGAACTGCTCGCTGTTGGCCACCGGGAGCAGGACCGTGAAGCTCTTCGCGCTTCGGCCGTCCTGGGTGACGGGAGACTTGAAGTCGCCTTCCAGTTGCTTCCCGTCGTACACCGTAACCTCGGCCACGTTGCCGACTTCCAGCTGGCGCTTGAAGGTGCTGTAGGAGAATTCCTGCGTGTTGGCCTTCTGGCGGCTCATCATCTGGAACAGAGCCATGGCCACCAGGGCCACCAGCAACCAGAGCGCGAGGTTCTTGCTCAGGTTGCCCCAGTTGGGTGCAGGGGGTCGAGTCGGGAGTCGTTCAGCCATCTCTATCCACTTCCGCGATATACGGCAGGTGCCGGAAATCTTCGGCGCTATCCAGCCCGTAACCGACCAGAAAGCGATCCGGTGCCGGGAAGCCGAGGAACCGAAGCTCCGGCGGGGCCGGGACCAACCGTTTGTCCAAAAAGGCGCAGATGCTGAGGCTCTTGGGGTTCTTCTGCCGCAACATCCCCATCAGCTCCGACAGGGTGCGCCCGCTATCAATTATATCCTCAACGACCAGGATATGCTTGCCACCGAGGGGGAGTACCGGCTCATAAAGGACCCGGACGACCCCGCTGGACGCCCGATCCATCCCGTAGGACCGGGCCACCAGGAAATCGACCTGGAGCGGCCGGGGAATCTGCCGGACCAGATCGGCCAGGAACATGAAGCTGCCCTTGAGCAACCCGATCAGGAGCAGTTCGCCGTCCGGGAACGCCGCGCCGATCTCGGCGCCCAATTCGGCGACTCGACGCCCGATGGTGGCGGCGTCGAACACGACGGCCCCGAGGCGACGCCCGCCGGTCCGCTGGAGCGGGTCAGCCTCGCGCGACATCGACGCGAAGTGCCGGGCTGCCGGCCGGTGGAACCAGCTCCTGTCCCCGGCAGACACCGGGAATCCATACCGCATGACCCCCTGCATCGAAGACCGGCCAGGTGGACCGCCGGCTCCGAGCCACCCTCGCGTCCTGAAAGCAGCGCGCCACCAGGCGCCGCCCTGGTCCGCCCAACGGATGGATGCGTTCGCCGGACTGCCACGGCCTCACCATCAGTGGTTGATGGATGAACCAGGCCGTGCATCCGTCGCGCCGCTGCTGGGCGGGAGCCAACTCCACGGTCCAGGTGATCGTCCACTCTCCCCACTGCTCGGCACCGGCATCAGCCCGCTGGGCGATGACGAGGACAGCCGGGACCCCCGAAACGAGAGGGGGCAACAGCAGCAGCCGATCGAAGCTGACCTCGAACCTCCAACCGCTCCCCAACTCGAGGACGGCGCCGCTTTCCGCCGTGGCGAGAAATTTCAATGCCCGCGCGGCCCGGGCCGGCCCCAGGACGAAGCCCACTCGTCGAGCCATGGCCTGAAAGAGGGCCACGGCCAGGGGCCTCTCGCAGGCCGCCAGCGGCACGCGCGCCACCGAACAACCTCCCCGCTCGACGCGCCAATCCAGTTCAGTCAGATGATCGAGGAGAGCATCCCAGCCGGCGCGCTGGAAGCCCGCCTGCCGGGCCGCGCCGCGAATCCGCTGATCGAGATCGGGCAGTCGCTCACGGAGGAGCGGCACCAGCGCGATGCGGATCCAGGACCGCAGGTGCCTGGGATCGCGGTTGGCAGGGTCGTCCCAGGCGGCGAGGCCGCGTTCGCGGACATATCGCGCGAGCTCCTCCCGGCCGAAGGCCAGGAGCGGCCGGACCCAGACACCCTGGCGCCGGCGAATCCCGGCCAAACCGGCGGGGCCCGAGCCGCGAAGGAATCGCATCAACACGGTTTCCACCTGATCGTCGGCCTGATGGGCCGTGAGGATGGCGTTGGCTCTCTGCTCACGGCGGACCGTCTCGAGCCACTCGATTCGGGCGCGACGGGCGGCCGTCTCTCCCGCCTTCGGTCCCAGGGCCAGGCGTCCTACCACGCAGGGAAACCCGTACGAGGCCGCCAGCCGCTCGACCTCACGGGCGACGGCTGCACTCTCGGGATGGATCCCGTGGTCGGCGTGGGCGACGATCGGCTCCAACCCGTGCCGATCCCTGGTCTGGGCGAGCAGGTCGAGCAGCGCGACAGAATCCGGCCCACCAGAGACCGCGACCAGGACCGGCCCGGGCTCGAGGCCCAGGGTCGCCAGGTGACTGGCAAAGGCGTCCTGGAGAGACATAGTAAGGAAAGGGAAAGGGGAAAGGGGGGTGGGGCAAGTGGGGGGGAGAACGGGAGAACGGGAGAACGGGAGAACGGGAGAACGGGAGAACGGGAGAACGGGAGAACGGGAGAACGGGAGAACGGGAGAACGGGAGAACGGG
>Ga0210138_1000052_pt1 | contig 26306 bp, 25 predicted proteins | sample Browns_ThreeSqC__FD_184850 | JGI IMG/M metagenome (GOLD analysis project Ga0210138, IMG submission 184850) | Wetland microbial communities from the San Francisco Bay, California, USA, that impact long-term carbon sequestration -... | ecosystem: Environmental > Aquatic > Marine > Wetlands ... | reverse complement strand
CCCGCTCGCCGCAGGCGAAATCCGCCCGGCAGAGGCGCTCGCCGTCGCCGCGGCGCTCGGGCTTGCCGCTTTCGCGCTGGTGCTGTTTCTCAACCGCTTCGCGATCCTGCTCTCCTTCGTCGCGGTCGCGATCGCAGTGGCCTATCCGTTCACGAAGCGCGTGTTCGCTTTTCCACAGCTCGTCCTCGGCATCGCCTTCGGCTTCGGCATTCCGATGGCCTATGCCGCGATCCGCGACGAGCTGCCGCTGGAATGCTGGGCGCTGCTCGCGGCGAACGTCTGCTACTCCTTCGCCTACGACACCGAGTATGCGATGGTCGATCGCGCCGACGACGCGAAGCTCGGCATGCGCACCTCGGCGCTCACGCTGGGCGCCTATGACGTGGCCGCCGTCATGCTGAGCTACGCGCTCATGTTGACCCTGCTGGCGGGCGTGGGCATCGCCCTCAGGATGCCCCTGCCCTACTACCTGGGTCTCGCCGCAGCCTGGAGCATGATGATCTATCATTACTTCCTGATTCGCGGTCGCACGCGCGAGGGCTGCTTCCGGGCCTTTCGGCACAACAACTGGGTCGGCGTCGCGATCTTTCTCGGCATCGTCTTTTCCTATCCGCTCAGGCTTCCATGGCCATGAATTCAGACGACAGATTCGGCACCGTGCGCTTCGATTTCCGCTTCGGGCCGCTGCGCGGCAGCTCGCTGCTGCTGGACGAGGCGACGCTGACGCATCGTGGCGGATCGCGCTTCGAAACCGTCCCGCTGCAGGCGATCTCGGCGGTGCGCATCGCCTTCGAGCGCGACACGAACAGGATCGGCTGGGCGATCTTTCTGCTGATCGTGGCCTATGCGCTGTCGGCCGCTGCAGCGCCGCTTGCGGGGCTCGCCGACTCGCTCGCGACGCGGGTACGCGGAGACGGGGCGGCGAGCGTGCAGGACATCGCGAGCATCATGATCGCAACCTTCCGCGGCCTGGGCGCCGCGGCGCGCATGCTGCCCGCGCTCGGCAACCTGGTCGGCGCAATCGGCATCGTGCTGATCGCGATCGCTCTGTGGGGCCGCACGACGCTCACCCTGACGCTGGCTGCGGTCGAGCGGCCCTACGTCGTATGGGGACGCAACCGGCGGCTGTTCGATTTCGCCGAAGCGATCAGCGAGCGTCTTGCGGACGCGCGCTCGTAGGCGGAGCGTGCGGCGCCGGCGGGACGCACGGGCGCAGACCACGGATCGTTTCGCATGGCGTACACCGACCTGCGTGGGTTCCTGAGGCAACTCGAAGCGCTCGGCGAGCTCAGGCGCGTCGGCGTCCCGGTCTCCCCGCGACTCGAGATGACCGAGCTGTGCGACCGCACGCTGCGCGTTGGCGGTCCTGCGCTGCTGTTCGAAAAGCCCGAGGGCTTCGACATGCCGGTGCTTGGCAACCTGTTCGGCACCGTGCGCCGCATCGCGCTCGCCATGGGGCGCGAGGCGGACGCAGCTCCGGAGCCCGCGCTGCGCGACATCGGCAGGCTGCTCGCAGTGCTGCGCGAGCCGGACCCCCCCAAGGGGCTGCGCGACCTGTGGTCGAGGCTGCCCGAGTTCCGCCAGCTCGCCGCGAAGGTGCTCGACATGGCGCCCAAGCTGCGCAGTTCGGCGCCCTGCCAGGAGGTGGTGTGGGAGGAGGGCGATGTCGATCTCGGGCGCCTGCCGGTCCAGACCTGCTGGCCGGGCGACGCCGGACCGCTCATCACCTGGGGTCTCACGGTCACGCGCGGGCCCGCCAAGCCGCGTCAGAACCTCGGCATCTATCGCCAGCAGGTGATCGCGCCGAACAAACTGATCATGCGCTGGCTAGCGCATCGCGGCGGCGCGCTCGATTTCCGGGACCATGCGGCTGCGCAGCCCGGTGCGCCCTTTGCGGTGGCGGTTGCGCTCGGCGCCGATCCCGCCACCATCCTCGCCGCGGTGACGCCTGTGCCGGACACGCTCGCCGAGTACCAGTTCGCCGGCCTGCTGCGCGGCGCGCGCACTGAGCTGGTGAAGTGCATCGGCAACGACCTGCAGGTTCCGGCGAGCGCGGAGATCGTGCTCGAAGGCGCGATCCGGCCGGCGAGCGGCACCCCGGCCGCGATTCCGGATGCGCCGCCGCGTCCGGACAGCGCATACGAATTGGCGCTGGAGGGGCCGTTCGGCGATCACACCGGGTACTACAACGAGCGCGAATGGTTTCCGGTCATGACCGTCGAGCGCATCACGCTGCGCCGCGACCCGATCTACCACTCGACCTACACCGGCAAGCCGCCCGACGAGCCGGCGATGCTCGGCGTCGCTCTGAACGAGGTTTTCGTGCCGCTGCTCACGCGGCAGTTCCCGGAGATCGTCGACTTCTACCTGCCGCCCGAGGGCTGCTCGTACCGCATGGCGGTGATCAGCATGCGCAAGCAGTATCCGGGACACGCCAAACGCGTGATGTTCGGCGTGTGGAGCTATTTGCGCCAGTTCATGTACACCAAGTTCATCGTCGTGCTCGACGACGACGTCGACGTGCGTGACTGGAAGGAAGTGGTGTGGGCGATCACGACGCGGGTCGATCCGGCGCGCGATACGCTGATCGCCGAGCGCACGCCGATCGACTATCTCGATTTCGCCAGCCCCGTCTCCGGCCTCGGCTCGAAGATGGGCATCGATGCCACCCACAAGTGGCCGGGCGAGACGGCGCGCCGGTGGGGCCGGCCGATCGAGATGGACGCCGCCGTCAGGCGTCGCGTCGACGACCTTTGGCGCGCGCTGGGCTTTTAGACGGGTCCGCGGAAGATGCCTTGCCCGCCGTCGGGTCGTAGACCCAGCGCAGCAGGGCCTCGGTTGCCGGGCGGGCGCGCTCCGCGTTCGCATCGTTCACGATCATCACCACGACTTGGCGCGCGCCGCTGCGATCGAGGATGTAGCCCGCGAACGCGCGCACGCCGAACAGAGACCCGGTCTTGATGTGCGCCTGTCCGGCGAGCGCATCGTCCCTGAGGTACTTGCGCATCGTGCCGTCCACCGCGACCACGGGGAGCGAGGCCATGAATTCGGGCATCGTGGCGCTGGCGTAAGCGGTTCGCAGCAGCTGGGCAATGGTTTTCGCGCTCACGCGCGAGCGGCGGGAGAGCCCCGAGCCGTTGTCGATGACCAGCCCCGCAGTATCGATGCCGCGCTCTTCGAGCGCCGCCCGGACGGCGCTGCGGGCGGCTGCCAGGCTCGCGGGTGCCTCCGAGCCGTTGGCGCCGAGCGTCAGGAACAGCTGGCGGGCCATGACGTTGTTCGAGAACTTGTTGACGTCGCGCACCACCTCCGCGAGAGGCGGCGACTCGTGCGTGTAGAGCAGCGTGGCGCCGCTCGGCACGTGGCCGTCGTGCACCTCGCCCTGCCAGCGGCCGCCCATCTCCTCCCACAGCTGGCGGAACAGGCCGGCGACGTAGTCGCGGTGCGAGAACAGCGCGATGTTCCAGGCCTTCTCGCCGCAGCTCACCGGGTAGCTGCCGGTGAAAAGCGCCCGCAACGCGGTGCGCGGCGCAGCGGCGGGAACGAATTCGGGCTGGATCCCCGCCTTCCACTCGCCGCAGCGACCGTTCGTCGGCCGCACCAGACTGACCACCTCGAGCGGGTAGGGGCGCGGCTCGGCGATCACGCGCACCGCTGCGCCGTCCGCATCGGGCACGAAGTGGAATGCGATCGCCTTGAAGTTCACCAGCAGTGCGTCAGGCCCGACGTTGTACGGGCGCAGCGGCTCTTCGTCGAACGCCGCGGGATCGTGCGCGTCCTGCCGGAAGTAAGATCGGTCGAGCACCAGATCGCCTTCCAGCTCGCGCACGCCGCGCTCGCGCACGTTGCGCAGGAGCAGCCAGAACTGCTCGAGCGTCAGCTTCGGATCGCCCGAACCCCTGAGGATCAGGTGGCCGGAGAGCTTGCCGGACTCCTGTGTCCCAGCGACATAGACCCCGGTCTTCCAGCGGTACGCCGGCCCGAGGGTCTCCAGCGCGACATAGGTCGTCAGCAGCTTGATGAGCGACGCGGCATTGAGCGGCGCAGCGGCATTTTGCTCGAGTGTCGGCGCGCGCGCGGCGAGCGGCTGCACCCAGATCGCCACCGACGACGGTGCAATGCCCGCCTGGCGCAGCGCCTCCGCAACCGTGGCGGGAATCTCGGCCCCCGCGGCGCGCAGGGGCGCTGAGGCCAGCGCAGCGCACAGGGCGAGGGCGAGCCAGCGAGCGGGTCGGAACACGCTCGTCATTCTAAAGAGGGGCGCCTGGCGGCGCGGGACCGCGCGAACTGGCGAAGAGCGCAGATCGGGCGGCGGACGGTGGACGATTCTTTGCGTCGGCTCTTGAATTCCGCACCAGTCGCCCCTATCATTGGCACTCGCTGAGGGGGAGTGCTAACAAAACCTCTCGCAGCGCTCAAAATTTCATTAAGTTATTGATCTCAAACGAGAATTGATGGAGAAGACCATGAAGATTCGTCCACTGCATGACCGGGTGATCGTCAAGCGCATCGAGGAAGAGCGCAAGACGGCCAGCGGCATCGTCATCCCCGACACCGCGGCGGAGAAGCCCGATCAGGGCGAGATCGTCGCCGTCGGCAAGGGCAAGAAGGGCGACGACGGCAAGATCGTCGCGCTCGACGTCAAGGTCGGCGACAAGGTGCTGTTCGGCAAGTACTCGGGCCAGACGGTGAAGGTCAAAGGCGAAGAGCTGCTCGTGATGCGTGAAGAAGACATCATGGGCGTGATCGAAGCCTAAGCAAGCCAGCGAAATCGGAAACACTCAGGAGAAAAGTAATGCCAGCAAAAGAAGTACGCTTTCACGACCATGCGCGTACGCGCCTGGTGCACGGCCTGAACATCCTCGCCGACGCGGTCAAGGTGACGCTCGGGCCGAAGGGTCGCAACGTCGTGCTCGAGCGCTCGTTCGGCGCGCCGACGGTCACCAAGGACGGCGTGTCGGTGGCGAAGGAAATCGAGCTGAAGGACAAATTCGAGAACATGGGCGCGCAGATGCTGAAGGAAGTCGCGTCCAAGACCTCCGACGTTGCCGGTGACGGCACGACGACCGCGACCGTGCTTGCCCAGGCGATCGTTCGCGAGGGCCTCAAGTACGTCGCCGCGGGAATGAACCCGATGGACCTCAAGCGCGGCATCGACAAGGCGGTGGAAGCCGTCGTCGAGGAGCTGAAGAAGCTCTCCAAGCCCTGCACCACGACGAAGGAAATCGCCCAGGTCGGCGCGATCTCGGCGAACGCGGACAGCCAGATCGGCAAGATCATCTCCGACGCGATGGACAAGGTCGGCAAGGAAGGGGTGATCACGGTCGAGGACGGCAAGTCGCTGCAGAACGAGCTCGAAGTCGTCGAGGGCATGCAGTTCGACCGCGGCTACCTCTCGCCGTATTTCATCAACAACCCCGAGAAGCAGATCGCAATCATCGAAGATCCGTACATCCTGCTGCACGACAAGAAGATCAGCTCGATCCGCGAATTGCTGCCGGTGCTCGAGCAGGTCGCAAAAGCGGGCAAGCCGCTGCTGATCATCGCCGAGGAAGTCGAAGGCGAGGCGCTCGCGACTCTCGTGGTGAATAACCTGCGCGGCATCCTCAAGGCCTGTGCGGTGAAGGCGCCGGGCTTCGGCGACCGCCGCAAGGCGATGCTCGAGGACATGGCGACCCTGACGGGCGGCACGGTGATTAGCGAGGAGCTGGGCCTGAAGCTCGAGAACGCCACGCTGAAGGATCTCGGCCGCGCGAAGAAGATCGAGGTGGCCAAGGAGAACACCACCATCATCGACGGCGCCGGCGAGAAGAAGCAGATCGAGGCGCGCGTCAAGCAGATTCGCACCCAGATCGACGAGGCGACCAGCGACTACGACAAGGAGAAGCTGCAGGAGCGGGTGGCCAAGCTCGCCGGAGGCGTTGCGGTGATCAAGGTCGGCGCGGCGACTGAAGTCGAGATGAAAGAGAAAAAGGCGCGGGTCGAGGACGCGCTGCACGCGACCCGTGCGGCGGTCGAGGAAGGCATCGTGGCCGGCGGCGGCGTGGCGCTCATCCGCGCGCGTCAGACGCTCAACAAGATGAAGACTGAGAACCACGACCAGGAAGCGGGCGTCAAAATCGTGCTCCGCGCGCTCGAAGAGCCGCTGCGCCAGATCGTCGCCAACGCGGGCGCCGAGCCCTCGGTGGTCGTCAATAAGGTGCTCGAAGGCAAGGGCAACTACGGCTTCAACGCGCAGACCGACGAGTACGGCGATCTGGTGGAGATGGGTGTAATGGACCCGACCAAGGTGGTGCGCTTTGCGCTGCAGAACGCGGCGTCGGTTGCAGGCCTCATGCTCACCACCGATGCGATGGTGGCCGAGCTGGTCGAGGAGAAGAAGGGCGGTGGCATGCCCGACATGGGTGGCATGGGTGGCATGGGCGGCATGGGTGGCATGGACATGTAAGTCCGGGTTTCCCGGCTGCTCGCGAAAAGGGGCGCTGCGAGCGCCCCTTTTCTTTTGGCGCGCGGGGATTGCATTTATAATCCGCGCTCCTTTTCGCAGCGGGGCTCGCCCGCTGCGCCCGGCACGGCCAAGGTGCTCAGTGGGTAGAGCAGAGGACTGACAACTTGGCGCGTCAGCGCCCAGTTGGGGCGAGCGCTAACTTGCGAAAGCAAGCTAAGCTCGCGCAGCGAGCGGCGGTCGGCAAAATCCTGGGGCCGTCGCTAGAATTGCAGTCGAGAAGGCCAAGTAGCTCAGTTGGTAGAGCAGAGGACTGAAAATCCTTGTGTCGGTGGTTCGATTCCGCCCTTGGCCACCACGCTCTCGAGCGAATCGATGCTGATCAAACCGGTCACCTGGATGGCCGCCGCCATTGCCGGAGCGCTCGTGGTCGGTCTGGCCGGTTGCGCCACGACCCAGCGGCCGGTCCTCTACCCGAACGCCAAGCTGCAGCGTGAGGGAAACGAGCTCGCGCAGCGCGACATCGACGACTGCATGAAGCTTGCGGAAGAACATGGCGTGAGCGCCGGCAGCGACGCGAGAGTCGCACGCGAAGCAGGGGAAGGCGCCGCGGTCGGCGGCGCGACCGGCGCCGTCGCGGGAGCCATCGGCGGGCGCAGCGTCGGCGAGTCGGCGGCCGCGGGCGCGGCGATCGGCGGCGTCGCGGGCGGCGTGCGCGGCGCGGTGCGTTCCGATCGGCCGAGCCAGGCGTATCGCGGATTCGTGCAGCGCTGCCTGCGCGAGCGCGGCTACGAGGTCATCGGGTGGCAATGACGCTGCGTTGAGCACGGCCGCGGCGCGCGGCCGTATACTGCGCCGCAATGCACGTGCGCGCGAGCTGCCGGAGGATTGCCGCGATTCTGTTCTGGGCCGCGGCGCTCGCGAGTGGCGTCGCGGACGCACAGGGGACGAAGGACGCGAAGAGCGCGCAGCCGCCTGCCGCGGCGATCGAGATCCCCGACGCGCTCGCCCCCGACGAAGTCGACGCGCTGCTCGCCAGGCTGACCGACGCGCAGGTCCGCCAGCTGCTCGCGCGGCAGCTGAGCCGCGACGCCGAAGCGCGCGTCCCTGGCAAGAGATCCGGCGGTCTGGACGACCTGCTGATGAGCACGCGACTGGGTCTCGAGGGCGTCGGCGACCTGCTGAGAGAGCGCGCGCAGGTCGTCAAGGAGGGCTGGCCGATGGTTTCGGGCTCGGTCGCGACCAGCATGGACAAGATCGCTGGCGGCCGCGGCTACCCGGGCTTTCGCCGCCAGACCGCGGTGCTGATCGGCCTCATCGCGGCGGGCCTGTTCGCGCAATGGCTCGTGCGCCGGCGCGTACTCGGCAGGGACGCGCTCGTCGCCGTGCCCGAGGGCTCGGGATTCGCGGCGCGCCTCGGCATGGCGAGCACGCGGCTGCTGCTCGAGCTGCTGCCGTTTGCGGCGTTCTGCCTGGTCACGCTCGGCCTCGCCGTGCTGCTGTTCGAACCCCGCGGGGCCGACCGCACTTTTCATGTCACTTACGCCACCGGCGCGGCGATCGTGGTCGCGGCCGCGGTGCTCGCGCGCTTCGTGCTGGCGCCGAGAGTGCCGGGCTTGCGCCTGCTGCCGATCGGCGATGCGGCGGCGCGCTTCGCGCACCGCTGGTTCCTGTGGATCACCGGGGCCGGGGTCTTCGCCTGGCTGACCGCGGGGCTATTGATCCACACCGGTGTGCCGCTCAAGGCGCAGCTCGTCATCTCGCTCATCACGGGCTCGCTGCTTCTGGTGCTCCTGCTGGCGATGATCGTGCGTCTGCGCACGTTGGTCGCCGATGCGATCCGCGCGAGCGGCGATGCGGATTCGAGGGGCGCGGCGACGCTGCGCAGCCTGTTCGCGGCGACCTGGCACTACTTCGCGATCCTCTACGTCCTCGTCGTCTACCTGCTGTGGGCGCTGTCGGTGCTCGGCCAGGGGCCCTCGACGGTGTGGGCCGCGGTGACCTCGGTGGGCATCGTCTTCGCCTTTCCGCTGCTCGATGGCTGGATGCGGCGCGCGATCGACGAGCTCTTCTCCAGCGGGCGATCGGCGGCGCAGGACGCCAAGGATGACAAGCGTCCCGAATACGCTTCCGCACTGCATCGCATCGCGCGCGCGCTGCTGGTCCTCTTTCTCCTAGCGGCGATGGCCGAATTGTGGGGACTGAATCTATTTGGCGAGGCGGGCGTGCGGCTGCGCCAGGCGGTGCTCTCCTCGAGCCTCGATCTCGTCGCGGCCGTGCTGCTCGCGGTGATCGGCTGGCAGTTCATCAAGATCGCGATCGACCGACGTCTCGCTCCGCGCGAGATCAACGGCCAGATCGTGCAGCCCAGCCAGCGCATGCAGACCCTTTTACCGCTTGCGCGCAAGTTCGTGCTCGCGATCCTGGTCGTGATGACGGTGATGCTGATCCTGTCGGGTCTCGGGGTGAATATCGGCCCGCTGCTCGCGGGCGCGGGCGTGGTCGGCGTCGCGATCGGCTTCGGCGCGCAGACGCTGGTGCGCGACATCCTCACGGGGGTCTTCTTCATCCTGGACGATGCCTTCCGCGTTGGCGAGTACATCATCAGCGGCAGCTACAAGGGCACGGTCGAAGCGATCGGCCTGCGCGCGGTGAAGCTGCGTCACCACCGCGGGTCGGTGTACACGGTGCCCTTCGGCGAGCTGCACGCGATCCAGAACATGAGCCGCGACTGGGTGATCGACAAGTTCTCGATCGGCATCACCTACGACAGCGATATCGAAAAGGCGCGCAAGATCATCAAGAAGATCGGCCAGACCCTGGCCGAGGATCCGGCCTTCGCGCCGCATATTCTTGAGCCCCTGAAGATGCAGGGCGTCGAGCAGTTCGGCGACTTCGCCGTCGAGGTGCGCGTGAAAATGAAGACGCGGCCGGGAGAGCAGTTCGTCATCCGGCGCAAGGCGAACGCGATGATCAAGAAGGCGTTCGACGAGAACGGCATCAAGTTCGCCTTCCCGACCGTGAACGTCGCAAGCGGGACCGATTCCGCGACGGCCGCCGCGGCACGGCAGGGGCTGGAAGCGCTGAAACCCGCACCCGAGGCGCCTGCCTGAGCCGGCTCTAGCGCTCTCCGGTGACGGTCACAACCAGCTCCCGCGCGGCCAGACTCGTAGCGTTGTGCGCGCTCCTGGCGGCGGTCGCTCCGCTGCGCGCCGAGACCGAGGATGCGAAGGCGCTGACCGAGCTTGCGAAGCCAGGACGGGTGCTGATCCTGCGTCACGCGCTTGCGCCCGGCTACGGCGATCCGGCGGGATTCAGGCTCGATGACTGCGCGACGCAGCGCAACCTGGACGCGGTCGGGCGCAGGCAGGCGCGCCTGCTGGGCGCGCGGCTGCGTGCCGCGGGCATTCGCTCGGCGACGGTCTACTCGAGCCAGTGGTGCCGCTGCCTGGAGACCGCGGCTCTGCTCGGCTTGGGCAGGGTCGTGCCCAGACCCGCGCTCAATTCGTTCCACGGCCGCCCCGACGAGCGCGAGGCGAAGCTCGCCGCGGTCGGCAGACTGCTCTCCGGCCTGCCGAAGGATGGCGCGCCGGTCGTCCTGGTCACGCATCAGGTGACGATCAGCGGGATCACCGAACGCGGCACCGGTTCCGGCGGCGGCTACGTGCTGCGACTGGATGGCAGCGCACGGCCGCCGGTGGTCGGCACGCTTTCGGTCGAATAGCCGGTACGTGCCTCGTGTATCGTGCCTACCGCAGTCGGGCCGTCGCGTCCCGGGAGGTAACCATGCTGCGCCTGATCATCGCCTGCTGTGCGCTTGGGTCATCGCTGGCTGGCGCCCAGCCCGTCCTGCGCGCCGAGCTCGAGGCCGAGATCGGTTACTACCTCTCGCAACCGCACGACGGCGCATTCTCGCCCGACGGCAAGCGCATCTACGTCACCGACATGGCCAACAGCCTGATGCGCGTGCTGGATGCCGAGTCATTGCGCCTGATCGACACCTTCGGCCGCGGCGAGCTGCGGCGGCCGCACGATGCGGAGTTCGATGCGGCGGGAAGGTTGCTGGTCGCCGACACCGGCAATGACCGCATCGCGATCTACACGGTCGGCGGCCCGACGCCGCAGCTGGTGGGTGAATGGAAGGGGCTGGTCAGCCCGGAAGGCGTCGGCATCGCGCCCGACGGCCGGGTCTACGTGACCAACACCGGCGCCGGCAGCGTCAGCATCTTCCGCGACGGAAAGCTCGTGCGCACGGTAGGCGAGTACGGCAGCCACGCCGGGCAGTTCGCGCGCCCGCACGATGTAGAGGTCGACCGCGACGGAAAGGTCTACGTGGTCGACTCTGGCAACCATCGCGTGCAGGTTTTCGATGCGGAAATGAACCCTCTCGCCAGCAGCGGCGGCGAGCTCGGGCTGAACGAGCCGAAGTACCTCGCTTTCGACGGCGAGCGGATCTGGCTTGCGGACGAAAACAACCACCGCCTCCTGCTGCTCGACCGAAATCTGAAGGCGCTCGGAATCCTGGGCAGTGCAAAACGCGGCCGCTCGGCCAACGAGTTTCACAAGCCGGAAGCGGTGCTCGCGCAAGCACCCTTCGTCTGGGTGATCGACACCTACAACGATCGCGTCGTCCGGCTGCGCGTCGCCCCCTGAGCGTCGGCGGCGCGGCGTTGCGCAGCGAAACGCTGTGCTACGCTTCGCGCTCCCCGCATCCGATCGCATGGCACGCACGCTGCGCTACGGCGACTTTCTCGGCGCGATTCGCCTCGAGCAAAGGCGCATCAGCTTCAACGCCCTGGCGCGCACGCTCGGCGCGCGCCCGCAGCGCGCGCGCCTGCGCGCGGTAGACGCCTATCGCCTGATCTTTCCCTACGCCGGCTCGCGCATGGCGGAGCAGGCGCGCGCCGTCCTGCCGGTGGCCGGATTTCTCGCCCTGTTCCAGCTGCTCGTACTGCGCGCGTCGATCGGCGGAGCCGAGGGAATTCTGTATGGCGTCGTCCTCACGATCGGCGGGCTCGCGCTATTCATGGAAGGCGTGCGGCTCGGATTGATGCCGTTCGCGGAAACCATCGGCCGGCTGATGCCGCAGCGCGTTTCGCTCACCGGCGTGCTCGCGGTGGCCTTCGCGCTCGGAGTGCTTGCGACGCTCGCCGAGCCGGCGATCGGCGCGCTTCAGGCCGCGGGCGGCCTGACCGATGCAGCGCGCGCGCCCGTGCTCGCCGCGCTGCTCACGCGGCATGCCGATGCGCTGGTCGGCGCGGTCGGACTCGGGGTCGGCATCGCGGTTCTGCTCGGCATCCTGCGCATGATGTACAGCTGGCGCCTGAAGACGCTCATCATCGCGCTGCTGGTGCCCTGCCTCGGGCTGACGTTATGGATGGCTTCCGACCCGCGCCTCGCGACCGTCGTCGGTTTGGCCTGGGACTGCGGTGCGGTGACGACCGGGCCGGTGACGGTGCCGCTCGTGCTCGCGATAGGGGTCGGCGTTGCGAGCGCGGCGGGCAACGAGGACAACCCTCTTTCCGGCTTCGGCATCGTGACGCTCGCCTCGCTCTTTCCGGCGCTCATGGTGTTGCTGCTCGGCCTGTGGGCGGGCGGGCTGCCCGAAGCGCCGGCGCTCGCGGCGGCGCACGCGCCCGCCGCGTGGCACGAGCAGACGCCGTTTGCGGAAGCGCTCGGCGCGTTTCGCGCGATCGTTCCGCTGATCGTGTTTCTGTGGCTCATCCTGCGCGTGCGGCTGAAGGCGCCGCTGCGCGATGCGCCGGCGCTGTTCTACGGCTTCGTGGTCGCGATTCTCGGCATGCTGCTGTTCAATCTAGGGCTCGCCTACGGCCTCAATCCGCTCGGCGAGCAGACCGGAGCGCTCGTACCCGGTGCCTTCGATGCGCGCGCGGGCGGCTCGAACGCGTACTACGGCCTGTGGGGCGGTCTTGCGGTGGCGCTTGGCTTTGCCGCGGCGCTCGGCTTTGCGGCCACGATCGCGGAACCCGCGCTTTCGGCGATGGGATACACGGTAGAGACGCTTACCGAGGGCGCGTTTCCGCGCAGCCTGCTCATCCGGACCGTAGCGCTCGGCGTGGCGCTCGGCGTAGCCCTGGGCGTGGCGAAGATCGTGTTCGATCTGCCGCTCCTCTGGCTGCTGGTTCCGGGCTACGCGATCGCGCTGGCGATGACGCTGGTTTCCAGCGAGGAGTACGTGAATCTCGCATGGGACAGCGCCGGCGTGACGACCGGTCCGGTGACGGTGCCGCTGGTGCTGGCGCTCGGTCTCGGCCTCGGGCGCACGGTCGGCGCGGCGGAAGGATTCGGGGTGCTGGCGATGGCCTCGGTCGGGCCGATCGTGACGGTGCTCGCGGTAGGACTCTGGGTTTCGATGCGCAGGCGCGTGGCGCGCCGCGCGGCGGCAGCGGCGGCGAGCGTGGCATGAGCCGGGAACTGGTCGTCCTCACCGATGCGGTGCTCATCACCTGCGTGGTGCAGCGCGGCGTCGCCGACGACGTGGTGAGCGCGGCGCTCGAGGCCGGGGTGCAGGGCGCGACCGTGTTCTACGCACGTGGCACGGGCGTGCGGCAGCGCGCGCTCGGCGTGCTCGGCGTCACGGTGAGCGCCGAGAAGGAGGTCATCCTGTTCGTGGTGCCGAGCGAGCAGGCCGAGCTGATCTTCGAGCGTGCCTACCTGGCCGGCAAGCTGGATACCCCGGGCATGGGTCTGATCGCCATGTCGCCGCTCGAGAAGATGGCGACCTACGTGCCGCACGAAATCGTCGAGCGGTTCTCGTCGCAATAGGCGCATGCAGCGCTACAAGTTGATCACCTGCATCATTCCCTCGGGCCACGCGCTCCAGCTGCTCGAGCGGCTGCGCAGCGAGCAGGGAGTGACCAGCGCCTATGCGCACCACGCGCGGGATGTCGTATCGCACGCCGGCGGCCGGGGCCGGACCATTGCCGACGAGAGCGAGGTCGTGACCGTGCTGGTCGCCGAGGACGACGCCGATCGCATGTTCGAGCTGCTGCACCAGGCCGCCGGGATCGGATCGCCCGAGGGCGGGCTGATCTTCATGGAGCGCATGCTCGCGGCGCGGGCCTCGCCCGCGCCCGAGGCTTGATCTGGCGCAAACCGCTGCGCAGAGGGAAAGCGCTTATAATCTCGCGGGTTAGCGCAGCCGTAGCGGCTGCGATTGCGGCACGCGATGAGCCTATACGCCCTCGGTTTGAATCACCAGACCGCCCCGCTCGAGATTCGCGAGCGGGTGGTGTTTCACGTCGAGCGCCTGCGCGAGGCGCTGGCGGACATCACCCGCGGCCGCGCCAACGAGGCGGCGATCCTTTCGACCTGCAACCGCACGGAGCTCTACCTGGCCACGGGAGAGCCGCGCGCCGCGGCGAACTGGTTCGCCGAGTATCACCGCATGAGCCCCGACGCGCTCTCGCCGTACCTCTACACGCTGCCGAGCGACCAGGCGGTGCGCCACGCCTTCCGCGTCGCCTCCGGTCTCGATTCGATGGTGCTGGGCGAGCCGCAGATCCTCGGGCAGATGAAGGACGCCGCACGCGCGGCCGAGGACGCGGGCACGCTCGGCACGGTGCTGCACAAGCTCTTCCAGCGCTCTTTCGCCGTGGCAAAGGAAGTGCGCTCGACCACGCGCATCGGCGCGAACAGCGTGTCGATGGCGGCGGCTTCGGTCAAGCTCGCGGCGCGCATCTTCCCCAGCCTGCACGAGCAGCGGGTGCTGTTCATCGGTGCGGGCGAGATGATCGAGCTCTGCGCGACGCATTTTTCGGCGCAGAATCCGGCGCAGATCACGGTCGCGAACCGCACGCTCGAGCGTGCCGAGGCGCTCGCGCACCGCTTCGGCGGGCAGGCGATCGAGCTGCGCGCGCTCGCCGAGCACCTGCACCAGCACGACATCGTCGTCTCCTGCACGGCCTCTTCCCTGCCGATCCTCGGCAAAGGCCTGATCGAGCGCGCCTTGCGCGCGCGGCGCCGCAGCCCGATGTTCATGGTCGACCTCGCCGTGCCGCGCGACATCGAGCTCGAGGTCGCCGAGATGGACGACGTGTTCCTCTACACCGTAGACGACCTGTCGGAGCTGGTTGCGGCGAACCTGGACGCGCGCCGTTCCGCGGTCGAGCAGGCCGAGGCGATCATCGAGTCCCAGGTCGGCCAGTTCATGCACTGGATGGACGCGCGCGAAGGCGTGCCGCTCATCCGCGCGCTGCGCGACCAGGTCGAAGCCGCCCGGCAGCAGGAGCTAGAACGCGCGGCGCGCATGCTCTCGCGCGGCGAGGACCCGGCCGCGGTGCTTGAAGCGTTCTCCAAGGGGCTTACCAACAAGCTGCTGCACGGACCCACGCAGGCGCTGAACGCGGCGCGCGGAGACGAGCGCGGTCGGCTCGCAGAACTGCTGGTGCGGCTGTTCCGCATCCGGCCGTAAGCGCAGCCCCGGCCGACCACCGGCGTGCGCGTCGTGAAAACCTCCTTGCGTTCCAAACTCGACAGTCTTGCGCTGCGGCTCGAGGAGCTCAACCGGCTGCTCGCCGCCGAGAACGCGACGCGCGACCTCGAGCAATACAAGCGCCTGTCGCGCGAGCATGCGGAACTCGACACGCTGGTCGCGCTGTACGGGCGCTATCGCAAGGCCGAGGGCGACGCTGCGGCCGCCCGTGACATGAGCGCCGATCCGGAGATGCGCAGCTTCGCGGAGGATGAGCTGCGCGGCGCCGAGGAGACGATGGAGGCGGCCGAGGAAGCGATTCGCAAGGCGCTGCTGCCGAAGGACCCGAACGATGAGCGCAACACCTTTCTCGAGATTCGCGCCGGCACCGGGGGCGACGAGTCGGCGCTGTTCGCGGGGGACCTGCTGCGCATGTACCTGCGCTATGCCGAGCGCCAGGGCTGGCAGGTGGAGATCATCTCGGAGAGCCCGGCGGAGCTCGGCGGCTACAAGGAAATCGTCGCGCGGGTCGCCGGCCGCGGCGTGTACTCGAAGCTCAAGTTCGAGTCCGGCGGCCACCGCGTGCAGCGCGTGCCGCAGACCGAGGCGCAGGGACGCATCCATACTTCGGCCTGCACGGTGGCGGTGCTTCCCGAAGCGGACCAGCTCGCGGAGGTGGTGCTGAACCCGGCGGAGCTGCGCATCGACACCTTCCGCGCCTCGGGGGCCGGCGGCCAGCACGTCAACAAGACCGAATCGGCGATCCGCGTGACGCACCTGCCCACCGGCATCGTCGTCGAGTGCCAGGATTCGCGCTCGCAGCACAAGAACCGCGAAAGGGCGCTCAGCGTGCTCGCGGCGCGCATCCACGACCGCCAGCTGCGCGAGCAGCAGGCAAAGACCGCGTCTGCGCGCAAGAGCCTGATCGGCTCGGGGGATCGCTCCGAGCGCATCCGGACCTACAATTTTCCGCAGGGCCGCGTGACCGACCACCGCATCAACCTCACGCTGTACAAGCTCGAGCGCGTGATGGAGGGCGAACTCGACGAGATCGTCGGCGCGCTCACCGCGGAGTTCCAGGCCGAGCAGCTCGCACTGCTCGCCGAAGAGAGCGAAGCCTCGCGCGCGACTGCCTGAGGAGATCCGGTCATGACGGTCGGCGAAGCGCTGCGCGGCGCGGGCATCGACGCACGCGAAGCGCGCATGCTGCTCGCGGCGGCCGCCGGGCTGCCGCACAGCCGCCTGGCGGCCGATCCCGACCGGCGGCTGGAGGAAGCTGTTTGCGCGCAATTCGAAACCTGGACCGCACGCCGCAGGCAGGGCGAGCCGGTCGCCTACCTGACGGGCTGGCGCGAGTTCTTCGGCATCACGCTCGCCGTGACGCCCGCGGTGCTGATTCCGCGGCACGAATCCGAGCTGCTCGTTGAGCGCGCGCTGGCGCTGCTGCCGGCGCAGGCACCGTGCCGCGTACTCGATCTCGGCACCGGCAGCGGGGCGCTCGCGCTCGCGATCAAGCACGAACGTCCCGCCGCGCAGGTGGTGGCGGTGGAGGCGAGCGGGCCCGCGCTCGAGGTGGCGCGCGGCAATGCGATGCGACTCGGGCTGGAGATCGACTGGCGCAGCGGAGTGTGGTTTTCCGCTGTGCCTGGCGAGCGTTTCGACGTGATCGTGTCCAATCCGCCGTACGTGGCGCAGGGCGATCCGCACCTTGCCCAGGGCGACCTGCGCTTCGAGCCCGTGGGCGCGCTGGTCAGCGGCCCAGATGGCCTGGAGGCGATTCGCGCAATCACGCATGAGGCGATCGGGCACCTGGAGCGCGGCGGCTGGATCTTTCTCGAGCATGGCTTCGATCAGGCGCAGGCGGTCCGCGACTGCCTGGCGGCCGGCGCGCTGGCACAGGTCGACACCTGGCGCGATCTTGCGGGACATCCACGCGTCTCGGGCGGCCGCGCGGGGTCGGGCACGCAGGCCCGTTGACCTCGCACAGGTCGGCGGCTAAAATCCGACCAATTTCGTCAACTATTCACCGCGACGGTGTGCGGTCAGGCCCATGGATACCCAAGAACTCATCAAACAGCAGGTCAATTCGCACTCGATCGTGCTCTACATGAAGGGCACGCCGCAGTTTCCGATGTGCGGATTTTCCGCGACCGTCGTGCAAGTGCTGCGCGCTTCCGGCGTCGATCAGTTCCACAGCGTCAACGTGCTCGAGGATCCGGCGATCCGCGAGGGCATCAAGCAGTTCGCGAACTGGCCGACGATTCCGCAGCTGTACGTAAACGGCGAGTTCATCGGCGGCTGCGACATCCTGCGCGAGATGTACCAGACGGGCGAGCTGCAGCAGGTGCTCGCCGGCGCGCGCAAAGTCTCTGCCTAGGAAATCTCTCGCGTGAGCGCGGTCAGCCGCGCGACGAGCGCCCGCGCCTGGCCCAGGTAACCCGTGCCGAACAGATTGAGGTGGTTCAGCACGTGGTACAGGTTGTACAGGTGCTTGCGCTGCGCGTAGCCTGAATCGAGCGGCCACGCTGCCTGGTAGGCCGCGTAGAACGCCGCAGGAAAGCCTCCGAACAGCTCGGTCATCGCGAGGTCGGCCTCGCGATCGCCGTAGTAGACCGCGGGATCGAACAGCACGGGCCCCTCGGGCGTGAAGCCGATGTTGCCGTGCCACAGATCGCCGTGCAGCAGCGACGCGGGCGGGCGATGGCCGGCGAACAGACCGCGCAGCGCGTCGAGGTCGAACGCGAAGCCCGCCTGCCGTGCACGCGACGCCTGGGGTGCGAGGCGTCTTTCGAACCAGAACGAATTCCAGTCGCCGTCCCAGCCGTTCGGCTGTGGTGCAAGACCGATCCAGTTGTCCGACGCCCAGCCGAACCGAGGCGCGGTGTTCCGGTGCAGCGCTGCCAGCACCTGCGCGAGGGCCGGCCAGTCGGCACGCGCGCCAAGCGCGAGCCGCTGCATCTCGAGCGTCGCTTTCCCCGCGCGCTCGAAGACTGCGAATACGCGCGGTACCGGAGCGCCTGCGGCGGCGAGGGCGGCCAGCCCCTCGGCCTCGGCGCGATACATCGCGATCCGCGACGGGGGTCCCTGCTTGACGAAGCGGGTCGCGGCCCCGGTGCTCAAACGCCCGACATGCGCAGGTTGGCCATCGACAGCCGCTCGACCAGAATTTCCATGAACGCGCGGTCGAACTTGTGCTGGCAACTCTCGGTCGCCTGCGCGAGCCGCTCGGTCGGCACCGTGATGATCTTGGCGTCCGAGGCGACCGTGACATCGGCGACACGGGTCCGCGCGGACTTGGACAGATAGGCCATTTCCCCGAACGGCTCACCCGGCCTGAGGATCGTGAGCAGCTTGCCCTTTTTCGAGACCTGCACCTGTCCTTCGGCGAGCACGCAGAAATAGGTGCCGGTTTCGCCCTCGCGCATGATTCTCTCGCCGGCCTCGGCGGCCCGCCAGCTCGAGATGCGCGCGACCTCCCACAGCTCGGCGTCCGAAAAGTGCTCGAAGAACGGCAGCTTGCGCAGCGTTTCGAACTTGTCGGAATCGGAAAACGCCTGCGAGCGCGCCTTCGCGAGGTCGCCGCGAAACACGTCGGCAAGCTCGCGCGAAAAGTCCCCCCACTGCGCGTAGCGCTCGGCGAGATTCTTCGCCATCGCGTGCCGCACGATGTCATCTACGACCCCGGGGATCTCGGGCCGGTACGCGGAGGGCAGCTGCGGCTCGACGTTGGTGATCTGGTAGATCAGGCTGAAATTGTTCGTGCCCTGAAACGGCAGCCGTCCCGTCAGCAGATGAAACATGACCACGCCCATCGAGTAGATGTCGGTCTGGTGCGTCAGCGTCTGTTCCTTGACCTGCTCCGGCGACATGTAGGCGGGAGAGCCGATCGCGGACACCTGCGTGGTATTGCTTGCCGCGACCAGCGCGGCGCCGAAATCTGTGATTTTCACGTCGGTCTCGCCGGTGTGCAGGATGTTGGCGGGCTTGATGTCGCGGTGGGTGACGCCCATGCGTTGCGCGAATTCCAGCGCGCGCGAGCACTTGAACGCGATCTCGACGATGCGATCGATCGGCAGCAGGTTGTCGGCGCGGCAGAACTGTTCCAGCGTGCCGCCGTCGACGTATTCCATCACGATGTAGTGCAGATCCTCCTCGGAGACCGCGTCGTAGATCTCGCAAATGTGCGGGTGCTGGAGCTTTCCCGCCAGCGAGGCCTCGGTCACGAACAGCTTGCGGATCGTCTTGCCGCGCTCGGGATCGTCGAACGCATCCGAGAACACCAGCTTGACCGCAACCTCGCGCCGGTTGAACGGGTCTTCGCAGAGATAGACCTCGCTGGTTGCGCCTTCGCCGATCCGGCGCTTGACCGGGTACTTGCCGATGCGTTCTCGCGGGGCCTTCGCGCCGACCACGGTTGTTCAGGGGCGCGCGCGCAGACGCCGCCGCGCGCGCCGCGCGGCCGCCCGGACCTGCACGGGCGAGGTGCCTCCCCGATGGCGCCGCGCGGCCACCGAACCCTCCGGGCTGAGGTAGCGGGTGACGTCGGCGCGGATGACCTTGGCGTAGCGCTGCAGCTCGCCGAGCGGAAGCTCGGCGAGCTCGCAGCCAAGGGCCTCGGCGTGGCGCACGGCGCGGGCCACCGCCTCGTGCGCGTCGCGAAATGGAAGCCCTTTGCGCACCAGATAGTCGGCCAGATCGGTCGCCGTTGCGTAACCTTCGCGCAGCGCGGCGCGCATGGCTTCGGGCACTGCCTCGAGACCAGCGACCAGATCCGCGAACACGGCCAGGGCGTCCGCGAGCGTGTCCGCGGCGTCGAACACCGGCTCCTTATCCTCCTGGTTGTCCTTGTTGTAGGCGAGCGGCTGCGACTTCATGAGCGCGAGCAGAGCGGCCAGGTCGCCGAACACCCGCGCGCTCTTGCCGCGCACCAGCTCCGGGACGTCCGGGTTCCTCTTCTGCGGCATGATCGACGAGCCCGTGCAGAAGCGGTCGGGCAGACGCACGAAGCCGAAGCGCGGGTTGGTCCACAGCACGAGCTCTTCGGCCAGGCGCGACAGGTGCATCATCGCGATCGACGCGCAGGCGCAGAATTCGATCGCGAAATCGCGGTCCGAGACCGCGTCGATCGAGTTCTCGCAGATCCCTGCGAAGCCGAGCGCCCTGGCAACCCGTGCCCGATCGATCGGAAAGCTGGTGCCGGCGAGCGCGGCGGCGCCGAGCGGCAGCTGATTTAGGCCCGCCCTGCAGGCCGCGAGGCGCGCCCGGTCGCGCAGCAGCATCTCGACGTAGGCCAGCAGGTGATGCCCGAAGCTGACCGGCTGCGCGACCTGCAGATGGGTGAACCCCGGCATCACGGTCGCCGCGTGACGTTCCGCCTGATCGATGAGCGCACGCGCGAGCTTCGCGAGGCTTTCCTGGATCGCGTCGATCGCGCCGCGCAGCCAGAGCCGCAGGTCGGTCGCGACCTGGTCGTTCCTCGAGCGCGCAGTGTGCAGCCGCTTGCCGGCGTCGCCGATCAGCGCCGTCAGGCGCCGCTCGATGTTCAGGTGCACGTCCTCGGCATCGATCGACCACCGGAACCGGCCCGCGGCGATCTCGCGGCGGATCCGCGCCAGACCGCGCTCGATCGCGGCGAGGTCCCTGCGGCCGAGGATGCGCTGCGCGGCGAGCATGCGCGCATGCGCGAGCGAGGCTTCGATGTCGACCTCGGCGAGGCGCCGGTCGAAGCCAACGGACGCCGTGAAACGCTTGACCAGCGCATCGACCGGCTCCGAAAAGCGACCGGACCATGCCTGCTTTGCGCGCGGGCGGCGCCGAGCCACGCGCGGCACGGCTCGGCCCGACCGAGTCGGCCGCTTGGAGGCGCTACGAACCATGGGGCATACTGGGTGCGCGCACGAACGCAACGTGAGACTTCGCGCCGGTCCTCCCTGGTGAACGCGGCAATGCTGTGGCGAGTATAAATCAAAACGCTCTCTCGAACGGCCTGCCGGACTTCCGCAATCTCGGCGTGATCGCGCGCGTTCTGGTCGGCGTCAACCTGCTCGCGCTCGGCGCGGTGCTCGCGGCGTCCTCCGGCTGGGACGATCTGCTCGATCGGCTGATGCTGGCGGCGGGATTCATCGAGCCGATCCTGCTCGCAAGCGTGCTGCTGCTCGTGATCCTGTCGCCGATGCTCGTGCGCATGCGCTTCGTCGCGGGGGCGAGCGCGGTGCTCGTGCTGGTGCTCGCCGTCACTGCGGTAGCCTACGACGGCGTGGCACGGGTGTTCGGCATGCCGGTCGGTGGGGAGCTCGCCCGCGTACTGCTGCTCGCGACGATGGCGACGATCATGCTGCTCGGCTACCTGCGTCTCGCGACCAAGGCGTATTCGCCTGCGCTTGCGGAAGCGAGGCTGCAGGCCCTGCAGGCGCGCATCCGCCCGCATTTCCTCTTCAACAGCCTGAACGCGGTGCTTTCGCTGGTGCGACGCGATCCGGTGCGTGCGGAACGCGCGCTGGAGGATCTCGCCGACCTGTTTCGCACCCTGATGTCGGATGCCCGGCAGTTCGTGCTTCTCGCCGACGAGATCGCCTTGCTCGAGCGCTATGCCAGCATCGAGCAGCTTCGCCTCGGCGAGCGCCTGCGCATCGTCTGGGACCTGGATGCGGCGCCGTCGGACGCGATTCTTCCGCCGCTCGTGCTTCAGCCGCTGCTGGAGAACGCCGTCTACCATGGCGTGGAGCCCTCGATCGAGCCGGCGGACGTGGTCGTGCGCATCGCGCAGCACGGCGACCGGCTGCGCGTGCTGGTCGAGAATCCGTTCTCCGACCGGCATGCGCACCACGCCGGCAACCGCATGGCGATCGAGAATATCCGCGAGCGACTGATGCTGTTCTTCGATGCCGAGGCGCGACTCAGCGCGCGCATCGAGGGCAAGCGCTACATCGCCGAGATCGAAATGCCGTACCGACCGGCACCCAAGGCGCCGCGTGGCGCAATCGCCGGCGCGCGGCCGGAGGGTTGAACGTGCTGCGCGTGTTCATCGCGGACGACGAAGCACCGGCACGCGCGCGGCTGCGCGAGCTGCTCGAGGACATCGGCGCCGAATTGCAGACGCAGGTCGTCGGCGAGGCGCGCAACGGCATCGAAGCGATCGATCGCCTGCCGGCGAGCGGGGCGCAGGTGCTGCTGCTCGACATCGAGATGCCGGGCATGCATGGCCTCGAAGTGGCGCGCCACATCGCGCGCCTGGCCAGCGGTCCGGCGGTGATTTTCGTCACCGCGCACGACCGGCACGCGGTCGAAGCCTTCGAGCTGAACGCGCTGGACTACCTGCTCAAGCCGGTGCGCGCGGCACGCCTCGCGGCAGCGCTCAAGCGTGCGCAGGCTGCCGGCCCGCCCGCGGCGAAGACGCTCGAGACGGCGGCCGACCAGTTGCGCGAAACCGACGGGCGTGGACGCACGCACTTCTCTCTGGCGGAGCGCAATCGCATCGTCCTGGTTCCGGTGAGCGACGTCGTCTACCTGAAGGCGGAGCAGAAATACGTCACCCTGCGCACCCGGGAACGCGAGCACCTGGTGGACGAATCGCTGATTGCGCTCGAGCGGGAGTTCGGCGAGCGATTCGTGCGCATTCATCGCAACTGCATAGTTGCGCGCGACGCGGTGCGCGGCTTCGAGCGTGCGACCGCAACGGAGGACGACGAGGCGCACTGGCTCGTCGTGCTGGAAGGGATCCCCGAGCGGCTGCCGGTCAGCCGGCGGCAATGGGCCATGGTGCGGGCGCTGGTCGCGCAGTCCTGAGACGCGCGTTCGGGGGCTTGGGCAACGGGTCTGCCCCCATTGAATCTCGAATCTCCGGAATTCAGACGAACACCGGGAAAACCTGATCAGGCTTTCTCGTAGTTTCCCTAGCGCTTGCGCTCGGGTGGCGCGAATCGCGCGAGCGCCTCTTCGATGCGACGCTCGAGATAGGTCTGGTAGAAGCCGGGCACGGTCAGTCCGATCAGTGCAGGCGCGAGAGGCTCGCCCCGCGCGCCGACGAAAGCGACCACCGGCACGAAGCGTATCTGCTCGGCTTGCGCGAAGGCGCGGTGCGACGTCGCATGGCCTGCAAAATCCATCAGCGGCGCTTCGCTGGTGATGTCGACCTCGATCATGCGGAGCATCGTGCGCGAGGCCGGATCGGAGTTCATCGGACCGAGGTAGTTCGCCCGCGCCAGATCGCAGTACGGGCAGCCGGGCTGGCTGAAGAACACGAGCAGCGGCACTCGAGCAGCGTTCGCCTCGCGTGCGGACTGCGCAAGGTCTTCTGCCGCGCCGATGGCCTGTGCAGCCGCGGGCGCCGACAGCACGCATGCTAGAATCGCGACGAAAAAACGCAGCACGACGCGACGCATCGTGCAAGCGCTGCGCTCGTCCATCCCTATGGAATCCTCCGTTTCGCGTCCCGCCGGACGTGTGGTCATCGCGACACGCCGCAGCCGGCTCGCATTGTGGCAAGCGGACCACGTCAAGCAGAAACTGGAAGCATTGTACCCGGGCCTCGAGGTCGCGCTGCTCGCGCTCTCCACCCAGGGCGACGAGCTGCTCGAGGCGCGGCTCGACAAAGTCGGTGGCAAGGGATTGTTCGTCAAGGAACTCGAGTCCGCACTGAGCGAAGGCCGTGCCGACATCGCGGTGCATTCGATGAAGGACGTTCCGGCGCAGCTGCCTGCCGGGTTCGAGCTTGCGGCGATCCTCGCGCGCGAGGACCCGCGCGATGCGCTGGTGTCGGTGCGTTACGCGTCGCTCGAGTCGATGCCTGCGGGCGGCGTGCTCGGCACCTCGAGCCTGCGCCGTGCGGCGCAGGTCGTCGAACGCTTCCCGCGGCTGCGCATCGAGACGCTGCGCGGCAACGTTGAAACCCGGCTCGCGAAGCTCGATCGCGGCGACTACGATGCGATCCTCCTGGCCGCGGCCGGCCTGCAGCGACTGGGGCTCGAGACGCGCATTCGGCGGCTGCTCGAGCCCGCCGAGAGCCTGCCTGCCGCGGGGCAGGGCGCGCTCGGCATCGAATGCCTGACGCGCCGGGAGGACATCGTTGGCCTGGTCGCGCCGCTGGCGGACGGCGATACCGCGGCCTGCGTGCGCGCCGAGCGCGCGGTCAGCCTCGCCCTCGGGGGCAACTGTGCGGTGCCGCTCGGCGCCTACGCGCGGGTCCGGCGCGGACGGGTGCAACTGCAGGCGGTGGTTGCCGCGCCCGATGGCCGCCGCGTCGCCCGCGCGGAGGACGAGGGTGAGGCAAGCGACCCGGAGGCGCTCGGCGAGCGGGTTGCGTCGCGGCTGCGCGCGCGCGGCGCGGAAGACATCCTTGCCGCCTTGCAGGCCGGCGACTGAAGGTCGGCGTGCCATCCAGCGCGGATCGCCGGCGTAGCGAGCAGCCGCTCAAGGGCCGCGGCGTGGTCGTGACGCGACCGCGCGAGCAGGCCGGGGGACTCGCGCAGCGCATCGAACTATTCGGCGGCGTGGCGTTTCTCTTTCCCGCGATCGAGATCGAGGACGTGGAGGATCCGGGGCCGACCCTGTCGCTGATCGACCGCCTGGACGAGTTCGATCTGGCGATCTTCATCAGCCCGAGCGCAGTCGCCAAGGCGATGAACCTGATTCGAATGCGACGCGCCGGGCAGGCATGGCCGGCGCGGTTGCGCGTCGCCGCGATCGGGCGCGGCAGCCGGCGCGCGCTCGAGCAGCACGGTTTCCGCGCGGTGATCGCACCGCCGGCGCACGCCGACAGCGAGGCGCTGCTCGATATGAAGGAATTGTCATCCGTGGCGGGTCGGCGCGTGGCGATCTTCCGGGGCGACGGCGGACGCGAACTGCTGGGCGATACCCTGCGCGCGCGGGGCGCCGAGGTGAGCACCATCGAATGCTATCGGCGCAGTCGGCCGCGCAGCGATTGCGCGCCTCTGCTCGCGGCCTGGGCGCGCGGCGCCGTGCATGCCGTGACGGTGAGCTCCGGCGAGGGGCTTGCGAACCTGCATGTCATGCTGGGCAAGCCCGGGCAGCAGTGGCTGCGCGCAACCCCATTGTTCGTGCCGCATGCGCGCCTGGTGCCCAGTGCAGAGCAGCTCGGGATCCGGGAAATCCACGTGGCCGGCAGCGCCGACGAGGAAATCGTACGCGCGCTGGTTGCATACTTTGCCGACGCGAAGTAAAAACGACGAACGATGAGCGCAAACGACGAACCGAAGGCGCGTTCGGAGCCCCTGGCTGCCGGGACCGCGCAGGGCGAGGCACAGGGCGAGGCGGCGCAGCAGGCGGAACAAGCGGCGGCCGCGGACAGGCCCGAACGCAGCCGGCGCGGAGGCTCGGGCGGCACCTGGTTCGCGGTGCTGCTCGCGCTGGTCGCGGCGGGCATCGCGGCGGGTGCGTGGGTCGACCTGCGCCAGAGGGCCGACGCCACGGCCGAAACGTTCGCCCAGCGCATCCAGGCGCTCGAGGCACAGCAGGGCAAGCTGCGCGCCCTGGCCCAGGAGGCGCAGCAAAGCGCGCAGGCGCTCCAGGGCAAGCTCTCAACGCTGGAAGTGCGCGTTGCCGATGCGCAGGCACAGCGCGCGGCGATCGATGCGCTGTACCAGGAGCTGTCGCGCAATCGGAACGAATGGCGCATCGCAGAGGTCGAGCAGATGATCGACATCGCAGCGCAGCAGCTCGATCTCGCGGGCAACGTGCGCGGCGCGCTGCTCGCGCTGCAGCTCGCCGAATCGCGCCTCGCACGTAGCGACGATGCGGCGTTCGCACCGCTGCGCGCCGCGCTGGCGCGCGATATCGAGCGGCTCAAGGCGCTGCCGGCCTTCGATCCGGGCGCGCTCGGCCAACGCATCGAGCGCCTCGCGGTCGGCGTCGAGACCCTGCCGCTGGCATACGACGAACGGCCCGCACAGGCGCAGGCCGCGAGCGAATCCGGGCAGGATGGCGAGACCTGGTACGGGCGGCTCGCGTCGGAGGTCTGGCGCGAGCTCAGACGGCTCATCGTCGTGCGGCGTGTGGAAAGCCCGGAGCCGCCGCTGCTTGCGCCGACGCAGGCATACTTCCTGCGCGAGAATCTGCGCCTGCGCCTGCTGAGCGCACGGCTCGCGCTCCTGACGCGCGATGCGAAAGCCTACCGCGACGATCTGCAGGCGGCGCAAGCCTGGATCAAGCGATACTTCGATACGCGCTCGTCGCGCTCGGCCGAGGCGCTGGCGCAGCTCGAACAGCTGGCAAGCGCTCCGTTGCAGCTCGAGCTGCCTTCGATCGAGGGCAGCGTCAATGCGGTGCGTGCCCTCGAAGCGCGCGGCGGACGCACGTCCTAAGTCGATGAAGCCACGCACGGCATCCGGGGTGTCCCGATGCGGGGACTGATCTGGCTCCTCGTCGTTTTTGCGGCGGCGATTGCGCTCGCCATGGTGGGCGCGAGCGAGA
>Ga0210138_1000051_pt1 | contig 26351 bp, 24 predicted proteins | sample Browns_ThreeSqC__FD_184850 | JGI IMG/M metagenome (GOLD analysis project Ga0210138, IMG submission 184850) | Wetland microbial communities from the San Francisco Bay, California, USA, that impact long-term carbon sequestration -... | ecosystem: Environmental > Aquatic > Marine > Wetlands ... | reverse complement strand
CATCGGCTCGGCAGGCTGCTCGGCGTGTTCGTCGCGGCAGTGCTGTATTTCGTCGCGGTCTACCACCTGACCAACCTGTACATCGCGCGCCAGCACGAAGTCGAACGCTTCATCCTCCTCGGCGGCGGGGCGTACACCGCGCTGTTCTGGGTCGGGCAGGTCATCGTTGGGGGAATCGTGCCCCTTGCGCTGGTGTACGCGCCGCGCACACGCCGCTCGCGTGGCGCGCTCGCAGCGGCAGCCGTCTGCGTGATCGCGGGCGGCCTCGCGCAGATCACCGTGCTCATCATCGGCGGCCAGGCCTATCCCCAGCAGATGTTCCCGGGCAAGGAAGTCAGCAGCCGCGTCTTCGACGGCGTCGTGGCCACCTACTCGCCCAGCCTGCCCGAGGTGGCGCTCGCTGCGGGTGGCGTGGCCCTCGCACTGGCGCTTACCGCGGTCGCGCTCAAGCTGCTGCCGTTCCTGCCGCGCAGCCTGGCCGACGGCGACGTCGAATCACTCGCGGCGTGAACCGCCTGTTCATCTCCGCCGCGCACAAGTCCTCGGGCAAGACCACCGTATGCATCGGCCTGTGCGCGGCGCTGCGCGCGCGCGGCGAGGCAGTGCAGCCGTTCAAGAAGGGGCCCGACTATATCGACCCCCTGTGGCTCGGTCTCGCGGCCGGGCGGCCCTGCTACAACCTGGACCCCTACCTGAGTAGCACAGACGAGATTCGTGCCGAGGTCGTGCAGCGCATGCACGGCGCCACGCTCGGCCTCGTAGAAGGCAACAAGGGCCTGTACGACGGACTCGACCTGGATGGCAGCAACAGCAATGCCGCGCTCGCTGCGATGATCGGCGCACCTGTCGTGCTGGTGATCGACGCGCGCGGCATGACGCGCGGCATCGCCCCGCTCATTCTCGGCTTTCAGGCCTTCGACCCGAACATCCGCATCGCCGGCGTGATCCTGAATCAGCTCGGCGGCGCGCGCCACGAAGCGAAGCTGCGCGCGGTGATCGCCCATTACACGGGCGTGCCGGTGCTCGGCGCAGTGCAGTACGACGAGCGCCTCACGATCGCAGAGCGCCATCTGGGCCTCGTCCCGAGCAACGAAGCCGATTCGGCACGCATGCGCATCGACGTGATCGCATCGCGCATCGCCGCCCAGGTGGATCTCGATCGGCTGCTCGCCGTCGCGCGTACGGCGGCGCCCTTGCCTGCCTCCCCCACGGCTCGGTCTCCGATCGACGGCGCGCCGCTGCGTATCGGGATCGCGCGCGACGCGGCGTTCGGCTTCTACTATCCGGGCGACCTCGAGGCGCTGCGCGCGGCCGGCGCGGAGCTCGTGCCCTTCGACGCCCTGCGCGAACAGCACCTGCCGAGCATCGACGCCCTGTTCATCGGCGGCGGGTTCCCCGAAACGCATATGGACGCGCTCGCCGCGAACGCGACGCTGCGCGCCGAGCTGCGCAGCGCGATCGAGGGCGGGTTGCCGGCCTACGCCGAGTGCGGCGGTCTGATGGTCCTCGCGCGCAGCATCGAGTGGAACGGGCGCCGCGCGGCGATGGCGGGCGCGCTTCCGGTCGATATCGTCATGCACGCGCGCCCGGTCGGTCGCGGTTACGTGCATCTGCGCGAAACCGGCGACGGGCTGTGGCCGGCGCGCCAGGCCGGCGACCCGGCGCTCATCCGTGCGCACGAATTTCACTACTCGAGCGTAGAGAACCTCGCGCCCGGCACGCGCTTCGCCTACGCCGTGGAGCGCGGCCACGGCATCGACGGGCGGCACGACGGCATCGTGCACCACAACCTGCTCGCGTCCTACGCGCATCTGCGCGACGTCGCAGACAACCGCTGGGCGCGGCGCTTCGTGGAATTTGCGCGGCGCTGCGCGTCGCAGCGCCGCGCACCTAGGAAAGTGCCGGCCTGATGACAATCCGGCACACGCGGGCGACTCCCGCGGGCGCATCTGTCCGCATGGACGACGAAGGCTACCTGGTCGATCCGGGCGACTGGAGCGAGCCGCTTGCCGAGCTGCTGGCGCGCGAGGAGCGCATTGCGCTGAGCGACGCGCACTGGGTGGTGATCCGCTTCATGCGCGCGTACTACGACGAGCACCACATCGCGCCGGATGCGCGGCACGTGATGAAGCACTTGGCCGTGCACCGTGGTTCGGCGCGCGCCGATCGCAACGAACTGTTCAAGCTCTTTCCCTACGGCTACGTCAAGCAGGCCTGCCGCATCGCCGGCATGCGCCGGCCGCGCGCCTGGAGCACCGGCTGAAGCGATGATCACCGTGACGCCGCAGGCAGCGGAGCAGATCGTCAAGTCGGCGCCGCAGGCCGGCCCCGGAGGGATCTGCCTGCGCCTGGCCGCGCGCCTCGGCGAGGGCGGTGCGATCGAGTACGGCATGGGCTTCGACGACGCGGCCGACGGAGATACGAAGGTGACCTCGAACGGCATCACGCTGCTGGTCTCGGCCGGCAGCGTCGAGCTTCTGACCGGCGCGACCCTGGACTACGTAGAGCTCAATCCGGGCGAGCAGCGCTTCATCTTCATCAACCCGAACGACCCCGCGCACAGGGCGCCGAAGTCGGCGCGCTAGGTCGCGCCGCTGGACGCCAACGCGGCGCGGCGTTAGGCTGGGTTGCGGTATGCCGGAGTCCACTTCCCCGAAGCAGGCGCAGACGCAGGCGGTGCGCCTTGCGCGCAAGACCCAGTCGCTCGATATCCTCTACGAGATCGCGACCGGTCTGAGCCAACCCGGCAGCCTGGAGCAGCTGCTCGGTGGTTTTCTCGACACCTTCATCGAGCTGGTGGATGCGCGTGCGGCCAGCGTGCGTCTCGCCACCGACGACGGCCACACGCGCCTGATCGCGAGCCGCGGCCTCGCGCCGGAGGTGGCCGAGCGCGACCGGCTGATGCCGATGGGTCGCTGCCCCTGCGGCTGGGCCGCGAGCGAGGGCGGCCTGCGCATCCAAAGCGGCACCGCGGCCTGCGCGGCACTCGTCGGCCGGCCGCTGCTCGAGCGCGATTGCACCGAGCTGGTGGTGATCCCGGTGCAGTACCAGGACCGCATCCTCGGGGTCTACAACCTGTTCCTCGACCGGCCGCTCGCGGCCATGGGCGAGGACATGCACGATCTGCTGATCAGCGTCGGTCGCCACCTCGGCCTCGCCATCGAGAAGGCGCGCCTGGAGGACGAGGCCCGCCGGCTGGCCGTCATCGAGGAGCGCAACCTCATCGGCAACGAGTTGCACGACTCGCTCGCGCAGTCTTTGATCGGCATGCGATTGCAGCTGAAGATTCTGAGCGAGTCGCTCGCGCGCAAGGACTTCGGCGCGGCCCAGTACGAAGCGAACGGCCTGCGCCGCGCCCTGACCCAGGCGAACGCGGACCTGCGCAGCCTGCTCACCGACTACCGGTTGAAGCTCGGCGACTCCGGCCTGATGCTCTCGATCGCCAGCCTGGTCGAGCGCTTCGGCCGCGACACCGGCATCGCGGTGTACTTTCAGAACGACTGCCGCGCGCTCGCACTCACGCCGGCCCAGGAGATCCAGGTCTTCTACATCATCCAGGAGGCGCTCGCCAACATCCGCAAGCACAGCAACGCGCACAACGTGCGCATCCTGCTCAACAACGAGGACGACCTGTATACCGTGCTGATCGAGGACGATGGTCTGGGCATGGAAGGCCCGGAAACACCGATGCCCGGCGAGCATGCGGGGCTCGCCATCATGCACGAGCGCGCCGCAAAGTTGCCGGGACAGCTCGTCATCGAGAGCGAGCCTGGCGAGGGCACCCGCATCGTGCTGATATTCAATGCTCCGCCGCCCGCAAGTGCCGGCGCCGCGCTGCGACGCTGACATGCGGGTCCTGCTGATCGACGACCACGCGCTGGTTCGCAAAGGCATCGAGGAACTGCTGCAGAGCCGCGGCGTGCAGGTCGTCGCATCGGTCAGCTCGGGAGAGGAAGGCCTGCGCCGCGCGCAAGAGCTCAGCTGCGACGTCATCCTGCTCGACGTCAAGATGCCGGGAATGACCGGCATCGACACCTTGAAGCGGCTGCGTGCGAGCGGCAACGCAACGCCAGTGGTGATGCTCACCATGAGCCGCGAAGATGCCGACCTGGGCGCCGCACTGCGCGCCGGCGCGCAGGGCTACCTGTTGAAGGACATCGAGCCCGAAGAATTGGTGCCCGCGCTCGAGGCCGTGCGGGTCGGCGACAAGGTGGTGGCGCGCGAGCTGGTGGGAACCCTGGCACGCCTGGTGGGGAGCGAGGCGAGGCCGCAAGGGGACGCCGCGCGGGTCGCGAAGCCCTTTGCCGAGCTCACGCCGCGCGAGCGGGAGATTCTGGAGCACCTCGCCGACGGCTACAGCAACAAGATGATCGGGCGGGCTCTCGAGATCACGGAAGGAACGGTCAAGCTGCACGTCAAGGCGATCCTGCGCAAGCTCGGCATGCGCTCGCGCGTAGAGGCCGCGGTGGCAGCGGTCGAGCACGGCCTGGGACGGCACCGAAGAAAGGCTGTGCCGCCGGGCGGCGCGTGATTGACGCGGATCAAACCGGCCACAGCGCGAGCCGGGACAATGTGCGCAGCGAGAGACGACGGTGAGTACGCCCACGTCCCAAAGCGCCCGCGCGGTGCTCGATTCGATCAAGGCCCCCGATGCGTCCCGGGCGGCGCGCGAGTTCGTCGCGCAGGCGGGGCGTGACGCGGCGTTCCAGCTCGAAGCCTGCGTGCACTGCGGGCAGTGCGCCGACGCATGCCACTTCCATCTGGTCAGCCGCGATCCGCGCCATACCCCGATCTACAAACTGCGGCCGATGCTCAAGGCGTACGAGCGCGAAGCAGCCCCCTTTGCGTCGCTGAAGAAGCTCCTCGGCCTCGCCCCGCCGCAGCTTACGGCCGAGGAGCTGCACGAATGGTCCGAGCTCGTCTACGACAGCTGCAATCTCTGCGGCCGCTGCACGCTGGTATGTCCCATGGGCATCGATATCGCAGGCCTTGTGCGCCGGGCGCGCGAAGCCATGGTCGCGGGCGGCTTCGCGCCGGCCGACCTGTACAAGGCCTCCGAGCGGGCGCTCGAAACGGGCAGCCCGATCGGCGTGCGCTGGCCGGCGCTGAAGCGCCAGATCGAGCTGCAGGAACAGGACACGGGGCTGCAGGTGCCCGTGGACGCCGAGGGCGCCGAGTACATGGTCATCCTGTCCTCGATCGAGATCATGAGTTTTCCCGAGACCATCGGTGCCCTGGCGCGGATCTTCCGCCAGGCGGGCGCAACGTGGACCATCCCCAGCGCCGGCTTCGAGGCAACCAACGTCGGGGTGCAGATCGGCTCGCGCGACGTGGCGGCGCAGCTCCTTGCGCGTGTCGTCGACGCGGCCGAACGCCTGCACGTGAAATGCGTCATCAGCCCCGAGTGCGGTCACGCCTACTCGGCGCTGCGCTGGGAAGGCCCGAATCTGCTCGGTCGGCGCTACGCCTTCGAGGTCGTGCAGATCGACGAGCTGCTCGACAGGTTCGTGCGCGAAGGCCGGCTGCGCCTGCGCGGCAAGGACGCACGGCGCCTGACGTTTCACGATCCATGCCAGCTCGTGCGGCGCGGCGGACTGAACGAGGCGCCGCGCCGGCTGATGGACGGGGTGAGCGCGAATCACGTGGAGATGCCCGCGGCAGGCGCAGCGAACTTCTGCTGCGGCGGTGGCGGCGGCGTAAGCGCCATCCACCGCGCCGAGGGCTTGCGCTTCGCGGCATTCGAGTGCAAGAAGCAGCAGGTCGAAGCCACCGGCGCCGAGGCTCTGGTCACCGCATGTGCAAACTGCCGCAACGTGCTCGAAGAGGCGATCGACCACGCCGGCATGACCTTGCCGGTGCTCGGGCTGACCGAGCTGGTGGCGCAGTACCTCGAGCCCGAGACGCGCGCAGCATGACCGCCATGGAACTTCTCGAGCTCGCGCGCGGACCGGCGCTGTGGGCCTCGCTCGCGGTGCTGCTCGCGGGCAGCCTGTGGCGGGTGGTCGCAATCCTCCGGCTAGGGACCACGCCGGATCTTTCCGAGCCGCGCAGCACGCGGCTGCTGGGCGGCGCGATGCGCGGCATCGTCGCGCGCATGGTGCCGATGAAAGAGTTCCGCAGCAGGACCGCGCTCGGCTTCTGGAACGGCTACGTCTATCACGTCGGCCTCGCCGTGATCGTGTTCGGCTATCTGCCGCACATCCAATTCGTCGAGCGCCTCACCGGACTGGCGTGGCCGCGGCTGCCCGACCCGGTGGTGTACATCTTCGTAGGCCTCACCTTCGTGTCGCTGTTCATCGCACTCATGGAGCGCCTGACCGACCCGGTGCGCCGTCTGCTGTCCGGCTTCGACGACTATTTCAGCTGGTTCGTGGTGGTCCTGCCGCTTGTCACCGGCATGATCGCGATCAACCAATCCTATGCGTCGGGCGCGGCCCCGCCTCCTCCGCTCGACCCGCTGCCGCTCGCGATTCACCTGTTGAGCGTAGAACTGCTGTTCCTGTGGTTGCCGTTCGGCAAGCTGGCGCACGCGTTCCTGGTGTTCGCATCGCGCGGGATCACGGGGGCCGCGCTGACGCGCAAAGGCGCCGCCCTCTGAAAGCGCCGCTGCGGCCGCGCCCCGCGGCTGCGCCGCGGCAAAGCGCAGACGCCGTTGGCGCGCTCAGGGCGCCAGCGTATTGACGAACAATTGCGCGCGCGGCAGCCCGCGATCGAGCAGCAGGTACTCGGCCGCATTCGCCAGCGCTTCCGGCCCCGCGACGTAGACATCGCAACCCTCCAGCCCCGGCTGGCGCTGCAACACCTGAGCAAGGCTGCGTTCTACCGCCTCGGGCGACCAGGCCTGCTCCAGGGTAAACGGGACGTAGTGAAAGTCGTCCAGGGCGTCGCTCCAGGAGCGGCACAGATTGTCGAGATAGTGGCCGCTGCGAGCGGACGCGATCCAGTACAGGCTGAGCGATTCCGCCGCCTCGAGCGCCATCGCATGCTCGATCAGGCTCTTGATCGGCGCGAAGCCGGCATCCCCCGCAATGAAGACCAGCGGGCGACTCGATTCCTCGTCCAGCACGAAGCTCCCGCGCGGCCCTTCGATGCGCACGCTCTCGGCGGCGGCGAGTCCTTCGAACACGCGCTCGGCGAAGGCGTCGCCTGCGCGCCGGCGGACATGAAACTGAAGATTGCGGTCGTCGCAGGGACAGCTCGCCACCGGGCACGACGCGCGCTCGCCGCCCGCCAGCTCGAGCGAAACCGACTGACCGGCGAGAAAGCGCAGCCGGTTGCTGCGCGGCGTCTGCAGGTGCAGCAGCCGCATCTCCCCGGCGATCGCGCCGACCGACTTGACCTTGGCCTCGATGTTCTGCAGCGGCATGTCGGCGGCGCCGTGCGCCTCGCGCGCCTCGATCACGAGATCGACCGCGGCGGTGTTGCAGCACATGAGGACGACGCCGGCGCTCTTCTCCGCCGCGCTCAGCACGTAGTCGGAGTGACGCGTCTTCTGCACCTCGCCCGAGAGGACCTTCGCCTTGCATTTGCCGCAGCTGCCCGCGCTGCAGCCGTAGTCGAGCGCGAGCCCGGCGCGCAATGCCGCCTCCAGCAGGCTGTCGTTGCCGTCTACGAAAAACTCGTGGCCGCTCGGCCTGACCTGCACGTGTGCCGTCATGATCCTCAGAAAATCCTGTTGCATGCGCAGCGGCCGCTGGGTCGCGCCGCGCGGGTCCGCTGCCGGGTCTGATTGCAGCTGCCGCTCCAGCCAGTCGAGCAGCCCCGTCGCCGCGGCGCGAGGGGAACCGGAATCGCCCAGCCCGCGCAGCTTACGCTGCAGCGCTTCTAGCGTCGCGCGGGCGTGCTCGAGCTGCGCTTCGACCTGCGCGCGCTCCCGGCTCATCGCGTTCAGCCGCGCCACCAGAACTTCGACATTGGGCAGCAGGCGCTCGCGCATGCGCCGCGCAAAGGCGGCGTCCTTGATGTGCTCCATGCGCTCGAGCACCGCGCTGTCCTCCAGCCTCGCCTGCGGGTAGGCGCGCTGCAGGTCTTCCGCCGCAACCATGCCCTCGAACGTGGCGAGCTCGCCGCTCCTGATCTTGCCCTGCAGCGCTCCGCGCCGGACGCCGATCAGGCGCGCAGCCCTGGACAGCGTGAGGTACTGGGGCATGCGGCTCTCGATTTGAATCTATGATATCGGAGAAGCCGCGCTGGGTCGCAGGCACCGGACACGATGGACTATCTGCCGATTTTTCTCGACATTCGCGAACGGCCCTGCCTCGTCGTCGGCGGCGGCGCGGTGGCGGCGCGCAAGACCGCGCAGCTCCTGCGCGCGGGTGCGCGCGTGACCGTTCAGGCGCCGGCCTTGAGCGCGGGATTCGGCGCCGATCTGGACGCGTCTCGCATGGTGCACCGCGCGGCGGGCTTCAGCAGCGCGGATGTGACGGACCATGCGCTGGTGATCGCGGCCACGGACGACCCCGACGTGAATCGCGCGGTCGCCGCGGCGGCGAAGGCAAGGCGCATCCCGGTGAACGTGGTCGACCAGCCGAAGCTGTGTTCCTTCATCATGCCCTCGATCATCGACCGCGCGCCGGTGATCGTCGCGGTTTCGAGCGGCGGCGCTTCCCCGGTCCTCGCGCGCCTGCTGCGCGCGCGCCTCGAGACCCTGATCCCCGCCGGCTACGGTCGCCTTGCGGCGCTAGCGGCCGAGTTCCGAGATCGCATCCGGGCGCGCCTCGCGCCAGCGGAGCGGCGGCGCTTCTGGGAGCGTGCGCTGCAAGGACCGATCGCCGAGCTGGTGTTCAGCGGCCGCGAAGCCGAGGCGCGCGAGGCCCTTAGCGCGGCGCTGGCAGACACGCGGCTCGCCATGAGCGGCGGCGAAGTGGCGTTGGTCGGCGCCGGCCCGGGTGATCCGGACCTGCTCACCTTTCGCGCCCTGCGCCTGATGCAACGCGCCGACGTCGTGGTGTACGACCGCCTGGTGGCGCCGCCGATCCTCGACCTGGTGCGGCGCGATGCCGAGCGCATCTACGCGGGCAAGGCGCGCGCCCAACATGCGCTGCCGCAGGAAGACATCAATCACCTGCTGGTGCGTCTGGCGAAAGAAGGCAAGCGCGTGGTTCGCCTCAAGGGCGGCGACCCGTTCATCTTCGGGCGCGGCGGCGAAGAGATCGATACGCTCGCCGCGAAAGGCATCCCGTTTCAGGTGGTGCCCGGCATCACCGCCGCCGCGGGCTGCGCATCCTATGCCGGCATTCCGCTCACCCACCGCGATTTTGCGCAGTCGGTCGTGTTCATCACCGGCCATCTGCAGGACGGCAGCATGAACCTGAACTGGCCGGCGCTCGCGCAGCCGCGCCAGACCATCGTGTTCTACATGGGCCTGGTGGGCATCGATATTCTGTGCCGCGAGCTGGTCGCCCACGGCCTGCCGGCCACGACGCCCGCTGCGCTCGTTCAGCAGGGCACGACGCCGCAGCAACGCGTGTTGAGCGGGTCGCTGGCGACGTTGCCGGGCATCGTGCACCGGAACGACGTCAAGGCGCCCACGCTGATCATCATTGGCGAGGTGGTGCGGCTGCGTGAACGGCTGAAGTGGTTCGAGCCCGCGGCCTGAGATCCGCAACCGCGCCGAGCGAGGACAGATGGCGGAGAAAGTGATCGATGCAGGCGACGCGGGCGCGCTTGGTCCAGGCAGGATGCAGCGCCTCGAGTCTGGCGGACGGCGCATTCTGATCGCCAACGTCGGCGCGCGTCTGTGTGCCGTGGACGATACCTGCACGCACGAGGACGCTTCGCTCTCGAACGGCGTTCTCGAGGGCGCATGGGTCAGGTGCCCTCTGCACGGCAGCCGCTTCGACGTCTGCAGCGGCGAGGCGATGGAGGAACCGGCCGAAGAAGACCTGCGCCGCTACCCCGTGCGCGTCGAGGGCGGGCGCATCCTCGTCACCCTGCCCGATGAGGGGCCACCGTGAGCGAGCAGGCGAACCGGATTTCCGCCGAATCCGCGGCCCTGATGCACTCGATCCTCAAGCGCATCGCCACCGGCCCGGAACTGAGCAAGGATCTGTCGCGCGAAGAAGCCTGCGCGGGTATGCGTTGCGTGCTGGAAGGGCAGGTGGACCCGGTGCAGGCGGGCGTGTTCCTGATCGCGCTGCGCATGAAGCGCGAAACCGACGACGAGAACCGCGGCATTCTAGACGCGATCCGCGAAGCGACGCTGAGCGTCACGGCGCCGGTGGACGAGGTGGTCGATATCGGCGATCCCTACGACGGCTGCAATCGCACGCTTCCCGCGTCGCCGTTCCTGCCGGTGCTGCTCGCCGCCTGCGGCGTGGCCGCGGTCTCACACGGCGTGCAGCGCATGGGGCCCAAGTACGGCGTCACGCACCGTCAGGTGCTGAGCGCGGCCGCTCTGCCCGTCGACCTGACGCCAGGGGAAGCCGCCGCGCGCCTCGGCGACCCCGCCCTCGGCTGGTCCTACGTCGATCAGGCGAAGTTCTGTCCCAAGCTTCATGCGCTCGCCGCGTTGCGCAGTCTGATCGTCAAGCGGCCCGCGATCACCACCGCCGAAGTGCTCGCCGGGCCGGTGCGCGGGCGCCTCAGAACGCACCTCGTCACCGGCTACGTGCACAAGCCCTATCCGCGCATCTACGCCCTGCTCGCGCGCCATGCGGGTTTCGACTCCGCGTTGATCGTGCGCGGCGTGGAAGGCGGCGTGATTCCCTCGCTCTGCCAGACCGGAAAGCTGTTCCGCTACCTAGCGCGCGGCGAGGAATGGTCGGAGGAGTTCAAGCCCGCGGACCTGGGCATCGATCAGCCGGTGCGCGCAGCGCAGATTCCCGGCGGGATCCCGCTTGAGGAGAACGAGGCCGCGCTGGAAGGCGCGGCGCCCGATCGGACGCGGATCGCCGCAGCGGCCGCGGCCGCGGGACTTGCCGCGCTCGAGGGCAGCGCGGGCCCTACGCGCGACGCACTCGTCTATGGCGCCGCGCTCTGCCTGTGGCACCTCGGTCGTGCCGACTCCCTGCAGGCGGCTGCCGAGGGCGCTCGCCGCGCGCTAGACTCGGGCAAGGCGCGCGCGCATCTGCGTGGCGGGCGCGCATGACGCCGGCCCCTGCAGCGCGCTGCAAACAGGTCTACTTGCGCTTGAGGAAAAAGGTGAACTCTTTGCCTGCCTCGGCCTGCGACAGCAACTCGTTGCCGGTCTGCTTGGCGAAGGCCTGAAAGTCCTTCACCGATCCCGGATCGGTGGCGAGGATCTTCAGCACCTGGCCGGACTGCATGTCGTTCAGCGACTTTTTCGCGCGCAGGATGGGCAGCGGGCAGTTCAGTCCGCGCGCATCGAGTTCCTTGTCGAACTGCATGGAAGTCTCCGTGTGAAAGAGATCGACCGCCGATCACGCGGCCGATCAGGTCGAGCCATTAGGCTTCCCTAATATATCAAACGTCTGCCGCGATGCCGTTCGAACTTTTCTTTGCTGCGACGCATCAAAGTTTCGCCTCGGCTCTGCCGGATCACGCGATGGCGCCGTAGTAGAGGTTCTGCGGATGATTCGCTTCGGCGAAGAAGTACCAGCGTTCCAGCAACAGCCCGCCCCACTGCACCAGCGGCGCCGCGACGAACCAGATCGCCGCGCCCTGCCCGAGCCCCGCGCCCAGCAGCAGCAGCGGCGCCGCGAACGCGCCGCCCAGAAAACTCCATTTCACCGCCCGCACGAAGGCCTGCGGGCGGCCATGAAAGAACTCCCGCGTATTGAACGAGCCGCCGAGGAAGCCCGCCGCACGCTGCTCGATGCGCGGATGCTTGATGCCGATCGCGGTGGCGAGCGTCGACTTGTGCCGCAGGCGCGCGTTGCGCAGCAGCGCGGCCGTGCGTCCGAGCAGCCCCAGCGCGGTCAGCGCAAGCGCGGCAAGCGCGAAACCGGTGCTGGCCCCGAGCCCATCGACCCGGGCGAGCGCCGCAGCGATGGAAAAGCCCGATGCCGCGCCGAGCAGGGTGAAATTGAGCACCGTCAGCGGCGTCGCCCATTCCTGCAGAAAACGCAGGCAGGCGTAGATCATCCCGGTGCACACGTACAGCGCGATGCAGGCAGCGGCGCCGGCGAGCCCGATCCACGCCAGATAGGGGCGCAGCATGGCGCCCGCCTCGAAATGCGCGGCGCCGTACAGCACGACGAAGCCCATCAGCGCGGGCAGCGCGATCACCTCGCGCGACAGCCACGACGTGCGCCATTGCGAGGCGCTGCGCCAGGCGCGCAACGGGCGGCCGAGATGGAAAAACGACGCGGCCAGGCCCGCAACCAGCAGCGCCAGCGCGAGCGCAGCCGCGCGCGCAACGAAGGCGTCGGGCAGCGCCGCCCAGGCGCCGAATCGCGCGCCGAGCTCTCCCGCCAGCAAGGCGAGAAACAGCCCCTGCCCCGCGCCGATCAGCGTGGTGAGCAGAATGACCGAGATCGCCGGGTGCATGCCGCCTACCAGGTCGTGACGTCGTCCAGCGCGGGCGCACCGGTCGCCGGGCGCGGCAGCTTGCCGTCGACCTTGAGCGGATTGTCCACGCGCATCAGCTCGTCCGGGTGCACCGTGATCTCGGTGCGGCGCCGCGGCAGGTAATGATTCGCCGGATGCGTGCCCCACTCGGGCATCAGCGCGTAGCCGCCCTGCTCGCGGATCGCGACCGAAACCTCGGAATCCGGATCGTGCACGTCGCCGAACAGGCGCGCACGGGTCGGACAGGCCAGCACGCACGCGGGCTTGCGCTCCGCGGCCGGCAGCGTGGCGTCGGTGATGCGGTCTACACACAGCGTGCACTTCTTCATCACCTTCTGCTGCTCGTCCAGCTCGCGCACGCCGTACGGGCAGGCCCAGGCGCAGTACTTGCAGCCGATGCACTTGTCGTAGTCGACCAGCACGATGCCGTCCTCCGCGCGCTTGTAGCTCGCGCCGGTCGGGCACACCGGAACGCAGGGCGGATCCTCGCAGTGCAGGCAGGACTTCGGGAAGTGCACCGTCTGCGTGTTCGGGTACGTGCCGACCTCGAAGGTCTGCACCCGGTTGAAGAACGTGCCGCTCGGGTCTTCGCCGTAGGGCCGCTCGTCGCCCATCGGACCCGCGGGGCCCGAGGTGTTCCATTCCTTGCAGCTCGTCACGCAGGCGTGGCAGCCGACGCAGACGTTGAGGTCAATGACCAGAGCAAGTTGCGTCATCGCAAGCGCTCCACCGTGCCGGCACAACCTACCGCACATATGGAGATAACGATCTCCCGACTTTGTTGCATCTGGCCGATCGATCGGTGGACGTTGCGCTGCGATGCGCGGCCAGTTGCAACAAAGTCGGGAGACAAATCTGCGCTCGAAACTGCGCCGCGCCTCGACGAACCGCGCTCGGTGCCGATCTGGCCAGAATGAACAAAATCACGAGATCGGCGAAAACCCAAGACGCTCTCCGCTCTTGGCGTGACGCGCGGCATGCGCGATTGCACAGGAAACGTCACTTCCGCCCCCCGCTCGCGTCATACGCAATCTCTTCCGGCACTTCCCGGGCCATCCCCGGATACGCATGCAGCGCCTCGAACTGCGGCCAGGTCTCTCGCGGCTCTTCGGCGCCCGCCTTGTAAATGCGCACGCGCACGTCGTACCAGCCGGCCTGCCCGGTGATCGGATCCGAGTTCGAGATCGCGCTGCCGTCGGCCGTGCGCAGGGTGTCGCTGATCAGATGGTTGAGCAGGAAGCCCTTGCGCGCCTCGTTCGCCCCGGCGGCGAGCTGCCAGGCGCCGGGCTGCTTGCCGATGGCGTTCCAGGTCCACACGGTGCCGGGCTCTACGGCCTCGGAGAGCTTCGCCAGGCAGCGCACACGGCCCCAGGGCGATTCGACCCAGATCCAGTCGCCATCGCCGATGCCCTGCGCTGCGGCCGTGCGCGGATTGACGTGCAGATGGTTGTGCGCATGGATCTGGCGCAGCCAGGCGTTCTGCGAATCCCAGGAGTGGTACATCGCCATCGGCCGCTGGGTGATCGCAGCGAGCGGATAGCGCGTGCCGTCGGTGGCCTGGCGCTCGAGCGGCTCGTAGTAGAACGGCAGCGGATCGAAGTAGGTCTTGATGCGCGCGCGCAGCCGCTCGGGCGGACGGCGCGTGCCCCACTTGCCGTCCGCGGCGAGGCGGAATTTCTGCAGCACTTCGGAGTACAGCTGCAGGATGATCGGGTCGCCGAAGCGCCGGATGCGCACGCGCTGCGCCCACTCCATGTAGCCCTTGTTCCAGTTGCGCATGTACTGGTACGACGGCGGCAGGCGGTGGTGAAACACGCAGTTGTTCTGCGCGTACATCTCCCACTGCCTCGGGTTGGGCTCGCCGTGCATGAACTTCTCGCCTCCGGTGCCGCGCCAGCCCGCGAGGAAGCCGATGCCCGAGCCCGGCTCGGTCTCGTAGCGCAATATGAAATCCGGATAGTCGCGATAGCGCCGCTTGCCGTCGCCTTGCGTGAACGCGGGCAGCTTGAGGCGGCCCGCGAGCTCGATCAGCACGTCCTGGAACGGCTTGCAGCCGGCGGGCGGCGGCACCACCGGCACGCGCACCGAGTCGACCGGCCCGTCGAACTCGGAGATCGGCCGATCGAGCATCGACATCACGTCGTGGCGCTCGAGATAGGTCGTGTCGGGCAGCACCAGATCCGCGAACGCGGTCATCTCGGACTGGAACGTGTCGCACACCACAAGGAAGGGGATCTTGTACTCGCCGTCGTCGGCGCGCGCATTCAGCATCTTGCGCACCTCGACGCTGTTCATGGTCGAGTTCCACGCCATGTTGGCCATGAAGATCATCAACGTGTCGAGGCGATAGGGATCCTCGTTCACCGCGTTGGTGATTACGCTGTGCATCAGGCCGTGCACCGACAGCGGGTATTCCCAGGAAAAACCCTTGTCGATGCGCACCGGCTCTCCCGCGGAATCGATGAACAGGTCCTCGGGCGAGGCCGGCCAGCCGAGCGCCAGCCCGCCGAGCGGGGTGTCCGGCTTGACCGCCTCGGGGCCGCGTGGCGGCTTCGCCGCCGGCGGGATCGCGCGCGGGAACGGCGCCTTGTGACGGAAGCCGCCCGGGCGGTCGATCGTGCCGAGCAGGGTCATGAGGATGGCAAGCGCGCGGATGGTCTGGAATCCGTTCGAATGCGCCGCAAGACCGCGCATGGCATGGAACGCGACCGGATTTCCGGTCACGCTCGCGTGCTCCTTGCCCCAGCAATCGGTCCACGCGATCGGCAGCTCGATCTTCTCGTCGCGTGCGACGATGCCCATCTCCTGCGCGAGACGCCGGATGGTCGCCGCCGGAACGCCGGTGATGTTCTCCGCCCATTCGGGGGTGTACGGCTTCACCCGCTCTTCGAGAAGCTGAAACGCGGGTTTGACCACGCGGCCGTCCGGCAGCCGGAACGTGCCCAGCAGGTGCGGATCGGCGCCTTCGCTGTGCGTGCGCACCGGCTGACCCGAGTGCCGGTCCCACCACAGCTGATTGTGCGCGTACTCCGGATTCTCTTCGGGCGTGGCCGGATCGCGCACCAGCAAACCGTAATCATCCGAGCGCTCGTCGAGGTTCACCAGCTGACCGGCGTTGGTGTAGCGCACCAGGAAGTCGCGGTCGAACAGGCCGAGCGCGATGACCTCGTGCACGATCGCGAGCAGCAGCGCGCCGTCGGTTCCCGGGCGGATCGGCACCCACTCGTCGGCGATCGCCGAGTATCCCGTGCGCACCGGGTTGATCGAGACGAAGCGCCCGCCCCGACGCTTGAACTCCGAAATCGCGATCTTGAGCGGATTCGAGTGGTGATCCTCGGCAGTTCCGATCATCACGAACAGCTTGGCGCGCTCCAGATCCGGCCCGCCGAACTCCCAGAACGATCCGCCGATGGTGTAGATCATCCCCGCGGCCATGTTCACCGAGCAGAAACCGCCGTGCGCGGCGTAGTTCGGCGTGCCGAACTGGCGCGCGAACAGGCCGGTCAGCGCCTGCATCTGATCGCGCCCGGTGAACAGCGCGAACTTGCGCGGGTCGGTCGCGCGGATGTGCGCGAGCCGCTTTTCCAGAATGTCGAAAGCTTCGTCCCAGCCGATCTCCGCGAACTCGCCGGCGCCTCGCTCGGCGCCCTCTCGCCGCTTGAGCGGCCGGGTGAGGCGCGCGGGCGAGTACTGCTTCATGATCCCGGAGGACCCCTTGGCGCAGATCACGCCGCGGTTGATCGGGTGCTCCGGGTTGCCGTCGATGTAGCGCAGCTTGCCGTCGCGCAAATGCACGCGGATGCCGCAACGGCAGGCGCACATGTAGCAGGTGGTGGTCTTGATCTCGGTGCGTGGAGAGGTCATAAGGGAAACTAAGGTATTCTCCTTATGAGCTGTAGGACTGAAAAGCTGATTGTCCTGATACTCTCATCCATCGTTATGATTCAATAGCTTATATATCACCCAGGCGCTTCGGGTGGCGCGCAGCGGCGCGCTCGGCAAGTAAACCCTCTAGGTCGGAGCGCGGCTTGACGAACGTCAAGCTTCCGCAACGTGGATTTGGTACATTTGCGGCAGTGCAGCATCCGCTGCCAGAGGCTTTTATTCGAGCCTTTCCCCTGCATCCCTGCCGAGGTCCAGGCCGACCTCGCGAAACGGAAATCCGCCATGAAAGATCAGACACAAAAGCTCGTCCGCAGCCAGGAACTCGCGGCAAAGGTGAACCAGCTTTTGGCGCGCCGCGTCAAGATTGCGCAGGATCGCTTCAGCGATCGCGTCAAGACCGCGACCGAGAAGAGCGTGGCCGAGCTGCAGGCGAATCCGCCCATGCCGTGGGAGCTGTGGCGCGACTGGCAGGCCTACGCCACCGACTTCGCGCAGCGCTCGGTGCTGTTCTGGGACACGCTGCGTCAGCGCGGCAACAACTATCTCGCGCACGATCGCGCCGGGCTGCCGCCGCTGCTGCATTTCGAGTACGAGACGGTGCTCGACGGACGCAGCCTGGAACGACCGGTCAATTACGCGTTGCTGCGCATCGTGCCGCCGGCCGGAGTCAGCGTGGACGACAAGCGCCGGCCGTACGTCATCATCGACCCGCGCGCCGGCCACGGCCCAGGTATCGGCGGGTTCAAGGACGATTCGCAGGTGGGTGTCGCCCTGCGTGACGGACACCCGGTGTATTTCGTCGTCTTCCATCGCGACCCCGAGCCGGGACAGACCCTGCTCGACGTCTGCGCCGCGGAAGCGCGCTTCGTGCACGAAGTCCGCGCGCGCCATCCCGAGAGCCCGAAGCCGGTCATCGTGGGCAATTGCCAGGGCGGCTGGGCGGCGATGATGCTCGCCGCGGCGAACCCCGACGAGACCGGGCCGATCGTGATCAACGGCGCGCCGATGTCCTACTGGGGCGGCGCGTTCAGCGAAGGCGCGGGCGACAACCCGATGCGCTATGCGGGCGGCCTGCTGGGCGGCACCTGGCTGTCCTCGTTCGCCGCCGACCTCGGCAACGGCGTGTTCGACGGCGCCCACCTGGTGCAGAACTTCGAGAACCTCAACCCGGCCAACACCTTCTGGGACAAGTACTACCACCTGTTCGCCAACGTCGACAGCGAAGCGCCGCGCTTTCTCGAGTTCGAGCGCTGGTGGGGCGGGTTCTACCTGATGAACCGCGAAGAGATCGAATGGATCACGCAGAACCTGTTCGTCGGCAACAAGCTCTGGTCGGGCAGCGTGCCTTCGGCGGCGCACGGGTCCTTCGACCTTCGCTCGATCAAGGCGCCGATCGTCCTGTTCGCGTCGATGGGCGACAACATCACGCCCCCGCAGCAGGCCTTCAACTGGGTCGCCGACGTCTACGGCTCTACCGACGAAATCAAGGCGAACGGCCAGGTCATCGTCGGCCTGCTGCACGAGAACATCGGTCACCTCGGCATCTTCGTCTCCGGAAAGGTCGCGAAGAAGGAGCACGCGCAGATCGTCTCGGTGATGAAGTCGATCGAGGCGCTGCCGCCGGGGCTGTACGGTATGCGCATCCTGGAATCGAAGGGCACGGACGGCAAACCGGTCTACGACGTAGAGTTCATCGAGCACCGGCTGGAAGACGTCGTCAAGCGGCTGAACCGCGTGCAGCGCGCGGACGAAAAGGCCTTCGAGGCCGTAGCCGGCATGTCCGAGTTCAACCAGAACGCCTACGAGCTGTTCGTCCAGCCGCTGGTGCAGGCAGGCGCAACCGAGTACGGCGCCAAGCTCGGGCGCGAGCTGCATCCGCTGCGCGCGCAGCGATCGGCGCTGTCCGACTCGAATCCCTGGCTGTGGTGGCTGGGTCCGTTGGCCGAGGCGGTGCGCTCGCAGCGCCAGAGCGCGAGCCCCGATCAGGCCTGGCGCAGGACCGAGCGCATGGGCTCGGAGCTGCTGAGCGCGTCGCTCGACTACACCCGCGACCTGCGCGACGCCGCGAGCGAGGCGGCGTTCTTCCTCGTCTACGGCAACCTGTTTTCCCTGTACCTCGCGGATCGAGAGCCGGCCGAGGCAGGGGCGCCGGCCGCGACTGGCGACCCGCGCACGCTGCCCTTCGTCGCCGAGGCGCTGGCCTCGATCGATCAGGGCGGCTACGCCGAGGCATTGGCGCGCGTAGGCGCGCTGCTCGCCTGGCGCGGCAAGCCGCTGCCGCTGTCGCGCGTGCAGCTCAAGCACGAGCTGGTCGAGGAATACCGGGATCTGCTGCCCGATATTTCCTGGGAGACCGCGCGGCGCATCCGCGGCGAGCAGGAGATCATCGTGCGCTACGAGCCCGAGCAGGCGCTCGCGACGCTGCCGAAGCTGATTGCCGATCCGGCAGACCGCAGCCGTCTGCTGACGCTGCTCGAGCGGCTGCTGAACGATCCGCGCGTGCAGTCGCTCGCGCGCACGCCCGAGCAGGATGCGATGCTGGCGCGCCTGCGCGAGGTGCTCGCCGATCGCTCCGGACCGCGTCTCGCGGCAGCCTGAGCGGGCGCAAGCCCGGGCAGCGCATGCGTGACGCGATCCTGGTCGTAAACGCGGGCTCGTCGAGCATCAAGTTTTCGCTCTTCGCCGAAGCCGAGCGCGAACTTGCCCTGCACTGCGGCGGGCAGATCGAGGCGCTGTACACTGCACCGCGCTTCGTCGCGCGCGACGCCGGCGGCGCGCGGCTGGCGGAGAAATCCTGGGACGAAGGACACCGGCTGGGCCATGACGGGGCAATCGCGCATCTGCGCGAATTCGTGCGCGCGCAGCTCGCCGAGTTCCGCCTCGCGGGCATCGGCCACCGCGTGGTGCACGGAGGCGCCGAGTACACGCAACCGGTGAAGCTGGATGCCGGCGTGCTCGCAGCGCTGGAGAAATTCGTCCCGCTCGCGCCGCTGCACCAGCCGCACAACCTGACGCCGATCCGCATGCTGCTCGCGAATGCTCCCGAGCTCGCGCAGGTCGCCTGCTTCGACACTTCGTTTCACCGCTCGAACCCGGACATCGCGCAGCGCTTCGCGATTCCCGCGGAGCTGCACGACGCCGGGGTGCGGCGCTACGGCTTTCACGGCTTGTCCTACGAATACATCGCGTCGGTGCTGCCGCAGTATGACGCGCAGGCCTGCGCGGGGCGCACGGTGGTGCTGCACCTCGGCAACGGTGCGAGCATGTGCGCGCTCGAAGCCGGCAGAAGCGTCGCCAGCACGATGGGCTTCACCGCGGTGGACGGCCTGCCGATGGGCACGCGCTGCGGCGCGATCGACCCGGGCGTGCTGCTGTACCTGATGGACGAGCGCGGCATGGACGCGCGCGCGATCGAAAAGCTGATCTACCAGCAGTCCGGGCTGCTCGGCGTGTCCGGCCTGTCGAGCGATATGCGTACGCTGCTCGCGAGCAAGGAGCCGCGCGCGAAGATCGCAGTCGACCTTTACCTGTACCGCATCCGGCGCGAGCTGGGCTCGCTCGCGGCCGTGCTCGGCGGGCTGGATGCGATCGTGTTCACCGCCGGCATCGGTGAAAACTCGGCAGCCATCCGCGAGCGCGTGCTCGCGGATGCGGCCTGGCTCGGCGTCAAACCGAACGCGCGCGCCAACGCGAAAGGCGGCCCGCGCATCAGCGCTGCGCGCAGCCGCGTCTCGGCCTGGGCGATCCCGACCAACGAGGAGCTGATGATCGCGCGCCACACGCGGCGCATGCTCGCCGCACACTGAAAGGCAGACCATGACCACCGCAGTCCCCCGCCCCGCGCTCAAGGGCAAGCGAGCACTCGTTGCCGGCATCGCGAACGAGCATTCCATCGCCTACGGCTGCGCCAGGGCCTTCCGCGAGCTCGGCGCCGAGGTCGCGATCACCTACCTGAACGAGAAGTCGAAGCGCTTCGTGGCGCCGCTCGCGGCGCAGCTGGAAGCGCCGATCTTCATGCCGCTCGATGTCGCGCAGCCGGGCGAGCTCGACGCCCTGTTCGCGCGCATCAGGAAGGACTGGGGAGCGCTCGACATCCTGGTGCACTCGATCGCCTGGGCGCCCAAGGACGACCTGCAGGGCGGGCTGCTCAACTGCACCGCCGAGGGGTTCGTCAAGGCGATGGACATCTCCTGCCACTCGTTCGTGCGCATGGCGCGTCTGGCCGCACCGCTCATGAAGAAGGGCGGATCGCTGTTCGCGATGAGCTATCACGGTGCGCAGAAGGTGGTGCCGAACTACAACGTCATGGGTCCGGTGAAGGCCGCGCTCGAAGCTTCCTGCCGCTACCTCGCCTACGAGCTCGGCCCGAAGCGCATCCGCGTGCACCCGATTTCGCCCGGGCCGCTCAAGACGCGCGCCGCCTCGGGGCTGAAGGACTTCGACCTGCTGCTGAACCAGGCGGTCGAGCGCGCGCCGGTCGGCGAGCTGGTCGACATCATGGACGTCGGCTTCGCCTGCGCGTTCCTCGCGACCGACTACGCGCGGCGCATCACCGGAGACACGGTTTACGTAGACGGCGGCGTGAACATCATGGCCTAGGCTGCGCCGCGCGGCGGTTGCTGCGCAGGCAAGCGCTCGCTAAGCTAGCTCGTGGCCGAACTGCCGATTATCCACGCGCCGATCGAGCGGCTGACCGCCTGGTACCAGCCGATCGTCGACCTCAGCACCGGCGAGGTGCGCGGCTTCGAAGCGCTGATGCGCATCGTGGAGCCCGACGGCCGGGCGCATTCGGCGGGGCCCCTGATCGAGACTCTGGAGCAGGATGTAGACGCCCTCATGGCGGTCGTCGAGCGCGTCCTGGCCTGCATCCGCCTCGACGTGGTGCCGGTATTCGAGCGCTTCGGCGACTTCTACATCAGCGTCAACATACCGCCCGCGATCATCGGCACCGGACGGCTGCGCGCGATCGCCGAATCGCTCGACCTGGTGCACTGGGGCCGCCGCATCGTGGTCGAGCTGACCGAGCGCCAGGCGCTGTCCGACGAAGGCCGTATCGCGGTGCAGGCCGCGCGCGAGGCGGGCATCGCGGTCGCGGTGGACGATTTCGGCACCGGCCACAGCGGGCTCGCCCAGATCGTCGGGCTCGAGCTCGACATCCTCAAGATCGACCGCAGCCTGATCACGCCGGCGCTGCACAGCCGCTCGGCGGCGCGCCTGCTGCGCGGCATCGTGGGGCTCGCCGAGAGCCTGCGCATGCGCACCGTGGCCGAAGGCGTCGAGTCCGTCGAGGAGGCGTTCTACCTGCGCGCGGTCGGGGTCGACTACGGCCAGGGCTACTTCTGGAGCAAGGCAATCCCCGCCAAGGAGATGCCGGAGCTGCTCGAGCGGGGATTCGCCGCGACCCTGGAGTGGCCGCGCGCGGACTGAGCGGGGCGACGCTTCGTAGGTGCTAGCGCCGTGCCCGCGCCGGACGCGCGCGCCGCTCGCGCGCGACGAGCACAGCGTAGCTCATCAGGCTCAGGGCCAGGGCGATCTCGATCGGCGACACGGCTAGCGCTCCCCGATCGCGAGGTTGTCCATCTTCGCGCCGCAGTCGGCGCACTGCACCGAGCTGCAGGAATACAGCAGGAAGCGGTCGCCCGCGCAGCGCGTGCAGTAGTAATTGTTCGCGCCCAGCGGCTTGGGCGGGCCGGAGGGCCTGCGTGCCGCCGCGTTTTTCCAGCCTCGGTCAGGAAGCTTGAGAACCTGTCCCATCGGAACCCCCTTTCGGACGTCGTCGCAACGCCTGCACAGTGCGCCGGACGCGCGGAAACGGGTGTCAGGAACGATTTGCGGCGTGTCAGGAACCATTTGCAACGTGCGGTTGTTTCCACCGCCGCGCGGGCGGCGTATAGTCGAAGCGCGGTTTGTGTGAAGTTCTGTCATCAGGGAGGTCCTCATGTCGACGCAGAAGGACGATTTCCTGGATCTGTACCGCTCCGGACTCGAATCGCTGGTGGCCATGACGCGCGCCACGCTCGACGAATCCGAGAAGCTGCGCAACCGGCAGCTGGAAGCCATTCGCGACGCGCTTGCGGAGAACACCGCGCTAGGCGGCGAACTCTCCGGCGCCTCGAACCTGGAGCAGCTGTTCGCGATCCAGACCCGCTTCGCCAATCACCAGATGGAGGTCGCGCTCGGCTACTGGGGCCGGCTGTGCGAAGCGGCGAGCCATACCCAGCTCGACGCGATGAAGCGGCTCGAGGCGCAGACCCTCGAGTTCAATCAGCGCGCGGCGTCGATGCTCGATGCGGCGCCCGCGGGAACGGAGCCGATGGTCAGCGCGATGCGTTCGTTCCTCCAGGCGGCGAGCGCCGCCTGCGGCATGGGCGCGCAGGCCACCGAGCAGGCGGCCAAGGCCGCCGAAGCGCAGTTCGAGACCGCGACTGCCGGCATCCGCTCGGCGCTGGCGGACGCGAGGAAGCGCTCGGCGGCCTGAACCCTGCCCGGCTCAGTGCGACATCCCGGACCTTAGCTGCTTCTCGATCTTGGTCAGGTTGAACGACCCGGGCGACTGGCTCGGCGGGTACTCCTGCATCGTCTTCAGGAACTGCGCGGCGAGGCCCTGCAGCGGCACGATCACGAACGCGCGATCGAGGAACCAGTCGTTGTAGACGTTCGCGTTGTGCTGCGCCCGCTCGAACGGATCGCGCCGCAGGTTGAACAGTAGCGGAACTCGGAGCTCGGTGAACGGCTCGCGCCACACGCCGAAGGCAACGCCTCGGTTCTCGAGAAAGACAACCTTCCAGGCGTCGTAGCGAATGGCGACGACCTGACCGTCGTCGTTCACGTACATGAACTCCTTGCGCGGCGATTCCTTCGCCTTGCCCGAGAGGTAGTCGAGCTGGTTGTAGCCGTCGATGTAGTTCTTGTAGCTGCGGCCGTTTAGCGAGACCCCCTTCTTCAACTTGTCCTTGATCTCGGCGTCGCCCGCGGCGGCGGCGAAGGTCGGCAGCCAGTCCTCGTGCGAGACGATGCCGTTCAGCGTCGTGCCCGCGGGGAAGTGATCGGGCCAGCGCACGAACGCCGGCACGCGGTACGCGCCTTCCCAGTTGGAGTTCTTCTCGCTGCGGAACGGCGTCGTGCCCGCATCCGGCCAGGTGTTGTAGTGCGGGCCGTTGTCGGTCGAGTAGAACACGATCGTATCCTTGGCGATGCCGAGCTCATCGAGCAGCTTGAGAAGCTTGCCGACGTGCATGTCGTGCTCGACCATGCCGTCGTGGTATTCGTCGCCGTCCGGGCCGGAAATGCCGGTGTGTTCCTTCTTGACGTGGGTGCGGAAGTGCATTCGCGTGCCGTTCCACCACACGAACCAGGGCTTGCCCGCCTTCTGCTGCTCGCGAATGAAAGCGACCGCACGGTCGGAGGTTTCGTCATCCACAGTTTGCATGCGCTTCTTGGTGAGCGGACCGGTGTCCTCGACCTTCTGCGCGCCGCCCGGCTGGGCCCAGGAGTGGATCACGCCGCGCGGGCCGAATTTCTTCCTGAACTCGGGATTTTTCGGATAGTCACGATTCTCCGGCTCCTCCTCGGCGTTCAGGTGGTAGAGGTTGCCCAAGAATTCGTCCCAGCCGTGCATCGTAGGCAGGTGCTCGTCGCGGTCGCCCTGGTGGTTCTTGCCGAACTGCCCGGTCGCGTAGCCGAGGCTCTTCATCACCGTGGCGATCGTGACGTCGGTCTTCTGCCAGCCTTCCTTGGCGCCCGGCAGCCCGACCTTGGTCATGCCGGTGCGCACCGGCACGTTGCCGCCGATGAACGCCGCACGCCCCGCGGTGCAGGACTGCTGCGCGTAGTAGTCGGTGAAGGCGACGCCTTCCCTGGCGATGCGGTCGATGTTCGGCGTGCGGTAGCCCATCATGCCGCGGTTGTTGTGGCTGATGTTCCAGGTGCCGATGTCGTCGCCCCAGATGACGAGGATGTTGGGCTTTTGCGATTGTGCGAGCGCCGGTGCGGCCAGAATGAGGGCCAGCAGGCCCGCGGCGAGTCCTGCAAAGAATCGGAATTTCACGAGACGTCCTCCTCAGCGCCGGTCCACCCGCCGGCGAGGCGCGCGATGATCGCAGAACGTCAGATCACGCGCAAATCAATAAGCGGCAGGCCCTTTCTCAGGAGCCTGCCGCGAAATTCAAAGCTTGAATCAGTCCACTTCAACGCAACAACGGATGGGCCGACGGTCTTACGGCTCAAACGAGAAGATTTTCTTCCAGTCGTGTTTCATGCTGATGACGATCCAGCCCTGCGCCTTCGCTTCGGCCATGAGCGAGTCGCTGAACGTGCCGATCTTCGACTTCGGCCCATAGGCCCACTCGCGTGCGGCGTCATCGTGATGCACCAGCATCATGAGCCGCCCGCTGCCGCTCGCCTGCGTCCACTCGAGCATCTGCCGATCGCCGTCCGAGTTGCCGAAGGCGGCGATGGGTCTGCGGCCGATGCGCGAATTGATCCCGACCGGCTTGCCTTCTTTGTCGTCGATGAAGTCGATTGCCGGCAGGCGCACGAGCACCGGCTTGCCGTCGCGGATCTCGTACTTCGTCTTGATGCTGCTGCCCACGACCTGCTCGGGCGGGATGCGGTAGACCCTTTCAGTCCAGGGGCGCATGAATTCGATCCCGCCTCCGGAGACGATGAAGGTCTTGAAACCTTTCGCGCGCAGATAGGCGAGGACCTCGAGCATCGGCTGATAGACCATCTGCGTGAAGAGCTTGCCTGTCTTGGGATGCTTCGCCGTGGCGATCCAGTCCTTGACGATTCCCTCGAACTGCTCGGTCGTCATGCCGGCGTGCGTGACCATGACGATCTCGGCGATCGCCTTTTCGCCGCCGGCCAGCGCCTTGTTCACGTCTCCCTTGAGCAGAGAAGCGAACGGCTCCTTGGACTTCCACTCGGGATGCTGCGGCGCCAGCGCCTTGACGCGATCGAGTGCGAACAGAAGCTGAAAGTACATCGGCTGCTCGGCCCACAGCGTGCCGTCGTTGTCGAAGGTCGCGATGCGCTCGGCGGGCGGCACGAACTTCGGGCTCGCGGTGTCCGTGGTGATGTTGACGAACGCGACGATCGCGCGCTTGGCGGGGCCGTCGTTCCAGGAAGGCAGCGGGTCGGTCTGGGCGAGCGCCTGCGTCGCCCAGGCAAGACCTGCAATGAGCCCAATCAGATGACAAGCCCGGTAAACATCCCTCCCGAATCGCATCGGTAACTCCTTCAAGACCAAGCCGGTGCCCCTGGCCGAGCTATTTTTGTTCCGGCGCGCAGGAAATCTCCACCGTGTCCTTTCCGGTCTTCACTTCGCTGCACACATAGCGCTTCCCCTTGCAGGTGGCGATCCAGCTTTTGGATTTGTTCGGACCTCCATGCTCGTCGGATATCTTGATCTCGTCAGGAGAACACCCGATCTTTCCTGCCGAAGCGACGGGTAAGTCGGAACATCCGGCAAGGCAGGCCAACACGATTCCAAGAAACACGACTTGCTTCATTTCTGCACTCCTGTGATCTCGGGTGAAATGGGCGATCCGGATCGAGACGTCGGCGCTTTCCAGCCGCCGCTATTCCTTGAACTGCATGTTGAAGCCGACGAAGATCTGCCACTTCGGCCAGCCCGGTCCCTTGTCGGCGACCGAGAACTGAGGCTCTACGAACACATTGAATACCGTGTTCCCCTTCGGAATCACCTGGCCGATGCCCAGACCGAGCGGCACGCTGTAGCTGTCGTTCTGAAAGTTGTAGACCCAGATCGGCGCCGAGCGAAGATAGGTGCCCTTGCCCAGTTGATAGAACGCGAAAGGCTGAAACGCGCCGGTATTGACGCTCGCGCGGTCGTTGGCGCCGGCAAAGCTCCCCTGCCAGGTCAGAAGGTAGCCGTACTGGAACTTGTGCGAAGAGGCGTCGAACAGCACGTTCGCGAAGCCCGCCGACCATTTCTCGTTGCCCAGCTGGTCCTCGGTCGCGGTCGGCGCAGTCAG
>Ga0210138_1000050_pt1 | contig 26376 bp, 25 predicted proteins | sample Browns_ThreeSqC__FD_184850 | JGI IMG/M metagenome (GOLD analysis project Ga0210138, IMG submission 184850) | Wetland microbial communities from the San Francisco Bay, California, USA, that impact long-term carbon sequestration -... | ecosystem: Environmental > Aquatic > Marine > Wetlands ... | reverse complement strand
CCGCCAGCCGCAGCGACGCCTCCAGCTCCTGAGGGGCACGGGTGGGCGGGAGGAAGCGGTCCTGGGTGAACCGCGCCAGCAGGCCTCCGTGGTGGGAATGCCGCACCACCACCCGGTCGGTGCCGTTGGGGAGCGGCACGCCGTAGGCGGTGATCCGCCCCGCATAGGGGCGCCGCTTGGGGTGGGTCGCGGCCCAGGCGTACAGGGTCTTCCGGTCCAGCACCTCGCCCAGCGGCGCCACGACCGATTCCGCGGCGACCAGCTCGGCCCGGGGATGCTGGACCTGGAGATAGCCAGGAGGTTGGGACATGCCTGAGGCGAAGGTGGTGATCAGACCCGCTCCGCCGAGCGAACGCGGCGTGCAGAATACGTCGGGTGAATGGCTGGCCAATGGTACCACTGGCCCGGGGAGCCCGCCAAGGGTGCGCTCCCGGGTGCAGGCAAGCTATCCAACGGTGCCCGTTGACCTTGACCGCCCCCGACGGCTATTTTTGGCGGCTGCCGCCATGAGCAATATCTCCTTGTCCCGCAGCCAGATGCTGCTCTTGAGCGGCTCGGCGAACCGGCCCCTGGCCTTAGAAGTGGCCCAGCAGCTGGGGCAACCGCTCTGCCAGGTTACGTCGAAGCGGTTTTCGGATGGCGAGCTCTTCGTCAAGATCGACGAAAACGTGCGGGGGCGGGACGTGTACATCATCCAGCCCACCAACCCGCCGGCGGAGAACCTGATCGAGCTTCTGCTCCTCATGGACGCCGCCAAGCGAGCCAGTGCGGCCCGGGTGACCCCGGTGATCCCGTACTTCGGCTACGCCCGGCAGGACCGGAAGGATCAGCCGCGAGTCGCCATCAGCGCCAAGCTCATGGCCAACATGGTCTCGGTGGCGGGGGCGGACCGGGTGCTGGCGATGGATTTCCACCAGCATCAGATGCAGGGATTCTTCGACCTGCCGGTCGATCACCTCTACGCCGCCCCGGTGTTCGTGAACCACTACCGGCAGAAGTCGATGCGGGACGTGGTGGTGGTGGCCTCGGATGTGGGCGGGGCCAAGATGGCGCGCGGGTTCGCCAAGCGGCTCAATGCTTCCCTGGCGATCATCGACAAGCGGCGGCCTTCGGCCAACGTGGCCGAAGTCGTCAACGTCGTGGGAGACGTCAAAGGCAAGGATTGCCTGATCCCCGACGATATGATCGACACCGGCGGCACCATGGCGGAGGCGATTCACGCCCTCAAGCGGCTGGGCGCGGAAGACATCTACTGCTGCGCCACTCACGCCTTGCTGTCGGGGCCGGCGGTGGAGCGCCTGCAGAATAGCCCGGTCACCGAGGTCGCGGTCACCAACACCATCGCGATCCCGGAGAACCGGAAGTTCCCGAAGTTGAAGATCCTGTCGATCGCCGGCCTGCTGGCCAAGGCGATCGGGTACACCCATAGCGATCAGTCGGTCAGCTCGCTGTTCGATTGAGGACAAGGACCCACGCATGGCTCAGCCAGTGACACTGCAGGCGCGGACGCGCCACGAGACCGGGAAGGGCGCCGCCCGCACGTTCCGGCGCCAGGGCAAGGTGCCGGCCGTCATCTACGGACACCACCGGGAGCCAGAGGCGCTGGTGGTCGACGACGCCGCGCTGGCCAAGGTGCTCCCCAGCCTCACCTCCAGCACACTGGTGGACGTGACGGTAGACGAGCGGGCCCCGGTCCGGGTCCTGATCCGCGAGCTGCAGCGGGATCCGCTGCGACCGATCAACGTGATCCACCTGGATCTCTACGAGATCAGGGCGGACGAGAAGATCACGGTCGAAGTCCCGGTTCACTTGACCGGCGTCCCGGACGGCGTCCGCAACTTCGGTGGCGTCCTCGACCAGCTGCTTCGCACCGTCTCGGTCAAGGTCTTCCCTGCCGACATCCCGGAGCACATCGACCTGGACGTGACCGCGCTGACCATCGGGCATTCCCTCTTCATTCGGGACCTGGTGGTCGCCAAGGCGGAGATTCTCCACCCCGCCGACCAGCCGGTCTGCACCGTGGTCGCGCCGCGGACGGAGGAAGTCGCGGCTCCGACGCCGGAAGAGGCCGCCGCGGTCCCGGCCGAGCCCGAGCTCATCCGCAAGCCGAAGGAAGAGGAAGGGGAAGCGGAAGAGCCCGAGGAGAAAGCGTAACCCCTGCGGGCCATCGTTGGGCTCGGCAATCCGGGTCCCGAGTACGAGCATACCCGCCACAACGCCGGGTTTCGGCTGGCGGACCATCTCGCCGCGCGCTGGGAACTGGGGCCCTTTCGCCGGGCTTCCGGTGCGCGGCGCGCCACGGGGATGGTTCACGGCGACGAAGTGCTCCTGCTCAAGCCCCAGACCTACATGAACCGGAGCGGATCGGTCCTGATCCCGTTCCGCGACCAGCCCGAGTTCGATCCCTCCCGCGATTTGCTGATCCTGGTCGACGACTTCGCCCTGCCGGTGGGACGCTTCCGGCTGCGTGGCGCCGGATCGGCCGGCGGTCACAACGGGCTCAAGAGCGTCGAGGGGACCCTTCGCCGCCAGGACTACGCCCGGCTCCGCATCGGCGTCGGCCCCCCGCCAACGGAACACAAGACCGATTTCGTGCTGGCGGAGTTCGAGCCGGAGGAGGAGCAGGTGCTGGGGGACCTCCTGGATCCGATGGCGGATGCCGTGGACTGCTGGGTGCAGGAGGGGATCGAGGCGGCGATGCGGAAGTTCAATCGGAAAGTGAAGGAGGAAGAGTAGCTCGTGGTCACGGTCGGGGGTCAGGGGTCAGGGGTCAGGGGTCGGGCCGGTCGATGGACGATGGTCGATGGTCGATGGTTCCTTGATCGATAGTTCTTGTGACTGACGATGCCGTTTGCGACTGACACGCGGGATGAGCAAGAGCGCTGATCAAGGCGGTAAGCATTCGGCCAACCCGCCGGACCTGCGAATCAAGCAGGCGCCAGGAGCTCTCGTTCAGAATTTCAGCATCCCTGGCCAGCAGGAGCTGGCACTCGACCTCGGCAGTCGACCCACGGGCGATCCGGAGGTGACGCAGCATTGGACGGTCGCCGCCAATTCCAGCCCCCTCAGCCACGTTGCTGGCAATCGAGACGGCAGCCCGGCGAAGCTGGATTGCGAGGCCGTAGCGCTCTGACGATGGGAATGCACCGGTCGCCAGATACACCTCCTTTACCAGGACTCGCGCCTGTTGCCAAACCGCCAACTCCTTGAAATCTCCCATTAGCCCTCCTGCCCTCCGAGAATTCTAAGGTCCTATCAACCGCCCATCGGGTACCTTTTCCCTGCTGGTGGTGGCCGGATCGCCTGACACGACACCGATCGACCATCGACCATCGACCTTACACCACCATGCTGCGACTAGGCATCGTCGGCCTCCCCAACGTCGGCAAGTCCACCCTCTTCAACGCGCTGACCTCCTCTAAGGCCGCGGCGGCGGAGAACTATCCGTTCTGCACCGTGGACCCCAACGTGGGCGTGGTGGAGGTGCCGGATCCGCGGCTCGACCGGCTGGTGGCCATCGTGAAGCCCAGGAAGCGGGTGCCGACCGTCGTCGAGTTCGTGGACATCGCCGGCCTGGTCCAGGGCGCCTCCCAGGGTGAAGGGCTGGGCAACCAGTTCCTGGCCCATATCCGCGAAGTGGATGCCATCGTGCACGTGATCCGTTGCTTCGAAGATCCCGACGTGGTTCACGTGATGGGTCCGGTCGATCCGGCCCGCGACCACGACGTGATCACCAGTGAGCTGGCGCTGGCCGACCTCGCAGTCGTCGAGCGCCGCCTGGAGAAGGAGCGAAAGAGCGCCCGCGCCGGCGACAAGGACGCTCAGGCCGCGGTGGTGCTGCTGGAGCGTGTGGTGGAAGAGCTCAATGCCGGGCGCGGGGCGCGCGAGGCAGGAGAGTCCGAGGAGGCGATCCGCTTTCTCCGCCAGCTCGGTCTGCTCACCGCCAAGCCCATCCTCTACGCGGCCAACGTCAACGAGCGGGACCTGGGCCAGGACGGCGGCCGCTGGGTGGCGGCGCTGCGTCAGGCGGCCGCCGCGCACCACGAAGAGGCGGAGATCATCACGTTCTCCGCCCGGCTCGAGGCCGAGCTGGCCGATCTCGCGCCCGAAGACCGGGCGGACTTCCTGGCCAGCGCGGGGGTGAGCGAGCCGGGGCTCGATCGCTTGATTCACGCCGGCTATCGCCTGCTCAACCTCCAGACCTTCTTCACCGTCGGAGAGAATGAAGTCCGGGCCTGGACCATCCACCGGGGCCAGACCGCGTACGACGCCGCGGGGGAGATCCACTCCGATTTCCAGAAGGGATTCATCCGGGCGGAAACGGTGGGCTACGACGACTTCCTGCGGGCTGGAGGCTGGAAGGAGGCCCGGGAACAGGGAATGATCCGGGCCGAGGGACGCGACTACCTGGTCAAGGACGCCGATCTGATGCTGTTCCGGTTCAGCCCCTGAGGCGGCGGCATCGATTATCTTTGGTCAGGCCGAACCTTAAGGAGATGGATCATGGCCGCCGATTTTGATTCGACTTCCGCCCCGACTCCCACCCCGGCCCCCACCTGGTCGGGGACCATGGCGGAGCAGGCGCGGATCAGCGCCTTTCTCACCCGGGTTTATGGCTGGATGTTCGCGGGACTGGCCATCACCGCGGCGGTGGCCTTTCTGGTCGCCACGACGCCCGCCTTTGCGCAGGCGGTGTGGGGCAACCGGGCTGTGTTCTGGATCCTGGCACTCGCCGAGATCGGGCTGGTGGTCTACCTCTCCGCCCGGATCAACAGCCTCGAGGCCACGACGGCGGGATTGCTCTTTTCGCTCTACTCGGCCCTGAACGGCGTCACCCTGTCCATCGTTCTACTGGCCTACACCGGCGCCTCGATCGCCACTGCCTTCATCACCACCTCGGCGATGTTCGGCGCGCTGGCGCTGTACGGCACTATCACCAAGCGCAACCTCGCCGGCATCGGCCAGTTCGCCTTCATGGGCCTGATCGGGATCATCATCGCCGGCATCATCGGCATATTCGTCCAGAACGACATGCTGCAGTTCGTGATCTCGGTCTGCGGAGTCGTGGTCTTCACCGGCCTCACGATGTACGACTCCCAGAAGCTCAAGCAGATGGCGCTGGCGGTCGAGGGACCGCAGGCGGCGTCGCTCTCGGTGGTGGGAGCGCTCGCCCTCTACCTCGACTTCATCAATCTGTTCCTGATGCTGCTGCGGCTGTTCGGGCGGAGACGATAGGCGAGGAGACTGCAGAGGACGCCAGGTCCTGAGGTGCTACCGATACAACCCCAGGACCGCCAACCCGGTAGTGGCCCAGAAGAGGAACATCCACTTGATCATCTCCGCCCGGAGCGTGGCCATATCGCTCCGGACTTCGGCCTTGGCCTGATCCAGCTTCGCGGCAAACCGCGCGAAGTTCAGGTCCATGACCTCTCTCATTTCTGCGCGACTGGTAGTATCCACGGTGTTCAGGTACTCCACCAGTTCACTGGCCACGTCCTGGCCCAGGGTTCCCTGCAGTTTGCTCGACAGCGTCACGGTGACCGGCATCTCCACACCCTTGGAAAGAATCCGGTCTCGATATAAGGTAGGCTCGGCGGCGAGTGATAGGCAATCCCACGCACGCGGGTGCTGATCCCGCGACGGCTACGTCGGGATTCCCCTGTATTGGAAAAACGCGAGATCCCGAAGGGGAAGATCTTCTCTTCCTGCTCCAGCCACGGAAGGATAAGTTGAAATTCCGAGGACACCGCCCGCCGCGGGCTCGCCAGTCCCCGAATCAGCCGAGGTCTTGGTCATGAGTGATACTGCCGCCCTCCGTCCTGCGTCCTCGGAGGACGAATCCGCCTTGAGCCTGGGAGAACAGGTCGAAGCGGAAAGCCACCTGGTGCGGGACGCCCTGGCCGAAGTCGGCCGGGTCATCGTCGGGCAACAGGCACTGCTCGAACGCCTCATGATCGGCCTCCTGGCCGACGGGCACATCCTGCTCGAAGGATTGCCCGGTCTGGCCAAGACGCTCGCCGTACGGAGCCTCGCCGCCACCATTCATGGCGACTGCCATCGAGTGCAGTTCACCCCGGACCTGCTGCCCGCCGACCTGATCGGAACTCTGATCTACAACCAGCGGACCGGGAATTTCACGGTGCAGCGGGGGCCGATCTTCACCAACATCCTGCTGGCCGACGAGATCAACCGCGCGCCCGCCAAGGTGCAGAGCGCCTTGCTCGAGGCGATGCAGGAACGGCAGGTCACCATCGGTGGCGAGACCCTGCCCCTTCCGCCGCTCTTCCTGGTGCTGGCCACTCAGAATCCCATCGAACACGAGGGGACCTATCCGCTGCCGGAGGCCCAGGTGGACCGGTTCATGTTCAAGCTGGTCATCACGTACCCCTCCCGCAGTGAAGAGCGCGCCATGCTCGACCGGATGACGGCCGGGACCGAGCCGATCGCCGGCCCGGTGCTGGATCCCGCCCGCGTGCTCAAAGCCCGCGAGGTGGTACGCGAGATCTACGTGGATCAGCGGATCAAGGAGTACGTGCTGGACCTGATGGCCGCGACCCGCGACCCGAAAGCGGCGGGGCTCCCCGACCTGGTTCCGCTGCTCGAATACGGTGCCTCTCCCCGTGCCGCGATCTACCTGGTCCGCGCCGCCAAGGGCCATGCCTTCGTCCGCGGCCGCGGCTACGTCCTGCCCGAGGACATCAAGGCGGTCTGGCTCGACGTGCTCCGTCACCGCCTGATCCCCACCTATCGGGCGGAGGCCGAGGGGGTCACCGCTGAAACGCTCGGGCAGCGCATTCTCTCCGCCGTCCCCGTCCCATGACTCCCGAGGAGGTCATGCGGGAGGTGCGCCGCCTCGAGCTCACCACCCGCAACCTGGTCCGCGACCTGGTAGCCGGTGAATACACCAGCGCGTTCCGGGGCCGGGGCGTCGAGTTCAGCGAAGTCCGCGAATACCAGCCGGGAGACGATGTCCGGTCCATCGACTGGAACGTGACCGCGCGGCTCGGCTCCGCCCACGTCAAGCGATTTCAGGAAGAGCGTGAGCTCTCGGTATTCCTGGCGGTGGACCTGAGCGCCTCGGGCCACTTCGGAAGCCGGCGGCGCACCAAGCGGGAGCTGGGCATCGAGGTCTGCGCCGTGCTGGCCCTGGCGGCGGCCTGGAGCAACGACCGGATCGGCGGGCTCATTTTTACCGATCGGATCGAGCACTTCGTCCCCTCCGCCAAGGGACGCCGTCACGCGCTCAGGCTGGTGAACGATCTCCTCGCCTTCGAGCCAGCCGGCCAGGGCACCGACCTGAATCGGGCCCTCGAGTATCTGGAGCCGCTCCTCCATCGGCGCTCAGTGCTGTTCGTGGTCTCCGACTTCCTGACCGAGGCCGACAGCCCCGCCCTGACCCGTTTGGCGGCTCGCCATGACGTGATCGCGGTCCAGGTCTCCGACCCGCGCGAGCGGGAACTGCCGCCCGGGTTGCTGACGCTCCGGGATCCGGAAACCGGGCGGCAAGTCACCGTGGACGCCCGCGACACCCGGCTGCGCCGGCACTTCCAGGCGCAGCTCCAGGCGGCTGAATCGCGCTGGGAACGGGAGTTCGAGCATCGTGGCGTGGACCGTCTGCGGCTGGAGACCGATCTCGCCTATGGCGATCGTCTGGTGGCATTCTTTCGCCGACGGGAGCGCCGCCGGGCCTCCTGATGCGGACCCGGCTCGGTCTCCTCGCGCTGCTGGTTGCAGCCCGGGTCCCACCCCTGCTCAGGGCCCAGACCTTCGAGCTGGTGCCCGAGTCACGAAGTGCTCACGTCGGCGATCCCATTTCCTTCCGAGCCTCGGTGCGGCTCGACTCGGGGCAGGCGCTGATCGACGTCGCGCCCAGGCCACTGATCCCTCCGGGTCCCGGGATCACCCTGCTCTCCACCGACACGCTGCATCCGGTGCGCGATGGATCGCTCGAAGGCCGGGTGCGCCTCGCCTTCTATCGAACCGGCCTGCAACCAGTTCCTACCCTTGCCCTGCTCTACCGCCGGAACCCGGCCGCGCCGCCGGAGACCCTGGTGCATCGCTCGGTCTCGGTCGAAATCGTGCCGCTGCTGCCGGCGGGTAATCCGGAGCTCAAAGACATCAAGGGACTGATGAAGCTGGGAGCCGGGAGCTGGGAGCTGGGAGTTCTACTCCTGGCGCTGGTCGCGGCGGGACTGTGGCGGCTTCGCCGTCGTCGTGCGCCGCCAACCATCGCGCCGCCGACCGCCCCACCCATCCAGCCAGGAGCCTACGACGAAGCGCTCGAGGCGCTGGCGGCGATCGAGCGTGAGGAGTGGCCTCGGCGGGGAGAGGTGACGCGGCACTACGAAGCGGCCAGCCAGGTCCTGCGACGCTGCCTCGAAGGAGCCGCGCGGGTTTCGACTCTCCAGGCCACCACCCCCGAAATCATCGCGGCGCTTCCGCCGACCCTGGTCTTCAACGGCCAACGGGATCGGTGCCGGGCAGTGCTCGCGGCGGCCGACCTGGTCAAGTTCGCCCGGGTCCGCCCCGATGCCGAGCGCGCGAGCGCCTTTCTCTCTGAGGTGCGCACCTTGTTGACGCAGTGGAGAGACGCGTCACCCCGGACGGCCGATGCGATTCGCTGAACCGGGCTTTCTGATCCTGCTCCTGCTGCCGGGCATCTGGCTCTGGCTGCGCTATCGCTCGCGGGTCGGCGACGCGGCGCTGGCCTTTCCCGCGCTGGCCTGGCTGCAGGGGGCGCCCAGGAGCGCTCGGACCCGGTGGCGTTCCCTCCCGACCGGACTCACCATCGGTGGCCTCTCGCTCCTGATTCTCGCGCTGGCCCGCCCACAGATCCCCAGCGGGGTCGAAACGGTCCGGCTCCGTTCCCGCAACATCATGTTGGCCCTCGATATCTCGAGCAGCATGAAGGCCACCGATTTCCAGCCCGGGAACCGGGTGACTGTGGCCAAGGAGATCCTGCGGCAGTTCGTGCGAAGGCGAGAGGGAGACCTGGTCGGGCTGTTGATCTTCGCCGGCAAGGCTTTTCTCCAGGCGCCGCTGACGCCGGACCTCGATCTGCTCGACCGCCTGCTCGAGCGCGTCGACATCGGGCTCCTCCCCGATGGAACGGCGATCGGGACCGCGCTGGCCACCAGCCTCAACCAGCTCAAGAATCTCCCCAAGGCCGCGAGCGTGATCGTCCTGGTCACCGATGGGGCCAACAACACCGGAAAGCCCTCACCGATCGAAGCGGCCGAGGCGGCCCGCGCGATGGGAATCCGGGTCCACGCCATCGGGCTCACCTCCCCCGACACCACCTCGATTCCCCTTAACGGGGTCTGGAGCGTGCGCACCCTCGCCCCTCGTCTCACCGGGCGGGACGAGGCGACGCTCAAACAGATCGCGGCTCGGACCGGCGGACAGTACTACCGGGCCACCGACCCCACGGCGCTCGAGCGGATCATGGCGGAGATCGACCCCCTGGAGCGGATCGAGGTCACGGTGAACGAGACCCGCCGCTACCGTGAGCTCTTCCCCTGGCTGCTGGCGACCGGCCTGCTGCTGCTCCTGCTCGACGCCGTAACCCGCGCCACCTGGCTCCGGACGGTGCCTGCCACGTGACCTTCGCCGCCCCCGCATGGCTGCTGTTCCTGCTCGGCCTCCCGGTGCTGGTCCGGCTGCACTCGTGGGCAGACCGTAAGAGCGAGCGGGAGTTGGCGGAGTTTGGCGAGGCCAGCCTGCTCGGCCGAACATCCAGACTGCCTGACCAGTCGGGGCGCCGGACTCGGAGGCGGATCCGTCTCGCGGCCCTGGCACTCGCCATCGTGGCCCTGGCTCGACCGCAACTCGGGGAGAGGCCCGCCGGCCTGGTGCGCACCGGACGGGATCTGCTGGTGTTGTTCGACGTCTCCCGCAGCATGCGGGTGACGGACAGCCACGGCGGCGCCCGTCTCCAAACCGCGAAGCAGCTGGCCTGGCAGCTGGCCGCCGCTGCTCCCGGCGATCGCCTGGGTCTCGTGATCTTCGGCGGGGCCGCCTTTCTCCAGCTGCCGCTCACCACCGACCTCGCAGCCTTTCAGCTGTTTCTCGAGGCGGCCAATCCCGATCTGGTGGACGACCCCTCTACCAATCTGGCCGCGGCGCTCCGGACCGCAGCCACCACCTTCGAGCATGAGGGAGACGATCAGGGACACCGCGCCGTGCTCCTGATCAGCGATGGGGAGCGGACGGTCGGACCGTTGGAGCAGGCCATGGAACGGATTCGCAAGGCCGGGATACCGGTCTTCGCCGTCGGCGTGGGATCGTTGGCCGGAGGGCAGATCCCGGCCGACTCCGGTGACCCCGCCGGCCCCTGGCATCTGGACGACATCGGGCGGCCGGTCGTCTCCCACCTGGTGGAGGAAGATCTCCGCCGCATCGCCGAAGGCGCCGGCGGATTCTACGCACGTGACGACCAGCCCGAAGCATTGGCGCGTCTGACCGCCCGCCTCGCGGAACTTCCCGCGCGGGCACTCACCACCAGGCCGGCCACCGAGCGAATCGAGCGTTTCCAGTGGCCTTTGGGGGCGGCGGTCCTGCTCCTGGCCCTTGATCTCTTCTGGGGCGTTGTGCCTCAACGTCGTCGGGCGCCGATACCGGTCGAGGCGGTGGCGAGCCTGGTGGTGATCATGCTCCTGGCGGGAAGCTGCAGTCGAGATTCAGCCGACCTGCGGAAAGCGGAGCGCCTCTACGAGAACGGGAACTACCAGGCGGCCTTCGACCTCTACCAGCGCGCCGCCCAGCGTCAGGACGATCCCGCGCTCGACTACAACACCGGCAACGCGCAGTACCGGCTCCGCCACTACGAAGAGGCGGTCAAGACGTATCGCTCCGCGATGTCCGGAGATGCGAAGCTCCGGCAATGGGCCTACTTCAACCTTGGCAACGCCTACGTCCGCGCAGCCGAGGACGCGACCGATCGGACTGACCCGCTCAAGAAGGCGGTGGGGGCCTTCGAGGAGGCAGTGCGACTGGATCCCGGTGACCGGGACGCCAAGTGGAACCTGGAGCTGGCGCTGCGGCGATTGGGGGAAACCGAAGAAGCGGCCGGTGGGCCGGGGATGGGTGGTCGCGCTCAGTGGGGTCGGGGCAATATGACCAAGTCGGGCTACCCCGGAAGCCGGGAGACTCAAGTCGGCGCCATGGCCGGCGGCGGACAGGGCGACGCGGAAGGCGAGTCGGCCGAGGAGCTGGACGAGCCGCAGGCCCGCCGGCTTCTCGAGGCCATCGAGCGCGAGCAGCTCGCCAGCCACGAGGCCCGGCCCGCCAGCGGCGGCGCCAAGGCCGAACGTGACTGGTAGAAGCGCTCAGGCCCTGGCAGCGGACACCGGCGGCCGGCCATAACGCTGAGTCGCGTATCCCACGATCAGGCCCACGATGGACCCCGGGATCATGATCTCCCAGAAGTACATCTTCCCGCTGACCGGATCCTTGGCCAGGGCGATGGGAAGCGCCAGCAGGGCTCCGACCCCCAGGCCCACCAGGATGCCGAGCGGGAGGGAATTCACCTTTCGCGCAAACCAGCCGATTAACAGGCCGGCGATCAGGCCTTTCACCGTCGAACCGACCACGATGCCGACGATCTGGGGGGCGACTTCAGGGGCGGACGCGAGGGCGCTGAGGCCGTCCAGGGCTCCCAGGACGGTTCCGAGCAGCAGGCCGAGCAACGGCTTGTTCATGGTGACTCCATCGGTTGAAGGGTGAATCGAGGCCACACTCACCCATTACACCTTGCCCAGGAACCCTTTAGAGCTCGCGAGTCACCATGACCAGGAGCCGCATGGCCAGGTAGGCCAGGATCAGCAGGATGGCCGCTTGATACTTGGCGCCGAGGCGCCGGGCCCGCTCCAGGGGCCCTTCGCGATAGGCCAGCACCGGGCGGGCATCGAGGAACCGGGCTACTTCGTCAGCCAGCTCGAGGGCGCTCGAGTAGCGCCGGGCGGGATCCAGGGCCTGGGCCCTCTCCACCACCGCGGCGAGTGGCGGCGGCGGCTTCCGGGCCGGCGCCGCCCCCGGACGGGTAGGATCGAATCCGGTGACCAGGTATCGCAGGATGGCACCGAGCGCGTAGACGTCAGTCCGCGCGTCAATCAGACCCACCTGGCCCTTCGCCTGCTCCGGCGCCATGTACCCCGGGGTGCCGAGTATGGTGCCTTCGACGGTCTGGCCGATGAAAATCTCATCCGGAGCCGCCTGAGACTCTGAATCAAGGCGAGGCGGCGGCGATTCCGGCTCTTCGCGCAGCTTCGCGATCCCCCAATCCATCACCAGCACCTCGCCATACGGCCCCACCATGATGTTGCCGGGCTTGACGTCGCGATGGATGACTCCGTGCGCATGGGCGAAGGCAACGGTCTCGCAGATCCGGAGAAAGAGCCGGAGGCGATCGGGCAGCGAGCGGTCGTCGGTCTCCTGGTCGAGGCGGACGCCGCGCACCAGCTTCATCGTGTAGAAGACCCGCCCATCGGCGAGGGTGCCGACGTCGTGGACCGACACGATACCGGGGTGTTCCAGGCGGGCCAGGACCCGCGCTTCCCGCCGGAGCCGGGCCATCGAGTCCTGATCGGAGGCGCCGGTCCGGAGCACCTTGAGCGCCACCTCGCGCGACAGCTCGCGATCCGCCGCCCGAAAAACCCACCCCATCCCGCCCTGCCCGATCAGCTCCTCCAGCGTATAGCGGGTGCCGGAGAGATCGGGCCACTCGCTGACCCGGCGGAGATGCTCCACGGTCCGATCGGGCAGCCGATTCATGTCACCTCCACCCCGAGCAGCTCCTTCGCCTCGGCGCGGAACTCCCGCTCACTGCCGCAGAGATGACGGAGGCGCTCCAGCAGGAGCCGGCGAAACTCCCGCCTGACCCAGGCCAGGTGATTGGTCACCTGACTCACCGGCAGGTCGAAGGCCTGGGCAAGGCTCTGGTAGGAGACCGGACCACTGTCCGGAGTCTCCAGGTCGTACCGCTGGAAGAGCGCGAAGTGGGTCGTCTTATCGGTCTCTTCGCACCGCCGTCGCAGATCCTCCACCGCCAACGCAAAGAGGCTCCTGACCCATTCCCGGTGAAATCGGGTCTCGGGATCGGTGTACTCCGAGGCGACCACACCGACCTCCTGATCAGCGCCGGCGAAATCGAGCGAGAGCGGGACCGTGTTTCCACCCCGCTTGAGTCGCGTCGAGGTCTTCTTCTGATTGGCGATGAAGCGATCGAGGCAGAGTCGGAGGAAGGTGCGGAACCGGGAACGGGCGGGGTCGTAGCGGTCGAGATACCGCTTTTCCAGCAGGCGAAGGAAGAACTCCTGGGTCAGGTCCTGCGCATCGGCGTGCGGAATGTCCCAGCGGAGGCGGAGGTGGAAGTAGACCGGCTTCCAGTAGGCGGCAACCAGGCCGTCAAAGGCGCGGCGGTAGACCTCCGGATCCCGGCTCCTCAGCTCTCGAACTACGGAAGTTCGGGTTTGAGGAAAGGCAGCCATCCTACATCAGCTGGAACGACGCGATGCCTGCGAGCAGGAGCTGGGCCCCGACCGCCACCAGGATGAGCCCCATGAACCGGAGAAAGATGCTCTGGCCACGGGCGCTGACCTTGGTCGCCAGCCATCCGGCGGAAAAAAGAAACAGCAACAAGGTGATTCCAGTCACGCCGATCGCGATCAACACGCGGGGAAGCTCGGCCCATCGGGAGCTTCCCACGGAGAGGGTGATGACCGTGGTGATGGCTCCTGGTCCGGCCACCAGCGGCATGGCGAAGGGAACGACGATCGGATCGGCGTCGCTTCCCGCCGCGTCATCGTAGCGCTGGAGCCGGGTGGGCCGTCCGTTCAGCATCTCGAGTCCCATGAGCACGATGACCAGGCCGCCGGCCGCCTTGAAGGCTGGGAGCGAGATTCCGAAGAGTCCCAGGACGATGCCGCCGGCGACGGCGGAGACCGCGAGAATCAGGACGGCGGTCAGGGTTCCCCGCACAGCGGCAGCCCGGCGACCGCCCGGCTCCATCCCCGCGGTCAGGGAAATGAAGATGGGCACCGCCCCGATCGGGTCGGTGATCGCCAGAACGGCGACGATGGCCTGGAAGTACTCGTGCATGCTAGCTCATCACCATCCTACCTTCTTTCCCCGATTCTGCTCCTCCAACCACTTCTGCAATGGCGCGAAGTACTCGATCAGGGCGGAGCCGTCCATCTGACGCTCGCCGGTCATATCGTAGAGGATGTCCTGCCAGGGGCGGCTGGCCCCGGCGGCCAGCATCTTCTCGAGTCTGGCCCCGGCGGCCTTGTTGCCGAAGAAGGTGCAGCGGTAGAGCGGCCCGGTGAACCCGGCCTCGCGACAGAGCGCGCGATAGAACTGGAACTGCAGCAGGCGCGCGAGAAAGTAGCGGGTGTACGGCACGTTGGCCGGCACGTGATACTTGGCCCCCGGGTCGAAATCGTTCTCGGTGCGCGGCAAGGGCGCCGACACTCCCTGGTACTTGGCCCGGAGATCCCACCATCCCTTGTTGTAATCGGCCGGTTTGATCTCTCCCGAAAAGACTCCCCATCTCCAGCGATCGATCAGGAGCCCGAAGGGCAGGAACGCCACCTTGTCGAGCGCCTGGCGGAGCAGCTGGGCGGTATCGCTGGCGGCGGAAGGAATCTCTGGGAGGAGCCCCACCTGCTGGAGGTAGGCCGGCGTGATCGCCAGCGCGATCGCGTCTCCCACCGCTTCGTGGAAGCCATCGTTGGCGCTGTTCCGGAACAGGACCGGCTGAGTCCGGTAGGCCCGCTGGTAGAAATTGTGCCCCAGCTCGTGGTGCACGGTGACGAAGTCCTCGGCCGTGGGCGTGATACAGACCTTGATGCGGAGATCGTTGTCGTTATCCACGTCCCAGGCGCTGGCGTGGCAGACCACGTCGCGATCGCGGGGCTTCACAAACAGGGATCGCTCCCAGAACGTGGCGGGGAGCGAATCGAATCCAAGGGAAACGAAGAATCCCTCGCCGTAGCGGACCATCCCGATGGCGTCGGTGTTCTTCTTCTGCAACAGCGCGGTGATGTCGTAGGCGGGAGCGGAATTGACCGGGGCCACCAGGGGGAAGATGTTGCCCCACTCCTGGGCCCACATGTTCCCCAGCAGATGGGCCGGGATGAGGCCGTCCGGGGGAACGACGTCCTTGCCGTAGCGCTCCGACAGGCGGGAGCGGACATACGCGTGCAACTGGAGATAGAGCGGCCGCACCTGATTCCAGAGCCGATCCGTCTCCCTGGCGAACTCGTCCGGCGGCATGTCGTAATTGGAGCGCCACATCGCGCCGGCATCGACGAAGCCCAGCTCGCGCGCCCCCTGGTTGGCCAGCTCGACGTACCGGGCGTAGCGTTGCCGCATCGGCGGGGAGATCCGATGCCAGCCCTGCCAGGCATCCAGCAGCTCGGCGGGATCACGGCTGTCCACCAGGATCTTGCTGAGCGCCCCGATCTGGAGGCACTCCTGCTTGCCGGCTTCGGCCTTGGAGGAACGGCAGTAGGTCCCCTTCCCGTAGTCGCCCTGCATCGAGGCCTGGATCCGGGAGAGCTCCGCCGCTTTGGCGCTATCGGCCGGGGGCGGGGCCGCCAGCGACAGCTTGAGCAGGAGGAACTTCCGGCTCAGCTCGGGCGAGAGCTTGAGCTTCTCGTACCGCCGGGCCCTGGTCGCCAGCCGCTGCACGGCGACCGCGAGGTCCTTTCCCGCCTCCGCACTGATTTCTTCGGTGTCGTCGGTGATGAAGTTCTGGGCCACCCAATCGGCGCGCTGTTGCCGGTTGGACAACTCCAGCAACTCGGCCTCCGCGCGCTTCATGAAGGCCTCGGCCTCGGCCACGGTGGGCGGCTTGGTGGCGGCAGGCTTGGCCTGCGAGTAGAGGGCGGGGCGGCCGGCCAGGGCCAGGAGCCCGGCCAGGGCCAGGACGGAATGGCGATGATTCACAACGACTTCCTCAGTTCGGGGGGGCCGGAAAAGTGAGCACCGGGATACGCCTTGGCAAGTCGAAAGACCCTCCCGAATCGGTCTTCGACCGCCTATTATTCTCCCTCACAACCATTCATCCTCCCCGTACCCCACACCAGGGGCGGGGCGACAGCCCAAAGGAAGGTGTCATGACCCGTCAGTACGAAGTGGTCTATATCTTCGATTCTGCGCTCGAAGAACCCGCCATCAACGAACGTCTCGAACGGTTCCACGCCCTGATCAAGCGACCGGCCGGCGAAGCACCCCAGATCAACATGTGGGGCAAGCGTACCCTTGCCTACCCCATCAAGAAGCACGGCACCGGCTACTACGTGGTCGCCAAGTTCGACGCCAGCCCTGAAGCGCTCCCCGAGTTCGAGCGAGCCATCAAGCTCGACGACGGTGTGCTCCGGTTTCTGGTGGTCGTAAGCGAAGGCGAGCAGCCCGTCCCAGTCACCGCCGGGAAGGTCAGCGAGGAGGACGACGAATGAGACGTCCTCAGAAGACCTGCTCGATCTGCGAGGCCGGAGTCCGCCAGGTCGATTACAAGGATGAGCGGACCCTGGCCCGGTTCCTGACCGAGCGCGGCAAGATCCTGCCCAGCCGCCTCTCGGGGACCTGCGCGCGCCATCAGCGGCAGCTGAGCACGGCAATCAAGCGCGCCCGTCAGCTGGCGCTGCTCCCTTACATCAAGGGGTTCGCCGGCTGAACCAGGCAGCGCGGGCGCTCGAGCCCCCGAGGATCCGGCCAGGCTCGATCATGAGCCTGCTCGCGTTTCTGTTTCTGGCCCCGCCGATCTTCCTGCTGGGCCCCCTCGCGGGACTCATCGCCGTCTCTCGACCGCGGACCTTGCGGGAATGGTGGTGGCTGGCCGCGGCGGCCCTCTGGATCGGGGCCACCGTCCCCCGCTCGGGTGGAATCGCCGAACAGGCGGTGCTGGCGCTGGGCGTCTTCATCACCGGGACCTTCGTGGGAGTGGCGCTCCGAGACCGGCGGCCGTTCTTCTCGATGGCGCTCCTGGCCCTGTTCCTGGCGATGCCCATTCTGGTGCTGTGGGCCTGGCACCTGGGGATCGGCTGGGACGAACTTCGCCTGGCGGTGATCCGTGACGGCCACCAGCTGCAGGACGCGCTCTCCTCGCTCCCGTCGGCCGGAGACGGCGGCGCCACGGCGCAGTACGTGGACGCGCTAAGCGCCGGGATCGAGTCGGCGGCCGCCCTGTTCCCCGGCCTGCTCGCGCTGACGGCGCTGCTGGGCATGTACCTGGCCTGGCACTGGTACCACCGGATCGCGGCCCATCCGTTGGGGGCGCCGGCCGGTCCCTTTCAGGGCTTCCGGTTCAGCGACCATCTGGTGTGGGGAGCCATCGCCGGACTGGCGCTGACGATTTTGCCGCTGCCGGCGCCGGCGGGCGCGGTGGGTGCCAACATCCTGGTGCTGTTCGGCGGCCTGTACGTTCTCCGGGGCGCCGCGGTGCTGCGCGCGGCGGCGGGAGAGACGTCGGTGTTCGGCTGGCTGATCGTAGGGGTGATCGTAATCTTTCTACTGCCGATAGCGCTGGGCGTCCTGATCTCGCTGGGCCTGGCGGATACCTGGCTGGATTTCCGGCGGCGGTTCGCCCCGCCGACTCTGGGAGGCTGATCAATGGAAGTGATTCTGCGGGAGGACGTGCAGTCGCTGGGCAAGGCCGGCGAGCTGGTCAAGGTTCGCCCCGGATATGCCCGCAACTATCTGCTGCCTCAGGGGCTCGCATACGAGGCCACCGAGGGCAATCGCAAGCGTATCGAGGCCGAGTCCAGGGCGCGGACCGCCCGGGCTGCCAGCGACCGGGCCGAGGCCGAGACGCTGGCCGCCGCGCTGGGACAGGTCTCACTGACCATGGCGCGCAAGGCTGGTGAGGGGGACAGGCTGTTCGGATCGATTACGGCCCAGGACATCGCCGAGGGACTGGCCGGGCTGGGTCACACCGTGGACCGCCGCCGGATCGAATTGGGCCAACCGATCAAATCGCTGGGAGAGCACCGGGTGACGGTCCGTCTCCCGGCCGAGGTCCATGCCGAGGTCCGGGTCACAGTCGTCCCGGAGTAAGCGGCCCGCATGAGGGCGGGGATCACCTACGTCGATGGGCCGCGCCTGGCCCAGGCCATGTACGCGGCGGCGGACTGGGTAGCCGCCGGACGCGAGGAGATCAACCGGATCAATGTCTTCCCGGTCCCCGACGGCGACACCGGCACCAATTTCAGCCTGACCCTGCGATCCGTCGCCGACGCGCTTCGTGCCCGCGGCGACGCTTCGCTTTCCGAGACCGCCGCCACTGCCGCGCGGGGGGCGGTCCTGGGCGCCCGGGGCAACTCCGGGATGATGCTCGCCCACTTCCTCCTCGGCTTCGCCGAAGCGGTCCAGCAGAAGACCGAGGCCTCGACCCGGGACATCGCCATCGCCATCCGGCGCGGCGTCGAACGACTGTACGGCTCCCTCGACGATCCCCGCGAAGGCACCATCCTGACCGTGGCCCGCGAAGCGGCCGGCGCCGCCGAACGCGCCGCCGCGGAATCCGACGACATCGCCGTTTTCATGAACCGGACGCTGCAGGAAGGCGAGGTGGCCCTGGCCCGCACTCCGGAGCTGATGGCGGTGCTGCGTGAAGCGGGCGTGGTGGACGCAGGAGGCAAGGGCTTCATCAGGATGATCGAAGGCGTGGTTCGCCTGATCGAGGGAGACCCCATTCTGGCGGTCGGGACCCAGGAGTTCAGCGTCCCTGCCCCGGCTGCGTTCGTGGAAGTCGCCGCCGATCGAGACTATCAGTTCTGCACCGAAGTCACGGTTACGGGGTCCCAGCTGCCCCCGGCCAACGAGGTCCGGGCCGCGCTCCGGCAGTTCGGCGGGTCCATCCAGGTGGTCGCGGCCGGGGATCTGCTCAAGATGCACGTCCACACCGACACCCCCGAGGCCGTCTTCACCTTCGCCGGCCGCTGGGGGGAGATTCAGGCCACCAAGGCCGACGATATGCGGGCCCAGCACCGGGAGCTGGCTCACGGTCAGCGGCGACCGGTCGCCCTGGTGGTGGACAGCTCGGCGGATCTCCCGGACAGCCTGCTGGACCGGCATCACATCGCCCTGGTCCCCCTTCAGGTCATGTTTGGGGACGAGGTGTACCGGGACCGGGTCGAGCTGAAGGCCGACGAATTCTATCGGCGGCTCCGGGCCAGCAAGGTGCTTCCCACGACCTCCCAACCGACCCCGGCCGACTTCGTCCGAGTACTCCGGGATGCCCGAGCCGAAGCCGACGAGGTGGTGGCGGTCCTGCTGGCGGCCAAGCTCTCAGGCACTTTCCAGTCGGCCCAGGCAGCGGTCAAGGCGGCCGAACTGAAGGGCGTGCATCTCGTGGATAGCGCCTCGGCGTCGCTCGGCCTGGGCCTCCTGGCCCTGCGGGGGGCGGAGCTGGCGGAGTCCGGGTGGGGCGCGGCCGACATCGTAGCCGAACTGAAACGTGTGCGACGCCAATCCGGCGCGTTCGTCACCGTAGACACATTCGAGAACCTGCTCCGATCAGGACGGGTGACTCGAGGGAGGGCCTGGCTGGCCGGCTTGCTGGACGTCAAGCCGATCCTGTCGCTGGACGAGGAGGGAAGCGTAGTACCGGTGGATCGGGTACGGGGCCGGGAGAATGTGGTTCCCCGGGTTCTGGCCCTGCTGGAGCGGCGGCTTTCGCCCCGGCCTCGGGTGATCCGGTTTGGAGTGGTCCACGCCGAAGCCCCGGAGACGGCGGAGCGGGTCAGGACCGCCTTGATGGCAGCCTACCGGCCGCGGGACTGCCTGGTAAGCCTGGCCACCGGAGTGCTGGGCACCCACGTCGGGATTGGGGCCTGGGGGATCTTCTACCAGGTGGAGGACGGGACCCCGGAGGTTCGGGGCCACGACGCGGGAGCCGGTCCCGGATGACGGCGACCCTCCCGGAAGCGGTGGCCGCCGCGGTCTCGGCCATCGAGGACCTGAAGGGCCGGAACCTGACGGTGCTGGATCTGCGCGGGTTGTGCGATGCGACCGACTACTTCGTGATCGCCTCTGGAACGTCGGACGCGCACGTGCGAGGGATCGCCGAATCGGTGCTGGAGCGACTGCATCGCCGAGGGCAGCGGGCGCATCACATAGAGGGACTACCGACCGGCAGATGGGTATTACTGGACTTCGTGGATTTCGTGGTGCATGTCTTTCACCCGGACACGCGCCGCTTTTACCAGCTGGAACGGCTCTGGGACGACGCACCGGAGCTGATGACCAGCGCCTAGATAGGTCGAGACGCTTCATGAATCGCTGGCTCAGTACCGCCGTGCTGCTGCTTCTCGCCACGCCGGCCGGCTTGCGCGCCCAATACTTCGGACAGAACCGGGTCCAGTATCAGAACTTCGGTTTCAAGATCCTCCGGACCGACCACTTCGAAATCTATTACTACGATCGCGAGCGGGAGGCCGCTCAGGATGCGGCACGGATGGCCGAGCGCTCCTATGCCCGGCTCTCCCGGATCCTGGCCCACGAATTCAAGGAGCGGAAGCCGATCATTCTCTACGCTTCCCACTCGGACTTCGTGCAGACCAATGCACTGGGGCAGGATGCGCCGACCGAAGGCACCGGCGGCGTGACGGATTTCGCGCGGAACCGAATGGTGCTGCCCTTCACCGGGTCCTACCAGGACTTCGAGCACGTCCTCCAGCACGAAATGACCCACCAGTTCCAGTACGACATCTGGAGCCTGGGCAAGCCGGGTAACAACCTGACCCTGCTGATTCAGTTGAATCCGCCGCTGTGGTTCGTGGAGGGCATGGCGGAGTACCTCTCCCTGGGCAAGGTCGATCCCAACACCGCCATGTGGCTCCGGGACGCCGTGCTGGACAACAAGTTGCCCACCATCCGCCAGCTGGAGACCGATCCCAACATCTTCCCCTACCGCTTCGGTCAGGCAATCCTGGCCTTCATCGGCGAGCGCTATGGCGACGAGGCGATTGGCCGGATCATGCAGGCCACCTTGCGGGGCGTGGGGAGCATGGACGGCGCCTTCCGGCGGGTGCTGGGCCTGAGCCTGGACCAGCTGTCCGATCAGTGGCGGGCCGAGGTGACGCGGATCTATCAGCCGGAAGTGGCCAACCGGGAGCATGCCGACGCTTTTGCCGAAGCGATGCTGACCCAGCAGCGCTCCAAGGGCACGCTGCATCTGGCGCCGGCACTATCGCCCGACGGGAACCTGGTCGCCTATTTCAGCGAGGCGGATTTCTACTTCGTGGATCTCTACCTGGCCGACGCCCACACCGGGAAGATTAAGCGCCGCCTGCTCAAGAGCACCTACAACAGCGCCTACGAGACCTTCCGCTTCATCAATTCCGCCGCCAGCTGGTCTCCTGACGGCCGCTACCTGGCGGTCGCCGCCAAGCGCGGGCCCAAGGACGACATCCTGATCATCGACGTCCAGAAGGATCGGGAGGAACGCCGCATCAAGGTGGATCTGAACGGGGTGACCACCCCGACCTGGAGTCCCGACGGCAAACAGCTGGTGTTCACCGGCTATGATGGCGGCATCTCCGATCTCTTCCTGATCAATCGGGACGGGACCGGCCTTCGCCGCCTGACCGAGGACAAGAACGCCGACTTCCATCCGGTCTGGTCGCCCGACGGCACCATGATCGCGTTTGCGACCGATCGGGGGCCCGAGACCGACTTCAACGTGCTGCACACCAGTAACATGCGCATCGCGCTCTACCACCTCGACACCGGCACGATCGAGGTCCTCCCCCACATGGAGGACGGGAAGAACGTGAGCCCGCAGTGGTCGCCGAACGGGCGGCAGATCGCGTTCGTCTCCGATCGCAACGGGGTGAGCAACATCTACTTGTACGACCTCGACACCCGGGGGATCTCTCAGGTCACCGACCTCTATACCGGCGTCCAGGGAATCGTTCCGCTCTCCCCGGTGCTCTCCTGGGCCCACGACGTGAACCGGCTGGCCTTCGTCTACTACGAATCCGACAAGTTCGACGTGTTCGCGGTGTCGGATCCGCAGTCGCTGGCGAAGCCCATCGAGCAAGTACCGCCGTTCGAGCCCGGAGCCGGACCCGAGATCACTGGCGTGCCGCGGCGGGACACGACGGGCGCCGTCGCGCCGGGCGGCCCCTTCCCGGGGCCGGTGCGCGAGAGCGCCTCGCTCTATCGGACCCGTCAGGGCTTCCGGCCCGCCGACCAGGTGGCGGGCACGGGCCCCGGTCAGACTCCGGCCCAGCCCGCACCGACCACCATGGCGCAGCTGCTGGATTCGGCGGAGTACCACTTGCCCGACACCACCGAATTCGCCCACGACCGCTACCACTTCAAGTTCCAGGTGGACTACGTCGCGCGGCCGACCATCGGATACGTGCGCGACAATTTCGGGAGCGCCTTCTTCGGTGGCAGCGAAGTCGGCCTCACGGACATCCTCGGCAACCACGCCATGATCTTCACGTTCTACGTGAACGGGCGGATTTCCGAGGCGCTGGTCGGAGCGACATACATCAATCAGGCGGGCCGGCTGGGGTGGGCAGTGGGAATCCGGCAATCGCCGTACTACTTCATCGAGCCCAGCCAGATCGTGGCCGACTATCCCGTGGCCGGGGTCAACACCTACGTCACCAACGTCAGGCGTTTGATCACGCGCCAGGCGTTCATCACCGGGTACTACCCGCTAAACCGGTTCAGCCGATTCGAGATGAACTTTCGTCTGGCGTCGGTGAACGATGCCCGCCAGAGTTTGCTCGAGCCGTACGACCCCGCCTCGGGATTGCTGGTGACCGACCCTACCCAGGTCGAGACCGACCTGGGCACGCAGAACTTCGTCGAGCCGGGGCTGGCCTACGTCCACGACAACAGCCTGCAGGGATTCATCGGGCCCTTCATGGGGCGCCGGCTGCGAATCGAGTTCTTCCACGCCATCGGACAGCGCCGGCTGACCCAGGTCCTGTTCGACAACCGTCGTTACGACCGGATCACCGGCTTCGTGGTCTTCGCGACCCGACTCTATTACCAGGGGCGGCTGGGGCGCGACGGCAACCTCTACCCTCTGTATCTGGGCACCACCGACCTGGTGCGAGGCAACACCTCGGGTTCCTACGAGCGGCATGAGTGCAGCCTCAGCATCGTGACCACCGGGACCTGCGCTCCCTTCGACCGCCTCGTGGGCAGCCAGCTGGGTGTCTTCAACGCCGAGCTGCGTTTCCCACTGCTGAATCCGCGGATGGGCTTCGTGCCGGCCGGCTTCCCGGCTCTCGAGGGCGCGATCTTCGCCGACCTGGGCGTGGCCTGGAACGAGAACAACGTTATCAAGTGGAACCGGCAACCTGGCGACGACCCCTACAACGTCCGCTCGATCAGCCGTACCGTCGGCTTCGCGACGCGGCTGAACCTCTTCGGCTTCGCCCTGTTCAAGTTCGACTACTCGTTCCCGCTGGACCGGAACATTCGTGGGTACTGGACACTGAGTCTGGGGCCGGTGTTCTAGGCACTCGGCACTCGGCATTAGGGGTTGGCATCGGGCATCGGGTAACGACACTCAGAACTCAAGACTCAGAACCCGGAACTCCGAACCCCGAAGAAAAAAATGGGAGTTAGTAGTTGGGGGCTGGTTCCTTTCGACGCGCTAGGTTCCAGTTTCCGACCGCTAGCTCCCAGCTGTTTTGTAGGGCGGACAGGGCGGACAGGGCGGACAGGGCGGACAGGGCGGACAGGGCGGACAGGGCGGACGCGAGCAGGCTAAGTCACAAGCTACAAGTCGCAAGCCGCTGCGACTCGCGGCCTGTGACTCGCGACCCCACTCAGTCCTCAGTCCTCAGTCCTCAGTCCTCAGTCCTCAGTCCTCAGTCCTCAGTCCTAAGTCCTCAGTCCTAAGTCCTAAGTCACCCTCCCAACTTCCCCCTGCCCTCGACTATCTTTTGTCGTGCTCCGGCACTCTCACCGAGTCGGGGTGGCGCTGGCGGTTGCCGCGCTGTCCTGCCATGGATCTCCGAAGCCCCCCATCGCTGCACTCACCGGTACGAGGCAGCCGCCGTCGAGTCTCCTTCGGCTCCCGGCCGCGGGCGGCCTTCCCCAGCTCTATCTCCCCCCGGCGCTCACCGAGGCCGATTGGAAGGCCCAGGGAAAGATCCCCGCGATCCGGCACCTGGTCGGCACCGATCTGGATGAGCGGCTGGTCTACGCGCTGGACGCCACCGGACAGATCCAGGTCCTGGATCTCGAGACCGGCCGGGTGCGCGCCCTGCTCCCCGGTACACGAGACGCCGTCATGGGTCCCGACAAGACCATCTACGCTCTGGACGACAGCAATGCGGTGACCCAGGTGGTCCATCGCTCACCGACCAGGTACAAGAATCGCCTGCCGGGGCGACCCCGGGAAATATTCGGCACCAAGGACGGGGACCTGCTCGCGGTCTCGACCGCCGCAGGCAACACCCTCTCCCGCCTGGCCGGCGACCAGCCCGCGACCACCGTTCCGCTTCCCGCCGGCGACGCGGCGGTGACCTACTGGGGGGAGCTGCTGGCGGTGGCGGCAGACTCGGTGGTGGTCCTCTACGAGCCCCGCGGGAAGGCCGTGCCTCGCATCATCCCGGTGGACGGTCACGCCCGGGCCGTCGCCTTTTCGCCATCCGGCCACCGGCTCTATGTGGCGCGACGCCAGGGCGGAATCCTGGTGCTCAACCGCTATACCTCCGAGGTGTCCGGGGAGATCAGCACCCCGTCTCCTGCGATAGCCCTTCGGCCCGGGCCTTTCGGGACCTGGCTGTTGCTCCGTCCGCCCGCCACCGATTCGGTCTGGGTGGTGGACCTGGGAACCGGGAAACTGGTCGGAAGCGTGCCGTCCGAGTGGGGCGTCGATCTGCCTACCGTGACCAACCAGCAGATCCTGATCGGCAAGATCAAGCAGGACGTCTTGGCCTACGATCTGAGCAAGGCCAATTTTCCCGTAACAGGAAAGGTGGCTGGGGGCGCCAAGGACCTCTGGGTCCCCCTGGCCTGGTCTCCCCAGGGTGCGCCGCCACCAGCGGCGGCCGAATCGATCGTGGTCGCCGCGGCGCCCGGAGATACCGGCGTCAAGGGAAAAGTCTATCTCCAGGTCAGCAGCTCGCAGAATCCCGCCTGGGCGGAGGAGCTGGCCAAACAGCTGAGCGGCGCGGGGCTGCCCGCCTCGGTGCTCAAGCCGCACACCTCCGACGAAGGCTATCGGGTGGTCCTGGGTCCTTACGCCTCGCGCGAGGATGCCGAGGCCACCGGCAAGAAGCTGGGCCGTCCGTTTTTCATCTATCAGCCGGAAGGCGGCGATCAGTGATCGACTGTCGCCCATGGTCAATCGGTTTGCCCGTCAGCCTCTGAGGAGCCCATGAACCTCACCAGACTCGAGCTCTCCGGCTTCAAGTCGTTCGCCGACCACGTGACCCTCTCCTTCGGAGAAGGGGTCACCGCCATCGTCGGCCCCAACGGCTGCGGCAAGTCCAACGTCTCCGATGCGGTGCGCTGGGTCCTGGGCGAGCAGTCGGCCCGGCTGCTCCGGGGCGGCAAGATGGAAGACGTGATCTTCCAGGGCGCGGCGGGGCGGCGTCCGGTGAACGTGACCGAGGTCTCACTCTTCCTCGACAACTCCGACGGCGATCTCCCGATCGCCTACCGGGAAGTCCAAATCACCCGGCGACTGTCCCGCTCGGGACAGAGCGACTATCTGCTCAACGGCGCGCCGGTCCGGCTGAAGGACATCCAGGACCTCCTCCGCGGCACCGGGCTGGGCAGCGATGCCGGGGTCGTCATCGAAGCCAAGATGATCGACCTGCTGCTCTCGGACCGGGCGGAGGAGCGGCGCCAGTTGTTCGAGGAGGCGGCAGGAATCGGCCTCTATCGGGACCGGAAAGTGACCACCGAGCGGCGGCTGGAGGAGACCGGGACCGATCTCCAGCGGGTGGAAGACGTGATCGCCGAGGTCCAGAGCCAGCTCCGGAGCCTGGCTCGCCAGCGGGGCAAGGCCGAACGCTACAACAAACTGACCGAGGAGCGCTTCGCGGTGCAGCTGACGCTGGCCCGGAGACTCCTGGATCAACTGGCCGAGCAGGCCGCCGCCCGGGAGACCCGACGCACCGACCTGGCCATCGAACTGCCGGCGGCACGCGAAGCGGTGACCATGCTGGAGCAGCAGCGGGAAGACGTGGCCCGGAACCGGACCCTGGCGGAAGCGCAGCGCACCGAAATCGCGAAGATGCTGGGAGTCGCGCGACTGGAGCACGAGCGGCTGGAGAGCGACGTCAAGCTGGCCGCCGAACGGATGACCACCGGGTCCGCCCGTAAAGCCCGGGCCAACGAGGAACTGGAACAGGCCATGGCGCGGGCCCAATCGGCGGGGCGGGAGCG
>Ga0210138_1000049_pt1 | contig 26879 bp, 26 predicted proteins | sample Browns_ThreeSqC__FD_184850 | JGI IMG/M metagenome (GOLD analysis project Ga0210138, IMG submission 184850) | Wetland microbial communities from the San Francisco Bay, California, USA, that impact long-term carbon sequestration -... | ecosystem: Environmental > Aquatic > Marine > Wetlands ... | reverse complement strand
TTTTCGCAGCGGCGCTGTACGTCCCGGTGATGCTGAGTTTCTGGTTTGCACCCGTGCTCGCGGCCTGGCACGCGATCGGCGCGCCCAAGGCGCTGTTTTTCAGCTTTTACGCGTGCTGGATGAACTGGCGCGCGTTTCTCACCTACGGCCTCGCCGCAGCAGTGCTGACGCTGGTGCTGCCGTTCGTCGCGCTCAGCACGCTCGCGCTGGTGGCGCAGGACATCGGGCGCGCGTCGGTCATGTCGCTCGTTCTGCCGTTGGTCATCGTGCTGCTGCCGACCCTGTTTGCGAGCTTTTACGCGAGCTACCTCGACATCTTTGCCGGCGGTTCCACGCTGTTGCAGTGAGCGCGACACGCCGGCAGGTGCCCATCCGGAGCTCCATCCATCTGTGATCTCTCGGCGACGAGGTCCTGAAAAACCGCGTCAGAACCGCGCGTGGCAAGGGCGCGGATGTGAAAGTTCTCACATCCTGCCCGTCCTGCCATCAGGGACTAGCCCGTTTCGCGGATGACACCGGGGCGCAGCCCGACTATATTGTGGTGGAAATGGCACGCCATCTGCTTGCTGAACACTGGCTCGAGGATTGCGTGCCCAAGTCCAACGCGGGCGGTACCGAGCTTGTCCTGCTCTGAGCGGCGAGGCTGGTGTGACGGCGGGTTGCGTCCTTTGCGAAGGAAACGGCGGAGTCGTGCTGTGGCGCGATGCGCGCTGTCGCGTGGTGCGGGCGAACGTCGATGGCTATCCGGACACGCTGCGGGTGGTGCTTGGACGTCACGTTGCCGAAATGACGGACCTGGAGCCGGCCGAGCGCGACCGGCTGATGCAGGTCGTGTTCGCCGTCGAAAGGGCGCTGCGCGAGCTGTGCGGGCCCGACAAGATGAACCTTGCGAGCTTTGGCAACCAGGTGCCGCATCTGCATTGGCATGTGATTCCTCGCTACCGCGACGACCCGCATTTTCCGGAACCGGCCTGGGGTACCCCGCGGCGAAGCGGCGCTACGCGGGCAGACGTCAGCGACGCGCGTATCGGCGCGCGCTTGAGCGAGTTGTTGGGTTGAAGGTGCTGTGATGACTGACTTCTCCGCGTTTCCACTACCGGTGCTCGCGCCCGATGCTGCGCCGGAGTTCATCGACGCAGACAGCTGCAAGGCATGGCTCGAGGACGTCCCGCTCGCCAATGTCACGGCGGCGCAGCAGCAGATGCTTGCCCAGGTCCGGGAGTTCAATCGCTTCCCCACCCGCGCGATGACGCGACTGGGCGCGCTCGAAGCGATTCGCGAAGCGGTTCATTTTGTGCAGATCGAGCAGGCCAAGCGCTTCACCAATCGCGCACTGCCGATGGCGGATGCGGAAGTCGCAACTCTCAAGCAGACGCTCGCGCTCTGGGAGCAGATGCGCCTCGGGTACATGCGATGCCTGGAAGCCGCGGCGATGGGAGACGCCGCGATGCGCGGCCAGGCTGCGCTCATCTGCCAGCGCGTTCTGGCCTATGCCGGATTGAAGATGTTTCACCACTATCGCGCCTATCGTCAGGTGCCCATGGCCGAGTGGCGTGCGCTGCACGAGGCCTATGGCCGCGCCGAAGAGCTCGAAGTGACCGAGGAGCCGGTCAAGGATTACCTCAATCGGGACGTGCACGACACCTCGCCGCGCATCGCCTATGTGCGCGCGCTGCTCACCGGGCTGTGCAACCCGAACGAGCTGACGCAGCGCCAGCTCACGTTCGTCGCCTTTCTGCTCGAGCGCTGGGCGAGCAAAGTCGGGCTGAGCCGCACGCCGCCGCCCTCAAAGGACATGTTCCCTCTCTGCATCGAGCTCAACAGCGCGACCCCGCCAGAGCGCCTCGATCCGGGTGGTGTCGCGGGCGACGCGGTCCGCTACCTCGATACCGATCGGCTGGCCAAGAGCCTGCGCAATCGAGTCGGGCTGTTGCGCAAGGGAGAATCGCCGGCGCGCCTTGCGTTGGGCGAGGACTGCGTGCAGCCGTCCTGCGAGCAGCTGCTGGTCTTCCTCTACCGGCAGTGGTGCCAGATGCGCCAAGAGCGCGGACCCGAACGAAGGCGCGTTTCGGACGTTGCGCAGATCTGCAATGGAATCGCCGCGATTCACTACTTCGTTTCAGGACAGCCGTTTCGCCAGCCGAGGGACAGCAGCGGGGTCACGCACCGAGAATCGGCCGAGCTCGCCACGTTTGGCCGCGTGAGCACGCGCGAGGACGAGAAATACAGCACCATCCAGGGATTCGCGGTGGAGCAATGGCAGCTCGTCGATCAGAGCATGCAAGGCCTGAAAATCATGCGCAAGGCGGGCGAAACCGGCCGGCGCTACGCGCACGGCCAGTTGATCGCAGTGCGGCCGTCGGACTCGAAGACTTTCCTGCTGGCGCAAGTGCGCTGGCTGATGAACAGCGAGGAGGGTGATCTGTACGCCGGCCTCAAGCTGATGCCGGGATTGCCGGCCGCAATGTCGGTGCGACCGACAGGTCTGAACGCGTCGAACGAGAAGTTCGTTCCCGCGCTCTCGCTCACCGGGGTGGAGGCGCTCGATGCGCCACCTTCGCTGATTCTGCCGGCCGGATGGTACAAGCCCAAGCGGATGATCGACGCTCACGTGGAGTCGATGGTCCGCGTGCGTCTGGATGCGGTGCTCGAGCGCGGCAGCGACTTCGAGCGCGTCGCCTACGAGATCGTCTAGGTCCCCCGCAGCACCGGGCCCAGACCGCGGGCCGTCTACGCGGCAGCGCGGCGCACGTCGCGCCGAATCAGGCGCTGCTCGGGAAAGACCGCGCTGAAGGTCGAGCCTTGTCCGGGCCTGCTCTCGACTTCGAGCGTTGCGTCGTGGCGTGTCAGCACATGCTTGACGATCGCCAGACCCAGCCCGGTGCCGCCGGTTTCGCGCGAGCGCCCCCGGTCCACGCGGTAGAAGCGCTCGGTCAGACGCGGAACGTGGCGGGGGTCGATGCCGATGCCGGTATCTGAAACGCTGAACACGCCTCGCCCGTCCTCGGCTCGCCAGCGAATGCGCACGCTGCCGCCTTCCGGCGAATAGCGAATCGCATTCGATATCAGGTTGGAAAAGGCGCTGGTCAGTTCCGATTCGCTGCCGTAGAGCGCCGCATCGCTGGCCGCCTCGGCGAGGATCTGGTGCCGTCCGGCAGACAGCGCTTGCGCCTCCTCGAGCAGGCGGTCGCACAAGGGCTGCATGGAAATCTCATGCTCGTCGCTCGGGGTCTGGCTCGATTCGAGCGCCGAGAGGGTCAGCAAGTCCTCGATCAGATGGCGCATGCGTTGGCCCTGCTCCGCCATCAGCCCGAGGAAGCGCTTGCGCTGGGTGGGCGTCAGGTCGACGCGCTCGTCGGCCAACGTTTCGACGAATCCCGAGAGCACGGTAACCGGCGTTTTCAGCTCGTGCGACACGTTGGCGACGAAATCCCGCCGCATGGTGTCGAGCCGCTCCTCGCTGGTGACGTCGCGCGAGCTGAGCAGCTTGCGATCGGCGCCGAATTCGATGATGCGGACCGACAACACGGCGTCGGTTCGCGCCGAACGCAGGATCAGCGGGGCACCGTAATCCGAGCGCCGCAGGTAGGCAATGAAATCCGGATGCCGGACCAGGTTGACCACCGGGCTGCCGGCGTCACGGCGCGCATCGACGCCCAGCTGCCGTCGCGCCGTCGCATTCGCCCATTCGATGTGGTTGTCGCGATCGAGAATGACGACACCATCTGGCAGCGCTTGCGCTGCAGCACGGAAGCGCAGCAGGGCGCGGGCGAGCTGATCGCGCTCGGTCTCGAGAGCCTTGAGTGCGCGATGCAGCTCGGCAAGCACGTCCTCCCAGATTCCGTGCCCGCTCGGCATCGTGGCGCGCTGCGGCGCCTGCAGCCACCGGAACAGGCCCGCGAGGTGTGCAGCGTGATAAAGCAGCCGCAGGCCCAGGACGCCGGCAACCGCGACCCATGCCCAAGTCGGCCCGGCGAAGGCGCCAACGACAAGGCCAACGGCCGCCGAGGCGATCGCGACGCCGATCGTGTTGCTCCAGACCGGATTCATGACCCGGCCGGGATTCTCTCACACCGGCTGGGCGGAGAAGCGGTAGCCTGCGCCGCGTACCGTCTCGACCAGCCGGTCGTGGCCGCTCGTCTCCAGCGCCTTGCGCAGGCGGCGAATGTGCACATCGACGGTACGCTCCTCGACGAACACATGGTCGCCCCAGACCTGATCCAGCAGCTGGGCCCGCGAGTGCACGCGCTCCGCGTGCGTCATGAGGAAGTGCAGCAGCCGGAACTCGGTCGGACCGAGCTCGAGCGGCCGCCGGTTGCCGAAGACCCGTCGCGTAGAGGGCTCGAGCCGCAGGCCCCCGCTGTCGACCGGGTCGTCGGTCATCTGCGGCGCGCGCCTGCGCAACACGGCCTTGATGCGAGCGATCAGTTCACGCGGCGAAAACGGCTTGGTGACGTAATCATCCGCGCCGGCGTCCAGACCGAGAACCTTGTCCTGCTCGGTGGAACGGGCGGTCAGCATGATGATCGGGATCTGCTTGGTGCGCGGCTCCTGCCGGAGCTGGCGCGCGAGCGCGACTCCGGAGCTGCCGGGGAGCATCCAGTCGATGAGCAGCAGGTCGGGCAGGGCATTGCGCACGATCGACAGCGCGCGATCGGCGTCGCCCGCGCGGATCACGTGATGACCGGCGTGCTCCAGGTTGACCGCGATGAGTTCCTGGATCGCGGGTTCGTCCTCGACGACGAGAATATTTGCGGCCATGGGCTGCAGGGGGGGCGGGTGGTAATCGACCGGAATTTTAAGAACCATTCGTGACGGTAATGTTGCAGTACGTAGCGCATTGCCGGGGTTAAGATCCGCGGGCAACAGTCGGCGGGCAATCTATAAGTTAGTAAGCGCACACATTTGTTAAAACTCATAAATAATGCCACGAGACACGGACTTCGGTTTTGAGCAGGTTCGGGAGCAGGACAAGGCGCATCGGGTCGCAGCGGTCTTCGACCAGGTGGCAGGGCGGTACGATTTGATGAATGACCTGATGTCGTTCGGCCTGCACCGCCTCTGGAAGGCCTTCGTGGTCGCGTCGGCGCGGGTCGCGCCCGGCGAGCAGGTACTCGACGTCGCCACGGGAACGGGGGACCTGGCACGCGCGCTCGCACGACGCGTCGGTCCGCGCGGGCGCGTATGCATGACCGACATCAATGGCGCGATGCTGGCGCGGGGGCGAGCGCGGGCGAATGATGCAGGGCTCCTGCTGCCGGCAGTGCAATGCGACGCCGAGCGCCTGCCGTTCCCGGACGCCTCCTTCGACTGCGTCACAGTGGGCTTTGGCCTGCGCAACATGACGCACAAGGACCTCGCGCTGCGAGAGATGGCGCGCGTATTGCGCCGAGGCGGGCGCGTGCTTGTTCTCGAATTCTCCAAAGTGCGAAGAACACTCGCGCCGCTCTACGACGCGTATTCGTTCAAGGTTCTTCCGTGGCTCGGCGCGCGCATCGCCGGTGACGCGGCCGCCTATCGCTACCTGGCCGAATCGATCCGTCGCCATCCCGATCAGGCGGCGCTCGCCGAAATGATGCGAGGCGCCGGGTTCGCGCAAGTCGACGTGTTCAATCTCGCTGCAGGCGTGGTCGCCGTGCATCGCGGGGTGCGGCTTTGACGCGTGGGCGCTCTGCGCGACCGAGCGCGCGCGTTGTTGCCCGCGCACGGGCTAAGGTAGGATGTGCCAGGCTGGGTACGGCGTGTAGAGGATGAGCAAAAAGAGCGCACTGTCGGGGCTGCTGCTCCTGCTGTTTGGCGTGTTCGTGGCGCTGCCCGATGCCAGGGCGCAGGGCCTGGGCGGTGTCATCTCGTTTGGCTCGCCTCGCAGCGTGATCGCCGTCCAATCGGCCTCGCCGGCGCCGCGCAGCGCGCCGGCGCCGCGCGCGCCGTCAGCGCGATCAGGTCGCTGGATGCCGGTGCTCGGAGGTCTGACCGCGGGAGGGCTGCTCGGCATGTTGTTCGGCGGCAATGTCCTGTTCGGCATCCTCATGGCTGTGCTGCTCTTTGCGCTCGGTGCGTTTGTCGTGCGCCTGATTCTGCGCGCGCGGGAAGTGCCTCTGCCCGCAGCGCAGTTCGCCGGTCTGGGCAGCGAAACCGTTGCCGCGCCCCCGCCCTCGCAGGCGCAAGGACTCACCGAGGCCGCGCCGGGCGCGAAGAGCGGACCCGAGATTCCCGCGGGTTTCGACCTGGCCGGGTTCGTGCGAACCGCAAAGCTCAACTTCGTGCGCCTGCAGATCGCACAAGAGCTTGGCGAGATGGATGAGGTTAGAGAGTTCTCGACGCCGCAAATGTACGCCGCGCTCAGCAAGGCCGTCGCCGAGCGCGGCAGCGCGCAACCGCATCGCGACGTGGTGAGCCTGAACGCGGAGCTGTTAGAGCTCGCGACCGACGGCGAACCCCATCGCGCGAGCGTGCGCTTTAGCGGTATGGCTCGGGCGACGCCCGGTGCCGCGCCGGCCGGCTTTGCGGAAGTCTGGCAGCTCGCCAAGGCGGCGAACGGTCCGACGCGATGGCTGCTCGCCGGCATCCGCCACCTCGATTGACCGCTGTGCGCGGCGACCGGAGGCCACCGCGAGGTGGCCTTTGTTTTTCCCGACCATGACTACCGTCGAATCTCCAATCGCCGCCGCCCTAAACCGCCTGCTGGAGGCCGAACCCTGGGCGCGCGAGCGTCTCGCTCCGTTCGCCGGAGAATCGGTCGAGTTCGCGCTGCCGCCGTTCCCAGCGCTGCGCCTTGCCATCGAGCCCGGCGGACGCGTGCGGCCGGCTGCGCGCGAGGCTGCCCCATCGCTGCTCGTGCGCCTGAGATCCGATGCGGCTGCTGCCTTTTTGCGCGGCGAGGATCACTTCATGCGCGCGATCGACGTCAGCGGCAACGCAAAGCTGGCGTCCGAAGTCCTCGTGCTCGTGCGTCACCTGCGCTGGGATGTCGAAGAGGACCTTGCTCGCGTGGTCGGCGACGCCGCAGCGCACCGCATCACCGGCTGGATAGGCGCTTTCGCTGCCTGGCAGCGCGATGCGGTCGCCCGACTCGCCGACAGCACGATGGATTACGTGATCGAGGAGCGCCGGATGCTGGTGCCGCGCGGCGAATTCGAGTCGCATATCGCCGCGGTGGGGCGCCTGCGCGACGCGCTCGCCCGTCTCGAGCAGCGCCTGCGGCGCATCGGCTGAGGCGGGTACAGATGTCTGGACTGATGAGACTGTTGCGCATTCTGGCGGTTGGCCTGCGCTTCGGCCTGTACGGGCTCGCGCCGACCGCGGGACCCCGCAGCATCGTGCAGCGCATTGCTCGGGCGGCCGGCGTGCTGGTGCGCGCGGACACGCGCTCGCCGCGCGGCGAGCGGCTGCGCCGCGCGCTCGAAACCCTTGGCCCGATTTTCGTCAAGTTCGGCCAGGTTCTTTCGACGCGGCGCGACCTGCTGCCGCAGGACATCTCCGACGAACTTGCCAAGCTGCAGGATCAGGTGCCGCCGTTTCCCTCCGAGGCCGCGGTGGCGGAGATCGAGCGCAGCCTCGGACAGCGGGTGGAGGACCTGTTCTGGAGCTTCGAGCGCGAACCGGTCGCGAGCGCCTCGATCGCGCAAGTGCACCTCGGCAAGCTCGCAGACGGACGCGAGGTGGCCATCAAGGTGCTGCGTCCTGGCGTCGAGAACGCCGTCGCGCGAGATCTCAAGCTGTTGGAGACCGCGGCCAGCCTGGTCGAGAAACTGTGGGCGGACGGCCGCCGGCTCAAGCCGCGCGAGGTGGTCGCCGAGTTCGCGCGGCATCTCGACGAAGAGCTCGATCTCATGCGAGAGGCGGCGAACGCGAGCCAGCTGCGCCGGAACTTCGAAGGCTCGCCGCTGCTGCGGGTGCCGGAAATGTACTGGACGTGGTGTGCGTCGCGCGTCATGGTCATGGAGCGCATGCACGGCACGCCGGTGTCGCAGGTCGAGAGGCTGCGGGCGCGTGGTATCGACATCCCTGCGCTCGCGCGCGCGGGCGTCGAAATCTTCTTCACCCAGGTATTCCGTGACGGCTTCTTCCATGCGGACATGCATCCCGGGAATATCCTGGTCGACGACGAGGGCCGCTACGTCGCACTCGATTTCGGAATCATGGGAGCGCTGACCGAAGTCGACAAGAACTATCTCGCGCAGAACTTCATCGCCTTCTTCAATCGGGATTACCGGCGGGTGGCGCAGGCCCATCTGGAGGCAGGCTGGGTGCCCGCGGAAACGCGCATCGACGAGTTCGAGGCGGCGATTCGCGCAGTCTGTGAGCCGATCTTTGCGCGTCCGTTGAAGGAGATCTTCTTCGGCAAGCTGCTGCTGCGGCTGTTTCAGACTTCGCGCCGGTTCAACGTCGAGATCCAACCTCAGCTCGTCATGCTGCAGAAGACGCTGCTCAACATCGAGGGTCTCGGGCGCCAGCTCGATCCCGATCTCGATCTGTGGACCACCGCCAAGCCGTATCTGGAGCGCTGGATGGGCGAGCAGATCGGCTGGCGCGGCCTGCTGAAGACGCTTAAGCACGAGGCGCCCTACTGGGCCACCATGCTTCCGCAACTGCCGCGCCTGGCGCACCGGCTGCTCGCCGAGGATCGCCTCAGCGCGATCGAGGCGGGGCTCGAGCGGCTCGCCGAAGTCGGCCGACGGCGCAACCGCCTGCTCGCGCTGCTTGCCGGGCTGGTGATCGCGCTCGGCATTGCGCTGCTGCTTCGCTAGCTGCCCCTATGCGCACGAGACTGCCCGCCTTCGTTGGCCTCCCGCCATCGCGGACGCGACGATGCTGATCGCCTTCGTTCTTCTCTACCTCGCCTTCACCGTCTCGATCGGGGTCTGGGCGGCGGGTCGCGTGAAGAACTCGCGGGATTTTCTAATCGCCGGGCGCAGCCTGCCGCTGGTCATGAACGTGGCGACGGTATTCGCGACCTGGCTGGGCGCCGAAACCGTGCTGTCGGTTTCCGCGACTTTTATCCAGGACGGCCTGGGCGGCGTCGTTGCCGACCCATTCGGCGCGTCGTTCTGCCTTGTACTCGTTGCGGTGTTCTTCGCGCGCGCGTTCTACCGCATGAACCTGCTGACCATCGGAGACTTCTACCGCCAGCGGTACAGCAAGCCGGTCGAGGTGGCGACCTCTATCGCAATCAGTGTGTCGTATCTCGGCTGGTTGTCGGCTCAGCTGAGCGCGCTCGGTTTGATGTTCTCGATCCTGTCGGGCGGTACGATCTCGCTCACCGAGGGCATTTTGATCGGCGGCGCGAGCGTTCTGTGCTACACGATTCTAGGCGGCATGTGGGCGATCGCCATTACGGACTTGTTTCAGACGGTGGCCATCGTCATCGGATTGAGCGCAATTGCGTACATGGTCGGCGCCATGGCGGGCGGACCGGCGGCAGTGATCGCTGCCGCTGCCGAAGCCGGCAAGTTCGACTTCTGGCCGCAGGGTGGCGCAAAAGAGTGGCTTGCTTTCGTCGCCGCGTTCATGGTCCTGTCGATCGGGTCGGTGCCGCAACAGGACGTCTTTCAGCGCGTGACATCGGCGCGGGATGAGAAAACCGCGGTGCGCGGATCGCTGCTCGGCGGACTGCTGTATTTCTGCTTTGCGTTCGTGCCGATGTTCATCGCCTATGCGGCGCTGATGGTCGATCCATCGATGTCGCGGCTGTTCGCGGCCGAGGACGTGCGCGAGGTCCAGCGCATCCTGCCGGATCTGGTTCTCGGACGCGTCCCGACCTGGGCGCAGGTGCTGTTTTTCGGCGCGCTCCTGTCCGCGATCCTGTCGACGGCGAGCGCAGCGCTGCTCGCGCCCGCTTCGCTGTTCAGTGAAAACGTGATCCGGCCTTTCGCGCCGCGCCTGAGTGATCGCCAGTTCTTGCTGCTGCTGCGCGCCGTGCTCGCGGCGTTCGCAGTCGCTGCGCTCGTCTTCGCGCTCAACTCGAGGAGCACCATGTACGAGATGGTGCAGGATTCCTCGGGCGTGACGATGGTGTCCTGCCTGGTGCCACTGGTGGCGGGCCTGTACTGGAAGCGCGCAAATGTGCCCGGCGCAATCGTTTCGGTGGTGCTCGGACTCGGCGTTTGGGGCGGCGCGGAGCTGCTCCTACCCGATGCGACGCTTCCGCCGGTGCTGGCCGGTCTGCTGGGATCGATCGTCGGCATGCTGATCGGGACCTACGCGGCGACGCCGGAGCGCGCGCACCCGCACGCGCGGCATGCCCTCCGGCGATCGGCGGCCTCCGCCCCGCCGCCGCTCGAGGAGCACTCGCCGCGGCCGCCGCCGAATTAGACTTCAGGGGTGCGTGCTTCTCCGCTCGCCCGGTTCCTGTTTCTTGCATGGGTCCTGCTCGCGGCTTATGCATCGCTGTATCCCCTGTCGGACTGGCGCGACCCAGGCGTATCGGCGTTCGACTTTGTCACCGCGCCGTGGCCGCGGTACGTGACGGCGCTCGACCTGGCGCTGAACGTCGCGGCTTATGTTCCGGTGGGGGCACTGTGCGTGTTCGCGACTTTCCCGAAACTGCGTGGCCTGTGGGCCGTGGTCTGCGCCGTTGCGGTCGGCGCGGCTCTGTCTTTTGCGCTGGAGGCCGGACAGGTCTTTCTCCCGGCGCGCTTCAGCTCTAATGTCGATTGGCTTTGCAACACGGCGGGAACGCTGCTCGGCGCGCTGATTGCTGCGCCAACGGCAGCATGGCTGCTCGAGGCCGGGCCGCTCAGGCGCATGCGTGCAGCCGCGCTCGAAGCGGGTGTGGCGACCGACGTCGGGCTGGTGGTGCTCGCGCTGTGGCTGTTCGCTCAGCTGAATCCCGCCACCTTGCTCTTCGGTCTGGGCGACTTGCGCGACCTTTTTGCGGCACTGCCCGCGGTCGAGCAGCCGCCCACTCTGTTCGTTTCGATCGAAGCGCTGACGGCGGCGGCAAACCTGACCGCGGTGGCGCTCGTTCTGGCCTCCATTGCCGGCGCGACTGCGCCGCTGCGCATGCTCGTGCTGGCGCTTTTCGCCGCCGCTCTGATCGTCAAGGTGCTCGCATTCGCCATTCTGGTGGGCGCCGGGAACATCTTTACGTGGGTAACGCCCGGTGCGCTGCGCGGACTCGCGCTGGGGACCGCTCTCGCGCTCCTGTCCGTCGGCTTGGGCGGCGTCACCCGGCTCGTCCTCGCCGCGGTGCTGCTCATGGCGGCGACGGTGCTGGTGAATCTCGCACCCCCCAATCCCTATCGGGCCGCGATCCTGAGCCTGTGGTCGCAAGGGCATTTCCTCAACTTCAACGGCCTGACGCGTCTGGTTTCGTCGGCGTGGCCGTTCGCGGCGTTGGCGTACCTGATCTGGCTCGCCTCGCGTCGTGCGCGTGCCTCGCTCGGGTAGAATCGCGCGCCATGTCGTATTACAGCCGCCACGTGTTCTTCTGCTGCAATCAGCGCGATGGGTCGCGCGTCTGTTGCAATGACCGCGGCGCGAGTGAATTGCGCGATTACGCCAAGCAACGCGTCAAGGCGCTCGAGCTCGCCGGGCCCGGCAAGGTGAGGATCAATCAGGCCGGTTGCCTCGATCGCTGCGAGGAAGGCCCCTGCATGGTCGTCTACCCCGAGGCGGTCTGGTACACCTATGTCGATCGCACGGACGTCGACGAGATCATCGAGGAGCATCTGCGACACGGCCGGATCGTCCAGCGCCTGAGAATCTGATGCGAGCGACGACCCGGCGGATCTCCGTTGCGGGACCGGTCGGGCGGATCGAGTGCGCGATCGACGTTCCGCTGTCCGCCCCGCGCGCAGTCGCGCTGATCGCGCATCCGCATCCGCTGTACGGTGGAACGCTGGACAACAAAGTCGTGCAGACGCTGGCGCGAACCTTCGTCGATCTCGGCTATGTCGCGCTGCGCCCGAATTTTCGGGGTGTCGGGACGAGCGAGGGCGAGCACGACGGCGGTGCGGGTGAGGTGGACGATCTCGCTGCCGCGCTGAACTACGGTCGACAGCAGTTCGGGGCGGCACCAGCCGTGCTCGCCGGCTTCTCGTTCGGCGCTGCGATACAGGTCCGCCTCGCGCAGCGCCTGGCACCCGCGGAAGTCGAGCGCCTGGTTCTGGTTGGGCTCGCGGTGACGCGTCTCGACACGCCCGCAGTGGCCAGGGGAACGCTCGTCATCCATGGGGAACTCGACGAGACCGTGCCGCTCGCCACGGTGCTGCAATGGGCCCGCCCGCAGGACCAGCCGGTGATCGTCCTGCCAGGGGCAGACCATTTCTTTCATCGCCGACTACAATCCCTGCGCGAAATCGTGCGCAGCGCCTGGGGCGCGTGAGCACGATCCGTCGGCGGCAGCCCGTGCTATGGTCGGTCGCCAATTAGTCGCGGCGCTGACTCGCCGCGGTCTGTTCGGGTAAACGCGATGCTCTGGGTCAAGACGCTGCACATCGTTTTCATGGTGACCTGGTTCGCTGGCCTGTTCTATCTTCCGCGCCTGTTCGTCTACCACGCGATGAGCGAGGATCGCTTGTCGCTCGAACGCTTCAAGCTGATGGAGCGCAAGCTGTTCTGGGGCATCATGACGCCGGGCGCGGTGCTGACGATGGTCTTCGGCATCTGGCTGTGGCAGGGGTGGGGATTTGCGGGCGGCTGGCTGCATGCGAAGCTTCTCCTCGTCGTGCTGCTCGTGGGTTATCACGTCTGGTGCGGCAAACTGATGATGGACTTTCGGTTCGAGCGCAATGCCCGCAGCCACGTCTGGTTCCGCTGGTTCAACGAGATTCCCGTGCTTCTGCTGATCGGGACGGTGACGCTGGTTGTCCTCAAGCCCTTCTGAGGCGTTTTTCGCCTCTTGCCCGCGCGGGCTCGAGCCGCTGCTCGGCGAGGAGTTGACGTCGCTGGGAGCCCGCGACCCGCGGGTCGTGCCTGGCGGGGTAGCGTTCCGTGGCGACTGGGAAAGCTGTTACCGCGCCAACCTCTGGTCGCGCCTTGCTTCGCGCATCCTCTGGCAGATCGGTAGCTTCGACTACTCGAACGAGACGGACCTCTACGCTGGCGCGCGCGCGCAGGACTGGCCCTCACGCTTCGCGCTCGGACGCAGCCTGCGCGTAAACGTCACGGCACAGAACTGCCCCCTGAAAAGCCTGGAGTTCGCCACCCTGCGCATCAAGGACGCGGTCTGTGACCGGTTCCGCGACGTGCTGGGTGCGCGGCCGAGCATCGATCGCGCGCACCCCGACGTGCGCATCCATGCCTTCCTCGACGCTAGGCGCGCGGTGCTTTACCTGGACACTTCGGGCGAGGCGCTGTTCAAGCGCGGCTGGCGCGGCGCGAGCGGCGAGGCGCCGCTGCGCGAGAACCTCGCCGCCGGAATCATCCGCCTGACGGGCTGGCAGCCAGAGCAGCCGCTGCTCGATCCCATGTGCGGGTCGGGAACGCTGCTGGTCGAGGCCGCAGCCATTGCGCGCGGGCGTGCGCCCGGCCTAAAGCGGGCGTTCGGCTTCGAGAAGCTCGCCGCGTTTAATGCCGCGTTGTGGAAGCGGCTGCAGCAGGAGGCTGCGGCGCCGGCGCAACGCGGCGCACGCCCGATGCTGTACGGCAGCGATCGCGACGCGCGCGCGCTTGGCGGGGCACGCCGCAACCTGGCGCAGGCCGGCGTCGAGCGCTGGGTGCGCCTCGAGCATTGCGACGTGCTCCAACGCGCTGCGCCGGCCGAAAGCGGCGTGCTGGTGGCCAATCCGCCCTATGGCGAACGGGTGGGCTCGCGCGAGGTGCTCGAGCGCTTCTATCCGCAGCTCGGCGACGCGTTGAAACGAAATTTTGCCGGCTGGCGCTGCCACCTGTTCACGGCGGACCTGCGCCTGCCGAAGCTCATTCGGCTGCAGCCCGCGCGCCGCGTGCCGCTCTACAACGGAGCGCTCGAATGCCGGCTGTACGAGTTCGACATCGTCGCCGGCAGCCACCGCGCGCGCGGCGCGACGATGTCGACTACCGATCGGGGGCCAGCGCGCGCGTAAGCTCGGCGGCCGGGATTTCGCGGCAGCCGCTCGCGTTCTGCCCGGACCACAAGGGCGAGAATTCGCCGCTGCCACGGGATTCGGCTTGCGCACGCAGCGGTGCCACCGCCGCGGTCGCGAGCGGGAATGCGGGCGCGTAGGAGCTGATGGGGCCGAGCTCGGCGATGATCCGGTTCACGATGCCACGCGCGGGCCGACCGGTGAAGACGTTGGTCAGCGCCGTGTGGCGGGCGCGCTCGCTTTTCAGCGCCGCACGATGCACCGCACTCGTCGTTGCCTCCGGGCAGAGCAGGTACGCAGTGCCGATCTGCACGCCGGCTGCACCGAGTGCGAGTGCGGCGGCGACCCCCTTGGCGTCGGCGATGCCGCCGGCGGCAATCACGGGGACTTTTACAGCAGCGATCACTTGAGGCAGCAGGGCGAAGGTGCCGATCTGGGTCGTCAGGTCGTCCGACAGGAAGATGCCGCGATGACCGCCGGCTTCGATCCCCTGCGCAATGATGGCGTCGACACCGCGCGCTTCCAGCCAGCGTGCTTCGTCGACGGTGGTCGCCGAGCACAGGATCTTCGCGCCCCAGCCACGCACGCGTGCGAGTAGATCGGTGGACGGCAAGCCGAAGTGGAAGCTCACCACCGCCGGCTTGAAGGGCTCCAGTGCGTCGGCGATTTCCGTGCGGAACGCACCGCGCCCGGGCCCCGCCGGAATCGTGCCCGGGTCGATGCCGTACTCCTTGTAATAGGGCGTCAGCGCGGCGCGCCAGGCCGCTTCGCGCTCGGCGCTGGGCGTCGGTGTCGCGTGGCAGAAGAAGTTGACGTTGAACGGCCGTTGCGTTTCTGCCCGCAGCACCGCCAGCTCTTCGCGCATCGCCTCGATGCTCAGCATTGCGCAGGGAAGCGAGCCGAGTCCGCCGGCATTCGACACCGCGAGTGCCAGAGCGCTGCCCTGCACGCCCGCCATCGGCGCCTGGATGATGGGAAGCTCGATGCCGAGCAGTGCTTGCAGCGTGATCATGTAGCGCTCTTTCGTTCTCTCGAATTCTTGCAGGCATCGGAGGAACGCAAAAGGGGCGCTCGCGCGCCCCCTTCGTTTGCCGCTCCCGCGGCTAGACGATGTCGAGGTGCTCGATGCCCTTCGACAGGTCCTTGTCCTTCGCCTCCTTGCCATGCAGTTTGATCTGCAGGCGGACCTCGTTGGTCGAATCGGCGAAGCGCAAGGCGTCCTCGTAGCTGATACGGCCTTCCTCGTACAGGTCGAACAGCGCCTGATCGAAGGTCTGCATGCCAAGCTCACGCGATTTCTTCATGATCTCCTTGATCTCGTGCACCTCGCCTTTGAAGATGAGGTCGGAGATCAACGGCGTATTGAGCAGGATCTCGACCGCGGCGCAGCGGCCCTTGCCCTCCTTGACCGGCAGCAGGCGCTGTGAAATGACGCCCTTGAGATTGAGCGACAGGTCCATCAGCAACTGGGGGCGCCGGTCCTCGGGGAAGAAGTTGATGATCCGGTCCATCGCCTGGTTCGAGTTGTTCGCGTGCAGCGTTCCCAGGCAGAGGTGGCCGGTCTCGGCGAACGCGATGGCATGCTCCATCACCTCGCGGTCGCGAATCTCCCCGATCAGGATCACGTCCGGCGCCTGGCGCAAGGTGTTCTTCAGCGCCGACTCCCAGGAATCCGTGTCGACGCCCACCTCGCGCTGCGTAATGATGCAGTTCTTGTGCGGGTGCACGTACTCGACCGGGTCTTCAATCGTGACGATGTGGCCGTGCGAATTCTCGTTGCGGTAACCGATCATCGCGGCGAGCGACGTGGACTTGCCCGATCCGGTGCCGCCGACGAAGATCACCATCCCGCGCTTGGTCATCGCCACGTCCTTCAGCACCGGCGGCAGCTTCAGATCCTCGAAGCTCGGAATGGTGGTGGTGATGACCCGCAGCACCATGCCGATCTGCGCCTGCTGGACGAAACAGTTCACGCGGAACCGGCCGATCCCTGCCGGGCTGATCGCGAAGTTGCACTCCTTGGTGGCTTCGAACTCCGCGGCCTGCTTGTCGTTCATGATCGAGCGCACCAGCATCGCCGTGTGCTGGCCGTTTAGCGCCTGCTGCGATACCGGAGTCATGCGACCGTCGATTTTCATCGCCGGCGGAAAATTCGCCGTGATGAACAGGTCGGAGCCCTTCTTCGCGAGCAGGGCCCGCAGCAGGTCGTACATGAACTTGGTGGCCTGTTCTCGTTCCATGCTTTTCTCCTTTGCTTAGCGGGAGTTGCGCGCCCGCTACGATCGCGCGGATCGCGCGACGCTCAGCCCGCGAACGTTTCCTTGTTCGCGGCTTTGCCGCGTGCCTCGGCGACCGAAATCGCGTTTCGCGCAACCAGCTCCTGCAGGTTCTGGTCGAGCGTCTGCATGCCGAGCTGGCGTCCGGTCTGGATCGCGGAGTACATCTGCGCGATCTTGTTTTCACGGATCAGGTTGCGGATCGCGGGCGTGCCGATCATGATCTCGTGCGCCGCGACCCGGCCGCTGCCGTCCTTGGTCTTGCACAGCGTCTGCGAGATCACCGCGCGGATCGACTCCGAGAGCATCGCGCGCACCATTTCCTTCTCTGCCGCCGGGAACACGTCGACGACCCGGTCGATCGTCTTCGCGGCCGACGAGGTGTGCAGCGTGCCGAATACGAGGTGCCCGGTCTCGGCGCCGGTCAGCGCGAGGCGGATCGTCTCGAGGTCGCGCATCTCGCCGACCAGGATCACGTCCGGGTCCTCGCGCAGGGCGCTGCGCAGCGCGTTCGAGAACGACAGCGTATGCGGTCCGACTTCACGCTGGTTGATCAGGCACTTCTTCGATTCGTGCACGAACTCGATCGGATCCTCGATCGTAAGGATGTGGCCGTACTCGTTTTCGTTGATGTAGTTGACCATGGCCGCGAGCGTGGTCGACTTGCCCGAGCCCGTGGGTCCGGTGACGAGCACGATGCCGCGCGGCTGGTCCGCGATCTCGACGAATATCCTCGGGCACTTCAGCTCGTCCAGGGAGAGAACCTTGGACGGGATCGTCCGCAGCACGGCCGCCGCGCCGCGCTGCTGCACGAAGGCGTTCACCCTGAAACGCGCCAGATTGGGCACCGCGAACGAGAAGTCGCATTCGAGGTTCTCCTCGTAGAACTTGCGCTGTCCGTCGCTCATGATGTCGTAGATCATCGAGTGCACTTCCTTGTGCTCGAGCGCAGGCACGTTGATGCGCCGCACGTCGCCGTGCACGCGGATCATGGGCGGGAGCCCCGCGGACAGGTGCAGGTCGGATGCCTTGTTCTTGACGCAGAACGCGAGAAGTTCGGTGAGATCCATTACAATCCTTTCCGGCCGCGGCGTGTGACAAATTCACGCGCCAATTCAAGAGTATGGCAACGATTGGCGACAATTTGCAAGCAGTCCTGAAACGACTCGCCGCGGCAGCCCGCGCGGCGGGGCGTGATCCGGAAAAAATCACGCTTCTCGCGGTATCCAAGGCGCATCCGGCCGAGCGCATCCTCGAGTGCTTCGCGGCCGGTCAGCGCGCATTCGGCGAGAACTACGTGCAGGAGGCGGAGCACAAGATGGACGCGGTTGCGCTCGCGCTCGGACCCGAACGCGCGCGCGGTCTGGAGTGGCATATGATCGGCCCGCTGCAAAGCAACAAGACGCGTGTCGTGGCAGAGCGATTCGACTGGGTGCAGAGCGTCGATCGGGAGAAGATCGCGCAGCGCCTTTCGGACCAGCGACCGAAGGAACACGCACCGCTCAATGTCCTGGTGCAGGTCAACGTTTCGGGCGAGGCGTCGAAAAGCGGCGTCGAGCCGCGCGCTGCGCTCGCCCTGGCACTCGCCGTGGGCCGATTGCCGCGGCTGCGCCTGCGCGGCCTGATGGCGATCCCGGAGCCGAGCGAGGACGGCACTGTGCAGCGCGCGCGCTTTCGAGTGCTGCGCGAGCTGCTCGAGGCTGCTGCTGTCCAGGGCCTGGCGCTCGACACCTTGTCGATGGGCATGTCGGATGACATGGAAGCCGCAATTACGGAGGGCGCAACAATGGTGCGGATCGGAACGGCGATTTTCGGCGCGCGCGAAGGCGCACGGCAGGGGGGTGCATGAGGATCGCGTTCCTCGGCGGAGGAAACATGGCCGGCGCGCTCATCGGCGGGCTGATCGCAAAGGGCTTCGATGCGACGGCGATCCACGTCGTCGAAGTGAGTCCGGATGCGCGCGAGCGGCTCGCTGCGCGCTATGCAGTGCGTGTCGGCGAGCGGCCGGACGCCGCGATGCGCGCCTGCGATACGCTGGTGCTTGCAGTGAAGCCGCAGGACATGCGTGCCGCCCTCGGGGCACTCGAAATCGACTTTGCCAGTACGCTCGTCATCAGCATCGCGGCCGGGCTGCGGCTGGAGGCCTTGTCGCGCTGGATGCACGGACATCGCAGGATCGTGCGCTGCATGCCGAACACTCCGGCGCTGATCGGCAAGGGGATATCCGGTTTGTACGCATTGCCCGAGGTGAGCCCAGAAGAGCGCGCGCGCGCCGAGCAGGTACTCGCGGCAGTCGGTGAGGTTGTCTGGGTCGAGGCCGAGACGCTGCTCGACCCGGTGACCGCACTCTCGGGCAGCGGGCCAGCCTATGTATTCTGGTTCATCGAGCAGCTCGCGGCGGCGGGCGAGCGGCTTGGTCTGGAACCCCGCACTGCGCGACGCCTCGCACTGGCCACGGTGCGCGGCGCGGCCGAGCTCGCCGCAGGCGCCGCCGAGCCGCCTTCGGTCCTGCGCGAGCGGGTGACTTCGAAGGGAGGTACCACCGAGGCAGCACTCAAGGTGTTCGCCGCGGAACGCATGGGCGAGCGCCTGGCGCGTGCGCTCGAGGCGGCGAGCCGCCGCGGCGCCGAGCTCGGCGACATTCTCGGGGAGGACTGAGTGTTCGGCCAGATTGCCGAGTTCCTGATCGAGACCGCGGCCGCGTTCCTGGTCTTCCTGTTGCTCGCGCGTTTCCACTTCCAGTGGCTGCGCGTGCCGTTCCGCAATCCGATCGGCGAATTCATCGTCGCGTGCACGAACTGGATCGTTTATCCCGCGCGCCGCGTCGTGCCTTCGCTCGGTGGCCTCGACCTCGCGACTTGGCTGGCGGCCTGGCTGGTACAGGGCTGCGCGTTGTACGTGACGCTGGCGCTGCGTGGCTGGGACGCCGGAGCGCGCATCGGCGCCGCGCTCGCCGGTCTGGCGGCACTCGCATTCGTCGATCTAGTGCGCTTCAGCGTATACATCCTGATGCTCGCGGTCGTCGTGCAGGCCGTGATGTCCTGGGTCAATCCGTATCACGCCTTTGCGACCGTGTTCGACGCAATGACTCGGCGCTTCCTGCGACCGCTGCGTCGCGTGGTTCCGCCGATCGCAAACGTCGATCTCTCGCCCCTGGTTCTCATCATCGTGCTGCAGGTGCTGCTGATTCCGCTCGCGCATCTGCGCGCGCAGCTCGGTGCGCTGTTGTGAGTGACTGGTACCGGCGCACAGGGCTGGAGTTGATGCTTGATGTGCACGTGCAGCCGGGGGCGGCGCGGACCGAGGTGGCCGGGCTGCACGATGGCCGGCTCAAGCTGCGGCTCGCTGCACGCGCGACCGACGGGCGCGCCAATGCGGCGCTGGTCGCGTTCATTGCCGCCCGGCTCGGCGTGTCGAAGCGCGACGTGTTCATCGAGTCCGGATTGAATTCGCGCCGCAAGCGGGTGCGGGTTATCGCGCCAGCCCACGCCCCGGAAACGCTGCTGTGCGCGGCGGCCACCAAGGCATGACCGATCGCGGCGCAGCGCGCGCTCAGCCGCCGCGCGGGAAGCGAGCGCTTTCGGGATACGGAAAGACGTCGGCCTGCACCCCGGCGCGCAGTTGCGCCTGCCGGTCCTGCCAGAACGCGGGGTCCGTCAGCTCGCCGTGGTAGTCGAGAAAGGTTGCGCGCGCCTTCGGCTCGGCGACGAGAAACTGGGCGAACTGCTCCGGAAACACGTCACTCGGTCCGACGGAGTAGTACGGCTCGGCGGACATCTCGTCCTCCCAGCTCCGCGGCGGCGGAATGCGGCGGAAATTGCAGTCGGTGAGCGGCGCGATTTCGTCGTAGTCGTAGAACACCACCCGCTCGTGCCGCGTCACGCCGAAATTCTTCAACAGCATGTCGCCGGGGAAAATGCCGGCGCTGGCGAGTTCCTTGATCGCATTGCCGTACTCGAGCAGCGCGTGGCGCACGCGCGGTAGATCGCCTTCCGACGCCGCTTCCTCGAGGTACAGATTGAGCGGCTGCATGCGCCGTTCGATGTACATGTGCCCGATGACGATCTTGTCGTCCTCGAACTCGATGCTCGAGGCCGCTTCGTTCTTCAGTTCCTCGACGAGGGCCGGGTCGAAGCGCTCGAGCGGGAGCGCGACCAGGGAGTACTCGAGCGTGTCCGCCATGCGCCCCACCCGGTCGTGCATCTTCACCAACTGGTACTTGTCCTTCACCGTTTGCCGATCCATGTCCTTGGGCGGAGCGAAATGGTCGCGGATCACCTTGAAGACGTAGGGGAAGGACGGCAGGGTGAAGACCAGCATCACCATCCCCTTGATCCCCGGCGCGATGATGAAGTTGTCGGAAGAATGCTTCAGGTGGTAGTGCAGGTCGCGATAAAACAGCGTCTTGCCCTGTTTGTGAAGTCCTACCGCCATGTACATCTCGGTGCGCGGCTTGCGTGGCATCAGCGTACGCAGGAACGAGACGTAGGCCGCCGGCACTTCCATGTCGACGAAAAAGTATGCGCGCGCGAAGGAAAACAGGATCTGCAGTCCGTCCGCGTCGAATAGCAGCGCGTCGAGAAACAGCTCGCGCCTGTCGTTCTGCAGGACCGGTACGGTGAAGGGGTACTCGCGATGGCCATTGATCACCTTGCCCACGATGTACGCCGCCTTGTTGCGGAAAAAGAGCGAGCTCAGCACCTGGATCTGCAGGCTCGGGCGCGCGCGTGCGGGCCGCGGGAAATGCTTGCGCAAGGCACGCACGACGCTGCGCAGGTCGCGCTCGAGATCCTCGAAGGGGTTCACCAGGTCGAAGCTGGTCGCGATTTCCCGCAGCGTGGCGCGCAGGCCCTTGCGCAGCGGGTAATAGCAGCGGTAGGTGGGTGCTTCGCCTTCGAGATGCTCGGTGGCGACCGCGGGCCGCCAGAAGATGAACTCATTGCGGTAGTAGCGCCGGTGCAGGACCTGGCAGGCGACCGAGTTGTAGAACGTTTCGGCGCATTCGGGCTGACGGTGCTCGGGCAGCAGGCCGATGTAGGCGAGCTTGATGGCGGGCCACAGCGACTCGTCGGTCTCGGCCTGCGGAAACTCGCTGCGCACCGCGCTGACCGCCTCCGCGACGCGGTGGTCGTACAGCTGGATGCGCTCGCGCGCGAGCTCGGACATTCCGTACCAGTCGGTATGCTCGAACAGCGTCTTCGCCCGCTGCGCCGCGGCGCGAAACAGCCGATAGTGCCGGTCGAAACCGGCAAGGATGAGGCGCGCGATCGCCTCCGCCGTCTCCGCCCGCTCGGTCACCCCGGCCGAGAGCGGCGCGACCGACGCGGAACGGGGCGAGGGCATGCTCATTGCATCAGGCAACCTTGCGCGCAGGCGCCTTGGCGTCGAAGAACTGCTCGTCTTCGGTCGAACCTTTGAGCGCGGTCGTCGAGGCGCTGCCGCCCGCGACGATCTGGGTGACCTGATCGAAGTAGCTCGTTCCGACCTCGCGCTGGTGCTTCACCGCGGTGAAGCCTTTTTCGGCTGCCGCGAACTCCTTCTGCTGCAGGTCCACGAACGCGCTCATGTTCTCGCGCGCGTAGCCGTAGGCGAGCTCGAACATCGAGTAATTGAGCGCGTGGAAGCCCGCCAGCGTGATGAACTGGAACTTGTAGCCCATCGCGCCGAGCTCGCGCTGGAACTTGGCGATCGTCGCGTCGTCCAGATTGCGCTTCCAGTTGAACGAAGGCGAGCAGTTGTAGGCGAGCATCTTGCCGGGGTACTGCCTGCGGATGCCCTCGGCGTAGCGCTTGGCAAACTCGAGATCGGGCGTGCCGGTTTCGCACCACACCATGTCGGCGACGGCGGCGTAGGCGAGCCCGCGCGCGAGCGCCTGCTCGAATCCCTTCTTCGAGCGGTAGAACCCCTCCGCGGTGCGCTCTCCGGTCAGGAAGGGACGATCGCGCGCGTCGATGTCGGAGGTCACCAGGTCCGCCGCTTCGGCGTCCGTGCGTGCGAGCAGGAGCGTGGGTACGCCAAGCACATCCGCCGCGAGCCGCGCGGCCGAGAGCTTCTGCACATGCTCCTGGGTCGGCACCAGCACCTTGCCTCCCATGTGGCCGCACTTCTTGACGCTGGCGAGCTGATCTTCGAAGTGCACCCCGGCGGCGCCGGCCTCGATCATCGCGCGCATCAGCTCGTAGGCGTTCAGCACGCCACCGAATCCCGCCTCAGCGTCCGCCACGATGGGCGCGAAGTAGTCGACCTCTCCGCTGCCCTCCATCCACTGGATCTGGTCGGCACGCGCAAGTGCGTTGTTGATGCGTCGCACGACCGTCGGCACCGAAGAAACCGCATACAGCGACTGGTCCGGATACATCTGCAGCGAATCGTTCGCATCGGCGGCCACCTGCCAGCCGGAAAGATAGATTGCGGGGACCCCCGCCTTGACCTGCTGTACGGCCTGATTGCCGGTCAGCGCGCCGAGCGAGTTGACGAACGGCTTCTCGTTGGCCATGGCCCAAAGCTTCTCCGCGCCACGCTGCGCGAGGCTGTGCTCGATGCGCAGGCTGCCGCGCAGTCGAACGACGTCTTCGGCGTTGTAACTGCGGGTGATGCCGTTCCAACGCGGGTTCTCCGCCCAGTCCTTCTTCAGTGCGGCGATTTCCTGGCTACGCTGATCCACGAACGAATCCTTTCGGTTGGCTGAGTGAGCGAGTGCCCTGCCGTGCCGCGCAATTGCACGGACGACGGCCGGCCGATGCACAGTAACCGACCCCTATGGCGCGCAGCAATATCGTCTTGTGCCGTCAGTGAGAAGAATGAAAACAAGCATTTACAACAAGTTAAGCGCGCGCCATTTCATGATGCGAGAGACAGTTTCGAAACTTTGGTGCGGCGCAAAACCGGCCTCCGCAAGGCCGGTCGTTCAAGTCCGGATCAGCTTGCGCTGCTTCTGAACGTTCATCAGCAGGCCGATCGCGACGAACAGCGTCAACAGCGCGGTGCCGCCGTAGGACAGGAACGGAAGCGGCACTCCGACGACCGGCAGAACGCCCGAGACCATGCCGATGTTGACGCATGCGTAGGTGAAAAATATCAGGCTGATGGCCCCTGCCAGCAGGCGCGAGAACAGCGTCGCCGCCTGTGCCGCGATCGCAAGACCGCGTGCGATCAGCAGCGTGTAGAGCACGAGCAGCACGCAGTTGCCGATCAAGCCGAACTCCTCCGAGTAGACCGCGAAGATGAAATCGGTGTGGCGCTCGGGAATGAACTCAAGATGCGCCTGCGAGCCGTTGAGCCAGCCCTTGCCCGAGAGCCCACCCGATCCGATCGCGATGGTCGACTGGATGATGTGGTAGCCCGCGCCAAGCGGATCCTGCGTGGGGTCGAGCAGGGTCAGAATGCGCTGCCGCTGGTAATCGTGCAGCAGGCTCCAGATCGGGGGCAGGCTCGCAAGCGCGAGCGCGGCGAGGCCGCCCATGGCCTTCCAGCTCAGCCCGGCAAAGAAGATGACGTAGAACCCCGCGGCCGCGACGAGGAGCGCCGTACCGAGATCGGGCTGGCGCGCAATGAGCAGCGCCGGCACCGCGACCAGCACCCCGGCGACGCTGAACTCGCGCCAGCGCACGCTTCCCTCGTTGCGATGAAAGTACCAGGCCAGCATTAGCGGCATTGCAATCTTCATCATCTCGGAGGGCTGGAATCGCATAACGCCGAAGCTCAGCCACCGACGCGCGCCGTTTACCACGTCTCCGAACAGCGCGACACCGATCAACAGCAGGAGGCCGACGGCGTACACCGGCAGCGCGGAGCGCATGATCAGCGGAAGCGGCGTCCGCGCGGCCAACCACATCGCGGCGAGCGCTGCCGCCAAATGTCGCAGCTGGCTGACGACGCGCTCCGGACTTTCTTCGCTCGCCGAATACAGCGTCGCGATGCCGAGCGCCGTGAGCATGAGAACCACGGTGAGCAGCGTGCCGTCGATGCCGTCGATGCTCGAGCGCGCAAGCCGCCGGATCGTGCCTCGTGTGAGTTCCATCTACGGGCTTTCCATGTCGGCATCGTCGCTCTCCTGGACCGATGCCTCCGTGCGCTTGCCGAGGAGGTAGTAGTCGAGCACCGTGCGCGCAATCGGCGCGGCGGTGCGCGAACCGAAGCCCCCGTTCTCGACCACGACCGCGAGCGCGATCTTCGGGCTTTGCAGGGGTGCAAACGCGATGAACAGGGAGTGGTCGCGCAGGCGCTCGTCTACCTTGCTCTCGTCGTACTTCTCGTTCTGCTTGATGCCGATGACCTGCGCCGTGCCGGTCTTGCCCGCGCTGGTGTACTCGGCGCCGGCGAACGCGCGGGCGCCGGTGCCTTCCTGGTTGACGCCCGCCATCGCTTCCTGAACGAACGCCACATGCTCGGGTTTCAACGGAATCTGGCGCAGCAGCTGCGGCGCGATGGATTCGCGCTCGCCGGTGCGGGGATTGTCGATGTGGGCGACGACGTGCGGCCGGTACAGCGCACCCCCGTTCGCGATCGCGGCGGTCGCGGCGGCGAGCTGCAATGGGGTATACGCGTTGTAGCCTTGTCCGATCCCGATCGAGATCGTTTCACCCGCATACCAGCGTTGCTGCTCGCGCCGCACGAAGCGCTTCAGCTTCCACTCAGGGGAAGGCAGTACGCCGGCGGCCTCGCCCTCCAGGTCGATGCCGGTCCGCGAGCCGAAACCGAACTGGCGCATGAATCCGGCAATCGCCTCGATGCCCATGTCGTGCGCGAGCTGATAGTAATAGACGTCGGATGAAACGACGATCGATTTGCGCAGGTTCACCGTGCCGTGGCCGCCGGGGCGCGAATCGCGGAAACGGCGCTCGCCGAGGACGAAATAACCCGGGTCCTGGATCGTGCTGTTCGGTGTGCGCTGGCCGAGACTGAGCGCAGCGAGCGCCATGAACGGCTTGAACGTCGAGCCCGGCGGATACAGGCCGGCGATCGCCCGGTTGTTAAGCGGGCGGTCCGCGGAGCTGTTCAGCGCCTTCCAGCTTTGCAGGTCGATACCGTCGACGAACAGATTCGGGTCGTAGCCCGGCATCGACACGAACGCCAGTACCGCGCCATCGGCCGGGTCTAGCGCGACCAGCGCGCCTCGCCTGCTCGCAAACGCGGCCTCGGCAACCTCCTGCAGACGGATATCGAGCGTCAAGGTCACGTCGCGCCCGGGGCGCGCGGGCGTTTGCGAAAGGGAGCGGATGCCGCGGCCCGCCGCGTCGATCTCGACCTGCTCGAATCCGGTCACGCCATGCAGCGATTGCTGGTATGTCGCTTCGACTCCGCGCTTGCCGATGTACTCCGTACCGCGGTAATTGGCCTCGACCCCGAGGGTCTCGAGTTCCTCGACGTCGCGTGCGTCGATACGACCGATGTAGCCGAGCACGTGCGAAGCCGTGGCGCCGAACGGATACTGCCGAAAGTGCCTCGCCTTGATCTCGACGCCGGAGAAGCGGTAGCGGTTCACGGCGAATCGCGCCACCTCTTCGTCGGCGAGGCGCGTGCGGATCGGCAGGCTTTCGGCGTTGCGCGCTTCGACGAGGTGCTTTGCAAAGCGGCTGCGGTCGCGCGGACCGATGGCAACGACCTCCGAGAGCATCTTGATCGTGTCCTCGACGTCGTGAACCTTGCGCGGCGCGATCTCGAGCGTGTAGGCCGAATAGTTGCGGGCGAGTACGGTGCCGTTGCGGTCGAAGATCAGGCCTCTGCGCGGCGGCAGCGGAACGATCGCGATGCGGTTGTCTTCCGCGCGCGTGTGATAGTACTCGTGCTGGATCAGTTGCAGCCAAACGAAGCGCGCGCCGAGCAGGACGAAGCTTGCGAGCACCACGACGGCGGCAACGATCACGCGCGTGCCGAACTGGTGCAGTTCGCGCTCGGTGTTGCGCAGCTCGGTCAGGCCGATCACCCGGACCCTCCCTGCTAGAGTGAGCCGGCTTCGAGTGCCCGGCGCTGCGGCAGAAGCAGCAGCCATGACGCAAGCGGCCAGAGCGCCGCGCCAAGCACAGGCCCGATCAGGATCGGCCATCCCGGGGGCAGCGCCCCGTTGGCGAGTCGCAGCAGCAACACCACAGCCTCCGCAAGCACGAGCAGCGGCGCCACGTGTAAGGCCTGGTACCCGGGGCCGAACCACAGGATGCGACGCGACAGCGTGATCGCGAAGAATGCGAGCACCGCGTAGGCAAGCGCATGCTGGCCGAGCAGAACCCCGTCGCCTGCATCGGCGACGAGGCCGACCACCCAGCCGATGCCCAGGCCGACGAGCCTGGGCTGGTGCACGCACCAGAACACGAGCACCACCGCTACGAAATCGGGCACGTAGCGCGTGTCAGGCCAGGGCAGAAACGCGAGCAATAGCGCGATCGCAAACGAGCTGACAATGGTGCTCGCGCGCACCGGCAGCAGGATATGCTGCGGCTTATTTGGCGCCACTGCGCTTTTCCGTGCGCGCGCGCTGCTTGCCGCTGCGCGCGCTGCGCCGCGGGCCGTCGGATTCCGGATACGCCGGGCGCGGCTCCGCGCCGGCGAGCACCAGAACGTAGCGGCTGCGGTCTACGCCCGCGAGCGGCTCGCACAC
>Ga0210138_1000047_pt1 | contig 28682 bp, 28 predicted proteins | sample Browns_ThreeSqC__FD_184850 | JGI IMG/M metagenome (GOLD analysis project Ga0210138, IMG submission 184850) | Wetland microbial communities from the San Francisco Bay, California, USA, that impact long-term carbon sequestration -... | ecosystem: Environmental > Aquatic > Marine > Wetlands ... | reverse complement strand
TCGGCACCGCGGACGCGGTGGATGGGCTGGTCCGACGGATACTCAAGGAATGGCCCGGCGGGGCGAAGCCGCGCGTCATCGCAACCGGAGGCCTGGCCCATTCGGTGGCGCCGCTGACCAGTACCATTCAGGAAACGGCCCCCGATCTGACCCTTCACGGCCTCCGGATTGCCGCTCGACACCTCCGGATCGCCTGGTAGCCTCCCGCGGTCGCCGGGATCTGCCTCTTGGCCCGGGGAAGGCGCTCTGGATATACTCAAGGCGCCCCTCGACCTCCGATAACGCTACCGGAGCCCTCATGAGCGCTGCCGTGTCCACGCAGGCCGGTTTCGACCAGACCGATGCGCCCACCATCGCTCGCGCCAGCGTTCGGCTGGGGCTGATGGAGTCCGCCGCGGTCCTGCTGGTCTCCCTGATTCTTCGATACCTCGATGGACCACTCGGGCTTGGGGCTGCCGGCGTCGTCATCGCCGTTGGCCTGGCGCTGCTCACGGTCCTGCCCGGGTCGTGGACCAGGGCCCGCACGATCGAAGGGATCGCCGGGGCTGCGGGCATCGGGCTCGGCGCCACTGTCGTCTTTCTCATCGTGGACGTCGCCCTGCTCCAGCCGATTGGGACCTATTCCCACCGGTGGCTCGACATCGGGGGCGGGTCCAACTGGTGGTATCACCCGGTCTGGTGGATGGTGGGGACCTACATCCCGTGGTTTGGAGCCTGGATCCTGGCCAACCAGACCAGCAAAAGCGGATCGCCATCGGTCCCGGCCGCCTTGGGCATGACCTTCGGGATGACAGTGGTCTGCGCAGCGGCCGCTGTCCTCCTGAAGGTGCCCGGCGCTGCCTGGGGCTTGGGGACCTTTGCCGTAGCCTATCTCCCCGGTCTGGCCCTGGCGACACTGATCTCGGTCTTGGGAGTGCGTCGCGCGTAGCGGATGCGCTGGGTCCGAGCATTTGTCCGCGTGGTGGGCTGGCTGCTCACGCCATTGGTGGCGTGGGCAGCTTGTCTTTTGGGAGCCTGGCTCGCGACCCTGGCCGCTCCGGGCGTTTCGAGTGCAATGACGGGATTCGTGTTCACCATCGGCGTCGGTGCCGCGGCCGGGTTTGGTGGCCTGCTGCTCTGGATGCGGGTGCTGCGCCGCTCGCCACGCCTCCGTCACTCCCTGCACGTGACCCGGGAAGGGATCCCGATCGCCGACGATCTGCTGGCACCCGGTGGGGACGAAGGAACCGGAACCCCTTCATGACCACCGCCCTGGCCCGTCGCCTGGTCCTGGTCGCGAGTCTGGGCGGCGTCTCGGGGTGTCGGGAGTCGCCATCCCACTCGGCAGAGCGGCCGGCTGCCGCTCCATCCACCGTCCCTCCAGCCTCCGATTCCCTCGCCCTGCGGACCCCCGGCGGCGCCGAGGTCTGGTTCACCGATACCCGCGCCGCGACCGATTCCGCCGGCCATGTCTGCACCGAGCGAGTCATGGAGATCCGTCAGAGCGGCCACCGGACCCCGATCCCGCTGCTGTACACCGGAGCCGCCCCCGAGATGGTCAACGATTCGACCATCCGCGCGCGGCTCTGGCTTCACTGTCAACCGGGAGCATCGTACCTGGTGAACCTTCGAACCGGCGTTCCTACGCGCGTGCCGTGAGGCTCGGACTCCTTCTCCTGCTCGGCATCGCCACGCCGGCCTCCGCCCAGGGGTTCGGGGTCCAGGTCGGCCGCTTCTTTGGAGACACCGGGCGCACGGTGGTGCAGGTAGGGTTGACCCGGAATCTCGCGTCCTCGATCGGGACCAATCTCTACGGCACCTGGATGCACGGTAAGGAGCCGCTCGGCAACCTCTGGGGTGCCGGACTGGATCTCACCCTGTTTCGATCGGGGAGTGCGGGTCTCTACTTCGCAGGCGGCGTCTCGGGGGGATTCGCGGTCAGCGCGCCCGACGCATTCTGGGGCTCGTGGTCGGCGGGTGGCGGATACGAGTTCTTCCCGGCGAACGGACTCTCGCTTGCGTTCGAAGGTCGTTATCGCAGCATCAGCGTCCGTCCCAACCATGGCGCGGAGTTCTCAGTCCGCATCGGGTTCGATAAGAACTCCCGCAACCGGAAGAAGAGTGGGTCCGGCGCTTCCACGCCCGCGGCCGCCTCAGCCGCGAATTTCCCGCCTCCCGATTCGTTTTCGGTCGCCGAGGAGGCAAGACGTAGCGGGGCGACGGAGGAAGGCGCCGATCTCGCCGCTGCGGTGGTCAATACGGCCACGGCTGCGATGGGTACCCCTTATCGCTGGGGTGGAAGGGACACTGGAGGAAACGGTTTCGACTGCTCGGGCCTGATCCAGTACGCTTATGGTCAGCACGGAGTCCAGCTCCCTCGAACCAGTGGACAGCAAGCGGAGCAGGGGAATCCGGTGGACCGGAGAGTCGACGCGCTCCGGCCGGGCGATATCCTCACGTTCTCCAGTCAGGGCGGCCAGGTCACCCACGTGGGTCTCTACGTCGGTGAGGGCCGTTTCATTCACAGCGCCAGCACCGGTGTGCAGCTCAGCCTGCTGAGCGGGAACGACCCCTACGGTCGCTGGTGGTGGGACCGTTGGGTCGGCGCTCGGCGGGTGATTCGGTGAGGAGAGCGCTGTCGAGCGGAGGGTGGGCGGGCGTGCTGCTGGCCTGCCTGCCTTCACTGGTCCTGGCCCAAAGCCGGTTCTTCCCCGACGGCCCCAAATTCGAGCTGCCGCTGGCCTCTCCCAGAACCACCGACATTACCGGTCGGGTAATTCACATCAGCACCAACGAGGACCGATTCGGCCCCGGCCTCGAGGCCGAAGCGGCGGTCGGCGAGGATTTCCCGGTGATCGCCGTCCGCCGCGGTCCCAAGCCGATCGCGCTGGGATTCGGGGTCATGGTCTACGGGCGCTACCGGCTGGACGACCCCAAGAGCTCCCAGATCAGCAACGATTGGACGGTGGGGATCAACGTCACGGGGGACCTGCACCCGTGGGACTTCACCATCCGGTATTACCACGAAAGCAGCCACCTGGGGGATGAGTACGCGGAGACCTTTAGCGCGACCCGGCTCGACTGGACGCGTGGAGTGCTGGACGGCTGGGGCGGCTACAGTTTCGGTCCCTGGCGCGCCTCGGTGGGGCTGAGCCAGGTGATCATCGACAATCCCAACCTCCCCAAGACAGGGGTTTCGGCTGGCCTCGACTATCGCGGGAAGGATTTCCGCTTACTCGGGCAACGAACCCGGCCCCTTGGAGGGGTCTTCGCGGAGGCCTGGGCCCTCAACGACTGGCGGGTCAGTCCGGCGGTCAAGCTAGGGCTCGGTTTTCACGGGGACCGGGGGACGGCGCCCGAGGCTCGGCTGTCCCTCATCGCCCACTGGGGGGTCTCTACCCAGCGCCAGTTCTATAACAACACCAGCAACTATTACGGCATGGAGTTGCAGTTCGACTTGTAGGGGGGCTCGAACCGCGCTTTGGAGCCCCGTCCCGCCAGATTTGGCCACTGCTGCCGGTTGGCACTCCCACTTGACAAGTGCTAGTCCCAAACTAACTTGTGTGTTGCCTTAGGCACTCTCACATCCAGAGTGCTAAGTCATTGTCACATAACAGGTTCAATCCATCACTGCCGGGAGGGTTGTCCATGTCCACTGCCACCAAGGCAAAGCCCAAGCTCAAAATCCAGCCTCTGGAGGACCGGGTTGTCGTGCTCCCCTCCGAGGAGAGTGAGCAGATGCGGGGCGGCCTTTACATCCCAGACACCGCCAAGGAGAAGCCCACTCAGGGTGAGGTAGTCGCGGTGGGGCCGGGAAGGGTCGAGAAGGGTGAGCGCATCAAGCTCGACGTGCATGTCGGCGACCAGGTGATTTACGGGAAGTACAGCGGGACCCCGTACAGCGTCGGCGACGAGGAAGTAATCATCATCAAGGCCTCCGACATTTTGGCCAAGATCGGCTGAGGCCGGACCCATACTACTGGAGATATTCGCTCATGGCAGCCAAAGAGCTCCTGTTCAACTCCGACGCCCGCAGCAAGCTCAAGAAGGGCGTTGACCACCTGGCCGAGGCGGTCAAGGTGACGCTGGGCCCCAAGGGCCGGAACGTCGTCATCGACAAGAAATTCGGCTCGCCAACCGTGACCAAGGACGGCGTCACCGTGGCCAAGGAGATCGAGCTCCCCGATGCGGTCGAGAACATGGGAGCCCAGATGGTCAAGGAAGTCGCCACCAAGACTTCCGACCTGGCCGGTGACGGCACTACCACCGCCACGGTGCTGGCTCAGGCGATCTTCCGCGAAGGCCTGAAGAACGTCACCGCCGGCGCCAACCCGATGGAGCTGAAGCGGGGCATCGATCGCGCCGTAGAGGCCGTCGTCGAGGACCTGAAGAAGCTGTCGATGCCTTCGTCCGGGAAGACGGCGATCGCGCAGGTCGGCAGCATCTCCGCCAACAACGACCTGGAGATCGGCAAGCTGATCGCCGATGCGATGGAAAAGGTGGGCAAGGATGGGGTCATCACGGTCGAGGAGGCCCGCGGCCTGGAGACCACGCTGGAAACCGTGGACGGCATGCAGTTCGACCGCGGTTATCTCTCGCCCTACTTCGTGACCGACCCGGAGAAGATGGAGGCGGTGCTGGACGACCCCTACATCCTGATTCACGACAAGAAGATTTCCGCCATGAAGGAGCTGCTGCCGGTGCTGGAGAAGGTGGCCCAGAGCGGCAAGCCCCTCCTGATCATCGCCGAGGACGTCGAGGGCGAGGCGCTGGCCACGCTGGTGGTCAACAAGCTGCGCGGCACCCTCAAGGTCTGCGCGGTCAAGGCCCCTGGATTCGGGGACCGGCGGAAGGAAATGCTGATCGACATCTCGAAGCTTACCGGCGGGAACGTGATCTCCGAGGAAGTCGGCTTCAAGCTGGAGAACGCGGTCCTCAACGACCTGGGCCGCGCCAAGCGGATCCAGGTGGACAAGGACAACACCACCATCATCGACGGCCGCGGCAAGGCGGACGGGATTCAGGGCCGGATCGCCGAGATCAAGGTCGCCATCGACAAGAGCACCAGCGACTATGATCGCGAGAAGCTGCAGGAGCGGCTGGCCAAGCTCTCCGGTGGTGTGGCGGTCATCAACGTCGGTGCAGCCACCGAGACCGAGATGAAGGAGAAGAAGGCCCGGGTCGAGGATGCGCTGCATGCGACTCGCGCCGCGGTCGAGGAAGGCATCGTGCCGGGCGGCGGCGTCGCGTTGATTCGGGCCCAGGGTGCGCTGGACAAGCTCAAGGGCACCGAGGATGAGAAGATCGGGGTCGACATCGTTCGCCGCGCGCTGGAGGAGCCGATCCGCATGATCGCCCAGAACGCCGGCGCCGAGGGCTCGATCGTGGTCGCTCGGGTGAAGGAGTCGAAGGACAAGAACTTCGGTTACAACGCCGCCACCGATACCTATGAGGATCTGGTCAAGGCCGGCGTGATCGACCCCACCAAGGTCACCCGCACGGCGCTGCAGAACGCGGCCTCGATCGCGGGCCTGTTGCTCACGACCGAGTGCGTGGTGGTGGAGAAGAAGGAAGAGAAGCCTGCTCCGCCGGCTCCTGGCGGTGGAATGGGTGGGATGTACTAGGATCGGCTGAGGTTACGAGATCGCGCTCTTTGTGATCTCGTAACCTCACTGCCGATCCAGTATCCCGAGGGGCGTGCCCCGAGGGATCTCGGTTGAAGGATAAGAGGGAAGGGGGAAGGGGAAGATGCCTTCCCCTTTTCTTTTCCGGGACCGCGGTAGTTTGCGCCCCCTAACTCCATCGCCGATCCAGTATCCCGAGGGGGGCATCGCCCCGAGGGATCTCGAGAGAAGGGAAAGGGGAAAGGGGAAGGTGCCCTTTCCCCTTCTTCTTTGTCTAACCTCGCCCCCGACTAAAGCGGAATTATCTTTAGTGAGGAACTACCGAAGGGAACGCTTCGTGAAACGCTTACTGCTGCTGCCTCTCAGTCTCGGCCTGCTCGCCGCTCCGCTCGCGGCCCAGTCTGCCCAGCCGCCGGCCATCCTCGGCACCTGGAAGGCCGATCTCAAGAGCGCCAAGCGGACCGATGCGCCGCGGATCGTCATCGTCCGGGCCGACAGCAGCGCAAGCTACGGCACCGAGACCGTTCGCTGGCGGCTCAAGCCGGACAGTATTGCGCTGGTGTTAGGGGGAGAGTGGGTAACCTATCGTCTCAAGCTCAAGGGAGACGAGTTGACCCTGTCGGGCGGCGATCTCGAGGAACCGATCACCCTGACCCGGGTGGGGCCCCCAACTGAGCGCCCCGATTCCATTCCGATTCCGGACGATCCCGACAAGCACTCCTGACCAGTAGCGGCCCCATCGGCACATCCTGACGGGCCACGCGAAGCTCGCAGGCCAGTTCCGCCGCCTCCAGCGCCGCCGCCACTGCGGTTCGCGCTTCCCGCTCGGTATTGCAGCGTTCGCTCAGGTGGGCCAGCACCACCAGGCCGAGTCCCGGGTGGGCCAGTTCCGAGACCAGGTCCGCGGCCGCCCGGTTCGAGAGATGCCCTCCGCTTCCCAGGATCCGGTGACGTACCGCCGCCGGATAGGCGCTGGTCCTGAGCATGACCTCGTCGTGATTGGCTTCCAGGACCAAAGCGTCCAGCCCCGTCAACAGATAGCGGACCGCCGCGGTGGGACGGCCGAGGTCATAGGCAATGCCTACGCGCGGGCCGCCGATGACCGAGACCGCCACCGCCACCGGCTCCGCCGCGTCGTGACTGGTGGGCGCCGATTCGATGGTGAAGGGCCCGACCGTGAGGCGCCCCAGCACCGGCAGCGGGATGTGCTGGGTGGCACCCATTCGATCGCGCAGCCGATGCCAGGTTCCCGCGGTGGCTACCACCGCGACACCCAGCTCTTTTGCCAGTTGCGGGGCGCCGCTGGTGTGGTCCCCGTGCTCGTGAGTCAGCAGCAGCCCCGCCACGTCGCCCAGCGCAAGGCCGACGGTGGCCGCCCGCCGCAGAATCTCCCTGGCGCTGAAGCCCGCATCGATCAGGAGCGTGGACCCCGCGTGGTGCACCGCGAGCGCGTTGCCGGCCGAACCGGAGCCCAGGACGTAGAGGACGCTCATCCGCCGATTCGCCGCCGATAGGTCGCCGAGAGGTAGGCGCGACGGGCCGGGGTGAATTCCACCTCTCGTCTCGGCAACACCCGTTCGGCGATTCGCAGAAATCCTTCCTCGTCGAGTCGTTCGGCGCCCTGGTTTCCCCAGGCGAAGGGGGGAACGTACCTGGGCACCGGGGCGGCGCCGAAGAGGTGGGCCCCGAGCGAAACCACCGTGCCGGTTCCCAGCATCGTCCCGATCGCCGTCTTCACGTGGTCTCCGATGATGCTCCCCAGGAACTGGCGGCCGGTATCGATCCGCTTGCCGTTGACCTCGAGGGTCACCGACCCGTAGGTGTTCTTCAGATTCGAGGTGGTCGTGCCGGCGCCCAGGTTCACCCAATGACCGATCACACTGTGCCCGACGTAGCCATCGTGCGCCTTGTTGGCGTAGCCCAGGAAGAGACTCGAAGAGACCTCGCCCCGGACCACCGTGCGGGGCCCGAAGACGGAAGTCCGGAGAAAGCCCCCCAGCAAACGGGAGTAGGCTCCCGCGAACAGCGGGCCTTCGAGGCGAGTCCCATGACGAACCTCGACGCCCTGCTCCAGCACCACGGGCCCCTGTCGGACATCGAAGACCACTCCCGGCTCGACCAACGCGCCGAGACTGACGACTCCCGACGGATCACCGAGGACGACGCTGGCCTGAGGGACCGGATCGCGATCTCCCGGTTGCATCCCCGCACAATCCGACGGAAGGAATTTCTCAACCGCGGTGATCAGGTCGAAGGCGCCGCGGAGCCGCTCGCCGTCGATCGCCGCCTCGGCGCCGTCCCGATGCGGGCCGTCCCACCGCTCGCCGGGCGCGACCACCCAGGCCACGGTCTCCCGCTGGTGAACCAGACGGCGGATCCCCTCGACCGGCGCGGCGATGGCGCCTCGCGGAGCGAACCATCCAGCGGCGACGATGGCAGGGCCTTCCACCGCGCGCATGGCCCCGACCGGGGGTCCTGCTCCCTCCTCGAAGCCGCCGCTGCAGTCACTGAGAATCGCCGTAGTGTCGGTGTCGAAGCCCGCCTCCCAGCGCTCGCGAATGCGGCAGGCCCCGGCCGGCAGCTCGCAGATCGGCCGGACGCCGAGGAATGGCGCCCAGGCCGGATCGGGGGTGACCGGATCGAGGAGGTAGAGGGACAGCGTCACGGCTTGGGTTCCCGCACTTCAGGCGGGAGTTTCTCCAGCACCGTCTTGAGATCGGCAGCGCGATCCCGGGTCATGACCAGGACCCGATGATTGGCCTGGACGATGACCAGGTCCTGGACCCCACTCACCACGATCGGATCCTGGTCGGACCAGACCACGCAGTTGCGGGTGTCATGCAGGTAGACCGGTCCCGAGGTCACGTTCCCCTGCGCGTCTCTTTGGCGGACCCGCATCAGCGCGTCCCAGGTCCCCACGTCATCCCACGAGAAGCGGCCCGAGACCACCGCAACCCGGGAGCTCCGCTCCAGGACTCCGACGTCGATCGAGATAGGAGTCACCCGGCGGAAGAATTCGTCGACCCTTCCCGCCCTGAGCGCCGGGAGACCCGGCGCCAGCTCCGGGGTCTTCTCGGTGACCTCCTGAAGCAGCAGATCGGCCGGCCAGGCGAAGAGGCCGCTATTCCAGAGCGCGCCCTTGGCGATCAGGTCTTGCGCGGTCGAGGCATCGGGCTTCTCCACGAACCTTGCGACCGTCCGCGCGTCTCCCTGGAGGGCTTCACCTGGAACCACGTAGCCGTAACCGCTCTCGGGTCGGGTGGGGACGATCCCTACGGTCACCAGTCGCCGATTGGTGCGGCCCGCCGAGAGGGCGAGCTCGGCCGTACTCCGAAATGCATCCGGCTCCGCCACGCTCCAATCGGCGTGGAGGGAGAGGACGTCGGCATCGGGGTCGCGTCGGGCGGCCTCCGCAGTGGCCCACACCAGGGCGGGTGCGGTCGAGGCGGCTCGCGGCTCCACCAGCACGTTTTCGGCAGGGAGTCCCAGATGGCGCTGGAGCACTGGGGCCAGGGCGGCCCCGGTCACTACCAGGATCCGTTCTTTGGGGATCAGCCCTTCGAGGCGGACGACCGCTTCTTCTGCGGTCGAGCGGGTACCGGCCAGCGGTAGCAGATGTTTGGGGCGAGCGGAGGTACTCAGGGGCCAGAATCGGGTGCCGCTCCCACCCGCCAGGATTACGGCCCACCTCATGTCGCGATGAAGCGGACCGTGTGAAGAGCGCCCCGGCGAGTCACAGCAGTGCGGCGATCGCCGGCCCGTGACGCCGGAGGTCGTAGAGCAGGGGACCGATGTTGGTGTCGGCGGCGATCAGAAGCAACAGCAGGTTGTCGGCTCCGACCTCCGAGAAGACCACCAACTGGCTTTCGAATTCGAGAACGCCGGTGCTGAAGCGGGCGCTTTCGAATGTTTGACCCAGCCGCCGGGCACCTTGTGCCACGGTCGCCGTCAGGGCCGCTACTGCCTCGGCGTCGAGACCCTCTCGGATCACCTGATCGATGGGAAGGCCGTCCCCGCTGACCACCACGACGGCCTCGACCCCTTCACGATCCGCGAAGCCCTGCACCACCTCTCGTAGGCCCGCCATGCTTGCTCGCCGGAATGAAGTGTGGAAGGATGGCTCAACGTAAGACGCGGGCAGGGCCGAAGTCAAGGAATCATCACGGGTTGACCCACTTCCATCTGGCCCCTTAGCTTCCGCTCGATGCGACCCCTTGTTCCTCTGGCCGGACTGGCTGCGGTCCTGGCCGCCGCGGCCTGCGGCACCTCCACCGGCCTTCCCGCCCCGGTCCTCGACAACGTGGTGGACACCATCACGTTGAGCGCTCTCACGGGCACTCCACTGTCGTCCCCCAGCGCCTTTTCCCTTCCGGCCCGGGCGGCAATTCGGACCGACGAGACCTCGCTGTTTGACTTCGCTTTCGACATTGCGCCTGATGGGAGGCCGCTCTTCCTGCCGTTACTGGCCCTGCACCTCGATGGCGGCGTGCTCGATCCCGGCTTCATTCCGCAGGCCATCACCTTCGACGCCATCCAGTCGGCTCCCCTCAACGGGTACATCACCACCGATTCGATATCGGCCCGGCCGGGCAAGATTTACATCGCGCGCTCGCGCCTGGTGTGCACGCAGCTGAGCGCGGCCGAATACGCCAAGATGGAAGTCCTGGCCTACGACTCCCTGGCTCGCACGGTCACTTTTCAGGTCATGGTCAACGTCAACTGCGGGTATCGCGACCTTCAGCCCGGCCTGCCCAAGCATTAGTCCGTGATTGACCTCCGGCTGTTCCGGCAACAACCCAACGACTTTCGGGCCGCCCTGGCGCGCCGGGGAGATCCCGCGCTCGACGGGACCCTGGATCAGCTGGCCGATCTCGACCGGAAGTGGCGAGAGATTCTCCTCCGGGTGGAGGCGCTCAAGGCCGAGCGCAATGCCGCCAGCGAGGAGGTGGCCAGGCTCAAGCGCGCTGGCCAGTCGGCCGACCACCTGATGGCCGCGCTCAAACAATCCGGAGAAGACGTCAAGGTCCTCGACGGGCAGTTGCGTGAAGTGGAGGGAGCGTTGGAGCGGATCGCGCTCCTGGTCCCCAATCTTCCCCTCCCCGAACTGCCCGAGGGCGACGCGACCGCCAATCGAGTGGTGCGCACTTGGGGAGACCCGCCCAAGCTCTCGTTTCCGGCCAAGCCGCATTGGGAGCTCGGGGAGCGGCTGGGACTCTTCGATCTCCCTCGGGGAGCCAAGCTGGCCGGCTCGGGATTTCCGCTCTTTCAGGGCGACGGCGCGCGTCTGGTCCGCGCCCTCGTCTCCTTCTTCCTCGACGTGCACGTCCGGGAGCATGGGTATACCGAGGTGGCGCCGCCCTACCTGGTGACCCGGGCCACCATGACCGGAACCGGGCAGCTGCCCAAGTTCGCCGATGAGGTTTACACCATCGGGTTGGACGACCTCTATCTGATCCCTACTGCCGAGGTACCGGTCACCAACCTGTATCGGGACGAGATTCTGGAGCCGGGGGCCCTGCCGGTTGGCCTGGTTGCCTACACGCCCTGCTTCCGCCGCGAGGCAGGCGCTCACGGCAAGGACACCCGGGGACTGATCCGGGTTCACCAGTTCGACAAGGTGGAGCTGGTGCGGCTGTCCCGGCCGGAGGCCAGCCCCGACGAGCATGAGCTGATCACCCGTCACGTGGAAGCCGTGCTCCAGCGACTCGAGTTACCCTACCGTGTGGTCCTGTTGGCCACGGGGGATACCGGCTTCGCGAGTGCCAAGACCTACGATCTCGAGGTCTGGGCCTCCGGGGTGGCCACCTGGCTCGAAGCCTCCAGCTCGAGCAACTTCACCGACTTCCAGGCCCGGCGGCTCAACCTCCGCTATCGGCCGGCGCCACGGGAGAAGCCGGAGCTGGTGCATACTCTCAACGCCTCCGCCCTCGCCTTTCCTCGCACGATCATCGCGCTACTGGAGAACAACCAGCAGGCCGACGGGTCGGTGCGGCTTCCCGCCGCGTTGGTACCGTACTTCGGTGCCGACCGCCTGACGCCCCGTGCGTAGAGACGAAGTTCGCCGCTTCGCGCCCATTCTGATCGTGGCGCTGGTGGTGCTGCTGAGCGGGCTGGGCGCCGGCGCCGCGTTCATCGTGGTCCGCCACTTCCAGCAGGACGCCAAGTCGATCAGCGTGCTGTTCAGCGGAGTCTTCGCCGGGCTCAACGACCCGCGGCCGGGTGCGGAGGCCGGCGCGCTCCTGCGTCTGGGCGAACATGTGAAGAGCCAGGGTGTGCCGCTGGTGGTGACCGATCGGACTGGTCAGGTCACCGCCGCCGCGAATCTCCCCTTCGATGCCGCACTCGACGACCCGAGGGTCCGGGTGTATGCCGACATGCTCGACCTGGAGAACCCGCCGATCGTCGATTCGGTGGTCGGCACCGTGCACTACGGGCCGGTGCCCGCCAAGCGTCAGCTCACCGCCCTGGCGGTGCTCGAGGGACTCACCCTGCTCGGCATCGCGGGGGTGGCTTACCTCGCCTATCGAAACGCGATGGTGGCTCAGCGGGACCGGCTCTGGGTCGCGATGGCGCGGGAAGCGGCCCACCAGATGGGCACGCCGCTCACCAGCCTTCAAGGGTGGATCGAGCAGCTCCGCAGCCGGCCGGGCGACGTCCCCGGCCTTCCCGACCATCTCGCGGCCGATGCTGAACGGTTGGAACGGGTGGCCGAGCGCTTCGAGCGCATCGGGCATACGGTCAAGCGCGAGCCGATCGCATTGGGGGCGCTGGCCAACAAGGTGGCCGCCTATTTCCGGCCTCGATTGCCCCGCCACGCCAATCCGATCGAGCTCCGGGTCGACTCCGAACAGAACGGGCCGATCGTGCTGGGGGACGGGATTCTACTCGAGTGGGCCCTGGAGTCGCTGATCAAGAACGCGATCGACGCGCTCCAGGGACAGCGGGGTAGCATTACCCTCCGTACCGGGGTGGAGGAGGCCTTCGCCACGCTTCGAGTCCTGGACGACGGCCCAGGTGTCGCGCGAGAGCTTCGATCCTCCATCTTCGAGGCCGGGACCAGCACCAAGACCGGCGGCTGGGGCATCGGCCTCGCCCTGGTGCGCCGCGTGGTGGAAGACTCCCACGGCGGCGAATTAAGCCTGGAAGCCACCGACCGAGGCGCCAGTTTTCTGATCCGGATCCCGCTCCATGGCAATGGACTCCAAGGTTGACCCCTGGGCCGCGGCCCTGAATCCCGCCCAGCGGGAGGCCGTCGAGCACGTCCACGGTCCGCTCCTGGTGGTGGCGGGGGCCGGCTCCGGAAAGACCCGGGTCCTCACGCTCAGGATCGCGCGCCTGATCGATCAGCACGGGGTCTCTCCCCGGCGGATCTTCGCGGTCACCTTCACTAACAAGGCCGCCCAGGAGATGAAGGAGCGGGTCGGCCGGCTGCTGGGCTCCGATCCATCGGGGCTCTGGATCGGGACCTTTCACGGGCTGGCCGCCCGGATGCTCCGCCGCGAGGCCGAAGCGCTGGGCTTTACCCGTGAGTTTTCGATCTACGACGAGGACGACCGCCTGGGGCTGATCAAGCGGCTCATGGAGCAGCAGGGGCACCCGACCAAGCTGTTCCCCCCTCGCGCGGTGCAGTCGGTCATTTCGGCGGCCAAGAACCGGATGCGGACCCCGGACGTGCTCTCCGCCGAGGCTCCCTTCGATCGGCTGGTGCAGGTCGCCTCCGAGGTCTATCGGGCCCTGGGCCCCGCGTTGCGCGCGGCCAACGCGATGGACTTCGACGACCTGCTGCTCCATCCGCTCACGCTGTTCCACGAGCACCCCGATCGCCTCGCCTACTATCAGGACCGATTCCAGTTCCTCCTGATCGACGAGTTCCAGGACACCAACCAGGCCCAATACCTCCTGGTCCGGCGCATGGGAGCCCACGGCAACGTGGTCGCCGTGGGAGACGACGACCAGTCGATCTACAGTTGGCGGGGAGCCGATGTCCGCAACATGCTCGACTTTCAGCGGGACTTCCCGGGAACTCAGCTGGTGCGCCTGGAGGAGAATTACCGGTCAACTCAGATCGTGCTCGACGCCGCCAACGCCGTGATCAACGAGAACACGGCCCGGATCGGCAAAGTGCTGCACACCCAGCGCCGGGGCGGGGAGAACGTGACCCTGGTCGCCGCTGCCGACGAGCGGGACGAGGCCGAGTGGATCGTTCGGGAGCTGTCTTCGCGGCAGAGCCGGGGCGAGCACGCCACCAGCGACATGGCCGTGCTCTACCGCACCAACGCCCAGTCCCGCGCCCTGGAGGAGGCCTTCCGGCGAGCCGGCGTGCCGTATCGCCTGATCGGTGCCATCAGTTTCTACGAGCGCCGGGAAGTGAAGGACCTGATGGCGTACCTCCGGCTCATCGCCAATCCGGCCGACGACGAAGCGTTCCTCCGGGCCATCGCCGTCCCCCGTCGCGGCCTCGGTGAAGCCAGCCTGGTGGTGCTCCAGGAGCAGGCTCTGCGCTGGAAGAAGCCGCTGCTCGAGACCGCGGGCATTGCCGATCGGATCGAGAACCTGCGCCCCAACGCCCGCGAGGCCTTCCGTCAGTTCGCGGAGCTGATCGCCAGGACCCGGAACACAGTGGGCACCGCCTTGCCGGCGCCCCTGCTGGAGCACCTGGTCACCGCACTGGACTTCGAGGCGCGGCTCCTGGAAGAAGGGCCCGAGGGTGCCGAGCGCTGGGAAAATGTCCGCGAGCTGATCGCCAGCGCCGCCGAGTGGTCCGAGGAAACCGACCCGGACCCGGAGGAGCCATCGGGCACTCCGCTCGATCGCTTCCTGTCCCAGGCAGCCCTGGTCTCGGCCAACGACCAGGTCAATGGGGACGAGCGGGGTATTACCCTGATGACCCTGCACACCGCTAAGGGGCTGGAGTGGCCGGTGGTCGTGATCGCCGGGATGGAGGATGGTCTCTTTCCCCTCGGTCGCGCCGAGGAAGAGCGGGAGGGGTTGGAGGAAGAGCGGCGGCTTTGCTACGTTGGGCTCACCCGGGCCAAAGACAAGCTCTACCTTACCTGGGCCCGGGCCCGCCGTCGTGGTGGCGAGCTCCGGCCGGCCCGCGCCTCACGCTTCCTCACCGCACTGCCTCCCGGGATCCTGGAGGAGCGGCGCACCAGCGGGATGTGGTCGCTGGGCGGAGGCGGGCGCCGGTCGAGTGGCTGGGCCGAGGGCAGGGTGTCGGAGCGAGTCAGCTCCCCCTCAACCGCGTCCATGGCGGTGGAGGACGAGAGTCAGGACCGCCCGCGGTTTCTCAAGGGAGAGCGGGTGCGACACCGCCGGTTTGGCGCCGGCATCATTCAGGGACTCACCGGGTCCGGCCGCGACCTCAAGGTTGCGGTCGCCTTTGACAACGAAGAGGTCGGCGTCAAGCACCTGTTGGTGGCCTACGCCGGACTCGAGCGCGATTGGGAGAGCGCATGAAGATCGGGCGCGACGACGTCTTGCACGTGGCCAAGCTGGCCGCGTTGGGTGTGGACGAGCAGGATCTGCCGGAGCTGACCAACCAGTTGGCCCGGATCGTGGAGTTTGTGGCCCAGCTCGGCGAGGTGCCCGCCGGGGAAAAGGCGCCGCCGTTTCTGGCCGGCCCCGATGCCGTGGCGCTCCGGGAGGACGAAGTGCGCCCGATTCCGCTGGCGATTCCCCCGGCAGAGATGGCTCCCGATTTCGCCCAGGGGTTCTTCCTGGTGCCGCGCCTGGGCGCCATGGAGGACGCATGAGCGCGGTCGCCAACGTCGCCCGGGCGGTCGGAGGCGGCCGTGCCCCGGCGGCGGCGGCCGCCCGCGAGGCCGCCCGACTGCTGAAGCAGGCCGACGACCGCGGTCTCAATGCGATTCTGGATTGGTCTCCCTCGCTCCTCGATCAGGAGGCCGAGCGGGTAGAGGGCCAGCTGCGTCGTGCCGCACCCGGGACCACGCTCCCGCTGGCCGGAGTGCCGATCGCGCTCAAGGACAACATCGTTACCACCGAGCAACCCAGCACCTGCGGCTCCCGGATCCTCAAGGGCTATCGGTCACCCTACAACGCGACGGTGGTGGATCGCCTGCGCGCGGCCGGGGCCATGATCGCGGCCAAGGCCAACCTCGACGAATTCGCCATGGGCTCGTCCACCGAGCACTCCGCCTACGGTCGAGTGCGCCATCCCCTGGACCCCGCGCGGGTTCCCGGCGGTTCCTCCGGCGGTTCCGCGGCCTTGGTCGCGGCTGGGGCGGTGCCCGTGGCGCTGGGATCGGAGACCGGCGGCTCGGTGAGACAGCCCGCCAGCTTCTGCGGCATCGTGGGGGTCAAGCCGACCTACGGCCGGGTCAGTCGCTTCGGCCTGGTCGCCTTCGGCTCGTCGCTCGACTGTGTGAGTGTGTTCGGCGAGAAGGTCGACGACGCCGCCCGGGTATTGAGCGTCATCAGCGGACACGACCCCAGGGACGCGACCACGGCGGACCGCCCCGCACTCAAGCTGGAGCCGGTCCCTCGCAGTCTGAGCGGTGTGACTATCGGGCGGCCGCGAGAATACTTCCCGGCCGATCTCGACCCCGGCGTCCGGGCCGGACTGGATCGGGTTACCAAGGTCGCGCGCGAACTGGGGGCCACCATCAAGGACGTGAGCCTCCCGCACTCGCGCTACGCGGTCGCCACCTATTACATCGTGGCCCCGGCCGAGGCGGCCGCCAACCTGGCTCGCTACGACGGTGTGCGATACGGTCCCCGCTGGCTCCCCCAGGACGGTGACCTGCCCGCGCTCTATCGCTCCACCCGCGGCGAGGGCTTCGGCCGCGAGGTGCGTCGCCGCATTCTCATCGGCACCTACGTGTTGAGCGCCGGGTACTACGACGCCTACTACCGGAAGGCCCAACAGGTACGCGCTCTGCTGACCGAGGACTTCCGCCGGGCCTTCCGGGAAGACGGGGTCGACTTCCTCCTCACTCCCACCACGCCGACGCCGGCGTTCAAGGCAGGAGACAAGGTCGAAGACCCGGTGGCGATGTATCTGGCCGACATCTTCGTCTGTGCTGTGAGTCTGGCGGGACTGCCGGCCTTGAGCCTTCCCGTTGGCCGGGTGAAGGGCTTGCCGATCGGCGCTCAGCTCATCGCCCCCGCCTTCGAGGAGGCCCGCCTCCTGGCACTCGCCGGCACCCTGGAAGCAAATCTCTCGGCGACGGCGGAGGTGCGCTGATGGCCTGGGAGACGGTGATCGGCCTCGAGGTTCACGTTCAGCTGCTGACCAAGAGCAAGATGTTCTGCGGCTGCCCCAATCGTTTCGGGGCCGAGCCCAACACCCTCGTCTGCCCCGTCTGCCTGGGACTGCCCGGGGCGCTCCCGGTGCCCAACGCCCAGGCCATCCGCCTCGCGGTGCAGGCGGCGCTGGCTCTCGGGTGCACCATCAACGAGCGGAGCGTCTTCGCCCGGAAGAACTACTTCTATCCCGATCTCCCCAAAGGCTATCAGATCTCCCAATACGATCAGCCGCTGGCGACGGGTGGGGTGCTGCACTGCGATTCTCCCGATCGCGGCCGCATCGGCATCGGGATTACCCGGCTCCACCTCGAGGAAGACGCGGGGAAGCTGCTCCACGATCGGTTCCCGGGTCTTACCGCCGTGGACCTCAACCGGGCCGGGACGCCGCTGGTGGAGATTGTGAGCGAGCCCGATCTCCGGAGCCCCGCCGAGGCTCGCGCCTACTTGACCGCGCTCAAGCAGGTCCTGCTCTACACCGAAGTGAGCGACTGCAACATGGAGCAGGGGAGCCTCCGGGTCGACGCCAACATTTCTCTGAGGCCGGCCGGCTCGACCACGCTCGGCACCAAGGCTGAAGTGAAGAACATGAACAGCTTCGCCAACGTGGAGCGGGCGTTGGAGGCGGAACGGGTCCGTCAGACCGCCATCCTCGAGTCAGGCGGGCGGGTGGAGCAGGTCACCATGCTCTTCAATGCTGCCACCGGTGAGGTCAAGCCGATGCGGTCCAAGGAGGAGAGCCACGACTACCGCTACTTCCCCGACCCCGACCTCCCGCCGCTGGTGCTGACGCCACGCTGGATGGCCGAGCAACAGGCGTCCCTTCCCGAGCTGCCGGAGGCCAAGCGTGAACGCCTGGCCACGCAGTACGGGATCTCCGCCTACGACGCCAAAGTGGTGGCCGCCGAGCGACCGCTGGCCGACTACTTCGAAGCGGTGGTCGCGGCCGGCGCCGAGGGAAAGACGGCCGCCAATTGGGTGATGGGGGAGGTGCTCTCCGGCTACAACACGACCGGAAGGTTCGAGGTCGAACCGGCCCGACTGGCCGGACTGATCGAGCTGGTCAAGGACGGCGTGGTGAGCCTCCAGGCTGCCAAACGCGTCTATACCGAGCTGCCCGGCAGTTCAGAGGCGCCGCGCGCCGTGGCCGAGCGCCTGGGACTGATTCAAGTGGGGGACGTGGACGCGCTGGGCCGCTGGGTCGACGAAGTGCTGGCCGCCTGTCCCGGCGAAGTCGAACGTTTCCGCGCCGGGGAAAGCAAACTGCTCGGGTTCTTCGTGGGGCAGGTAATGAAGAAGAGTCAGGGCAAGGCAGACCCGAAAGGCGTGCAACCGGTCCTGCTCGAGAAACTCAAGCGCTAGCCGGCTCGCCGCCCGCGGAGCCTCCGTTCCGCCAGGGCGACTGCACCGCCGACGTCGGCCAGAAGAGAAGCGTTCGGCTCGGGAGCCCGAAGTGAGCCTCCGCCACGTCATGGAGCCGCTCGGGATCCTGCCAGGCCCCCGCCACCATCGCCTGGCGTCGCATCGCTTTGGCCGTGCGGAGCGGTTCCTGTCCTGAGGGATCCAATCGCCGCGCCGCCGAGTCCGCCTCCGCCAGCATCTCCATCACCACGTCGAACGAGACCGCCATGTATTGCTCGACGTCGGCATTGGGCAGGTCCCATCGGCTGTGCTCGCTGGCGATGCGAAAGGCCCGCTGCCACCCTTGTGACTCCGTCAGGTGGACCATGCCGCGGAACAACCGGCGGTTGGTCTTCACGCTGAAGATGGTGGGTGCCAGAATCTGGTCGAGATGCGTATCGGCGGGGCGATGGTCGAGCAGGATGACTTCCTTCGCCGTGGTCGCAAACCGGCCACCCAGGTGGGTCTCCATCCGGCTCTCCCAATAGGAATGCCCGAACCCGGTGGTGCTGCTGGTGAGGACCAGCTGTCTCGGCACGAAGAAGTTGTGGGCGATGGTATCGGCGGCGAGGTGGCAGAGGTATCCCAGCCCGAAGGCTCGGAGCGCGTCGCTCCTCGCCTTGTCGTAGATCTCCTGACCCACGAGCCAGGAATGGCAGTGGCGGCCCACCGGGGCGTATTTCTTCGCGATCGAAGAGTCGGCCGCGATATTGCCGTAGAGGAAGTCGAAGGGAAAGGCGCGGATGAAGTCGCCCACGGCGCCCGGCAACACTCCCAGGTTGGCCAGAACCGATTGGCCGAGATAGATGTGAGTTCCCGGGGTCCAGGCGAAGAGATGGGCAGGGAACAACGCCAGCAGCGCCCCGGCGATCAGCGCTGATACGGCGATCCGGCGTGCCTTCATCGCCGCCGGCGTCGGCTGACGGTCCGCTTGAGGCGGGTGACCACTCCGGCCCCCTCGCGAAAGCGGCGAAGTGCGGAAGCCACGGAAAGCGCGGTCTCCTCCACTTCCTCTTCCACGACGTCGTACAGGGCTTCCAGGTCCCCCAGGCGGTCTCGAACCCGCTCTACTCCGCTCTCCACCTGCCCCCGGAGTTGGCGGCTGGTTTCAACCACCGCCAGGATCTCGGTTTGAACCGCGCTGGTAATCTCGGTGCCCTTCTCGGTCAGCCCCTGAATGCTCTTCATGGCAGGGCCCAGGTCTTCCCGCAGATGGCGGAGCGACTCGGCGGCCTCAGCGATCTTCAAGAAGGCCAGCAGCGCGCCGACGGCGACGGCCAGAAAACCGACGGCGATGATCGAGACCCCGATCGCAATCGTGGGTCCGACCCAGGTCGGGCCTTCAACCGCGGCTGCTTGTATCAGGAGCATATCCATCAACATAATACTCCGCTTGACGGGGTTCACGACCCGGGTGAGGTTTGGCCATGCCTCCGCGTTTCCAGGTGCAAGGCGGTCATCGGCTTCAGGGCACGATTCGGCCGGCGGGGAACAAGAACGCCGCGCTTCCCCTCCTGGCCGCCACGCTTCTGGCCGAGGGCCCCGTCTCCCTCGAAAACATCCCCCGAATCCGGGACGTCGAGACCATGCTGGAGCTGCTGGCCCATCTGGGCGCGGCAGTCAATTGGACCGGTCCCAACACCGTCAACGTCGATACGCACGCCGTCACCCCCAAGCCGCTGGATCCCGAGCTCTGTGCTCGGATACGCGCCTCGATTCTCCTCGCCGGCCCACTCCTGGCCCGATTCGGCCGGGTGACGTTGCCACCGCCCGGCGGGGACGTGATCGGACGGCGGCGGGTGGACACTCATTTCCTCGCCTTGGAGCAGTTGGGGGCCACGCTCACCGTGGGCGACCGCTACGAGATCGAGGCCGACGAGCTCAAAGGCGGGGAGCTCTTTCTCGACGAGCCCAGCGTTACCGGCACCGAGAATGCCTTGATGGCTGCCGTGGCGGCCAAGGGACGGACCGTGATCCGGAACGCCGCGGCCGAACCCCATGTGCAGGACCTGGCCCGGGCCCTGGTTGCCATGGGAGCTTCGATCGAGGGGATCGGCTCGAACACCTATGTGATCGAGGGGGGCCGCACCCTGCACGGGATCTCCTACGGTATCGGCCCCGACCACATCGAGATCGCCAGCTTCATCGGCCTTGCGGCGGTCACCAACAGCGACATCACCATCGAAGGTGTCCGGGGCGACGACCTGCGGAGCACCCTGCTCGGATTCGAACGGCTGGGCATCCGCCCGCGCCTCGACGGCCAGCAGCTGTTCATCGATCCCGACCAGGAGCGCCGGATCCGCCCCGATATGGGTGGTCACGTTCCCAAGCTGGAAGACGGGCCCTGGCCGGCCTTTCCCGCCGATGCGCTCTCCATCGCGGTGGTCGCCGCGACGCAGTGTGAAGGGCTGCTGCTGGTCTTCGAGAAGATGTTCGAGTCGCGCCTGTTCTTCGTGGACAAGCTGATTGGAATGGGCGCCCGGATCGTGGTGTGCGACCCGCACCGGGTGGTGATCGCTGGACCCTCGGCGCTTCGCGCCGGCACCGTCGAGTCGCCCGACATCCGGGCGGGGATGGCCATGCTGCTGGCCGCCCTGGCCGCTGAGGGGACCAGCACGATCCACAATATCGGTCAGATCGAGCGAGGCTACGAGCGGGTGGACCTGCGACTCAAGGCCCTGGGCGCCGAGATTGCGCGGCTGGACGAATAGGTGAAGCCCGGTTCGAACCTGGAGCGGAGCCCTTACGGCCTTCTCCTGGTGGTGGTGGTCGCCACCGGCGTTCTTGGCGAGTTGTTGAATCAGAGCGCGTTTCAGCGACTGACCCAGGCCCTTGGGTACACCGTCGTGCTGGTCGTGGGATTCAGCGTGCTCCGGTGGAGGCGGAGCACCCGTTGGCTCGCTGTGGTGCTGGCGGCACCCGCACTGCTGGGTCTCTGGCTCTCTCCAACGATCTCCAGTCCCTCGCTCAATGTGGCCGGCCGCGTGCTGCTGGCGGCCTTCCTGGTCCTCACGGCAGTCACCCTGGTCCTCGATCTCGCCTACGCCACTCGGGTGAGTGCCAACACCCTGTACGCGGCCATCTGCGCCTATTTCCTGATTGCCCTCGTGTTCGCCGTCGCCTACGGGTTGATCGAGCGGATGCGTCCCGGCTCCTTCGCCGCTGTCTCAGCCAACCTTACCCTGGGGCCGGACTCCGACTTCATCTATTTCAGCCTGGTGACGATCGCGACGCTCGGATACGGGGATATCGCGCCGGTGGCCGGGCTGGCGCGTGTGCTGGCCAGCCTCGAGGCCGTGGTAGGACAATTCTTCGTCGCGGCTCTCGTGGCGCGGCTGGTCGGACTGATGGTGGCGCCCCGCTCGAACGCCGAATCCTGACCGCCCATTCAGCCACCCAGCGCGATCGTCACCGCGACCAGCCCGGCGCCGATGGCGACCATGACCAGCCCGGTGCGAAGGGGCGGCAGCTCCGAGTGGTGGCCTAACGAAACCCCGCCGGCGAAGAGCAGAAGGATCGCCACCGCGTTCGAGATGCGGAGCGCTCGATGGACCTCCGTCACGAACAGGAACGGCAAGGCCACCGGGAGCGTCGACAGAAAGACCCACAAGAAGACCGCGATCGACCCCCGAAAGTCTTCCCAGGTCGGGCGCGGCTTCAGGGGCAGGGCGGGTAGCTGAGCCAGGCGGGACCGGACCAGTTCGATGTCTTCGGGAGGCAACGCCGAGGCGATCGACTCTGGCAGGGTCTCGGCGATCGCGGACCGGGCGCGTTCGACATCGGGTCCCCGGGCGGTGCGAAGCAGCACCAGCTCCCGGCCCCGTTCGAGCAGGGCGGTCATGATGTACATGACCCCATCCACGATTCCCCAGGCCAGATTGCAGCCGAGGGCCCCGATCAGCATCTCCCGGACATCCTCCCTCGCCGCAGTGGCCACGCTCAGCGTGCCCGTAAACGAAAGCACCATGATGAGGCCGAACAGCACCTCCATTCGCCGCTCGACCGGGTCAAGCCATGGTTTGGAGGTTGGGTGGCTGCCGTGGCGCATGATGCCTAGCGAACCTCCGCGGGGATGAAGTAAAAGAGCATCGCGATCGTCGCGTACACGGTGATCAGCTGAACCCCCTTATACCAGTTGCCCCGGCCGTCCCCAGCCACCAGTGCACCGATCAGGACTGCGAGGAAGAGGGAGCCCAGTTCCGGCCGGCCAAACGCCAGCGTCAGGGGCTGAGGAGCCATGACGTAGCTCAGCAGGACCAGCAAGGGGGCGACGAACAGCGCGATCTGAATCGAGCTCCCCAGCGCGATTCCAACGGTCAGGTCCACCTTGTTCTTGAGCGCCATCGCGATCGCCGATCCGCTCTCCGCGGCGCCGCCCACCACCGCCAGGAACACGATTCCAATGAAGGTGTCCGACATTCCAAGTGCCTTGCCGGTGGGGTGGGCCGCCCCCACCAGGACCTCGCTCATCCACGCCGCGAGCAGGGACGCAGCCAGCAGCGCGCCGAGCGCGTGGGGAATGGACCATGACTTCCCCTGCACGTGGTCGTGCGCCTCGCCCCCGCTTCTGGCGAAGAGCGCAGGGTGGGTCCTGAGCATGAAGATCAGGTAGAGGACATAGGCCGCCAGCAGGCTGATCGCGAGGACCAGGTTCAGGGAATGCTCGACCTCGATGAACTCGCCGGTCGAGGCGAAGAACCGGCTGAAGGAGCTGGGGATCACCAGGCTGATCACCGCCATCAGCATCATGGAGCTGTAGATCCGGGTGGCCCCGGCGCTGTAATCCTGGTCGTGATAGCGCAGGCCACCTAGCAAGAAGGCGAGGCCCAGCGCGAGCAGCAGGTTGGCGAGGATCGCGCCGATCAGCGAAGCCAGCACCATGTCAAACAGGCCCGCCTTCAATGCGACGGCCGCGATGATCAGCTCCGGGGCGTTGCCGAAGGTGGCGTTGAGCAGGCCGCCGACCGCATCACCGGTGTGGGTGGAGAGCTGCTCCGTAGCCCGGACGATTAGACTCGCGATCGGGACGATGGCCAGTGCGGCGGAGAAGAAGACCAACGGAGGAGCTACGCTCCCCGAACGCTCCAGCAGGAGCGTCACCGGAATGAAGACAAAGAGCCAATTGATCGATGGCTTGAGGGAGAGGGCCATGGCCGTATCCACCTGGGTTGGGGGGGGCGGTCCACCGGTCGCGATCAATGTACGCAACGCCCGCCCGATGGGCGACTCAGGGCGATTGACTCCGGCCTCCGAGGGTTCGACTCTTGAGGGTGATGCGCCCCGCCAAGGAATCTCTGCTCCCCGGTACCGTCCCCCGCTACGAGATTCCCCTTTGGCGCGAGCGCTTCGGGGTGATCGCCGGCATTACGGCTCGGGGAGTCGACCCGGCCCTGGGCTCGAGAGGGTTCGATCTGGGCCTGTGGACCGCGGCTCCGGTCGGTGAGGTGATGGGGCGGTGGCGGCAGTTTCGTTCCAGCGAACCGGGATTCAACGGGTGGATCCTGGGTCATCAAGTACACGGTACTCGGGTCGCCTGGCACAAAGGGGGCGAGGGGTGGCGTCTCCTGGACGGGCTGGACGGTCATGCCACCGCCACCCCCGGGTCGATGCTGCTTGTTACGGTGGCCGACTGTGTCCCGATCTATCTGGTGGCGCCACGCCAGCGGGTCGTCGCGCTGCTCCACGCCGGCTGGCGGGGGACTGCCGGGGGAATCCTGGCGCGCGGCATTGAGCTGCTCGGGAGCCACGGCGTGGCCCCGACCGATCTGGTAATGCATTGTGGGGTGGCGATTTGCGGCCCCTGCTATGAGGTCGGGGCCGAAGTGATGACCGGGTGCAGCCTCGAGGCGAAGGGTGGGGGGCCTTGGCACTTGGACCTTCGCCATCAGTTGGGTGAGCAGGCTCTCGCGCTGGGAGTTACCGACATTTCCACATCACAATGGTGCTCTGGGCACGACCGGCCCCCCTTCTACAGTCACCGGGCGTCGGGTGGGACCGACGGCCGGATGGTCGCCTACCTCGGGATCCCCCATTCCGGCGGGGGCGGGAATCCGCTCTGACCGAGGCCAGGGGAGATTGACTATTCCCGGGGCGGATTCTATTCTTAGTCCCGCAGTTGAAGGTGTACGGCGGGCCGACTGATGTGGGGGAGTTCCCCCACATTTTTTTTCCTAGCTCCCCCCAAGTCCAAGTTGACGTGACGAGGGCGCCAGTCGGCAGCCAACGGCTTGCCTGGCACCCGGCGTCTTTGGTTCCAGGCCACGCAGTGGCCCCTATATGTCATGGAGTGGTGATGTCAGGATCGGCTGATGTACTGGCAGCGATTCGGGAGCTCACGAGCACCAAACAGCTCGAGCGGTCCGACCTGATCGATCTCTTGCGGGACGGGATTCAGGCGGCGCTGATGCGTCGCTATGGTCCCAGCGTGCGGTTCGAGCTCGATTTCGATCCCCTCAAGGGGACCATTCGGGTCGTCCGCCTCCGTCAGGTGGTCGAAACCGTGGAGGACCCCGCCTCCCAGATCTCGCTGGAAGACGCCCGCTACGAGGACCCCGAGTTCTCGGTGGGCGACATGCTCGAAGAGGATGTGCCCTTTGCGGAGTTCGGCCGGCTCGCCGTTCAGGCCGCCAAGCAGCGCATCATCCAGCGGGTGCGGGAAGGGGAGCGGACCCGGATTCGCGAAGAGTTCGCCAACAAGGTGGGCGAGCTGCTCTCCGGGGAGGTTCAGCAGATCGAGCGCGGCAAGATCGTGCTGATGCTGAACAAGTTCCGCGAGGCGGAAGCGATCATCCCCTACCGCGAGCAGAACCACCGCGAGCACTTCCACCAGGGCGACACCGTCCGGGCTGTGCTCAAGCGGCTGGAGGAGACTCCCAAGGGTCCTCGGCTGATTCTCTCCCGTGCCGACCCGTTGTTCGTGAAGGCCCTCTTCAAGCTCGAGGTGCCCGAGATCCAGCAGGGGATCGTGGATCTTCGGGCCTGGGCCCGAGAGGTCGGCAGCCGGACCAAGATCGCGGTGATCTCCCGGGATGACGCCATCGACCCGGTCGGCGCCTGCGTCGGTCTCAAGGGTTCCCGGGTGCAGGCGGTCGTGAACGAGCTGAATGGAGAGCGGATCGATATCGTGCCCTGGTCGCCGGACCCGGAGCGGTTTGCCCGGCTCGCCCTCGCTCCTGCACGCGTGGCCAAGGTCTTCTCGGATCCCGAGACCAAGACCATCCAGGCCGTCGTGGACGAAGACCAGCTCTCGCTGGCCATCGGGCGCAACGGGCAGAACGTCCGGCTGGCCAGCGAGCTCACCGGCTGGAAGATCGACCTTTACTCGAGCCGGGAGTGGCTGGAGCGGGGTGGGGAAGGCCCACTGTTCGCGCCGCTGCCGCCTGAGGAAGAGATGGTTACCCAGGTGCCGCTGACCGAGCTCCAGGGGTTGAGTCCCGAGCTGATCGGGATGCTCAACACGGCGGGGTATAAGACCCTGAACGACGTTCTGGACCTCGAGCGCGAGGAAGTGTCCAAGATTCCGGGTATGACGCCGGAGTCCGCCGACGTCCTGATGACCTTCCTCTCCGAGTTGACCGATGAAACCGGCGCCGAGGAGAGCCCGCCCGCAGCCTGAGCGGGTGCTGGGGCTGCTGGGCCTCGGCCAGCGGGCCCGGGCCCTGGCGGTCGGGGTCGAGCCGGTCAGAGCGGGCCTGCGGTCCGACCGGATTCACTGTCTGGTCGTCGCCGGGGATGCGAGTCCCCGCACCCACGACAAGGTGGTCCGCCTCGCGAATGCGCGCCGGGTGCCGTTGATCCCCGGCCCGTCCGCCGAGGCCATCGGGGCCCGTCTGGGTCGGCCGGCGGTGCAAGTGGTGGGAGTGCTGGACCGCGCATTGGCGGCGGGAATACTGGGTGCCGGAGAGATGGCGCTAACGGAGGATTGAGTGGTCAAGACGAGAGTACACGATTTGGCGGTTGAGTTCGGCATGCCGGCCGAACAGCTGCTCGCGATGCTCAAGGACATGAACATCGTGGTGCGCAGTCACATGTCGGCCCTGGAGAACGACCAGGTTTCCGCGGTCCGGGTTCGCTACGAGCGCGAAAAGCGGAAGCACGCCGCCGAGCCAGAGCCCAAGAAGACTCGCCGCAAGGTGGTCAAGGCCAAAGCGGAGCCTGAGCCGGTGGTCGAAGCCAAGCCGGGCAAGCGCCGCCGCACCGCCGCCGAGGTCGCCGAGTCGGAAGCACTGGCCCAGGCGGACAAGGACGCCGCCGAACTGCTGGCGCTCGAGTTGGAGCGCCCCGTCCCCGAGATCCTCGAGTCGGCGCCGACCTTGAGTCTCGATGAGCGGGCCCGCGCGCTGTTCAAGGACCTTCCCCCCGCTCCTGTCGAACAGGCCGTCGAGTCGGCTCCGTTGCCGCCTCCCACCCGCGCTCCCACGATTCCCAGCCGGATTCCTCGACCAGCGGCCGCTCCCGGTGGGCCGGCCTGGTCAGGGGCGCCAGGACGCGGACCCAAGCCGGTCTTCAGCAGCAGCACACCGCCCGCAGGGCCGCCGCGTCAGCCCGGCGCCGGCGCTGGCGCGAGTACCCAGGAGCGCGGCCGGGTCTTCGGCCCCGACGCCGAAAAGGGTGCCGCGCGGAAGCGCGGAAAGAAGGGGAGGAAGTCGCAGGTCGACCAGGAAGCGGTGCAGGCCAACATCCTCAAGACGCTGCAGGGCCTGCGAGGGGGCGCCCGCAAGGGTCGTGGCCGGCCCGATGAGCCGAGCTTCCGCGAGTTGCAGGCCGGTCTGCAGGCCGAAGAGCGGGAGCGCGAGAAGACCCGGATCCGGGTCAACGAATTCATCTCGGTCTCGGAGCTGGCCACCCTCATGAAGGTGCCGGCTTCGCAGATCGTCCAGCTCGCTTTCAAGGAGCTGGGGCTCATGGTCACGGTGAACCAGCGCCTCGACTTCGACCAGATCGAGCTGATTGCCTCCGAGTTCGGCTTCCAGGCCGTAAAGGAAGAGGAGTACGCGGCCCAGGCCACCGAGCCGGTCGAGACCGAGGCCGCCGAGGAGCTCAAGTCCCGTCCGCCGGTCGTGACCGTGATGGGTCACGTCGATCACGGGAAGACCTCGTTGCTCGACTACATCCGGAAGGCGGCCGTGGTGGCCGGCGAGGCCGGCGGGATTACCCAGCACATCGGTGCCTATCACGTGACCCTGCCCGATGGACGGGCCATCACCTTCCTCGACACCCCCGGCCACCAGGCCTTCACGGCCATGCGGGCCCGCGGGGCGCAGGTCACCGACATCGTGGTGCTGGTGATCGCGGCCGACGACCAGGTCATGCCCCAGACGGTGGAAGCGATCAGCCACGCCAGGAACGCCGGCGTGCCGATGATCGTCGCCATCAACAAGATCGACTTGCCGACCGCCAACGTCGCCAAGGTCAAGCAGGACCTGCTCCAGCAACAGGTGGTGCTGGAGGAGTTCGGCGGCACCGTGCTCTCGACCGCCATTTCGGCCAAGAAGGGCACCAACGTCGACGTTCTGCTCGATCAGATCCTGTTGCAGGCCGAGCTGCTCGATCTGAAGGCCAATCCGTCTCGCGCCGCCGCCGGCACCGTGCTGGAGGCGACCCTCGATCCCGGCAAGGGACCACTGGCCACGATCTTGGTGCAGAAGGGCACCCTCCGGGTGGGCGACAACTTCATCTGCGGCAAGTTCTCCGGCCGGGTACGGGCCCTCTTTGACGAACGGGGCCGTCCGGTCTCCGAGGCGGGGCCCTCCATTCCGGTGCAGGCGCTGGGATTCGAAGGAGTACCCCTGGCCGGCGACAGCTTCACCGTGGTGGCAGACGCGGTGGAGGCGCGCGAGATCGCCCAGAAGCGGCAACGGCTGGAGCGGGAAGCCCAGAATCGCCGCACCACTCGCGGTGGCACGCTCGAGGATCTGAGCCGCCAGATGCAGGAAGGCCAGATCGGCCAGCTCCGGATCATCATCAAGGCGGACCAGGGCGGCCCCGCCGAAGCGCTGGCCGACGCCCTGGCGCAGCTCAGCACCAGCGAAGTCCGGGTGGACGTGATTCACCGCGGCGTCGGGGCCATCACCGAGAGCGACATCCTGCTCGCCAAGGCCTCCGGCGCCATCGTCCTCGGCTTCCACGTGCGCCCCGATACCAACGCCCGTACCGCCGCCGAGAGGGAACAGGTGGATGTGCGGACCTATCGGATCATCTACGAGGCGGTCGAGGACGTGCGCCAGGCCCTCGAAGGAATGCTCAAGCCGGAAGAGAAGGAGACGGTCACCGGCGAGGCAGTGGTGCTCCAGCTCTTCAAGGTCAGCAAGGTCGGCACCATCGCCGGGTGCTCGGTCAGGAGCGGCGTGATTTCCCGTGGGGGCAAAGTGCGGGTCGTGCGCGACGGCGTCCCGATCTACACCGGCGGGCTGG